>Ga0187863_10001727_pt1 | contig 17209 bp, 10 predicted proteins | sample June2016WEW_11_1_FD_132975 | JGI IMG/M metagenome (GOLD analysis project Ga0187863, IMG submission 132975) | Peatland microbial communities from SPRUCE experiment site at the Marcell Experimental Forest, Minnesota, USA - June2016WEW_11_10 | ecosystem: Environmental > Terrestrial > Soil >... | reverse complement strand
TTTGCCCTCCAGGCCCAGACATGCAGCTCAAAGAATGCAGGTATGTTGAACCGGTTTGGGCTGTCAACGAATTGGAAGACTTGTCCATCCAGCACCGGCGGAGTGTTGTTGTTATTCTGCAGCCAGGCGTCTGCAAAGACTATGAACTCGACCCCCACCAGCCGCATACCCCTGTTCGATGGCTCGTAGATCAGGGCTTGCGGGTGTGCGGCATCAATGGCGCCCGCGCCGAGGAGCGTGCCGTTGACGTAGTGCACGCCCATGGCACCGTGGTCCTGGCCTGCAACGCAGCCGAGGAACGGCGCATAGCCGGCCGCAGTGGCGGCGTTAACATCAATGTACTGCTGCGTGCCGGCGCGGACGAGTTGAACTAGATTGGGCGTGCTGGATGTAGAATCTTGTCCCATTTCATGCTGCGCCAAGGCAACAGATGAAAGCGCCAGGACGGCAACAAACAGCAAACAAGCGTGCGGCGTGATAAACCCTTTGGTTTTCATTTATTTCTCCTTATTGTGAGTGCACCCTGAAGATTCCTCCCACTGGGAACTTCTTGTGCTCTATCTCTAACAGCGCAACGCCGGGGCAAATCTGATCATGGCTTGAGAAAAAAATCTCCCGCGACGCTGAATCGCGCGCTCCGCGACACCTCCGGGACCTCGCGTTGACATCCGATGCGGACACGGCTACCCTTGCTCGCAAACGCTTCGCCTCGGGGCTTGTTTGTGCGGCAGAACTCTACACATGAGATTACGAAGCTTTTGCAGGGCTGGCAGGGCCGCGACCGCGCCGCCCTCGATGCCTTGTTGCCAGCTGTTTATCAAGAATTGCGTCGCCTGGCCCACTACGAACTCCGCAACGAACGTCCGGACCACACTCTGCAAAGTGCGGCACTGGTGAATGAAGCGTATCTGCGGCTATTTCGGATGCAACCTCCGCAGTGGGAAAGCCGCACCCACTTTTTTGCCATTGCTGCGCAGCTGATACGGCAGATTCTGGTCGACTACGCTCGGCGCCGTCGGGCCGGGAAGCGGGGCGCAGGTCAGGTTGCAGTGCCCCTGGAAGATGCATCCCAGCTCTCGCGTGGCAAAGGCATTGACGTGGTGCTGCTCGACGACGCTCTGAAAGCTCTGGCCGAACTGGATCCACGGAAAGCGAAAGTCGTCGAGTTGCGTTTTTTCGGAGGATTGACCTTCGCGGAGACGGCCGAGGTACTCGACGTATCCGCGGTTACGGTGTCTCGCGACTGGAGCACCGCGCGAGCCTGGCTCCATCGTGAAATGAATCGCGGATCGTAATGGATGCTGAACGCTGGAAACGTGTAGACGATTTATTGCAGGCGGCAGTGCGTTTGCCAGCGGAACAGCAGGAAGCTTTCTTGCGCCAGGCTTGCGCTGGCGACGATCTGCTGGCTCAGGAGGTCAAGTCCTTATTGCGCTCACACGGGGAATTGGGCGATTTCCTGGAAAAAGCCGCGCTCGAGGGTGGGATACAGAACCTTGCCCGGACGGAAGCGCCGGGCAACCGCGACCTCATCGGCCAAACCGTTGCACACTACGAGGTGCTTCGGCGACTGGGCAGCGGCGGCATGGGCGTGGTTTACGAAGCGCAAGACATACGCCTGGGACGCCGGGTCGCTTTGAAACTCCTGCCAGAGAAGCTGCTAGGGGACGAGAGAGCGCTCCGACGGTTTGCGCGCGAAGCCCGCGCCGCCTCTTCCTTGAATCACCCCAACATCTGCACGATCTACGAAGTGGAAGAGCACGATCATCAGCCGGTGATCGTCATGGAACTGCTGGAAGGGGTGAGCTTAAACCAGCGAATCCGAGAAGGACCGATTTCAACCGACGAGCTCTTGGATTTTGGGATTCAGGCATGCGACGCCCTGGAAGCGGCCCATGCCAAGGGCATTATCCACCGGGACATAAAGCCGGGAAACATGTTCATCGTCGGCCACCGGCAGATGAAGATCCTGGATTTCGGGTTGGCCAAAGTGTGCGGCCCTCAGGTCGCGGCGGGCCAATTCGACGACCAATCCGAGGGGGAGGCGCTTACCCTGGACGGCGTTATTCCGGGCACAACTTCTTATATGTCTCCGGAGCAAGTGCGCGGAGAAGAGATTGACGCCCGCAGCGATCTGTTTTCTTTCGGCGTGGTGCTTTACGAGATGGCCACCGGCCGCCGACCCTTCGTTGGCAAGAATCGTGTACTGCTGATGGATGCGATCCTGAATGCGAAGCCAGCCCTTGCCACCAAGGCGAATTCGTCCTTACCCAGCGCTCTGGAAAACATCATCGCAAGAGCGCTGGAAAAAAAACGCGAGAATCGCTTCCAGCGTGCCGCCGATATTTGCTCAGCCTTAAGGCGACTCAAGGGAGAAACCGAAAAAGCTCGGTCGCCTGTTGTCAACGCCCCGCCCGCAATGCCAAACTCCCGTCCGGCAGGAAACATCTTTACCCGATATCTGGCGCGGGAGTTTGCAGCCATACGAGACCGCTTCTCGGAGAAGCCAGTTGAGCCCGTCGAAACCATGACGGCGAATCTTCCTGTGCAACGAACCGGGTTCGTGGGACGGGAGAAAGAGATAGCTGCTGTCAAAGAACTGCTGCTGCGTCAGGATGTCCGCCTGGTCACCATTACGGGTCCGGGCGGGATCGGCAAAACGCGGCTTGCGGTACAGGTGGCCAGCGGCCTTGTCGAGCGCTTTCCCGGCGGCACTTACTTTGTTCCCCTTTCCGCCCTGAGCGATCCGGGATTGATTGCTTCCACCATCGTTCAAACGTTGGGAATCCGGGAGGCCGGAGGTCAGTCGGCGCTCGAAATACTCAAGCGAAATTTACAGGATTCATCGCGCGCGCCCATCCTGCTCCTGCTGGACAACTTCGAGCATCTGGTTCAGGCGGCGCCTACCGTTTCCGGTCTCCTGGCAAGTTGTCCCAATCTTAGAATCATGGTAACCAGCCGAGCAGCGCTGCACGTGTACGGAGAACATGAATTTCCGGTGCCACCGCTGGCGCTACCGGATTCGCGGTCCAAGCCCTCGGTGGAGACCCTGTCTCGGTGCCCGGCAGTGGCGCTGTTTGTGCAACGCGCCATCGCGGCCAAGCCAGATTTTGGGCTTAATCCAGAAAACGCAACTGTCGTTGCCGAGATTTGCGCCCGGTTGGATGGTCTGCCTCTGGCGATTGAGCTCGCTGCCGCCCGGGTCAAAGTCCTTTCGCCCGCTTTGATGCAGACGCGACTGGCAAGCCGATTGCAACTATTGACTGGGGGCGCGCGGGACCTGCCGCATCGGCAACAAACGCTTCGTGCTGCAATCGATTGGAGCTACGACCTGCTGAGTGCTGCCGAGCAGAAGCTTTTTCGAAGATTATCGGTGTTTGTGGGCGGCTGCAATCTTGAAGGCGTGGAAGCCGTTTGCGACACCAAGGTCGATCTCGATTTGGACCTGCTCGACGGTATGGCATCCATGGTGGACAAAAGCCTGGTGCAGCAAGTCGAGCCCGCGAAAGGGGAATCGCGGTTTGTAATGTTGGACACGATTCGGGAATACGCTCTGGAAAAGCTGGAGGCAAGCGGAGAGCTGCCCTTGACGAAACGCACCCATGCCGCCTACTGCTTGGTGCTGGCGGAAGAGGAGGCTACGGAAGAATGCCGTGCGCAACCAGCCGAATGGCAGGAACGCTTCGCGCTCGAATACGACAATTTTCGTGCTGGCCTTGACTGGCTCACAGAAACCGGAGACGCGGAGTGGGGACTGCGTCTCGGGACAGCGCTGTTCCGTTTTTGGGAGATTCGAGAGTATCTCGCCGAAGGCAGGGTCAGGTTGGGTAAGCTGCTGAAGCTCGCAGGAGCGCAGGTTCCCACGAAGCCGCGGGCGCGAGCGCTGTTTGCCGCAGGGGTGCTCGCCGGAGAGCAGGGGGATTACGCCTCGGCGGATGCACTTATTGGCGAAAGTCAAGACATCGCGCATCAGTTGGGGGACAAAACCGGCGTCGCTGTCTGTCAAAACGCGCTGGCTGTTTTGGCTTGCGACCGGGGGGATGTGGCAAGATCGCGCGCCCTGTTTGAAGAAAGCCTTTTGCTGTGGAGAGAACTGGGCGATCAGAAGGCCGTCGCCCGCGCGCTTAGTAACTTGGCCAATGTCTTCAAGGTACAGGGAGACTATGACCGCGTGCGCTCGCTACAGGCGGAATGCCTTTCGATATTCCGAGCACTAGGAGACCGGACAGGCATCGCCTGGTCGCTGAACTACCAAGGGGATGTTGCACGTGATGATGGTGATACCGCCGCCGCGAGGACACTGTATGAACAAGGCCTGGAAATCTTCCGGGAGCTTGGCGACCGGTGGGGCATTGCTGGAACGCTCGCGGATCTGGGAAGCTTGGCGAGAGAGCAGGGAAATTATTCCGCCGCGCACTCTCTGTACGCCGAAAGCATAAAACTCTTTCAGGAACTGGACCACAAACGCGGAATTGCGCGACTGTTGGAGTGTTCCGCGTGCTCAGCAGCTGCTCAACGCGAAGGCGAGCGTTCGCTGCGGCTGGCAGGTGCCGCGGCCGCGTTGCGCCAAAATATTGGCGCTCCGCTCACGCCGGCGGAACAAGCCAAACTGGAAGCAAGTTTGCAATCGGCCCGGCACGCGTTGACGGAGACGGTGGGTACAAAGGCGTGGTTAGAAGGTTGGGCTTTGCCCGTCGAGAAAGCTATCGAAGAGGTGCTGATGCCAGAGGCATCCTCTCCCTATTATTAGTTGTCGGTAAGCTAGCCGCGCGGACGCTGATGTCGAACGCAACTCGCCAAACCGGAAGTTTTAACCTGAGCTTATCCACCACCCATTGTCGGGTCGAGAAGTCGCCGCACAGCAGAAATGCGGTTGGCAGGAATGCCTACGCGCTTGGCGTGTTCTTGGATGATAGCTTCGTCCGGGGCGAGGTAGACGCAGTACACCTTGTCGCCGGTTACATAGCTATGCAGCCACTGGATCTCGGGTCCCAATCCCTTCAGAACGTTGACCGACTTTTGGGAGACTTCCCGTAGTTGGGCCTCCGTCAGATTTCCGGCGCCCGGGATTTCCCGCTCGATGACAAATTTGGGCACGGCTCCCTCGATGCCAACCGATGCTACCATGCACATGGAACGGCTACAAGACGGCAGCGCCGGAAGCTGTCTGGGCCAGAGAAAATGACCAAGAATAGAGGACGAGGTTGCTATGGATATTCGATCGCTTCAGAAGCCGCTGAAAGAACAATACCGCAATGACCCAAAGGCGTCGAAAATCAAAATCCGTGCGAAAGGTGGACAGAACGATGTTCCGGTGGCGTGCTCCGTCGATATCGGACGGGCCATCTACCAAGCCGAAGCCCACAGCGGAGTTGGAGGCGCCGGTGCCGGTGCCTGTTCCGGTGACCTTTTGCTTGGGGCATTGGCAGCTTGCGCGCAGATCACCTGTCAGATGGTGGCCGCGGCTATGGGCATTCCGACCGAACGCATTGAGGTAACGGTAGAGGGAGACTTGGATCTCAGAGGTACCCTCGGCATAGCGAAAGACGTCTCGGTAGGCTTTGAAAGCATTCAGCTTCATTTCGATGTTGCTGCACCTAAAGCAACACCGGAACAACTGCGCGCCTTGCGGGAGAAAACAGAACAGTATTGCGTGGTGATGCAGACCTTAGTGCGGCCCCCGAGTCTGCAAACCGATTGGGCCGATCACAATTGAACCCCGGTCGCGATAAGTCGTTACATGTCTCTCTACGCATGACATGTTGTCGTGATCAATGCCCGCGTCCTAAGCAAACCGGGGGAGCGGACGAGGAAATTTCTTCCAACAACATGGCTTGCAACGGCCACCTGCCAGTGGGCGTACAGTTTGCAAAACCGACGTTTCGTGAGGTCAATCTGGTGATTGCACCTGTATTACGGGATGACCGGAAGTCGTTCCCTGCCAGAAGTCGTCTCTGGGAAGTCCGCCACGGACAATCGCCGAAACTCCTCGCCAGTTGCCTGCGTTTTCAGATTGGTCTCCATAAACGCGTGTCGTGATCTACTTCCGGTTGTCGGCTACTCGGAAGTTGGCCAGAAACGGGCTTATGGGAAACAATGAACGTGGTTTCTAGCGGGCCGAGAAAAGTCAACCTGCTAGGGCCGAATCCCGAACATGTGATCGCTTTGCATTCGCCTAATGCGCTTACCGAAACCGGACTGCATATTTGCCCTGCAGAGAAAAGGCGCGTCAACGCGGGCTGCGTTGAGGAGCAGTCCGTTCTCTACAGTCCATGCTTCCGAGCAAATATCGCGAAATACGGGCATGTTTCGCGTATTTCGGGGCAAAGGGCGCGAAATTTCTCTGCAGTTAGGACTTGCTGGCGGAGAGGGAGGGATTCGAACCCTCGGTACAGGTGTTAGCCCGTACAACGGTTTAGCAAACCGCCGCATTCGGCCACTCTGCCACCTCTCCGGCGTGCCGAGCTTGATTTTAACACGTTTGAGGTGAGGGCTCTTACCGCGTCAGTCAGATACGTTTACGGTAGTGGGCCTTTCAGCGAGGCCGGGCCTGCGACTTGCAATATGTTTTCTGATCACTGACAGACAACATCCGACCGGCTGACTCGTTATCATCCGAGAGCGCGCCTCCATCTCGACTGTTGAGAGGTCGCCATTTACTCATTGGCCGCGGGACGGCAATTCTCAATGAGGGCAATGGATTTCATGCCAACGAACCTTTCACGGGCACATAGATCGCCGCCGCGCTCGAGCCCAATCGAAGGGGCGTTACAGCTGCACAACTCAATCTAATTTTTCGGGTCAATGTGTGGGCCGCCAAACCCATGCGTAACTCAAAACGTCGGGTCGAGGAGTGTGTTGAGACACTGTTATGTTTTGGCGGCCTGTTCTCTGACGGGAACGGTCCACCGATTGACTCCCGAATGGCCTACCGCCTAGCATTAGCCGTTTGCAAAAATAGCCTGTCTTCGTGAAGGAGTCTCTTGCACATGCGCCCCTTCCTGATCGCTCTGCTCTGCTCGTTATTCTGGACCCAGCCGTGGATTCAGCCCGCACACGCTGCGGGTAAGGAACTGGACAAGAAGCCGGTGCCTGCGGCCGCCTCCGCGGAAAAAGACGCGGCGGAAAAGGAGAAGAAGGATCTCCCGCTCACGCCGACACGCACGATCGAGTTCACAACGGTCGAAGGCACGTGGATCTCTCTGGACATTTCTCCTGACGGCCAGACTCTGATCTTCGATTTGGTGGGCGATCTCTATACCTTGCCCATTGCCGGCGGCGAGGCCAGGAAGATCACATCGGGCATGGCCTTCAACAGCCAGCCACGCTATTCGCCCGACGGCAAGATGATCACGTTCGTCAGCGACCGCAGCGGCGCGGAGAACGTGTGGATTTCGAGCGCCGACGGCAGCAATCCGCAGCAACTCAGCCACGATGAGCAAGTGGAGTTTACGTCGCCGGTGTTCAGTCCCGACGGGCAATACGTGGTGGTGAGCCGCGAGAGCCAGTTTCCCTGGGAGAACTACGACATCTGGATGTACCACATCAAGGGTGGCGGAGGAGTGCAGGTCACGAAAGGCAGAGCGAAGCCGGACGCTCCGCGGCGCGAGTGGGTGTTTGCGGTGGGCCCGGCGCTTTCCCTGGATGGCCACTATCTCTATTACGCCGCGCGGACGAAAGGCCTGGCTTACGACGCGCAGTTCCCGCTTTCGCAGATCGTCCGCCGCAACCGGATCACCGGCGAAGAGGACACTATTACAAATTCCCAAGGCAGCGCTTTCCGGCCGGGAGTCTCGCCAGACGGCACGAAGCTGGTGTATGGCACGCGGTTTGAGACCGAGACTGGTTTGCGCATCCGCGATCTGGCCACAGGCGAGGAGAAATGGCTGAAGTATCCGGTGCAGCGCGATGACCAGGAATCTCTCTACAGCCGGGATTTCCTTCCCAATTATGCCTTCACGCCCGACAGCCAAGAACTGATCGCGGCCTGGGAGGGAAAGATACATCGCATTTCTCTGGCAACTGGCGAGGTGCGCGACATTCCGTTTTCCGCCAAGGTTTCGCGGAAGCTTGGCCCGCAACTCAACTTCCCGACGCAGGTGGATCAAGGACCGGTGGTAGCCCGCATCATTCAGAGTCCGGTGCAATCGCCCGACGGCAAACATCTCGCGTTCTCGGCGCTCACTCACGTTTATTCGATGGACTTGCCGCAAGGGACGCCGCGGCGGGTGACCAGCGCGGCGGCGAGGGAGTTTGAGCCGGCGTGGTCGCCGGACGGTCAATGGCTTGCTTACGTGACCTGGTCGGAGGAGGGCGGACATATCTGGAAGGTCCGTGCCGATGGCTCCGGCACGCCGCAGCAACTTACAAAGAGCGCGGCTTTCTACCGCGATCCGGCGTGGTCGCCGGATGGGCAACGCATCGTAGCGCTGCGGAACCCGCGCAGCAGCCGGGTGGAAGCTTTCGACGAATGGGAAAATCAGCCTACGTTCGATCTGGTGTGGCTTTCCTCCGAAGGCGGCGACACGAACGTGATTGTACCGGCGCGCGGGGCACTGTATCCGCATTTCGGTCCGGAGAAAGACCGGGTCTATGCCTACTCCGATGGCGGACTTTTCTCCATTCGCTATGACGGCACTGATCGCCGAACTGTGATTAAGGCCGTCGGGAAGGTGTGGTTTGTCGACCCAAAGAAGACAGACGGGGAGCCGGCGGACGAGATCAGGCTCAGCCCCGATGGACAGTGGGCGCTGACTCGCATCAGCGGGCAGCTTTACGTCTTTGCCGTGCCGTACATGGGCGGCGAAGCACCGGTGGTCAATGTCGACAAGTCTGTGCTGCCCATGCGCAAGCTGAGCGACGTCGGCGCGAACTATCAGGGGTGGGCGGATGGCGGCAAAACCATTACCTGGGCGGTTGGCTCCACGTTCTTCCGCCTGCCGCTGGACAAGGTTGTTTTTGAGCCGCCTAAGAAAGACAAGGACGAAGACAAGAAGTCCGTGGCCAAAGAAGAAAAAAGAGTAGACGACAAGGCCAAAGAGGAAAAACGAGAGGACGAACAGAAAGACGAAAAGAAAGACGAGAAGAAGCCCGCCAAACTGCCCGTGGAGGAGATCGCCGTCAAGGTCGAGGTGCCACGCCACAAAGTGACGGGCACTGCCGTATTACGGGGCGCGCGGGTTATTACCATGCGGGGCGATGAGATTCTCGACGAAGCTGACATCGTGGTCAAAGATAACCGGATCGCCGCGGTCGGCAAGCGCGGCTCGGTGGAAGTGCCCGATGGGGCGAAGGTTTTCGACCTCGCTGGAACCACCATCATTCCTGGCTTTGTGGATCTGCATCCGCACTGGACTGAGATCCGCCGTACGGTTCTGGATTTGGAAAATTGGTCGTTCATGATGAATCTCGCTTATGGCGTGACGACGGGCCGCGATCCGCAGACGGGAACGGACGACACGTTCATCTACCAGGATCTGGTGGACATGGGCGAAATCCTCGGACCGCGCGCTTATTCCACGGGGCCCGGAGTTTTTCCCGACACTGACATTCAGTCGCTCGATGACGCCAAGAATATCGTGGAGCGATATAAGCGCTTCTATCGCACCAACCATCTCAAGTCTTACCTGGTAGGAAATCGCAAGCAGCGGCAATGGATAGTGCAGGCCTGTCTGGCCAACCAGGTGATGCCTACGACGGAAGGTGGACTCGACTTCAAACTGAATCTTACGCACATCATCGATGGATTCAGCGGCAACGAACACAGCTTGCCGATCACTCCAATCTACAAAGATGTGGTCGACTTTGTCTCTCGCTCCGGCGTCAACTACACGCCCACGCTGATCGTGGCCTACGGCGGCCCGTTCGCGGAGACTTACTTCTTTGAAAACACTGAGGTGCACGACGATCCCAAGGTGCGCCACTTCATGCCGCACAATCTGGTGGATGCCAAAACCCGACGCCGCGAGGCGTGGTTCCGAACGGATGAACACGTTTTCCCGCGCCTCGCCGCTCAAGACGCAAAGATCATCAAGGACGGCGGCAAGGTTCTGATCGGCAGCCATGGCGAGTTCCAGGGACTGGGCTATCATTGGGAGATGTGGGCGCTGGCTTCCGGCGGAGTGGGTAACTTCGAAGTGCTGCGCTCGGCCACCATCCACGGCGCCGAAGCGATCGGCCTGGCCCAGGATTTAGGCAGTATTGAGACGGGCAAACTAGCCGACCTGATCGTGCTCAACAAGAACCCGCTCGACGATATTCATAACACCAACACCATCCGCTATGTGATGAAGGATGGCGAACTCTTTGAAGGCGACACACTCAACCAGACGTGGCCTGTGCAGAAGCCGCTGCCTCCGATGTGGTGGTGGAACGAGAAGCCTTAACTTCCCTTCGGGGAGGCAGTCCTAAACAAACCGTTTCATCGTTAGCCCACGCGGTCCGCGCGGGGCGACCCAGGCCACGTCCGAGTCCGCCAGCAGGAAGCGGCATAATATTCTGTCAAAGGACCCTCATATGAAATTTACTTCTGCAGTTCTCGCCAGTGTCATCGCCACCAGTTTGGCGATTGCTCTTCACGCCGAAGTTCAGGAGCGCCCGATTCCTCGCATCGTGAAAAAGGACGGACGCTTCGCCCTCTTCGTGGACGATGCTCCTTATTTGATGTTGGGCGCGCAGGTGCATAACTCCAGCACCTGGCTGAACATGCTTCCAAAGGTCTGGCCCGCCATGGAATACCTCAACGTCAACACGGTCGAGATGCCCATCTACTGGGAGCAGTTTGAACCGCGGCAAGGCCAGTACGACTACACGACAATCGATACCGTGCTGGAACAGGCCCGCCAGCATCACCTGCGCCTGGTGTTGCTCTGGTTCGGAACGTGGAAGAATGGGAGCCAGCACTACATGCCGGAGTGGATGAAGCTGGCTCCCGACCGTTACCCGCACATGGTGGACAAGAACGGACAGGCGGTGGACTCGCCTTCGCCCTTTGCGGCCGCCTCGCTGGAAGCGGACAAGACGGCCTTCACCGCTTTCATGCGACACCTCAAGTCAGCCGATCCCGAGCGCACCGTAATCATGGTTCAAGTGGAGAATGAAGCTGGAACCTGGGGAACCCTTCGCGATTATTCCTCGACCGCGCAGAAGCTCTTCGAAGCGCCGGTGCCGCCCGAAGTACTCACCGCCATGCAGTTGAAGATCACTTCGCCACCCCCGAACTGGCAGGAAGCTTTTGGCCCCGAAGCCGAGGTTTGCTTCCACGCCTGGTCGGTAGCGAAATACGTGGGGCAAGTGGCCGCCGCGGGCAAGGCGGTATATCCGTTGCCCCTCTATGCCAACGCAGCGTTGCGCGACCCGCTCAAGCCGGGCGCTCCCGGCAGCTACGAGAGCGGCGGCCCCACGGACAATGTGCTCGCCATCTGGAAAGTAGCTGCGCCCGCGCTCGATATTTTGGCGCCAGATATTTACCAGAACGATCCCGCCACATACTTGCGGGTGTTGGAGCTCTATCACCGCGATGACAATCCCCTGTTCGTGCCCGAGACCGGAGGCGCCGCCAACGCCCGTTTCTTCTTCTCCGCGCTCGGTCTCCAGACGATAGGATTCTCCCCTTTCGGAATGGATTACAGCAGAAGTCAGGACGCGGGCCCGGGATCCCGGCCGCCGGACGAGTTCGCGGCCTGGGCGATGAACTACCGGTTGATCGGCCCGATGCAGCGCGAGATTGCCGAGCTGAATTTTGAAGGCAAGCTCAAAGCCGTTGCCGAAGTGGCCACGAAGGTCACCGAGGCCCTACCGTTTGGAGACTGGAACGCCGTGGTCTCCTATGGAACCTCACGCAATGGTCAAGCGACAGGGAACGCCGAGCCAACAGGGCGTGCTCTGGTGGCCCGGCTGTCAGACAATCAGTTTTTGGTGACGGGATTCTTTTGTCGCGTCGATTTCCGGCCGGCAGGCACCGACCAGCAACGAAAGTCGCAGCATGCGATAGATGGAACCGGACAGATTCCCTCTGCTCTGATTGATGGCAAATGGCAGCATCGCCAGTTCCTGCGCGTCGAAGAGGGAACCTACGAGAACGGCGTCTTCCATTTCGTTCGCATTTGGAATGGTGATGAGACCGACTGGGGCCTCAACTTTGGTTCGGAGCCCGTGGTGCTGCGCGTCTCACTCGCAACCTACTAGTGACGCTGGTCCATCGGGCCAGGTGCGCCACGGAGCTCACGCCCTCACGCCGATGAAGAACTCGTTACTAGGTGGGTAGCAGCATCCCCTTTTCGAGATGCCTTGTCGTGTGGGCGTAGGAGGCGGCATGCGGATCGTGGGTTACCATCACGATGGTCTTATGGAAGTCTTCGTTCAGGCGCTTTAGTATCTCGAGCACTTCGGTTGCGGAGTGACTGTCGAGGTCGCCGGTGGGTTCGTCGGCGAGCAGCAAAGTTGGATCGCTGACGATGGCGCGCGCGATGGCGACGCGCTGCTCCTGTCCGCCCGAGAGCTGCTTGGGCAGATGGTTCACTCGGTCTTCGAGTCCCACCAGTTTCAGAGATGTCATCACATGTTCGCGGCGCTGCTGGGGATTGAGCTTGGTGAGCAATAGCGGCAGCTCTACGTTTTCGAAGGCGGTGAGCACCGGAATCAGATTGAAAGTTTGAAATACGTAGCCGATGTGTTCGTTGCGCCAACGGGCAATCTGCGAGTCGTCGAAACGGAAAATATCCTGGCCGCGCACCAGCAACTCGCCGGAAGTTGGGTGGTCGATCGCCGCGATCATATTCAGCAGCGTGGTCTTGCCGGAGCCCGAGGGACCCATGAGCGCGAGAAACTCGCCGGTCGCAATGTCAATCGAGACGTCGTCGAGAGCCCGTACTTCGAAGGTTTCGCGTTTGAAAATCTTGCTGACATGGCGCGCCTGGACAACTTTAGTTCCGGCGGCAACGGTGGGTGCGACAACTGTGCTCATGCTTACCCCTTGATTTTAATTTTGTCTCCATCTTTCAAATTCGCCGGCGCGTTGGTGATCACGCTCTCTCCGCCCACCAGTCCGTCGACCAAAGCACCGTCGCTGCGCTGACCCAGAATGTGAACGGGCCTCGCCAGCGCTTTGCCGTCGAATGCTATCAGCACAATTTTTTTGCCGTCGACATCGCGAATTCCGGCGGAGGGCACGAACACTCCAGTGGGCTGAGTTGCTCCCTTCGCCGGCTCGTTGGCGATGAACTTCACCGTAGCGTTCATTTCCGGCCGCAGTTGAACGTCGGGATACTTGCTTGGGTTCAATACCTGAACCTTCACCTGCACCGTAGCCTTTTGCCGGTTTGCCTCGGGGGAAATCTGCGCGATGATGCCGTCGTATTGTTTGTCGGGATAGGCGTCGGTGGTGACGATTCCTTTTTGCGTGGGGCCGAGCCGCGCGAAGTCTGCCTGAGCAATGTCCAGTTCCACCTGCAGATCGTTCAAGTCCGCGAGCGAAACCACCGAACCCTGCGGACCGCCCGCCGCGGCGCTGGCGAATTGCGCGGTGATCAGCTCTCCTTTTTCGGCGGTGCGATCGAGAATTGTGCCCGTAACCGGGGCGCGAATCACGGTAGCATCCAGTTGAGATTTGGCGTAATCGAGTTGCCCCTGGGCTTGCGCCAAAGCGCCCTGGGCACGCGCAATCTCTTCTTGCCGCGGCCCGATTTTCATTAGCTGAAACGCTTTTTCCAGGGAATTCGCGCGCTGCTGGTCGGCCTCAAACTTCGCTGTGGCATCGTCCAAGGCTTGGCGCGAAACTACCCCGGCGCCGGCCAGTTCTTTGGTGCGGTCGAGAGTTAGCTTGTCATTAACCAGCGTGGCGCGGGCTTCATCAAGATTGTGTTGTGCCTGCTGAACTTCCTCTGGCCGCGATCCGTGTTGCAGTTCGTCGACATAGGCGCGAGCATTGTCGAGCGCGCCTTTGGCCTGTTCGTAAGACGCTTGAAACTCCTGGTTTTCGAGGCGCACCAGAACCTGGCCTTCCTTCACTTTGTCGCCCTTTTCCACGCCAATCCAGGCCAGGCGGCCGGTCACTTTGGAATTCACATTGATGGTGTGATGGGCCACGATGTAGCCGGTTGCTGAAAGCACCGTTGAGCCGCTGTCGCTGTTCTGCGCCGACGCGCGGACCACTTCAACCTCCGGAACGCTCGCCGAAAGCGCGCGGTACGCAAGCGCGGTCAGGCTGAGCAGGACCACAACCGAGATCCCGCCCAGGATGTAACGGCGCGCCCAGGCCGGCGGATCGCCGCCGGAATCGCCGCGCTGCGTGCGGTCGATTCGCAGACTCTGCAGATCTTCGTGTTTGGCGTCAATTGGCATAACAACAAGTACGAGAGTTGATTCAGTCTAGTTCACGCAGGTCGCGCAATCCGGCTCATCATTAAGAATCGTTCGCTGCATCTCAGCCACGCAGCGCACTGAGAATATTCTGCCGCGCCGCGTGCCAGGCGGGAGCGAACCCGCCCACCAGTCCCATAATCAATGCGAACACAATCGCCGCGCCCGCGACTTCCGGCGTGATGCGTAGAGCAAAGACGACTTCGCTAAACGTCACTGCGTTGGACGTGCCAGTTTCCATTCCGTTGAACGGCAGCATCAGCAGAATTCCCGCGGCCGCCCCCAGCAGCGCCAGCAGCAGAGATTCCAGCACGAACGAGGTCAAAATTGCGGGCCGCGAAAAGCCAATCACGCGCAGGGTTGCAATCTCGCGCCCGCGATAGGCCACTGCCGCGTACATCGTATTCATAGCCGCGAAGCTCGATCCTATTGCCATGATGATGGCCACGACAATCCCGATGTATTTTATTGGCGCTCCCGAACTCGTCTGCTTCGCGTAATACTCGGTTTCGAGCGACCCTTCGAGCTTGAGCCGCTGGTCGTCACTGACGCGGTTCTTGAGCGCGTCCGCCGCGACGGGATCGGTGGCGCGCACGTATGCCGAGGAGTACCCTCCCTGGCGATCGAAGTCCGAGGCCATCTGATTCACGTCGCCCCAAACTTCCGATTCGTAGGCCGAGCCGCCCGCGTCAAACACGCCCACCACTTTCCACGAACCTTTGCCAAACTCCATGGTGTCGCCGATATTGGCGTGAGAAAATCGGTCGCGAATGGATTTGCTCACCACCACTTCCCGTTGCCCGCTCTGGAACCAGCGTCCGTCCACCAGTTTCGCGCTGGGCCGCATTTCGAGGCCATCGGGCATCATGCCGCGCACCGTGACGTTGACTTCGCCCGTGCCGTCTTTGCGGGGAAGGATGATCACGACCACTAACTCACCGGAAGCCATGGGCTGGCCGTGGCTGTCTTTCGCGATTCCAGGAAGCGTCGTAAGAGTTGGAAAGAGCGAAGAATCGAAGCCGCCGGAGAGTTCCGCTTCCGATCCCTTGCGCAGCACCAGCACGTTGTTCGGGTTGCCGCTGCTCACAAACGCGCGCTGCAGTCCCGCCAGCAGAGCCATCAGAAAAATCGCGGTGGTGACCGTGAGGGCGATGCCCAGCGCGGTCATAATGGTGAGCCCTTTGCGCAACTTCAGGTTGCGGATGTTGTAACTGATCGGTATCGCCATAAGTAATCTCTAAATCGAACTCTGTACCGCTCGCCTGCTGTTCACCCAATGTGCCGCAGCCCATCCACAATGTTCATGCGCGATGCGTTGAAAGCCGGCAAGTACCCACTCACTAATCCCAGAGTCAGGGCCACCAGCAAAGACAACCCCGCGGTTTGCCAATTCACTTTCATGGCGAGTGGAACCCCCAGCGCAATGAAACTGCGCGTCAGCCACCAAATCACCGGGGTCGCCACCAGAATCCCGAGTACTCCGCCTGCGACTGACAGGGCTACGGATTCGCTCACAAAAATCGACAGCACACGCTGGCGGGTGAAGCCGAGAGTTTTCAGCACTGCCACTTCGCGGGTTCGGCTGCGCACCGACATCGCCATGGTGTTAGCGGAGACCAGCATGATGGTAAACACCACCGCGCCGCAAATGCCCAGAATGAACGCCTTCACATTACCCAGCGAAGCGACGAACCCAAGCTGGAACGCTTTTTCGCTTTCGGTTTTCGTCTGCAGCGGCGAGTTGCGGAACATATCGTCGATTTCCCCTGAAACCCGCGCCACATCGCCCGAGGAACCGATCTGGGTGGAATACCAGCCCGCCTGCCCTTTGAACCAGGGCACCGCTTCTTCCAGATACTTGGAGTTGAAATAGAGCGCGTTCTGGGGCGGATCGCGGTGATAGATCGCGCGAATCGTCAATTCCGGGTTGACTTCAAAAATCGTTCCCTGCAGTGTGATGCGGTCGCCAATCTTCCAGCCGTACTTGTTCGCCAGTGTCACATCGACCAACGCCCCCGCCCGGTCTTGCTGCCAGGCTTTCAATTGATCCGGCGGGACGATCTTGTCGGACGCTACTTTAAGATATTCGTCCGGATCGGTAGCCAGTTGCGCGAAGAAGTGCTCCGGCCGGTCGTCGATATAGCGCCCTCCAAACCAGGTGATCGGCGCCACGGCCGTTACGCCGGGGATGCTGCGAATCTTGTCCCGGTAATACGCGGGCAAAAAAAACGCAAGCGAGACGCGGTCGCGGATGATCAAGCGCCGCGCCGCTTCCGGCGCGACTTGATCCACATAGAAAGAGCGCCAGATGGAAATCATGAGCGTGAGCAACAACAGCGAAAAGCTGATGCTGATCAAAGTCAGCACGCTGCGCCGCTTGTTGCGGAACGTGTTGCGCACGATGAAACCGCCTAAGGTCATGAGAACTTCATCCGATGTGGCGTAATCCGTCCACGATGTTTACTTGCGAAGCATGATAAGACGGCAGCGCGGCGCTGATAAGCCCCACCAGTCCTGCGACCAACATGGCAAGAACTCCAATGCCTGGGGTTACCTGCAAGGGGAAAAAGCTAACAAACTGCGGCGAATGCGTTATCCCATAAACCAGCAGCCATCCCAGGCCAACCCCAAGCAGTCCACCACCCAGCGAGAGTGCCACCGCTTCGCTCACAAACAAACCCAGAACGCCGCGCTTGGTGAAGCCGAGCGTTTTCAGCACCGCCACTTCCCGCGTTCGCTCCCGGATCGACATCGCCATGGTGTTGGCCGAAACCAGCAAGGTAGCAAACAAGACCGCCGAACAGATGCTCAAAATGAACGCCTTCACATTACCCATCATGGCTACGAATTC
>Ga0187863_10001723_pt1 | contig 17211 bp, 7 predicted proteins | sample June2016WEW_11_1_FD_132975 | JGI IMG/M metagenome (GOLD analysis project Ga0187863, IMG submission 132975) | Peatland microbial communities from SPRUCE experiment site at the Marcell Experimental Forest, Minnesota, USA - June2016WEW_11_10 | ecosystem: Environmental > Terrestrial > Soil >... | reverse complement strand
GTTCACCGTCCCCGGGACAACTTTAGAAGTGACGTAGGCCGGCATGATGATTTCCGCCTGGTCATTGTAAACCCGGACTAAATCGTTATCCTTGATTCCCCGGGCCTTGGCTTCGGCCACACTGATCCAGCAGGCATGGCGGTAGCAGTCCCGGTTGAGCAGAGGCTGGTTGTCCAACAGGGTATGGATACGGTACAGCCCGTGGGGAGATGACATCAATAACGGGTACTTCTCTGAGTCATTACTGAAGTAGGTGGCCTTGCCGCCCTTGACCATCTCCGCCATCGGCGGCAGATGTCCCCCGCCGTACCGTTTATTGTCACGGGTTTTCGTTTTGACATCTGAAGTTGACGCACTTTCCGCCACCTCTTTGGAATAAAACTCAATCTTCCCGGATTCGGTACCTCTAAAAGGATTTTCTCCCCGCAGCACGGCATTCTTATAAGTGTAATATGGGTCCTGAACCTCCCAGCGGAAAACCGGTTTTTTCTGAAATTCCTCCCAGGTCGGCGGGTGGAACGGGGCAATTTCTGCCCGCACCATCCATTTTTCATAGGCCTCACGGTGCAGGTTGTCAATTGCTTCGTCCCACTTGTCGTCAGTCACGTTCGCCATGCGGGGGCAGTATAGTTCCGCAATGCCCAATCGCTTGGCAATCTGCAGCCAGATCCAGCCGCGGGCTTTAACTTCGCCCGGCGGGTCCACGCATTTCTGATTGAAGACGAAATAATTACCGTTCAGATTCACCATTTCCTTGCGGAAGAGGTCGGTCGAACGTTCTTTTTGGAACGACATATCCCGGCCTTCAAAAGCGGCGTGCATCTGAGGCAGGATGATATCCGCGTATTTCGCGGTGGGGTTATCCAGGTGGTAGGAGAATACCACGCTGAAATCCAGTTTCTTCATCGCCTTAATGTTGGTGTTTACATCCGGGTGCGTCATGATGGGATTGGTCGTAAACAGAATCAACATTTTAATATTGGGTGCGGGATTCCCGGGTGTATTGCCGATGACGCGGTTATACTCGTCTAAAGTTATTTCGCCCTGGTCCAGTTTTTCCCGCAGCACGATCGCTTCCGGCCATTTGAAATGGGCCGACAGTACCGGCGATTGATATACAGCCGGCGCTTTTTGCCAGTCAACCACCGGCTTCGGGATGCCGGGCTCGTGCTGGCCAAATTCACAGGCAGTTTCCGCGGAAGCAGTGGCGCCCGGTGTCATCGTGTTGCCGGTCAACGCCTGCAGATAGATGGCAGCCCGGATGCCGTTTTCACCCCAGAACTGACGTCCCAGAGAAAAGGAGATATTCAAATTGACCGGCTTGCTGCGGGCATAGAGCCGGGCAAATTCCGTGATTGTTTCTGCCGGCACGCCGCAGATTGCTTCAGCCCACTTAGGAGACTTATCCACGCCGTCAGAGGTGCCCACCACGTAATCCTGCCACTGCCGCAAGCCTTCCGGCTCAACCCATTTCTTAATGAACTCTGTGTCGCAAAGGTCTTCCTTAAACCAGACGTTGGCCATGGCAATCATCATCGCCACGTCGGTAGTCGGCCGGATGGGAATCCATTGGCTGGCGACAGTCTCGGCAGTTGGGGTGTAACGTGGTTCAATCGAAATTATCGGGATACCGCGTTCCCGTGCGCGCATCAATGTATAAACGGCATGGTTACTTAAGGTGGTGCCGGGATTGAATCCCCATAAGACAATCAATTTGGCTTTCAGCAGGTTGCTTTCATCCTGGCGCTCATCGACAGTTTGACGCCCCAATACCCACCGCTCCGCTTCATCAACGCCTTGAAGCGAATGACCGCCCCAATCCGCCACTCCTGCGCCGAACCAGGGACTGAGGACAAAACCATCGGAACCGAAATCGCCGATTGAAAGCGGCCCGAATTTTTCTTTGTAATATTTCAACTTAGCAGCGATGGTGTCCAGGGCTTCATCCCACGATATCCGCTGCCATTTGCCCTCACCTTTCTCGCCAGCCCGTTTCATCGGATAAATTACCCGATTCGGGGCGTTCAGGTTGCGGATGTGGGCGTATCCTTTGGTACACGGCCGGACCGCAATCATGCATTTATCAATCAGTTCGTCAGGAAGGTGCCCGTCCTCCCGCGCGATACCGCGGTTAATCGTGTCGTCCGGCTCCACCGCCCGGATTTTGCCGTTCCGGATATGTACTTTAAGCACGCACATACTGAAGCAGTGGTCGTTGCAGGTCGTATATCGAATAATATCCGCTGTTTGTGGTTTATTACCGGTATTTGTACTTTTCAAGATTATTCTCCCCTTCGTCCCCTCAATCTAATTATAGCTGATTACAGCTTCCGTAACTGATGTCCGTACCTGATTCAGTTTCAATCTCCATTTTACAGTAATACAGCTTTGATACAGACCGGCATGCTTTTGTCTATTCCTGATGTTAAACTGACTAACAAAGCGCCGTCTTTTTGCTCGAATTCTGCGGGACGGCCGGAAACTGCCACCGATTTGATCTCTTTTTCATTCAATCTGCCGAGAGTGTGAATGACGGCCTTAGCTTCACTCCCCGGGCGCATCATGAAGGCATAAACTGCATTGTCTTTTCTGGTGAAGCGGTAATCGGTAGAATGCCAGACGGTTTTCTTTTCCCTAAACGGCCCGCCATCAAGTTCGGTCTTCCCTTCGCGGTATTTCGCGTTGGGACGGCTGCCGTAAATACCTTCGCCGTTGTCTTTCAGCCAGACGCCGATTCTTTTCAGCGTATAAAGCGTTTCTTCATCCAGGGTGCCTTCGGGTTTCTGCGGCACGTTCAGAAGCAGGTTGCCGTTTTTGGCGACGATATCCACCAGCGTATCGGCGACCTCGTCGGCGGTCTTATAGATGTCCCTGACGTTGTAGAACCAGTCGCCGAGGCTGGTATCGTCCTGCCATGGTTCCGGTAAAGGTTTGTCCGATAAACCGCGCTCTATATCGAGCACACCGATGCGGGTGATATCTTCCGCTTTATTTTCCGCGTTATGCTGTTTGAAATTGTAGACGGCATTATTTTCGCCGGCGTGCGCGGCGGCGCTGGTGTTATATAAGTGCGCAACAATGGCAAGCCCGGTATCCCCGAACGGACATTCGCTGTCGGAATAAAGCAGGTCGGGTTGAAATTTATCGATGACGTCTTTGATGCGCTTAAACCAGTCCGCGTGGTATTTGGGATTTTTCGTCAGCCAATTGGTGGCTTCACCGATTACCAGGACTTCGCTGTCGTTATCGCGGTACAGGCTTTGGTTCACCGGGTCGGCGCCGTCATAAGGGACGCCGGCATAGGGACCGGTTTTATCGCAGCCGTGCGACGCAGACAGCCAGGTGTAGGAAGCGGCCAGGTGTTCGGATAACCCGAACGGCAAGCTGTGTTTCCTGGCTTCGGTCTGCCAGAGCGCGCAAATATCTTTTTTCGGACCGAGATTAACTGAATTCCAGGGATTATAAGTGGAATTGAAGTTATCAAAGTTATCGTGGTGCATCGCCTGACAAACAAAATACTTTGCACCGGACTCCACGTACCGGTTCATCAGCCCTGCCGGGTCGAAGTTCTCCGCTTTCCACAACTTGATGATATCTTTATAGCCGAAGTTAGAAGGGTGGCCGTATTTCCGCCAGTGATAATAGTATTGCGCGTGGCCTTCGGTATACATGTGCCGCGCATACCAGTCGCCGTACGTCGGCACGGATTGCGGCCCCCAGTGGCTCCAGATGCCGAATTTAGCGTCCCGGAACCAGTCTGGGCAAATATAATTCTTCAGGCTATCAACAGTAGGTTGGAACGGGCCCGATTTAATTTTGTCGGACATCGCCACGGTTTGCCTCCTGTGAAAGATAAATCAAACAGTTGAAGTGAAGGCTTTTGCGTACAGCCAGTTTATCACTGTGTTTAAGTGGGAGCAAGTTAATTCACCGGTATTAAAAAAGAAAGGCGGAGCGTATGTGTAATTTACGTACCGCCTTTCTGGCTCGTTTGTCGCAGACGGATTATTTAGTTGTGGCTTCAATCTTCTTTAAATTAGCCAAACCTTGAATCGCGAGTTCCTCGCCGGTATCCGCATATTTCCGCCAGATGGCTGCCAGCCGGTTGATTTCCTTAAAACTGGGGTCGAACGATTCAATCCCGAGCGCGCCGTCGTAGCCGATTTTTTTCAGCGCGGTGAAGAATTCTTTCCACGGCACCAACCCGGTGCCGGGAATGCCGCGGTTATTCTCACAGACGTGGACGTAAGCCAGGTATTCTTTGCCGCAGGTTTCCACGGCTTGGGTGAAGTTTGATTCTTCTCTTATCATGTGGAAAGAATCTAGGTGCACTTTGACGTTGCCCGTACCGACTTCTTTACAATACCGCATGGCATCGCCGGCGATATTTAAAAAGTGGGATTCGAAACGGCCGACCGGCTCTACGGCCAGCACGACATTGCCGGTTTTTTTCGCGTATTCGCCTGCCTGACGCATTCCTTCGACCGACCATTTCCATTCGTCTTCCGTACGCGGTTTGCCGCTGACGTAGCCCCAGGCCGCGTAAATCACGCCGCCCAGTAATTTCGAGTCTATTTCCAGATTGATATCAACCAGGGATTTGAGCTTGTTGACACCATTTTTGCGAATCGCCGGGTCGGGATCGATGAGGTTGCAGTCACGAGGCATGCCGATGGTGGTAACGACCTCGATGCCGGCATCTTTGGCGGCTTTTTTAACCGCCTTCGACGGGAACTTTTCGGTATTGGTCATGGAGATATCGATGACATCGAATCCCAAAGATTTAGCCTTAGCGATTAGAGGTACGCCGTTTTTACTGAAATCCTCTGTCCAGATGAGAGATGCGACACCGTATTTAAACATATCATTCTCCTTTATTTTGTACTATTGTTGATTCGATTATATTGTACAAAATACAATAGTATCGTTTCCATAATAGTTAGACCGCGACCACTTCGATGCCCATGGTTTTGCATGCATCGGTGATGGGTTTAGCATAATCGCCGTGAATCAGACTGGCGTGATGGACAAAGCCTGCGTCAATCAGGGTGTTATAGAGTTTGTCCAGGTCCGGTACCTTGACCCAGCTCCAGGAGCCGCGGTTGACCTGTTTGGACTCAATGATGGTGCCTTTGGTGACGAGCATCTTGAATTTGCCCTTATATTCCTGCAAACGGCAAAGGGTGACCACGCCGGGTTTAAGCTCGAACTCACCGGTGCCCAGAGAACGGTCAATGCCCAGTGACGGTCCGAGGATGCTGTGATAGCTGATATCCGGTTTGCAGCCTTTGCAGGCTAATGACGGCGGCGCGTTACCGCAATGCCAGGCGAGCAAGGTATCCGCTAATTTCTGATGTTGAATTGTCCAGTCAATGAAATGCGGCGCCACGTCGGAAAGAGACGCCCGGTACTGGATGAGCATGGTCAAAGCACCGTAAATATCCACTTCGCAGGAAGCCATCACGCCGGAATCGGTTAATCTGCCCATGACATAACAGGGGGATAAACCGTAAACTTCCTGGATAGCCGTCCAGCACTGGACGCCGACGGCGGAGAGGCCTTTCTCATTGACGAACTGTTTGAACGCTAGTTCCAGCCGCGCCAATTTCTCGATCACGATGGGAGTCAAGGCGGAAAGGTCGGCTTGACTTTGCATTGCTTTGGCAATTGTGGTGAGTTCGGGGGTGCCTTTTTTAACAGCGGCGGCGCGCTGCATGATATCAACAAGACCGGTAGGCACGACGCGCTGCCGGAACAGACGGATCATGGCGTCTTCATTGTACATACAGGTTTCGAAACGCTCCGGGCGGGGGCCGACCAGCCCAATGTTGGCGCCGATAAACCCGTTCACGACGGAGCAGGTGCCCATGAAGTCCAGAACAGACTGCTGAAACTTCTTTTCTTCGGGAAAGACGATGCCGCCGAAGACAAATGGGATTTCCCGGCGGTGCAGGCCCGAAGAGATGGAAAGCGTGCCGCAAAACGAGTCCGAACTCCGGAGGCCTTCCGGGGTGATTTCTGCTTCTTTGGTGCCGAAAAGAAAGACCGGTTTCTCACGGAAAGCCTGGGCGACAGCCAGCGCAGCGACTTCATCGCCGAAAGTCATAGCGCCGATGACCAGGCCTTGAATTTCCTGTTGGCGGAAGAAGCGGATAACCCTGTCGGCCTCGGCGTCATTGCGGACGAATCCGCGGTCGGTGAGCGATTCATCGGGAACGACGATTTCAAGATCGGGGATTTTAGCGAAGGTCTTCAAACACCGCTTACGCATTTGCGCGGCCCAATCTTCGTTAAAAGGTACCCGATGGGCGGGCACGAAACCTAATCTGATTTTATCCAACGTTTTTCTCCTTATGGTCAGCGGCTTTGGCTGAAAGTATCAGACGGAAATACCGATTAAAAACGGGGGTCTCGCTGTTAGAGGCGATTGAAGTCATTATAGGGATAACGGTGCGTGATTGTCAACGAAATGAGCGTAGCGGCGTGAAGGCGGTTTTAAGCGAAACGGGAAAAAATATTGGAGTGGATACCGTACATTTGCTTCGGAGGCTGCGCAAAATATCTACGATCTTTCGCCGGGATGGAGAGGGAAATACCCCACCCTGATACATTCATCCGCTTAAAGCGGCCTCGGTACAACATTGCGGTGTCGGATTGCTTCGAGTACTGCGTAATCTCGCAATGACAGTGGTGGGAGGGAGAAAACCGGTGGGCGTTGCCCACCCTACGATACGGGGTGAATCGTATTTCGGGGGTAATACTTGGGCAGGGTTGGATTAATAGATTGCTGCTTTCGCAGGAACGACATTGGGACAGACAAAGAAGCCATATGCTTAAGCGGGCCACATCTGGATGCCGCCATCGACGCGGAGCACCTGGCCTGTAATATAGGAAGAATCGGGGGAAATCAGGAATTCGACGGCTCTGGCAATTTCAATCGGCTGTCCGTAACGGTCGAGGGTGCCGGCGGCCTGTTTTTTAGTTTCATCGATAGGGCGGCTGGCCAGGAACCGGGGCGTGATAATCGGGCCGGGAGCGACAACATTGACGCGGATGTTATCCGGCCGCAACTGGGCCGCCAGACAACGGGTATATTCATGGACGGCGGCCTTGGCGGTGGAATAGATAGCTTCACCAGCATGACCCGAAAGCCCGCTGATACTGCCGATATTGACAATGCAGCCGGACTTACGGGCAATCATTTCCGGGGCGACTTCGCGGCAGCAGAAGATGCAGGTCAACAGGTTACGGTCGAGGACGGTACGGATGTCTTCGGGGGAAATGAAGACAGCGTCATTGGAAAGCGGTTTCCCTGCATTTTTTCCCATAGTGCCCTGCGCACCGATATCGCCGCCGGCGCAATTTACCAGAATATCAATCTGACCGAACTTCTGACGAATCAGGTCCGCAGCCTGTTTGACGATTACCACATCAGATAAATCGCCGCAAACCGGCAAGACTTCGCCGTGATACGCGTAAGCAATGGATTGGGCAACAGCATCCAGTGAATCAGCCTCGTTGAAGGCACGGGTGGAGGTGAGGGTGGTACCGTGCACGGCAACCCTGGCGCCCAGCGAGGCCAGATGGCCTGCAATGACACGGCCGATACCGCGGGACGAGCCGGTAACCCAGACAACCTGACCGGACAAACGGTGCTCACTCAAGGTACTAACCTCCACAATCAGGCTGATATCAGATACGGCCATTCTAGCACCGCGATAATATTAGCGCAACCGCAGATAAGAAAAACCGAATCACAAAATCCAAATAACAAATAATACGAAATATTTAAAAATGAAAATTGCCAAGGGAAACCAGTTATTGTCTATGATTAAGGAAAATCAGGGAGTTAAAGATCCCTTCGGCAAGTACAGGCAGGGACGCCGGTAAAACGATTGAATATAGATGGAGTAAAAACAGAAAAAAGAAGGCACGGTGTTTATTGCCGTGCCTTTCTTTTTAATTCGGGAAAAGATTATTTATTGTCTTTTTTCCCCGATAACACCAGGACGATGGTGATGACTCCACCCAATGCGACTACACCCAAAGCCACCCACAACCACCAAGAATGGTCAGGGGTGGGATTGGCGCCTCCCGTGGTTGTGCCCGTGAAAACGGTACTTATTGGGATTGCCGACGTTGATGCCGCGGTGGTCGTTACCGCATTCACTACCGGGGTTGTGGTAGAGGCTAACGGGGTTAAAGTGGATTGAGTGATCGGCAATGTCGTTTCGACAGGCGTCGAAGTAGTAGAGGTAATAGTCGTAACTGAAGGCGTGGTTGTCGTTGTAAATACGGGGATAGTAGTTGTTGGCACAGCCGTAGTCGTGGTGGTTGTGGTGGGAGCGGCGGTGACCGGTTTAACCCCATAAGTAATGGCATAGACCGTAAAGTGGGAGATTTGAGCAGAGATGGAATTGGTAGTTGTGTCAACTGTTGACGGTACCACGACCCAGGCATTCAGGGTCGTATCATAATAAGCGATTTGCAGGCTGCCGGGATCCATACCTGCAGGCAGGTTGTAATACGTAAATTTAAGAGTCACTGCCGGATTAAATGTAACGCCATTCGGGGTAATGTCGTAGGCCAGGTCAATCATACCCGCCCAGCCTGGAAAGAGGGCGGGGCTGTGACGTGGATAAAGCTGATTTGGGTAATAGGCGCCCCGCCGGCAGTAAGAGCAGTTGTTCCGGTTGAAATATTCAAGACAGTATTAGTATCGTCGCTCCAGGCATTGATGGTCAGACCGAAAACGCCATGAGCGTCAACATAAGAAGATACATTGGTAACACCGGCTATGCCAGGTGTCCCGCCACCGCCGCCTCCTCCACCTCCGCCACCTCCCCCGCCGCCACCACCGGATGGCGGCGCGGCAACCACTATAATCAACCCGGAATGACCCGCATACAAATTTCCCAACGTCAACCTGATGTACCCTTCCCCTATTTGGTGACCAGTGAAGACAGCGCTTTTTTTATCTGCGGCGGGGACTAAATCGGTAGCAACCATTCCGCCGGTCATACTATATAGCGACCACGAATCGGCGGCGGCATTAGCCACAAAGTTACCATACTGATCACGTTCAACACAATAAGCCGTGATGCTGCTTCCAATCGGAACATGGGGATTCGTAATCATACCTAACTCTGTTCCGGTGCCATCAACTGCTGTCTCAACTAAAGCTGCCGTTGGTGCCCCTGCACTTAAAGGACCAACAAGTTGGGAAATGATGCTGATGTTATTGACAGAGAAACGCACTTTAAAGGCGTCGTATGCAGTGTAATATAACAAGTTACTAAAAATCGCTTGTCCGCTGGAATTTGTTGTGACATTGAGTATGCCTAAAACGGTTCCCTTGCCAGTGGCCGGGTCTCTGTCCGCCACAATAGTAATTCCCTGAAGAGGATTGTTCTGAGCATCATAGGCAGTAACCACCGCCGCTGTATTCAAAGCATAATCAACCGACAATGTACTGCCCGGTTGAGTATTAATCTGTAAACGAGTAACCGGCCCCGCGATTACGGTTACGATCCCGGAATTCACACCGGACAGGGTTGCTATTGAAGCGGTTATTGTTACCGTTCCCACGAGATGTCCAGTGAAAACCGCACTTTTATTATCTCCCGCAGCTACCAAATCACCATTGACAACGCCGCCGGTCTTACCGGAGAGCGACCATGCCGCGGATGCGTTAGCCACAAAGTTACCATACTGGTCACAAGTGATAGCGTAAACGGTCAGCGAGCTGCCTGCCGTTATATTCTGTACGGGCACTACAGTCCCGCTCCCATTAGCCTGGGTCTCCACCTTAACCTGAGCGGCCGCGGCGGCGGTAATGGTAATACCGCTCTGGCCGCCCGTAATACTTGAGGTAAGTGTGTCGGTAACAGTTATCATCTGGCTGCCGGCGGTTTCAAGAGTGGCGTTAAACGTATGAGTTCCATTATCGCCAGCAACGAAGGTATAGTCCAGCGGTAGAACAGCCTGATTATCGCTGCTGGTGAAATGAACGGTTCCAGTATAATTTACAATATTATTCCCAGAGCCATCTTGAACAGTTACTGTGAAGCTATGAGAGACCCCGGCCATAGAAGGTGACGTATAACCGGTAACATTAATTTCCGGAGTAACCGTAAGTAGCCCTGAGTCGGTAGAAGTGAGACTGCCTGAGGTCACGCGGATATTGGCAGTACCGGGCAAATGACCGGTAAACAGTGCACTTTTTTTATCCGATGCAGGTACCAAGTCGCCATCAACAACGCCACCAGTCCCATTAGTTAACGACCATATGCCAGGCGCATTGGCCACAAAGTTGCCATACTGGTCACGAGTGACGGCATAGACGGTAATAGAACTTCCCGCCGTGATATTCCGGGCAGATACAACATTTCCACTCCCATCATTGGCGGTCTCCGTAGTAATCTGACTTGCCGCCGCAGGATTGACCGTGATTCCGCTTTGAGTGCCGATAACCCCGTCGACCGCAGTAATAGACTGATTACCAACCGTTTCAAAAGCAGCACTAAAAGAATGGATTCCGTTGTCACTGCTAACAAAAGTATAGTCTGCCGGGAGAACTGCGTGAGAATCAGTGCTGGTAAAATGTACGGTGCCGTTGTAAGTTGTGATAGTATTGCCCATAACGTCCTGAACGGTAACCGTGAAATCTCCAGCGACTCCAGCTGTTGCCGGCGACCCATAACCTGAAACATTTAACTTGAATAATGTCCCGACAACTACAGTCACTGTCCCGGAGTCAACAGATGTCAGGCCCGCTGAGGTAACGTGGAAAATTGCAGTGCCTATTTTATTACCGGTAAAAACTGCGCTCTTATTATCCGATGCAGGTACCAGGTCGCCGTCGGCAACCCCGCCGGTTTTACTTATCAGCGACCATGTTGCGGGCACATTAGCGACAAAGTTGCCATATTGATCCCTGGAAACACTATAAACTGTTAAATTAAGTCCTGCGCCAAGAATCTGAGCCGGTAATGTTGTGCCGATACCGTTTCCATTCCCTTCAACTCTGACTTGAGTAGGGGTTGCCGGATTGATAGTGATGGACACCTGGCTACCATTGATAGTTCCGGTTACGGTATCCGTCGCAACAATATTTTGGCTCCCAGAAGTCTTCAATACGGCATTAAAAGTATGTGTTCCATGGTCCCCACTGACAAATGTATAGTTTGCCGGGAAGACTGCCTGAACATCATTACCGGTGAAGTGAACCGTCCCTGAGTAGCCTGCGACCGTATTGCCGCCAAAATCCTGGGCAGTAACGGTAAAGCTGCTGCCCACACCCGCAATTGCGGGTGATGCATAACCGGAAACACTAAATTTGGTAACAGGTCCGACAATTACGGTTAACATCCCGGAGTCAACAGAGATAAGATTGCCGGAGGTCACATGGATGACAGCCGTGCCTACGCTTGAGCCCCAGAATACAGCGCTCTTGTAATCCAGCGCAGGATAAAGGTCATCATTGACAACACCCCCGGTCTTTATCAGCGACCATGTCGCGGCGGTTTGGGCTACAAAATTACCATACTGGTCCCTGGTAATCGCAAAGACACCTACTGTACTTCCTGACGGAACATTCTGGGCAGCGACGACAGTGCCGCTGCCGTTGGCGGCGGTCTCTACCCTGATCTGGCTAGGTGCGGCAGCATTGACAGTGATGCCGGTCTGCGTACCGGTAATACTGCCGGTCACAGTATCCGTGGCAGCAATGGATTGGTTTCCGGCGGTCTTCAGCGTAGCACTAAAAGTATGTGTACCATGATCGGCATTAACGAAAGTGTAATCTAACGGGAGTGATGATTGAATATCAATACTAGTGAAATGGATTGTCCCTGTGTAAGTTGTGACCGTGTTTCCCGCGGTATCTTGAGCAGTGACGGTGATATTTCCGGCAGTACCGGCGGTGACCGGAGTTGTATAACCGGAAACGCTCAATTTGGAAACCGATCCAACAATAACGATAATAGTACCGGAGTCGGTGGATGCCAGACTCCCTGACGTTACGTGGATGACTGCCGCGCCGGTCAGACGACCGGTAAAAACGGCACTCTTAGTATCTGATGCAGGCACCAGGTCACCGGAGACGACACCACCTGTCATATTTATCAGGGACCATGTTCCGGCGGCATTGGCCACAAAGTTACCGTATTGGTCCCGAGTCACTACATAAGCTGTAATTGAATTACCGGAGGTCAAATTTTGAGCGGAAACGATGGTTCCGCTGCCGGTTGGTGCGGTCTCTACACTGATTTGAGTGGCATTTGACGGATTAATAGTGATGCCACCCTGTGTCCCAGTAATCGTAGCCGTGACTGTATCGGTGGCTGTGACAGATTGATTACCTGCCGTATCGAATGTGGCACTAAAGGTGTGAGTGCCGTGATCGCCGGCAACAAAAGTGTAGTCTGCCGGTAAAATTGCGTGAGAATCAGTGCTGGTAAAATGAACCGTGCCGATATAGGTTGTTATGGTATTACCGCCGGTATCCTGGGCGGTAACCGTGAAATTCCCCGCGGTACCGGCGTTTACAGGTATAGAATAACCGGAAACACCCAATTTAGAAACTGCCCCAATATTAACGGTCAATGTGCCGGTATTGACAGAGGAGAGACTCCCCGAGATCACATTGATTGCCGCCGTACCGACAAGATGACCGGTAAAAACAGCACTCTTTTTATCGCTGGAAGGGATAAGGTCACTATCTGCAATACCTGCGGTTTTACCGACCAGCGACCACACGCCTCCGCTAATGTTTGACACGAAGTTACCATACTGGTCCCGGGTAATTGCATAGACAATAATTGCACTACCAGAAGTAACATTCTGGGATGGAACAACAGTCCCACTGCCATCAGCCGATGTCTCGGCCCTGATTTGAGTAGCAGTTGATGCAGTAACGGAGATACCGCTCTGAGTCCCGGTAATCGTATTGGTCACGGTATCGGTGGCGGTAATGGATTGACTGCCGGCTGTTTCCAGGGTGGAACTGAAGGTGTGAACACCATGGTCACCGCTGACAAAAGTGTAATTTGCGGGCAGAACTGCCTGTGCATCACTGCTAGCAAAATAAACCGTGCCAGAATAATTTGTTACCGTGTTTCCCGATGCATCTTGAGCAGTAACGATAACATTTCCAGGGGTACCTGCGGTAACAGGCGTAGTATAACCGTAAACGTTCAATTTAGAAATTGTGCCAACAATTACGGTAAGAGTGCCGGAGTCGACCGAAGTGAGACTCCCCGATATTACGTGGATAATTGCTGTACCTATCAAATGTCCGCTAAAAACGGCGCTCTTAGTATCTCCCGAAGGAACAAGGTCTCCATCAGCAACACCGACGGTTTTACCGGTCAACGACCACGTGCCGGCTGCATTCGCCACGAAATTACCGTATGTATCCCGGGTAACAGCATAAACGGTAATCGAACTGCCGGAAGTAACATTCCGCGTAGCGACCACACTGCCTGAGCCACTAGCGGCAGTCTCGACGGAGATTTGAGTGGCGGTGGAAGGATTAACGGTAATACCGCTCTGAGCCCCATTAATTGTAGACATGACTGTATCGGTGGCAGTGATGGATTGGGTACCGGAGGTTTTAAAGGTGGCACTAAAGGTATGTGTGCCTTGATCACTGCTAATAAAAGTATAATTAACCGGTAAAATTGCTTGAGTATCACTACTGGTAAAATGAACCGTGCCGGTGTAGCTGGTTATTGTATTGCCTCCGGCGTCCTGGGCAGTTACGGTAAAGCTGCCCGCGATACCGGCAGTTGCAGGAGAAGTATACCCGGAAATGATTAATTTAGATGAAGGACCTAAAACCACGGTAAAAGACACACTAGCAGCACCCGTAAGCCCTGAGCTGGCGGCGCTTAACGTGTAACCGCTGCCAGGTTTATCGATTGAAAGCCCACTAAAAGCAGCGATTCCATTGACCGCGGTTACGGTTGTATTCCCTGACAAAACAGCGCCGGATGTCCCTGTTCCCGAGGTAATCGAGATAGAGACAGAAAAGTTCGAGGATGTCACCGTGTTACCAACGGTATCCTGAACTGTAATGACCGGTTGGGTTGCGAAAACCACGCCGGCAGTGTTGCTACCGGCCGGTTGCGTGGTAAAGCTCAATTTATTAGCAACGCCGGGTACGATGTTGTTTGCCCTGGGACTGCCTAAACCCGTTACAACATCATAACCCGTTCCAGCCGAAAACCCGTTGCTGCCAGTGGTAATATCATGATAGTTGCTGCTGTACAATCCGCTGGTAGAAGCTTGTGAATAAACTGAGGATACCCCGTTCAAACCACCAAGTGTAAAAAGACCTGCCCAACAGGGCGCGGAAAGGCTGGTGCCGCCAACTACTCCCCAGGCACCTTTACAACATACGGCCACACCGGAATTGGGGTCAGCATCAAATGCAACATCCGGCACGTCCCGATAGGAGGAAGACTGGAAACCCGTTTGATAACCCGGTTTAGCCTCAAATTGGCTCGTACCGCCGCCCGACCCGGACCAAGCGGTTTCACTGCCGTAAGTACCATCACCGTTTAAGGTCAAAGTCGTCCCGCCAACTGCAACGACATAAGGCGACGCGGAGGGGTATTGGATAGCTGGAGGGGAACCGGCTCCACTATCTCCCGTGGACGCAACATAAGTTACACCGGGGTTATTGAAATAATAAGCATCTGTAGAAGTTTCACCGGAAAATTCAGAACCTCCCCAGCTCATTGAGACTACATTGACTCCCTGGTTGGTAGCATAATAGATTGCATTGTAAAGATCTGTACCGGAGTTACTGGGAGCAATGACCAGAAGAATATTCGCAGCCGGGGCAATCGCATGTGCCCACTCGACATCGAGAGCTGTTTCTTCCGGCCAGTTGGTGGCGGTGGCCACGACGCTTCCATAAGTGGTAATGCTAGCTGCGGGTAACCCGAACTGAGTGTCGAAAGATGCAATATCAGTCGCCATATTCGGATCACCATAGGCGTCAACGATGGCAATTGTCTTGCCGGCGCCGTCACCGGCTAATTTATCGATACCGTAAGCTTTACGGATTTGCGCCGGATAGAGCCCGGAAGGCAAAGATGGCGCCATACTGTCAGCAGCAGGTTGAGAAAGTATCACGATAGGGTCCTGTGCACTCCAACCCTGAGGGAAAGATGGGGGCGAGGCTGAAGATGCACCGGCGCGATTAACCGGCACGAAAAAAGCGGCAAGGATGGCAATCACACAGACGCAGTGCGTAAATATAATCCGGTGTTTTTTTTTAATACTGACAATCCCAGACAGCAATTTAATCATCTAGTTTTACCTCAAGTAAGCATATTTGGGCATCTAATGTAATTTTTGTATTTATCCGGGTTCGATGATTTGAAATTAATTGAAACATGGTTAATGTGTTGATATAGTATATGAATCTTCATTATGATAAACACGCAAAATTGGTAAAATATTAACACTAATTTCTATAATTGTCAACATAACGATAATACATTGCAGTGATACTTTTTTACATATATAAAGAACACAATAGTATTTTTATGCCAGGCCTTGATAGAGACAGTGAAAAAAGACTATAATCAGGTATTACCGCATTATAATATTAGATATCGAATATTGACTCAATCAGCCGTTTTTACCGCGGTAAAAAACAGATTATTTCAGTCTTAACCGGCGGCAAATTAATAATACACAAAAATCGCAGCAGGTACCACGCGGAAGACAAGAATTACTTTTGGAGGTCAAGATGGTATTAGGACAGGGACGCATCACCGATGAAGGTGTTGCCCAGTTAAAATCAAGGATCGGTTCGTATTTTAAGGGAGAGTATGTCTGGACTCCCAATTATGTAATGACCAAACAGGCGATTGCCAACTGGTGCGACGGGATGGGTGATTTCAATAACAAACTCTACCGGGATGAAGAATATGCCAAAAAGACCAGATACGGCTCGATTATCGCGCCGCCAATCTCGCTGAACAGCATTTTCAGCATCACCGGCATGAGGGTTGGCGGATTGCCGGGCGTGCATTCCTTCCATTCCGGCTGGGATTGGCTGTGGCTGAAACCGGTCAAAGTCAACGAGCCGATTACATGGACGTACCGCCCCGTAGACATTGTGGAAAAGAAAAGCGAATTCGCGCTGCGCACCGTGATTATTTACGCCGAAGGCGTCTACCGCAACCAGCGGGATGAGATTGTGGCGAAAAATATCGGCTGGAGCATCAGGGCCGAAAGGGGCACCGCCAGAGACCAGGGCAAATATAGAGAGCTCAAACCTTATTGGACCGATGAGGAAATGCAGAAACGGGTGGAGTATTTACTGGACCATGAAGAAATCCGCGGCGCGACTCCCCGTTACTGGGAAGATGTGAAAGCGGGGGACGAACTGCCGACACTGGTGAAAGGGCCGCTGTCCATCGGGGAGATGTGGGCGTGGAGCCAGGGGCTGGGCGGCGGCGGTGAGGTGCACGCATTTAAAGTGCGCAGCCTGCGCAAACACCCGGCCTGGGGCTGGAAAAATCCGGAGACCGGGGCACGGGAGACGATTAACCAGGTGCACGAGCGGGACGATGCCGCGCAGGGAATCGCTATTCCGATGGCTTATGACCTGGGCGGGCAGCGGAATGCCTGGATCGGACAGTGCATCACCAACTGGATGGGCGACGACGGTTTCCTGAAATCGCTCTATTGCGAATACCGCCGCTTTAACGTTTACGGCGATATCCAGTTCATCAAAGGCAAGGTTTCGAAAAAATATGAACTGAACGGCGAACACATGGTGGATATTGATGCCTGGTCGGAGAATCAGCGGGGAGAAGTGACGGCGCCAGCACACGGGAGTGTGATTTTACCCGTAAAGGCACAGAAAAAGCATAATGATTAAATCAAATCACTCCTCACTCCAGTCTCTCCCCGTACATTTTGCCTTAATGGCAAAAGTATTTCGGCTTCGGTCTCAAGGAGAGAGGAGTCCTGTTTCTGAGCAATGCAAAGCTGTGTTCCACGGACTTTCTCATGCACTAATTGAATAATGAACACTCAGGAGGTCATAGATAAGATATGTTATTACCAGATGGGAAAATCACCCCGGAAGGGATAAAAGATTTAAAGAAACGCATCGGCGTGCCGCTGCGCATCAAACTCTACAACGAGGAAGCCTCGATTGATGCCATCCGGCACTTCGCCCAC
>Ga0187863_10001721_pt1 | contig 17217 bp, 20 predicted proteins | sample June2016WEW_11_1_FD_132975 | JGI IMG/M metagenome (GOLD analysis project Ga0187863, IMG submission 132975) | Peatland microbial communities from SPRUCE experiment site at the Marcell Experimental Forest, Minnesota, USA - June2016WEW_11_10 | ecosystem: Environmental > Terrestrial > Soil >... | reverse complement strand
CTATGTGGCCAACGATTCCGCCAACACGATTGAGAAATTCACCACCAATGGTGTTGGGACAGTTTTCGCCACCGACGATGGCAGCGGCACCATCTTGAACGGCCCCGAAGGACTGGCCTTTGATACTTCCAGCAACCTCTACGTGGCCAACGACGGCAACTTTATCTCCAAATTTTCACCAACTGGCACTTCCCTGGGCCAGTTTGGGGACAGCTCCTACCTGAACAACCCGGTTGGCGTGGCCTTTGACCAGGCGGGCAATCTCTATGTGGCCAACAACCTGCCCGCCAGCAGTACACCCACCGTCGCGAAATTCGACAAGAACGGCACCGGCTCCGTGTTCGCCAACACCGGCCTGGATTACCCGGAATTTATCGCCTTTGACACCAACAATAATCTTTATGTGGCCAACGAGGGCACCCTAGCCACAGAAGACAACAATAACATTGTGAAATTCGACACCAACGGCAACGGCACCGTCTTCAACCAAAACGGCGGCACCGCGTTCCCGATTGGCCTCGCGTTTGACTCTTCCGGCAATCTCTACGACGCCGACAACGGCCAGTTCATCCAAAAATTTGATTCGACAGGTAATAGTTCACGTTTCACGACCATCTCCATTGCCGACCCGCGAGGGATGGGGCTGGACAGCACGGGCAATCTTTATGTGGCAAACTATGGCGTAGGCACCATTGAGAAATTCGATACCAACAGCGTCCCGTCCGTCTTTGCTTTTGCTGGCGGTTTGCCCATCGGTCTCGTCGTTGACAGCTCCAACAACGTCTATATGGCGGCTTCCTACAACAATCAAGTCCTGAAGTTTGCTCCCAATGGTAACAGCTCGATCTTCGGCACGGACGATGGCAGCGGCCTCATCTTGAACGACCCGCAGGGCCTGGCCATTGACAGCCTCGGCAATATTTACGCCATCAATTATAATATCTCGACCATTTCGAAGTTCACTCCCACCGGCCACTCCTCCGTTTTTGCCGGCATTGCCGATTTCTATTCCCCAGGTCCGGGTCTGGCCGTTGACAATGCCAACAACATTTATTGCGCGACTAATTTCGCGAATAATTTAATCAACATCGCCAAATTCTCGCCGGCGGGCGTCCCCGTGCCGTTTGCGACCTATCCCGGCCAAAGTTACACCTACGCCGACGCCCACGGCATGGCCTTCGACAGTGCGGGCAACCTCTATGTGGCCAACTACTATGATGGCACCGTCACGAAACTCGATACCAACGGCAACAGCTCCCTCTTTGCCTCCAACCTCGACACGCCCGAATCCATCGTCATCAAGCGCAGCGCCACTGCGACCGTCGTTCCCGTGCTGGGCATCCTCCAGAGCGGCACCAATGTGGTGTTAAGCTGGTCAACGGCGGCAACCGGTTACAACCTGTATACCGCCACCAACCTTGCCAGCCCAACCTGGCTTTCCGTGCCCGGCACCCGCGGCACCAACCTCACCAGTTTTCTGATGACCAATCCCGCCGCCGGACCCGCCCGCTTCTTCCGCCTCTCCAACCCATAACTCCTCAGCCCTCGCGCCGTCTATCAATCCTCCTCGTCCTCGACCGTCTTTGCGCTTGATCCGATCCGCGCTTCTGATCAATTGATCTGGGCGTGCCGCTTTTTGAATAGGTTGAAAGTTGAGGGTTCACACAACAGTTGACGTGATCCGACGACCCACATGGCGATGTGAACGCTGTCGATTTACGCGGTTGGACACTTGATGTGTTGAATTGCGCGGGGAGCGCGACCGTCCCGGTCGCCGTTCGGAACGTCCCGTTGCGAACATCCTTCCGAAAAAGCGTTCGGCGGGACGCCGACCGCCGCGCGCGCGGCCAGTCCTCCGCAGTAGCGCTGCTACGGAGGGTGGAGACGCGCGCGCTCCCCATCGTGATCTGGTTCATCTCTTGACCTTCGTCCGTCATACCACGGGCCGGCGGCTTCGCGGCTGGTGGTGACGTGATGCGGATCGAAAATAATGTAATACAACAGGAGACATATCATCCAGATCTGCCGGAGCACGGTGTAACGCCGAATCCGGCGGGCGGAGGTGACAATGGGATGCCGATGCAGGATAACTATTCGACTTCCGGTTTCTGCAGCCAGGAGTTTCAATCGCCGGCACAAATCCAGTTCTTCGCCGGCAAACGCGTCGAGGCTGAAGCCGCCGAGCTTCCGGAACGCCGCCGTTTCCACGAACATAAACGCACCGGTCAGCAATCGCCGCCAGCGACTCGCGATATTCCACACCGGCGTAATCAGCTCGGCGAGAAAAGGCTGGTCCCAGCCAAGGGTGGCACCGCCGGCGATGCAGTTGCCGGGTCGGATTGCTTCTGCCATGTCGGCAAACAATTCCGCGCTCGGATGGGAATCGGCGTCCACAAAGACCAGCCAATCGCCGCTGGCCGCTGCCGCGCCTGAATTCCGCGCACGGGAGATTTGATTGACCGGTTCGAAGACCACGGTCGCGCCCGCCGCCCGCGCGATTTCCGCCGTGCGGTCGGTGGAATGATTGTCGCAGACAATCAATTCAGTATCCCATCCAATTCTGGTCAGTGCGCTCGTTGCCGACTTGATGTGCGCCAGGGTTTCGCCCAGGAGCTTTTCCTCGTTGAAGGCCGGGACGACGATGGAAATCTTCACCGCGCGAGTGTAGCAGCTTGTGTGAAGTGGCTCAATCGCGGGGCGAGAGGGTGTGAAACAGGTCGCCGAGACAAGCCTGGCTGGAGCCGGGACATCCGGCCAGTGATTACCAGACAAAAGGAATCAGCCGCCAGGGAGTGCGCTGGCAATATTCGGAATAGCCGGGCAGTTCGCGCCGGAGCACTTTTTCTTCGTTGAGCAATCGTAGCACGAGGATTGGGGCCATGAGCGCAACCATGGGCAACACGATGAACGAGCCGAGCGCCAGCGGAATCCAGAGCCAGACGAGGAGCGAGATTGAATACATCGGATGTCGCACGAAACGGTAAGGGCCGTGGTCGGCAACGGTCTGGCCGGCTTCGGTTTGAATGATGCTCGCGGCGAAGCGGTTCGCATTACCCACCGGAATAAATAAAAGATAACTGCCCGCATAGAGGAGCAATGCCAGCAACGTCAGCCACCACGGCACCGGCGCCAAACAGGTTCGTGACCAGCCAAAACGATTATCCAAACCGCACAGCATCCAGGAAATGACGGAAACATTTTTCAACAAGAACATGATGAATTTTTGCGCGCCGATTTTTTCCTTTCGCAGCAGCCGACGGGCGAGGAATTGGGGATCGCGTTTGTAAAAATAGGCGCAAAAGAAAATCGTGACCGCGAGATTTACGGCCATAAATGCCCAGCCCTGCCAGAATTTCAGGGTTCCTGGAACAAACAAAAGAACCATCAGCACGATCTGGCCGACCAAACCCCAGCCGATCAGTCGCAACCGGAGGCTTTTGGTTGGTGGATTTTCCAATCGGTGAAGGATGCCACGTTTGGCGACGCGTTACCAGCAGTCCCGCAACGCGGGATCCTGCGCGACGCTGGTTTGCTCCTGCACATCGGTCGTGGCGAATGGCGATTGCCGTAACATTGTGATAAGCTGGGCGTGATGCTTTGCAAGCAATGCAACGAACGCGACGCGACAATCCACATCACCCAAGTCGTCGGTGACAAGATAACCAAACGAGACTTGTGTGAGGTTTGTGGAAAGGAGTTTGCAGACGCGGCCGAGAGTGGCAAATGCATCCCGCTCGAAACTCTCACGTCTGGTTCGCCGGTACAAATGTTATACGAGTTGATTGTCGCCTCTGATCCACGGTATGCCAAGGATGCCTATCTATTTGTTGGAGCAGCGTTGACGAAGGCCTTGCAAGACGGTTTAAAGATTCCTGCTGCTGACGGTGTTGTTCATGTCTCCGGCAGTAAGTTGTTGGAGGCTCTCCGCAAACACGCCATAGAATCGTTCGGCAAGCAGGCTAAAGCCCAGTTGAGCAGTTGGGGGATTTTCAAGTGTGAGGATTTTGGTGAAATTGTGTTCAACCTCATCGAAGCGGGCTTGCTGACCAAACAGGAGACGGATACCAAAAAGGATTTTCAAGGCGGCTACGACTTTGACACGGCTTTTCCGTCGTGATTATCCCGCATTTTTTCCGCGTCTTGGCATCTTGGCGGTCAAATTCCCGTCTTGTTTTTTACCGGATTTCGGGCGATAGTCCTGCCATGGAAATCGTCTTCACTGTGACGCAGGAAAACGACGGCGGCTATGTGGCCGAGTGTCTGTCGCACGACATTTTCACCCAGGGAAACACGTGGGATGAGTTGCGCGCCAATGTGCGTGAGGCGGTGTCCGCTTATTTTTTTGACCAGCCCAAGCCCGCCGCGGTGCGGCTGCATCTGGTGCGGGACGAGCTTCTGGCCGGGGCATGAAACTGCCGCGCGATCTGAGCGGCGCGGATTTAATCAAGCTGCTCTGCAAACATCACGGCTACCACCGGGTCAACCAGGAGGGAAGCCATGTCATTCTGGAAATGGATTCCCCGCGTCACCACCGGCTGGCGGTTCCCGACCACAACCCATTGCGCATCGGCACGCTCAATGCCATTTTGCGCGCTGTGGCCGAAGTCAAAGGCGTGAAAAAGGAAGACATTCTCAATCCGCATTAGCCGTTCTCCGCATCTTACGCCTTGGCGGTTAAATCCTCGCGTTGTTGCTGCACATCGACCGCGGTGTCTGGCATTTGCCGTGAGAATCCCATCGGGATTTGAGCATTCACCCCAAGGTTGTGCCGCAGGCGCTGCCTTGGGTGAATGCCCATAGAAAATCATCAACCCTGAATGGGTTAAATCGGCCCGCCGCCTTTTTGATAAAACCCCGTTGGGGTATGAAATGGTCTGGCCTATAACCCAGGGTGTCTGTCGCAACCCTGGGCTGATGGATTCAATCCCGTCGGGATTGCTCGTTCACATCGGTCGTGGTGTCTGGCGACCTGCTCGCGATGACAATCGGAGTTGCCGTAATTTTCTCTGACAGGATGGCAGGATTTACAAGATGCGGTTGGCAGATGGGAGTTTGAGGAAGAACCAAATCCTGTTCATCATGTTAATCCTGTCAAACGTCTTTGTTGTCTCCGTTGGCTTCTGTAAATTTGCACGGAGGCGCGAAGGCCGCGACAAGGGCGAAGGTTTTTAACCAGGATCGCCTTCCTTCGTTCCCTTCGCGTTCATCGCGCGAAACCCTCCTTGGGTTAAGGGCCCAGCAACCGGTAAAATTTCGGCGGGCCGGTGATGGCATTCGTCACGGTGTAGTTTGAATTAAAAATAACGGGCGCGGGCGGCGGCGCATTGGTCCAGACGGCCGGGGAATCGAGGTTGGTGGTGAATTGCAACGTGTACCCGGTGAACGTGTCCGGCCACGCCAAAATCACGTTGGTGCCGGCCTGGCTGATAACCAGTTCCGGCGCAGCCCCGCCACAGGTGGAGACGGGGGTGGTGAGAATGCCATCGTAGGTGGGCCCCCAGCCGGAGGCGCTGCTCACGTAGTTGATGGCGCCGAGCGAAAAATCAAAGTAAAAGATGCTGCCGCCGTCCACCGGGGCGTTCCCGGAAAAACAAACCTGCGCCAGGCTCTGACAATCGGCGAATGCCTCGAAACCGAGGTTGCGGATGCCGTTGCCAAACGTGACGCTGGCCAGGGCAGGGCAGTAATAGAAGGCATACTGTGCAATGTTGGTGGTGGTGTTGGGAATCGTAAGGTCGGTCAGGTTGGTGCATTCAAAGAACGCCTCCACCCCGATGCTGCCGACGTGATTGCCCAGGGACACGCCGGCCATGTTCCAGCAGGCGTAGAACGATTCCAAGCCAATGCTGGTGACGCTATCTGGAATGATGACCTCGCTGAGGCCGAAGGAATTGCCAAAAGCGCCGTCCTCGATGTTCGTGACGGTGCCGGGGACGGTGTAACTGCCGCCGACGGCGCAGGGATATTGAATGAGCGTGGTTTTGGCCTTGTCGAACAACACGCCGTTGGTGCTGCTGTAATAGGCGTTGGTTGAACTCACCGTAATCCCGGTCAGGCCGGCGCTGTCATAGAACGCCGCGTAACCGATGCTGGTGACATTGGTGTCGATCGTGACGCTGGTCACACCCATGGAGTATTCGAAGGACGCGCCTTCGATGGTGGTGACGCTGTGGGGCACGGTGTAAGCGCCGGCCAGACTGCCGGGATATTCAATCAGGTATGTTTGGCTCTTGTCGAACAACACGCCATTGGTGCTGCTGTAATACGCATTGGTCGTGTTCACCGCGATCGCCGTCAGGGAGTTGCCGATGAATGCCTCGCCGACGTTGGTGACGATGGCGGAAATGGTATAGCTGCCGGCCAAGCCGCCGGGATATTGAATGAGCGAGGTCAGGGACTTGTTGAACAGCGCTCCGTTCGTGACGATAAAATCCTGATTGGAGGCGTTCAACGATATCACGGTCAGCTTCTGGCAGTCGAAGAACGGACCAGGCCCGATGTTGGTAACGCCGGCGGGAATCGAGGCACCGGTTAGATTGACGCATTGAAAGACGGCATTCGTGCCGATACTGGCGACATTGGTGCCGAACGTCAGGCTGGTCAAGCCGGAGACGAGGCTGAAGGCATCATTCCCGATGGTGGTGATCCGGAGGCCATTGGTCGTGTCGGGAACGGTGACCGCCCCGCCGGAACCGGTGTACTGGTAAACGTTGAGGGTGCCGTCGGTATTGGTCGTGAAAATGAACTGGGCCCGCCCCACCACGGGCAACGCCAATAGAATGCAGATGATGCAACGAAGAAATCCGGTTTTCATAAAGGGTGTAAAATTCAGCCTGCCTCTTTTGGCCAATGTTGGCTTCTGATGGGGTTATTTATGCACTTTTACCAGGCCAATGACAAGTCCAAAGCGACCGATGCCGCCAGGTTTCGTGCGGAGGTCATAAGGATTACCGGTATGGATTTGCCGCAATATCAACTCAAACTGGGGAGCGCGACCGTCCCGGTCGCCGTTCGCAACGTCCCGTTGTGAACATTCCCCGGAGCGTCCGGCGCGACGCCGAACGCAGCGCGCGGCCCGTCCTCCGCAGTAGTGCTGCTACGGAGGGTGGAGACGCACGCGCTCCCCCTCCGCGATCATCAAACGCAAACCGCTCTCATCCACGGCACGCCAGGCACACAAAGGAGTTGATCAGCAGATTTCGCCGATTAACGCAGATAAAGACATCTGTGAAGATCTGCCCGTCCTCCGTGGCACTCCTGCGGAGGGTGGATGTGAATCTGCGGCTGAAATCCTGGCGTCCTCTGTGCCTTGGCGGTCAAATCCGCGACGCCGGATTATGGCTGCACGTTGACCGTGGTCTCTGGAGAAATGCGGAAGACGACGCGAAGAGTCTCTGATTTCCTTGGGGATGAGTCTGGTGACTCCACCCCCCGCAATTGGACGTTGAGGCCACCGCGGCGGTAACCGGTTGACATGAGTATTTTTTGGAGAAAGGCGGGGGGGCTGTTGGATGGGAGCACGGTTTGATGGAGGCCGGGGTTGTTCTTCAGGCCAGAGCTTTTGACCAGACAGGATTCCGCCAAAAGCAAGCGTCGCACCGGAGACGCTGCCTGGGAAGTTGGCAAGGTTGGCTGCTCGTTCATGGGAATCATGATTACCCTTTGGAAGGAAATGGATATGGGGTATAACCCTACCATGGCTGTCGAAAAAGCTGCACATCGAGCGCGGTGAATGGCGGCTGCCGTGAGAATCCCAACGGGATTTGAGCATTCACCCCAAGGTTGTGCCGCAGGCGCTGCCTTGGGTGAATGCCCATAGAAAATCATCAACCCTGAATGGGTTAAATCGGCCCGCCGCCTTTTTGATGAAACCCCGTTGGAGACCTCTGCAAAGCCGCGCTTCCGTAAGTTGTAGCGTCCGGCCTGTGGCCGGAAAGGCTGGAATTTCCGACAAACCTATCGCGGCACAGCCCCGACGCTACATGTTTTGCAGAGGTCTCTGAATGGGTTCAATCGGCCCGCCGCCTTTTTGGTGAAACCCCGTTGGGGGTATGAATTATTTTTGCCTATCACCCAGGGTAGCCCCGAAAGCGTTCGGGGCAACCCTGGGCTGATGGATTCAATCCCGTCGGGATTGCTGCTGCACCCCGGCCCCGGCGTGCGGCATTTGCCGGGAGGTGAATAACTTTTCATTGACCGGCAGGATGGCCGGCGTATAAGAGCGTTAATAGTCCGGATAAGGGAGTGTTTAGAAGGCTGCTGACGCTGCCCTGGCGGTTTGGTTTTGGAAAACCGTTAGACGGCAGGCGCCAGCAATCATCAGCAATGATGGGCGGACGAATCCTGACGAATGCAAAATCCAAGTTAAAACCAAATACCCTATATGAAAACGAACCCGATATTCCACACGGCCCGCCGCACCACGATGTACCACCTGGCGGCTTTGCTCGTATTTTTCCTGGTGCTGGGACCGGCCCGCGAATCTGTGGCGAGCATCCTCGCATACGAGGGCTTCAATTACCTGCCGAATACGCCGCTGGCAACCATGGCCGGTGGAACCGGCTGGGCGCCCGGGCCCTGGACGCAACTCAGCGGCGGGATGGTCGATCAACCGCCTTCACTGACCTACCCGACGGCACTGCCTTCGACCGGCGACGCACTCCTGACACAGGTGGGGGGAGGAGCGTCCCGCAACTTTGCCGCACCGCTGAGCAATTCCGGAAGTGACCTCTGGATCAGCTTTTTGGAACAGAATTCCGTCGGAGCCGTCCCCGGCGCCCAGGTTGACATCCAACAACCAACCGCGGTCCTCCCGGACATCGAGGTGGACAAGGCCACCGGCAACGCCGTCACCCTGAACGGCCTGCCGGCCGGGTCCGTTACCGGCGTCGGCGCCGATCTCTTCATCCTGCAACTGGTTCAGTGGAGCGGAGGGGGTACGCTGGTGAACCTGTACTTGGATCCCGGCCTGATCCTCGGCCCGCCGAACGCCTCGGTTCTGCTCTCGGGTCCGGCGTTCCAGGCGCAGGACTTCTACTTCCAGAGCAATGCCGGACAGGAACTCGACGAGATCCGGGTCGGCACGACCCTCTCGGACGTGGCGGCGGTGGCCGTCCCGGAACCAGCCACGGTCACATTGCTTGCGTGTGCGCTGCTGCTGCCATTCGCGGTGAAGACCCGTCGATGGTTGCGCCAGCACCGGGTCGCGTAGTATTCCAGTGAGGCAACGTCGTAGGCGTACGGAGAGAAATTGCCGGGCCACAGATGAAACGCAGATAAACACATCTGTGAAAATCTGCGGCTGAAACCTTGGCGTTCTTTGCGTCCTGGCGGTTCAAATCGGATGGGGCATGTAACAAATCGCCCGATTATAGCGTCGGGATTGATGGAATTGTGTTTGTGCCACGCGCAAAGATTGTCGTCAGCGCCCTATGGCTGTTGTTATTGGCGGGATTTTTTTACCCACCCCGGGCAATGGCACAGGCCGTCGTACCGGTTTCCTTCACGACGACCAATGCCACGCCGCTCAATCCGGGGTTTGCCGGTTTTTGCACCGAGCTACAGGCGAGCGCGGTGGAGTATTCCGACACCAATTTCCAGCAGATCACCGCGGCACTTTCACCGGGCTGGCTGCGGTATCCGGGCGGCTCGATGGACGACGCCTTTGCCTGGACGAACGGGTTGACGCTGACCAACTGGTTCACCAATTTTCCGTCGTGGGAAACCAATCTCCTCTGGCCGGCCGCGAAATTGGGCAACGGCAAGGGCGGCCTGAAATTCTGTGATTTCGCGGCGCTATGCCGGAACACCGGCGGGGCGAAGATTGTCGTCACCATCAATGGTTTCACGGACTCGGCAGCTTCCGCCGGCGCGTTCGCGGCGTTTGCCGTGAGCAACCATATTCCGGTCTCGGTCTGGGAACTGTGCAACGAGCCTTACACGCTCGCGGGCACTGGCGCCGACACTTTCTTCCTGGACGCAACGGATTATGTCGCGCAGATGAAACCGTATCGCGACGCCATCAAGGCGGCCGATTCCAACGCGGTGGTGGCCATTTATTTCAATGACGCAGGTTATCCGGAACCCAACATCTGGGACAATGACCTGAAGAATTACAGCGATAAATACTGGGACGCGGTGGTGTATCATCATTATCCGGCGCTGCCCACGAGCGGGGTCACGTTTGCCGATTTGATGGCCCTGGACAACTGGCAACTGGCCAGCAATACGACGGCCCGCATGACGAATTACCTGATACCGGACAACACCAGCAATGTGACATTTCTCATTTCGGAATTTGCGCCGGCGCGCGGTGACGGTGCCGGCGGGCAATATCCGCCCACGACGACGTTGTATGGCGGCATTTACGCGGCGGAATATTTGTTGCGCCTTTCCACCCTGCCGCAAATGAGTTTCGTTGGCCCCTATCAATTGCTGAACGCGGCTGGGATCAACCAGACCAACACCTTTGACCAACCGGTCGCCACCGCCTACAACGGCGGTTACACCACGAACACCGCCGGTTGGCCGTTCGGCTTTTTCCTGAGCGCACAGGTTTGCGGCTCGTCGGTGGCGGACTGGGCACTGACCCGATCCATTGCGGTGTATCCCACTGACGTCGGCACCAACGGCTCAACGGTCCCGATAGACACCAATGGCATCGAGACGATTCCGGCGATTTACGCGCAGGCGTATCAGGGCGGCAACGGCAAACGCTACGTGGTGCTCACCAACAAAGGTTCCAACGCCGTGCCGGTGCAAATCGTCCAGGACAGTGTGGCCGTGACCAATCAATTTTTGGAAACCTTTGTGACCGGCAGCGATCCCAGCGCGACCAATGCGCCGCCACCCGACAGCGCCGTCCAAATTCAGTCGCAATTGACGAACAATCCCGTCACGATTCCGGAATATTCGGTGGTGCGGCTGGAATGGACGGTCTTCAACGTGCCGCCGCCTTCGCTCAGTTTGACCGTTTCAAATTCAACGCAAAATCTCCGCTGGACGGGCTTGACGAACGTCACCTACCGGGTCCAGGGCGCGACCAACCTGATGTCAACCTGGTCAACCTTGGGAAGTGTTGCCAACCCCCAGACCAATTTTGGATTCACCAACTGGAACACCGGCGCGCCACAGTTCTACCGGCTGGAAGTTCCCTGAGTTGGACCCTGGATGTGCCGAAAAGAGGGATAGCAGAGCCACAGATGGCCACAGATGAAACGCAGATAAAAACATCTGTGAAAATCTGCGGCTGAAACCTTGGCGTTCTTTGCGTCCAGGCGGTTGAAATCCAGGGGTTGTTATTGGGTCGGGCCGGATGTCATGGCGACCGCGTTTTTACGGGTGACATTGGCTATAACAATGTGCATCCACCCCTGATCGCGTTCTTGAATGTAAGCCAGGTCCCAGTTTTGCCAGCCCCGGCGCCCGGCTTCGGTGGCCGCAACTGTTGAAGCCACTTTTTTCACATAAATGATGCGCTCGGTTCCCGGCAGAGGCGAACCTTGATGGACGATAACTTGAAAATGGGTGTCATCAATATTCTCAATGGTGTATCGGGGTGAGGTGGGAAGGTTTTGATTAAAATCCTGGTTATAGGATCTCTCGTCGTGGGTGGCGCACCCGGCGGCTAAAACCACCAGGGTCACATTTAATAACAGCATCTGCAGCGTCCGGCGGAGTTGATTTGTTTTCATGCGGATAATTTAGCCGGTTCCGGCCGGATGGCTATACGGTAAACACCGGATGGCGTGAAAGAGAAGCGGCGTTCGCCTCTGGGGTGAAGACCCCATAGGAACCGTGCCGCGGTGTGTTATCATGTGGGCATGAATATATTATTACTCGTATTGGTTCTTCTCCTCTTATTCGGCGGCGGCGGATTTTACTTTGGCGGTCCCGTCATCGGCGGAGGGGGGCTTGGCCTGATTCTGCTGCTGTGCCTTATCATCTGGGCCATGGGCGGATTCCGCACGAAAAGCTCATAAGACGGAGCGCGGTGCAACCTTTTCCCGCGTTGCGGGCTCCCGCCGGCGCTGAGCTTGGGCGCGGCAAATGGGTGCGACCAGTGGGATTATTGCTGCACCCCGGTCGCGGCAACTGGAGATTGCCGTAAGTTTTAGACAGGATGACAGAATGCGGTTGGGAGACAGGAGTTGGGAGTTGGGAGTTGGGGAGAATCCAAAATCCTGTTCATTTTGTTGATTCTGTCAAAACGGGCGCGCTTGAATTAAACCGGTCAGCGCCATCAGGTGGAAACCACGCCCAGGATTCGCGGCACGAATTCGTGACTGAAAAGATCCACCCATCGGCCCTCCCGATCACGAAAGGCCATGCACTTGAAGCCCTCGCACTGGACCTGCACCGGCACGCCCAAAACCGGCAATGGACCGTACTTGATTTTTTTGAATTCCCGGGCGTTGTCCTGCATATATCACAGCATACGCCCGAATCGGGAACGGCGCTCACTTTACTTCAATATATCGCCGTTCTGAACAAAAGGCGGCATGCTATGGGCGGCGCCATCGGCTGATCTGCCCTGGTCGGGTTACACCCCATAGCCGCACCACGGCTCGTCGCGTAGGTTCATTTCAGAAAACGACGGCAAATACCTGCCATCAAAAATGAAAGACAAACTATGCATCTCTTATTATTCACGCCCGTGCTAGGCAGTGCCATCTGGATTGGCGGGGGCTCGGTCGGCCTCATACTGCTCATTGTGGTTGTGGTTCTATTGCTTCGCTGACCGCAGAGCCTTGCGGCAAACAGAAACCAAAAACATAACGAACCGATATGAACACACTCGAAATCAAGGGCGACTGGAACATCACCAAGGGCAAGCTGAAACAGAAGTGGGCCAAGCTCACGGATGACGATCTGCGATACGTTGACGGCAAGCAGGATGAATTGCTGGGCCGGATTCAGAAACGCACCGGCGAAACCCGGGAAGCGGTCGAAAAGGCCGTCAAGGAATTCTGCTCCAACTGCAGCTGAAATTAAGCGCAAACCGGCAAGCCTTCATGGGGGGCGTTCCTCCTGACTGGAGGTGCTGAACCTCGCGCGGCGAATTTCCGGGGCAGGGCTGCGCTGCCGTTTGGCCCTACCCAACCAACGGATACCGCGGCGCGTCCTCCGCAGACCCGCAATGCGGGACGGAGGGTGGACGCGATGCCCCGGATATTTTTACCGGCGAGTCCATGGTAGGGTTACACCCCATAGCACATGAACAGCCGTTGGCGTATTTACGTGCCGGTAAAGCAAACAAACAAACAAAAATACACTTATGAAAAAACTTATCATCGCCTGTTTCGCCGCTGTCGTCATTGCGTCATCGCTATCCGGCTGCGCAACTCCACCACCTGCGACCACCACAACCAGCACGACCACCACGACGCCCGCCGTGCCCGCCAGTTCGACGACCACCACGCAGACCCAATAACCATCAAGGTTCGGGCTCTAGTAATGAGGTGCTTGCGGAACCTGTCCGTTGCGTTGCGCGGCAGGACGCTGAACGTGCTGAATGTTGTAGCGGGGTTTGTTTCGGAAGGACGAACTGCGCGAGTGCCAAACATCTCCGACAAACCAGGGCCTCGTATAACCCGTTCCTTCGACATTTTCACCACTGCCGACGCCGACGCCTTCAGTCCGTTTCCCGCTGCAACTCCGCAGACGTGAAGGTCGTTCAATGCTGGTCGTCGTGATCGTGACCGTGGCCATGGTCCCCGTGCCATGGATGCTCATGTCCCTGGGCGTCGCGGCGGTAATGTTCGTTGGGGACGGCATGGGCATGCCAATCCGGATGAACTCTTTCCCAGTCATGAAAGCGCTGAAGCCTCCATGGTTCACAACGGAACCAGACATTGCCTGGCCCCAGATAGAAATACACACCGCCCACCAGGCCCACATATTCGTAACCGTCCCAGATGTAATCGTCAGGAACCGTCACCACCACCGCCACCGGTGGCGGAGCCGGCGTTTCAACGACCACGCCACCATAGGGCCGAACCACGCAACCTGACATCAACGTCAGGGCCGTCATGCTGCAAATACCCGATGCTATTTTATTCGTGCATTTCATAATTGTCGGAACTGTTTAGCTGGAATTGTGCCGCTGAAAAAGCGGAAAAGCGGTTGATATTCATGCGACCCGCAACGGAAGGGTGCGAAATTCTGGCAATTGACAGGCCAACGGTGTATTGGAACATCCCACCTCTGCACAACTCCAGACCGGTTGTGAACCGGTTTGTGATTCATGCCGGCCACCGCCTCCGGCGATATTCGCAAATCCCAAGGGGATTTGTTCACTCAACCCAAGGTTGTGCCGCAGGCGCCACCCTGGCTGAATGCCCACATAAAATCGTCAATCTTGAATGAATCCCTGCAAAACTGGAGCGCCGAGCACCCCTCGGCACAAGGCAAGGGACGTTCCACGGAGCCGAGGCGGCGCTCGGCGCTCCGAAGGCCGGCGGAGGACTTTTACGAGATTTCCGTTGGAATGTGATTTAACACATTGTTTCAACAACTCCGCGTCTCCGCGCCTCTGCGGTTAAAGAAACCCGGATCAGTTCGGGGCAATGACATGGAACGCGTTGGATTTCACCTCCACCTCCAAACCGGCATAGATGCTGTCGGCGGATACCTCCTCGGCTGGGTGCTGCTTTAAATACTTCATTTGCGCCTGCAGTTCCGAAGGGTTGTTGAATTTTCGTTCCGCCACCACCCGCTCGGCCACATCCCGGCGCAGGCGATTTTCCAGGAGCGCATAATCTTTGTTGGCCTGAGCCAGATCGACCTGGTTCGAAGCGATTTGGCCCGTGAGGCCGGCCAGCTGGTTGGTCAAATCCATGATCTGCTGGCCGAAAGTTTGATTTTCCGACTGCGCCTCGGCGACCTGGTGGAGCAGGTTGGTGGCCTGTGCCGCGGCGAGGTCAAGGGTGGATTGGGCTTCCATCAGTTGGTTGGAAAGCGTCAATGACGCGGACTGGCTCTCGTCGAGACTGTTGGACAAGGTGAGCATCATTTCATTGCAGCCGGTGATTTGCGCCTGTGCCAGCGTCAACTGGTTCGAACAACTGGCCAGCGCGCCGGCGTCATTTTCATGCTGCGCATTATCACCCCGTTTGATCACGACGAGCGCGACGACCAACGCGGCGCAGGCCAGGGCGAGGATGGTGGATAGATAGTGTTTCATACGGCGCGCAGCGCGAGCAAAGGACATTCGCGTCTTCTCATCGCCGAAACCTTGGCAAAGCGAAACCGATTGGACAAGAATGTCTTTGTTACGATTCCATTACGCCCGAAGACAAGGCTGCGCGATGTGTCTAATTTGCAAGTGAAGTTAAAAAATGGCAAATCGTTAAATCGGCATCGATAAACAGCTTCACGTGAAACTGACGCGCCAGGATGTAGCACTTGTCGAGGTCGTTGGCATAATCGAAATTCTCCAAGGCAACCGTATTTCCCGACCTGAGATTGTCAGACACGATTTCCATCCAATCATCCTTGCAATCCGCCCTGTCAATCGTGACTGTCATTTTTCGTCAATCCGGTTCTGAGCGTCCATCCAGCGCGATGCCTGACGAGTCGGTTGGGTCATGGCTTTGCCGGTCGCCGGTCTTCGGGCGGCAACGCGTGTTTTATCGCCTCCAGCAACTCCTCAGGTAAAAAGGGTTTTTGCAACACCGCCGTCGCCCCGAGCCGCTGGGCGACCGCCAACAGGGGCAGGGCCAATGAATCTCCTGACATGGCAATAACCGGAAAATCCGGAAACTGTTGCCTGAGTTTCTTTATCGTTTCCAGCCCCTCCTGCTTGGGCATGAACAGATCGACCAGGGCCAGGTCCACCGGCATGGACTGGCATTGCCGCATGCCTTCCAGGCCATTGGCGGCCAAAATCACCTCGTGACCGGCGGATTCAAGGATTTCTTCGATGAGAATCCTCGTATCCGCCTCGTCATCCATGACCAATACGCGTGACATGTTCAAGGGATTACACTTGATCCCAACTACTAATACGGATTCGAAAGCATAATCTTTCAAACAAAGTGAAAAAAACATCGACCCGGAAGGGGTTGTGACTTTGTCCGCCAGCGCGCTTCGTTTTCTTCATTCGGCGGCTTGGGGCTTTTGACATCCGCCGGCGGCTTCAAGTCTGGCGGGCTTCCCACTGAAATGATTGTCAGAAGATTTTATTTGCTTTATTAGAAGCAGGACCGAAGCTAAATCCAACGGGCTATGGAGTCCTTATATCGGATCGTCTATACGAGCACCGCCACCGAGCCTTTGGGCAGGACCGAATTGATGGAATTGCTCAAGGGCAGCGTCCGGCGGAACACCCGGGCGGGCATCACGGGCTTGCTGCTATATCAGGGAGGTGCGTTCATGCAGGTGCTGGAGGGTGAAAAGGCGGCGTTGGTGGAGCTTTTCGAAAAAATAAGCCACGACCCGCGCCATCGTCACATCATCCGTCTGATTCAGGGGCCGATCCAGGAGCGGTATTTTCCCAATTCGGCCATGGCCTTCCGCGATCTGGACTCGCCGGAGTTGCGGCGCCTGCCCGGTTACAGCGAGTTTTTGAACACGCCGCTGAACGGGGAATTACTGGCAAAGGACATCCCCACGTGCACACGACTGCTGTTGCTTTTCAAACAGAACATCCGCTGAAACCGGCGACAACTGCGATGCAGCTGTCGGGGTGCCGACGGCCATGCGGGTTGACAACACAAAGGTGAGCAGCAACAGCCGGGCCGGCCCTTTCAGTAATTTCTGGCGCAACATAAACCACCGGAGCCAAAGTGCGGGGGAACGTTCAATGTTTGGCACAGCCCGGTGAACCGCTCGAGGGTTTTTACTTCTCCACCGGCCGGGCCAACTTCTTTCGCGGGTTCACGGTCAAAATCTTCGCGCCCGGGCGCAAAAAAATACCCGCACGGGTGCAGCGTGCGGGTGAAAGGCGACCGGTCAGCGCCATCAAGTGTAAACCACGCCCAGGACCCGCGCACGAATTCATGACTGAAAAGATCCACCCATCGGCCCTCCCGGTCACGAAAGGCCATGCACTTGAAGCCCTCGCACTGGACCTGCACCGGCACGCCCAAAACCGGCATGGGACCGTATTGGGTGGTTTTGAATTCCCGGGCCTTATCCTGCATACCACAACGTACGCTCGAATCAGGGAAGGCGCTCACGTTATTTCAATATATCGCCCTTCGCGGTTCGGCCGGG
>Ga0187863_10001720_pt1 | contig 17222 bp, 13 predicted proteins | sample June2016WEW_11_1_FD_132975 | JGI IMG/M metagenome (GOLD analysis project Ga0187863, IMG submission 132975) | Peatland microbial communities from SPRUCE experiment site at the Marcell Experimental Forest, Minnesota, USA - June2016WEW_11_10 | ecosystem: Environmental > Terrestrial > Soil >... | reverse complement strand
TTGCCGATTTTAATTTTGACTGCGAAGGGCGAGGAAGCTGACCGGGTGGTGGGGCTCGAGCTTGGCGCAGACGATTACGTAACCAAACCGTTCAGCCCCCGCGAGCTGGTCGCCCGGGTGAAGGCACTTTTGCGACGAGTCGATCCCGGAGCCCCGTCTGACAAGCCGATCGAAATCGGCGCACTGCGAATCGATCCGGCGGCCTATCGCGTCACACGAGGCGGAAAGCCCGTGCCCATGAGCACGCTGGAATTCCGTCTGCTTTATTTTCTCGCAGCGCGCCCGAACCGCGTTTTCACGCGGGACCAACTGCTCGACGGCGTTTGGGGCACCGAGCGATTCGTGACGCCACGCAGCGTTGACGTATACGTGCGGCGTCTCCGCGAGAAGGTCGAAGCCGACCCTCAGCATCCCGTGTACATGAAAACGATACGTGGCGCTGGTTATCTGTTCGAGACCCGTGCGAGCTAGGCTCTTCTGGAACCTGGGGCTGACCTATCTCGCCCTAATCCTCGCGGTCTTTCTGGCCATAAACTTCTATGCGTCGCGCGCGGTCCGGCAGGATTACCTGCGCGCAACTTTCGATCAGCTGGCGTCGCTTTCAGATGTCGCCGGGGCCCGGGCTCCCCATTTCGACGATCCCCGAGAGCTTCAATCCTGGACCCAATGGCTCGCCCGGAGCGGCGCCAGCGTGACAGTATTTAACGCCGCGGGCCAGGTGCTGAGCGATGCTCCAGGACTTTCCGGCTCGCCCGCCGGAAACCCGTCGGATTATCCGGAAATCAAACAAGCCTTTGCGTCGGGTGAAGGGGAGTCTGTCCGGCGTAGCACGACCGGCGATCGAGATATTGCCTTCCGGGCGGTCCGTTATCAGGCTCTGCCGGCGGCTCCGGTGGTGGTCCGTCAAGCGCTTCCGCTGGCGGAACTGGATGCATCGCTTGCTGACCTGCGGCGAAAACTGCTGGAAGCCACAATTGTCATGCTAGTGGCGGGCGCCATCGCTCTTTTCTTCTTCTTCCGATCGTTTGCCTCGCGCGTGGAACGGCTCAAGCACTTCTCGCTACGGCTGGCCCAAGGCGATTTCCGGCCCTTGCCCGCCGAACGATCGAATGACGAACTGGGGGAACTCACGCACGCGCTCAACGAAACGGCCGCGTGGATGGATCGCACCATTCGGTCGCTCAGCGGCGAGCGCAATCGTTCGAGTGCGATTTTGCGGAGCATGGTGGAGGGCGTGGGCGTCGTCGACGCGCAGGAGAGGCTGGTTTTCTCGAACCGCGCGTTCTCCGACATTTTGCACCGCGATTCCGCGAACAGCGAGGGACGCCCGCTGATCGAAGTGATTCGCAATACCGAATTAATCGGGTTGATCCGGAGCGCGCTCGGCGGAGAGGAGGGACTGCAGAGCGATATTGTGATGGGAACGGTGCAGCCGCGGAGTTTCTCAGTCACTGCCGCGCCGGTGAAGGCCCTGGAGGCTGGCGCCGTTTCGGAACGGACCCTGCCCGCCAGATCCGGTTTGGCCGCTCCCGAGAAACCTTCCGGAGCGATCGTAGTGCTGCACGACGTAACAGAGTTGCGAAGGCTCGAGCGCGTACGCCAGGATTTTGTGGCAAACGTTTCGCACGAATTCAAGACACCGTTGACGGCAATTCAAGGATTTTCCGAAACGCTGCTCGCCGGCGCGATCGAAGATCCCAAAAACAATCGCCGATTTCTCGAAATCATCCGCGACCATGCCGTCCGGCTGGCCCGCCTGACCGACGATCTGTTGAAGCTGGCGCGGATCGAAGCGGGCAAACTCGAAGTGCAATTTTCCCCAGTGAGTGTGATCGATCTGGTCGAGCGCTGCGCAGAAACCGCTTCATTGAAGGCCAATCGAAAGCAAATCCTGCTGGAGATCGAAGTATCGCCCGGACTTCCACCGGTGCGGGGCGACGCCGGACTGCTCCGCGACGTGCTGCAAAACCTGCTGGACAACGCCATCCAATATACGCCCTCGGCGGGACGAATTCATGTGAGTGCCACAGAGAGAGAGCGAGAGGTTGTAATTACCGTTGCCGATACCGGCATTGGAATTCCACTCGCGGATCAGGAGCGGATTTTCGAACGATTTTATCGCGTCGACGCGGCGCGTTCGCGCGAAGCGGGCGGCACCGGGCTAGGGTTGTCGATTGCCAAGCACATCGTGGAAGTCCACGGGGGTCGTCTGCTGGTTGACAGCGAAGTCGGTGCCGGCTCGAAGTTCTCCTTCTCGATACCACTGGCCGGCTGAGCCAGCCGTTTTTTGCCGAAGATTCACGCCGGTGTCACGCGTTTGCAACCCTCTACCACCTATCGTCGAGAGGCGAACACCGATCCGCTCGACCGTTGACCGCGGGGGGGGCCCACACCATGACAGCCACGAAAACCAGCACGGGAGGGATTTCCCAAGGCGTACTTGTCAATTACCTGGTTTCTCAGGCTCGAACAGTGGAGGCGTCGATAAACCGCGCCTTATGGGCCGTGCTGGAGCGAAACGAGCGTTTGGCCGGCGAGGTGTTTCTCACCGAGCCCCGCATCAACGAAATGGAAATCCTGATCGACGAACATGCGATTCGCCTGCTGCGTCAGGGGAACTTGACGGACACCGACATCCGCCTGGTGGTGGCAGCGCTCAAGATCAACAACGACCTGGAACGCATGGGTGATCTGGCAGTGAACCTCAGCGAACGAGCCGTCTCGCTGGCAGGCATGGCCACGGCACGGCCCCCGGCCGAGTTGGAACCTATGACAACGGCGGTTCGCGCCATGGTCTCAAAATGTTTGGGGGCGCTCATCTACCAGAACGTCGAGCTGGCGGTTCAGGTGCTTGAGAGCGATGACTTGGTGGACCAATACCGGGACCGGATTTTTGAAGCGCTGCTTTCCTGCACGACGGCACATCCCGGCCAGGCGGGACCAAATCTTCTTTTTGTGCTGGCGTCCCGGCATCTTGAGCGCATGGCCGATCATGCCACCAACATCGCGGAGGATATTCTGTTCTGGGTTCAGGGGTTGGACGTGCGGCATGGTCGTGGGAGGCAATGGGATGCGGCGGTCGCCGAAGCGAAAACCGAGGCAGGCGCTTAGTCATCGAGTATTCACACAACACTCATCGCAAGTTCAAAAGACCCGCGTATCGTTTGCGTCCACCAGCGGGCGAGACAGGAAAGCAGTCTGCGGCACCGGGGGCGCTCCCCGAACCATCCAGTCTGGCTCACAACTTAGCCTTATTAAGCCATTCAGAAACAGCAGTTTACGAGCGTGGAACGGGTTTATGGTCGCCTTCTAGTGACTTTGCGGCATCAAGGCTGCGATTTTGTTTGCGATGTAACGTGGTTGTAACAATTTTGACAAATAATGAGGAGAACTCCAGACTATGAAAAGACTGTCGCTTATCGCATCGCTTCTGCTGGGCTTGGCAGGCACGGCCTTTGCACAAGGCGGAACGGTGCTCCTCAATGCCGCCGGCGCGACGTTCCCTTACCCGATTTATTCGAAGTGGTTTGACGTCTATCACAGCGCGCACCCCAACGTTCAGATCAATTACCAATCGATTGGTTCCGGTGGAGGGATTCGCCAGCTGCAAGCGGGAACGGTGGATTTCGGCGCATCGGATGGACCGATGACCGACGAGCAACTGGCGCAGTCGAAGGTGAAGGTGCTGCACTTTCCCACCGTGCTCGGGGCAGTGGTTCCGACCTATAACGTCTCCGGGGTGACGGGCGATCTGAACTTTACGGAGAAGGCGCTGGCTGGAATCTACCTTGGGCAAATCACCAAGTGGAATGACCCGGAAATCGTGAAGGCGAACCCGGGTGTGAAGCTGCCGGGCGACGACATCGTCGTGATTCACCGCTCCGACGGCAGCGGAACGTCTTATATTTTCACCGACTTCCTTTCAAAGGCCAGCGCCGATTGGAAAGCGAAGGTCGGCACGGCCACATCGGTGAATTGGCCTGTGGGACTGGGCGGCAAGGGCAATGAGGGGGTTTCCGGCCTAGTCAAGCAAACGCCCGGCTCGATCGGCTATATCGAGTTGATTTACGCGGTACAGAACAAAATCAACTACGGTAAGGTTCAAAACGCGGCCGGGAAATTTGTGAAAGCGGATCTTGCGGGCGTGACCGCTGCAGCGGCGAGTTCGGCGAACGAAATACCGGCTGATTTCCGGGTTTCCATCACCAATGCCCCCGGTCCAACCGCTTATCCGATTTCGAGCTTTACGTGGTTGCTGATTCCCTCACAGATTCCTGATGCCGCCAAAAAGACGGCGATCAAGGATTTTCTGAAATGGATGCTGGCCGATGGCCAGAACTACAACGAGGGCTTGTCTTACGCCAAGCTGCCAAAACTCGTCGTGGCCAAGGAGTTGAAGGCAATCGCCCTGGTTCAATAATGGCTACAAGCGCCACAACGATCGATTGCGCTGCCCCGCCGCCGGCGGGGCAGCGCTCCTTTATACGCCGCCTCACCGACGGCGATGAAGTAGCGCACCTATTGACCCTGATTTTCGCCGCGACGATTCTTCTGCTGACGTCGCTGCTTGTCTACGAACTGTGGATCAACTCCAAACTTTCCCGGATGAAGTTTGGATGGGATTTTCTATGGACGCGCTCGTGGGACCCTGTTTTCGATAATTTCGGTGCGGCGCCGTTTATTTACGGCACGCTGGTAACGGCGGCGGTGTCACTGGCTATTGCAGTGCCACTGGGACTTGCGGCCGCAATCTTTCTGGCAGAACTTGCTCCGCGAAGACTGAGCGACTCCATCGCTTTCCTCATCGACTTGCTTGCGGCGGTTCCGAGCGTGATCTATGGGTTGCTCGGGATTTTCGTGATTGTACCGCTGATGCGCACGACGGTTGGCCCGCTTCTGAAGTCGACACTGGGATTTTTGCCTATTTTCAAAGGGCCGAATTACGGAGTAGGCTTTCTCACCGCGGGAATCGTGCTGGCCATCATGGTGGTGCCCTTCATCATTTCGGTCTCCCGGGAAGTGCTGCTAACGGTTCCGCGTGAGCAACGCGAGGCGGCCTTGGGGCTGGGCGCGACGCGCTGGGAAGCAACCTGGCAAGTGGTGGTGCCGTGGGCGCGCACCGGAGTGATGGGTTCGATATTTCTGGCGCTGGCGCGGGCTCTGGGAGAGACGATGGCGGTCACGATGGTGATCGGGAACGACCCGAAGATCGCCGCGTCTCTGTTTTCGCCGGGCTACACCATCGCGGCAGTGATCGCCAACGAGTTCACCGAAGCAACAGGGAATTTGTATATGAGCGCGCTCATCGAGCTGGGGTTGGTTCTGTTTCTGATGACGTTTATTTTGAACGGTCTCGCCCGTATCCTGATCGTGGCCACCGAGCGCGGAGGAGGGCGCCCGTCATGAGCGACATCCGTCTGCTCTGGCGCAAGTTTTTGAATGTGGTGATGCTTACACTCACTGGCGTCGCGGCGTTCGCGGTGGTTTCCGTTCTGTTCCTGATCCTGGGATACTTGATTTGGAATGGCGGAAAGTCGCTCAACTGGGACTTCTTCACGCAATTGCCGAAGCCTGTCGGCGAAACGGGCGGCGGAATGGCCAACGCCATCGTGGGAAGCTTGAAGCTGCTTGCCCTGGCGGCACTCATTGGGTTGCCTGTCGGATTGATGTCCGGCGTATACCTGGCGGAATTTGGGGGAAGTACTTTCTCCTTCGTGACGCGCTACACGACCGACCTGCTGAACGGTGTGCCTTCGATTGTGATGGGCATTTTCGCTTACTCGCTGCTGGTGCTGCCGGTGAAACACTTTTCGGCGCTGGCGGGGGGGACGGCACTAGGAGTCATGGTTATTCCTATCACGGTGCGGGCCACCGAGGAGTTCCTGCGCGCCGTGCCGGGAAACATGCGGGAGGGGGCCATGGCGCTGGGAGCCAGCAAGTGGAGAACGATCGCGACGGTTATCCTGCCCGCAGCGAGCGGCGGAATCATCACTGGAATGCTGCTTTCACTAGCCCGTGTGGCAGGAGAGACCGCGCCGCTGCTCTTCACAGCCTTCAGCAATCGGTATTGGAGCCCGGGACTCAATCAACCTATCGCTTCCCTTCCCGTGATGATCTATACGTATGCGATTGCGCCTTACGATGATTGGCACCGCCAGGCCTGGGCCGCAGGCTTGGTGCTTCTGGCGTTGGTTCTCATTGCAAACCTGGGCTGCCGGCTCGTTCTAAATCGCCGGGGGGCCTACCGGAGTGTCTGATATGGCTTCTGCAGCGCAAGGAAAAGATCTCGCCGTGAAGCTCGCACCCAAGGTCCGAACAGCCGAACTGCCGTCAAAGGCCCATTCCGAGGAGGGCGCGGTGCGCTTTGAGATCGCGAATCTTGACTTCTTCTACGGTCCCAAACAGGCCGTGTTCGGATTGAATCTGAAGATTCCCAGGAACAAAGTGACTGCCTTGATTGGGCCTTCCGGATGCGGAAAATCGACCTTCTTACGGACGCTCAACCGCATGAATGAAACCATCCGGAACACCAAGGTTGGGGGACAGATTCTCCTGGACGGTCAGGACATCTTGCAAATCGATGTCGTGAAACTCCGAAGGCGAGTGGGGATGGTGTTTCAAAGGCCCAATCCGTTTCCGAAATCCATCTATGACAATGTGGCCTATGGACTGCGCATCAATGGGTATCAGGGACGCCTGGACGAGCTTGTGGAACACAGCCTTCGGCGAGCCGCATTGTGGGACGAGGTGAAGGATTACCTGCAGAAATCCGCGTTTGCGCTTTCCGGAGGCCAGCAGCAGCGCCTTTGCATCGCCCGGGCGCTAGCCGTCGATCCGGAAGTCCTGCTGCTCGACGAACCTTGCTCGGCTCTCGATCCGGTCACAACGGCTAAAATCGAAGAATTGATGTTCCAATTGAAAGACAGCTGCACGATGGCCATCGTTACCCACAACATGCAGCAGGCGGCGCGCGCCAGCGACTTCACGGCCTTCATGCTCGACGGAAAGCTCATCGAGCATTCGGAAACTCCGAAGCTATTCACAACGCCCAAGGACGCCCGAACAGAGGCTTACATCACTGGGCGCTTCGGATGAGATGGATTTGGCTGGCATAACGGGCTAGAGTCTGTTGGCATAGCAAAAGCGGGAAGCGGTGAGGCACCATGGAACGTCATTTCGAACGCGATCTGGAAGAGCTCAAGCAGCGGTTGCTGTGGATGGGAAGCCTCGCGGAGCGGGCGGTCCATCAGGCGGTGCATGCCGTGCTGGATGCGGATGAGCAGCTGGCGGAAGCTGTCCTGGGCGAAGAAGATGCCATCAACGAGATGCAAATCGAGATTGATGACCGCATCCAGCGCCTGCTTGCCCTGCAAGCGCCGATGGCAGCCGATCTGCGTTTCCTGCTGGCCGTTTCGCGAATCAACGGCGATCTCGAGCGCATCGGCGATCAGGCCGTAAACATTGCGCAATCCGCCATGCGTGTTCTCCGCCACCCGCAGGTGAAGCCCTATGTGGACCTGCCCCGCATGAGTGAACTCGCCGAAGGCATGGTGCGCGACAGCCTGAATGCGCTGGTGCGCGGCGACCAGGATCTGGCTCAGAGCGTTCTCCAGCGCGACGACCAGGTGGATCGCCTTCGCGACCAGATGTTCCGCGAGCTGCTCACCTACATGATGGAGAATTCGTCCGTGGTTTTCTCCGCATTCGAACTGGTGCTGGTGGCAAAAAATCTCGAGCGCATTGGTGATCACGCCACGAATATCGCCGAAGACGTCATCTACTTCGTCGCTGGCCGCGACGTTCGCCATCCCGCTCTCGATCGCAGGTAGATTCCCGCGCTACCAAGCCGACCGGTTCCGCTTCGCTCGCTCCGGGCTTCCGGCTAGACCTTCCGCGTCAATCCCGATACAGTTTTGCCGAGCTTGAATGGTGGAGGCACGAACATGCAGACAGCAACCGTGAGATGGATGGGTGGTGAGGAGTTTCTTGCGACGACGCCCTCGGGGCACGCTGTCCCATTCGATGCGGACGGCCAAAACAACGCCGCTCCCAACCCCATGGAGATGCTTCTCGCCGCCTTAGGTTCCTGCAGTTCCATCGATGTAGTTCTGATTCTTGCCAAAAAACGCCAAAAGCTCGCTTCGCTCGAGGTGGATGTGTCAGGGGAACGTGCAACCGAGCCGCCACGTGTGTGGACGAAGATCGAAATGTTCTACCGTCTCACCGGCGAGCTGGACGAGAAAGCGGTGCGCGATTCGATTGAGCTCAGCCAGAACAAGTATTGCTCGGTCGCTGCGATGCTCAGGAAAACGGCGGAGATCAGCTACCGCTACGAAATCGCAAAACCAAACAATTGAACACCCCCGCCGTGTTTTTCTATCACTTCTGCCCAGGATTGCATACAATCGTCGGTCTGTTTTGACCAACGGGGAGATCCATGGGCAAGCGCATTGCCGCGAAGATTACCGGGGTGGCCGGATATGTTCCACCGCGGGTGGTCACAAATTTAGATATCGAAAAGATGGTATCGACAACCGACGACTGGATCCGTTCACGTACGGGCATTCGGGAGCGGCATTACGCGGCTCCCGGTGTGGGGGCATCGCACCTCGGAACCGAAGCCGCAAAGAAATTACTGGCCGCCAAGGGAGTGCCACCGGAGGAAATCGAACTGATCGTAGTTGCGACGGTCACCCCCGATATGCTGTTCCCGGCTACCGCCTGCTTGATTCAGGATCGTCTAGGAGCATCGCACGCCTGGGGATTCGACCTCTCCGGCGCTTGTTCGGGATTTATCTATGCCTTGACGACAGCCGCGCAATTTGTTGGGGCGGGAACACACAACAAGGCCATGGCTATCGGCAGCGATGTCATGACGTCCATTCTCGATTTCAAGGACCGAGCCACCTGCGTGCTGTTTGGCGATGGAGCCGGTGCTGTGCTGATCGAGCCCGCCACAATGGAATCCGAAGGAATCATCGACTTCGCCAACGACGTGGACGGTTCAGGCGGCTGCAACCTTTATATGCCCGGAGGCGGATCACTTCATCCCGCCTCCCACGAGACGGTCGACAGGGGCATGCACTACGTCCATCAGGAAGGACAGCTGGTATTCAAATATGCCGTGCGACGAATGAGCGAACTCGCATGCCAACTGCTCGAACGCAACGGGCTCTCGAGTCGCGACCTTGCTCTGGTGGTGCCGCATCAAGCCAATCTGCGGATCATCCGGGCCATGCAGGAACGCCTAGGTGTGGATGATTCGAAAATTCTTGTAAACATCGATCGCTTCGGCAACACCACGGCCGCTACGATTCCGCTGGGGCTGATGGACGCGGTGGAACAAGGGCGGCTGCACAAAGGGGACCTGGTGCTGCTGATCGCCGTCGGCGCTGGGTATACCACGGGCGCTGTTCTGATACGCTGGGCTTATTGACGCGCTCGGCCCAATCCGCCTAGACCATGCCCGGCGAACAACTGCAGGACGCGATGGTCAAGGCGAACCGAGCGCAGCTTTGGAGCAGAAGGGCAGATCTTCTGGAAAGCGGCCACATCCCTGAACTCGCCTTTTGTCAGTAAGCTAGCGGCTTGCTGGATGTTAGGCGCCGCAACGGCCGGCGTGGCCGCCAGAGGAGACCTGGAGCAATCCGGCCTTCCATCGTGCCGTGCCGAATCCGATGAGGGCTGCCAGCCAGAGTACCCATTAGGAAGGCTGCCATCAGCATTTTGCCCCTATCAGGTCTAGCTTCGGCCGTCAGGGCCGTCGTGGACAGATAGGACAACCGTACGGCTTGGTTCGTGGGGTAACGTCGCCGTCAGTCAGGGGCCCTGGGGGACCGTAAGCATTGCACAACCGCAAGAGCAATTTCCTGACTCAGGCCATCGATTTTCAAGGATAATCGGATCTTCGGGCAGAAACACCACTCCATTCAAGAGAGGCCAATATTGCGCGCTGTAATCACAGGCGGAGCGGGATTCCTGGGCTCCCATCTATGCGATCACTTTATTGAAAAAGGGTGGGAGGTTCTTTGTCTGGATAACCTCGTTACCGGTTCTGAAGCCAATATTGCGCACCTGCTCTCGAATCCACGTTTTCGCTTCACGCGGCATGATGTAACGCACTACATCGCCGTTCCCGGTCCGGTGGAAGCGGTGCTGCACTTCGCGTCTCCCGCAAGCCCCCCGGACTACTTGAAGATTCCCATCCAGACGATGAAAGTCGGATCGCTCGGAACGCACAACGCCCTGGGTCTTGCGCTGGCAAAGAAGGCGCGATTTCTAATGGCGTCAACTTCGGAGTGTTACGGTGACCCTGACGTAAGCCCGCAGCCTGAGAGTTATTGGGGGCATGTGAATCCGGTTGGCCCCCGCGGTGTATACGATGAGGCCAAGCGCTTTTCCGAAGCACTTACGATGGCTTACTGCCGCTACCATGGTGTGGACACTCGAATCGTGCGGATCTTCAACACCTACGGTCCGCGCATGCGCCTCAATGACGGCCGAGCCCTGCCGAATTTTCTATATCAGGCGCTCGTGGGCGAACCCGTCACGGTGTATGGCGACGGCAAGCAGACCCGGAGTTTCTGCTATGTTTCTGATTTGATCGAAGGAATCTACCGGCTGTTCGAATCAAACGAGCACGAGCCCGTGAACATCGGCAATCCGCAAGAGATCACGATCCTGGAGTTTGCCGAGAGAGTTCGGAACTTGGTTGGCGCGAAGGTTCCCATCATCTTCCATCCCCTCCCCCAGGACGACCCGAAGCAGCGCTGCCCGGACATTACAAAAGCGCGGCTTCTGCTTCGCTGGGAGCCGAAAGTGAATCTGGAAGAGGGCTTGCGCGTCACCTACGACTACTTTCGCGATAAGCTAAAGCGGCAGACGAGCCCCACGAACTAACTTCCTGGAGTGTCCCCTGGTGATGGTCTCATCGTCTTAGCGATGCCGCTGGGGAATCCTGCGGCCGGCCCGGCACGCCCCAGCGAGGGCGTTGTTTTGCGCCGAACGTGCCGTAACAAGACCCTTCCAATCAGGCAAACGCTGTATAGACCCAAACCGCTCAACCAATCACAGTGAAGACCAGTAAGCGCGCTGGAGGCTTACGAAGAAGATGCCGCGCGGACTCGCGCTCAGGAGAGTGGTCGTGCTATGAAGAATAAGGCCTACGTTACACTCTTTGCTGTATTTGTGCTTTTTTCCCGAACCAATATCACTTGGGCAGATCAGACACGAACCGACGTCGTAGAGCGCCTCCAAAGCGGAACGAAAGTGTTGCACCAGATCCTCAACACTCCGGACAAAGGCATCCCCGACGAGGTTCTCAAGGGTGCCCAATGCATTGCCGTGGTTCCCGGCTTGCTCAAGGCTGGCTTTATCTTCGCCGGCAAGCACGGGCGCGGGTTGGCCACATGCACATTGCCAAATGGCAGCTGGAGCGCGCCGGCGTTTTTCGCCATCAGCGGGGGCAGCTGGGGCGCCCAAATCGGCGTGGAATCGGTGGATCTTGTTTTAATGATTATGAACAATGAAGGAATGCGGCATTTGATGGAGGACAAATTCCAGGTTGGAGGATCCATCGCCGCCGCTGCTGGCCCTGTCGGCCGCCACGCAGAAGCCGGCACAGACTGGAAGGTAGAGTCAGAGATGCTCACGTATTCTCGCGCGAAAGGTCTGTTCGCAGGTATTGACCTGGGCGGCTCAGTTGTCGAACGCGATCAAGACGCGACGGTCGCCTTCTACGGGAAGGACCTGTCTACTCGCGCGATGCTAGAAGGTAAGGTACTTATGCCCCGTGACGCCCGACCGTTTATCGCGGAAGTGAGAAAAGCGAAAATCACGGCAGAAAGCAGACACTAAATCCCATGAAGCAAAAAGGGACTACCTGTGCATAGGATTGGTCCACTTGCTCCTCTGGACGGTCCGTCCACATCTTTGCGAGGAGGGTCGTGGCCTTCTTCTCGCTCTCGTGTGGCCGAACCAGTCCATGATCTGCGACCCTATTCACGGGTCCGGTGGGTCCTTCAGTCCTAACTAAGGCGGATTACCGCTCGTCAAGTCGCCGGGCGATGCGAATCTGAGCCCCCGCTCAACCAGCGCCCCCCAAGTGGGACCCAAATGATGGATCACGAACGAGAAACCCACGTCGTGTTTCCCCGGCATCCGATCACACGGCTCCGTCGCCAAGCAATCCAACGATGCCTCATATACCACCACACTCCTTCATTGGCCTGCGCAGTCTTCGGGGCGGTTTGCTTCCTTGCGCAAGATTGCGATCAAGGAGAGTGGGGGCAATGGAAGAAACGGCTCCAGCAGACGAAAGAAGGGCGTCAAAAAGTTGAGCATTCGAATTTGGCCCAGGTCAAAGGTTTTCTTTCGCAAAACCCGTCCGTTCAGCCACCAGCCCAGCACTCCCGCCCTGTTAAATTTGAGCAGGCGCTCAACCTTAAAGCCTGCTTGCCTCGCCGCCTCGGTGAGTCCAGCCTCGGTGTAACGACGCACGTGCCCCAAAACTTCGTCGAAACTTCCATAAAGCCATGGCCCACAGGGCACCAAAATGATGGCACGTCCCCCTGTCTCCAGACTCTCCCGGATGCTTCGCAGAGCCAGCACATCCTGGTCGATATGTTCAACTACATTTAGGCAGACGACGGTGTCGAAGCCTTGGCCTACGGGAAACGACTCTGGTTCTGTCGCGTTCGTGAAAGCTACGCGCATGTAAGGGCGACTCGCGCGCAACGTAACCAGGTAATTTAGATAATTCGGATTCACATCGGTCGCCCAGTAAATCGCACGGGGCATCAAGTGAACCGACATATTGCCGGTACCAGCTCCGATTTCCAGAACGCGATTCCCGACGTAAGGTCGAATGACGTCCGCCATCCATCCAGTAAATCGCGGAGCGCGGTTCAACCGTTCCAGAATTTCTCCCCCAGTTTCGTCTTCCTTGTAAATGCGATCGGATACCGCGTAGCGCAAAATTGCCCACAGGGCACGAACGCCGTCCTTCCAATCAATCTTCTTACCTTCCCGATACGTCCGGCCCGAATAGCTGATCGGCACCTCAAATATGCGGCTTCCTCGCTTGGCCAACTTGATGGCTAATTCAGGTTCCACGTCGAATGTAGAACTTTCCAAAGGAATGCTTTTCAATAGGTCCGCGCGGACCATTTTGTAGCAGGTTTCCATGTCCGTGAGGTTCAAATCGCACACCAGGTCACACAGGAAGGTGAGCAGTTTATTTCCGAGCGCGTGCCGGAAAAACAGAGCGCGCTTATACCCTCCTGACATAAAACGGGAGCCGAAGACCGCCTCAGCGTCTTCCAGCAGGAACACTGCCACCATGTCGATGAGGTCCCTGGGATGATATTCCAGGTCGGCATCGTGGATTACCACAAGCTCTGTATCTACTTCTGCCAAACCGGTCCGGATCGCGGCTCCTTTACCGCAATTTTTGTCATGTCGAAGCCAAAGCCACGAGAATTTTGGATCGTGTTTGCCAGAGGCGATCGCTTGTCGAAAGGATTCGATCGCATTCGCCGAGCCGTCAGACGAACCGTCGTCGACGACAATTACCTTGATTAAATCCAGAAGCGGCGATTCGCCCAAAATTTCAAGCCTTTCAAGGCTCGTCTGGATTAGGTACTGCTCGTTGTAAACGGGCACGATTACAGAAAGCGTCGTGCTGTCGCGCTTCCTTTTCAGGTCGTCGTTTGAACAAAATCGGGATCCTCCCATAGCACTTGGAGAACTTGCCTCTCTCACAACCCGCGTTGTCGGTAGTGCGCTCATTCACAAACTCGTTGGCCCCGGCGAAACCAGTATCTGATTGAGTATTCTTCGATTCCGCAGCGAAATACCAGAAGCGGCCGAGCGAGCGGTGAAAAAATGCACCATCCGCAGCGCTTCAGCGATCTCTCTCGTATCTGAAGAACATCGTTGGGTTCGTTTCGCAGGTTCTATTTTCTCTTTCCTCAAAAAAGGGGGCGCTCTCTTCCAGGGGCTCGCCTCAACTTCTAGAGCGTAAGAACCGTGATTATATACTTGACTTCAGCCACCGCCATTACGAATTGCCTTCTTTCTGCGGTTCCGGCCAGAGATCTTACGGGTCGGTCGGATTGCCCCTCGGATGATCCTTCTCTTCGTCCCCTGGAACCAACTGCCTGTTGGTGCCAAGCAGGCGAGATCAGACCTCGCCCCTCTTTTGAGCTGGTGGCCAATACTGGTTGATTGAGGCCATCGTTGCACCCCAGCCTGTTTTGTCCTGGAAGCGATGACCGCCACAACCACCATCGATAGACATGAATCCAGGAGCGCCTGTCGCCAATTTGAATTTGTACATTTGCGGGCGCAAAAGCGCAAGTCCGTTATCTCTTTCCCATCGATCCCTTCCACACGGTTCTCAGCATCTACGGTGTCGGCGGTAGACTCAGATGGACCAATCCTGAGGTGGTTTGGCGAATTCCGCGCCTGATGATGAAACCACCGAACACGGGCGAGTGATGTTCTTGTTAGAAGGCGATAGAATTTCCCGCGATTCGCACGACAGCATGGATCCATTCGACTCCCCTTCCCCGACGACTGCCTCCTTCCGGTGCATCGGATGAATTGGCCGCTGCTGGGCATGACATTCGTGGCCGCGCTCCTGTTGGGACTGCTATTCATGACGCTTTTTCGCACGCAAGCCGGGGCGCGCGCCTTCGATTCGGTCGAGAACTTCGGATCTCGTCTAGCACGCAGAAAGTCCTTGGCGATAATTTCGATTGCCGCGGCTGCGGTTCTTCTCCGCATTTTAATCCTGCCGGTCGTCCCGGTTCCGATACCAGAGGTTCACGATGAATTCAGCTATCTGCTCGCGGCCGATACGTTCGCGCACGGCCACCTAACGAATCCTCCTCATCCGATGTGGATCTATTTCGACACGATGCAGGTGAATCAACATCCGACCTACATGTCGAAGTATCCTCCCGCGCAAGGTGTAGTGCTCGCTTTCGGCCAAGTTCTCGGCCATCCGTGGATCGGCTCGTTGCTAAGTATTGCCTTAATGATCGCCGCAGTCGTTTGGGCGCTGCAAGGGTGGCTGCCCCCGCCGTGGGCACTCTTGGGCGGGGTGCTGGTGCTCGTTCGGTTGGGCCTTTTTGGATACTGGATTAACAGCTATTGGGGCGGTGCTGTGGCAGCAACAGGCGGAGCCCTGGTTGTGGGGGCCTTCCCTCGGATTATCCATCACTGGCGACCGCGCGACGCTCTGATTTTGGGGTTAGGCGAAGCAATCCTGGCGAACAGTCGTCCTTTTGAAGGACTGGTCTTTTCGGTGCCCGTGCTCGCCGCCATCCTTGTTTGCACATTCCGGCGCCGCAATCCCCCTTGGCGACAGACACTGTCCCGGACGGTCGTGCCTTTCTGTGGAGTAATTCTGCCATGCGGGGTGTTGCTGGCCTACTACAATTGGCGCGGGACGGGGAATCCTCTTCTGTTTCCCTATGTTGTCTATGACCGCACCTATCTGACCAGCAGTCCCGCATTGCTCTGGCAAAAGGCGACGCCTTTGCTTCATTACTCCAACGTTCAGTTCAACTTATTCTTTAACGGTTGGGTCCACGACACATGGGAACAGGGAAGGGCCAATAGCATCGGGAAAGCCATTCATCTGCTTGCGAGAAATGCTGGGAGATTCGTTCGTTTCTTTCTTTGGCCAGAACTCTGCGTGCCATTCCTTGCAGTATTCTGGATTTTGCGCGATCGCCGCGTGCGTTTTCTGATCCTGCAGACAGCGATTTGCTGTGGCGGCTACGTTCTGGTGGCGTGGTTCCTCCCGCATTACGCGGCTCCCTCTCTGGCAACGGCCTTTATCCTGGCAATCCAGGGCATGCGTCATCTGAGGAAGGCGGAGTTTCGCGGGCGGCCGATCGGTATCGGTCTTTCCCGAGCCGTGGTCATTGCCTCAATCCTGCTGGCTCCGTTCAATTCAGTGGAATTTTTACAACCCGGCATGTCCAACCGGGCGCACATCGCCAACGAACTGGAAAAACAAGCAGGCACACACCTTGTGATCGTCCGCTATTCCCGGACGCACTACCCGCATGCAGAGTGGGTCTACAACCGTGCGGATATTGATCATTCGAAGGTCATATGGGCGCGCTACATCCCTGGCGTTGACCTCTCTCCCTTGCTGAACTACTTTCGCGGCCGCCATGTCTGGATTGTCGACGCAGACGCCAGTTCGCCTGCACCCCGCCCGTTCCCGGAGCCGCCCCAGCCGTGAGATCCACGTTTGAATTCGTTTAGTTGACTATTTCTGTCTTTGCGGTCACGGGAAGCCGAACTAAACGCGCGTCGGTAACAGAAGGAACAGCTAAGATCCGCTGAACGACAGTCGCATCAACGTCCCCATCGAGCCCCACAAGCGCAAGGGCTTCCGCCCCGTGGATGGGCGCCCTGCGGCCCAGCGCGAATGTGGCAATATTCACACCCAGATTCCCAAGAGCGGTGCCGATTCTTCCGATCACGCCCGGAACATCCACGTTACGAGTCAGCAGCAGCGTCCCTTCGAGCGCCGCTTCGAGACCGATTCCGTCCAGGGCGAGAATGCGCGACGAGCCGTCCTGTCCGACGGTTCCTTCAACAGTGAACTCGCGCTTGCCGTCTGCGGCAGAAACTTCGACCGTGTTCGGGAACCCCCGCTCGCGGCGGCGGGTGGTTTCCTCAACCACCAGACCGCGGGCGGCTGCCGCTTCCGAAGCGTTCACCAGGTTCACCTTTTCGTCGAGAATCGGATTCAGGATGCCGATCAGCACGGCGCTGCGAATCAGGTGCGAACCCAGCTCGGATGGCTCTCCGGCATAGCGAATTTTGATGTGGTTGAAGCTCGGCGAAGGCGCCGCTTGCGCCACGAACATTCCCAGGCGCTCCCCCAGTTCGAGATACGGGCGTAGCCGGCGGTACTGCTCGGCGGAGATCGCCGGCATGTTCACGGCGTTGCGAATCAACCCATCCGCCAGATAATCGCGAATCTGCTGCGCTACCGCCGTTCCGACTTCTTCCTGGGCCTCGCGCGTGGAACCTGCGATGTGCGGTGTCGCAATCAAATTCGGCAAACCAATCAGGGGCGATTCCTTGGGCGGCTCCTTGGCGAACGTGTCCACAGCGGCGCCGGCGAGCTTGCCCGAACGCAGCGCTTCGGCCAGCGCCGCTTCGTCAATCAATTCGCCGCGGGCGCAATTGAT
>Ga0187863_10001719_pt1 | contig 17225 bp, 17 predicted proteins | sample June2016WEW_11_1_FD_132975 | JGI IMG/M metagenome (GOLD analysis project Ga0187863, IMG submission 132975) | Peatland microbial communities from SPRUCE experiment site at the Marcell Experimental Forest, Minnesota, USA - June2016WEW_11_10 | ecosystem: Environmental > Terrestrial > Soil >... | reverse complement strand
GAGAACAGACGCGAGTGAAAATCGAAACACCACTTCAGAGCCTCCTGCATTGGGCTGTCAAGGGGTTGGCTTATCCTGGCAGCGCAACCAGCCGTTGAACCGATTCCTGGTACGAACAGAATTCATCCGGCTTTTGCCGCAAAAAGCAATGGATCCCGGGCAGATTCTCGATGGCATTGTCCAGGATCGGGTCCGTGCCTTTTTGATAGGCGCCGATGCGAATTAGATCCTCAGATCTGCTATGAGCGGCCATCAAGAGGCGCATCGAATTTGCCTTGGCGAGGTGCTGTTCTGAAACCATGCTGCTCATCAATCGGCTGAGGCTTTCCAGGATTGAGATCGGCGGATAGTGGTTCCGAAGGGCAAGGTTTCGATCGAGCACAATATGGCCGTCGAGCAGCGATCGAACAGTATCCACTACCGGGTCCTGCTGATCGTCGCCTTCCATGAGGACAGAGTAGAAAGCAGTGATACTTCCCTTGTCGAAGTTTCCAACGCGCTCAACCAGGCGCGCCAGCATGTTCAGGACTGACGGCGTGTAGCCCTTTGCGGTCGGCGGCTCACCTGCCGCCAGTCCAATCTCGCGCTGTGCCATCGCGAATCGGGTCAGCGAGTCGACGATGAGAAGTACATTCTTCCCCTGGGCAGCGAAATGTTCAGCGACGGCGGTTGCCGCAAGCGCCGCGCGAATGCGGAGCAAAGGCGACTGATCGGAGGTGGAGACAATCACCACCGAGCGCCTCAACCCTTCTTCGCCGAGAACTTCGAGGAACTCTCCGACTTCGCGTCCGCGCTCGCCGACCAATGCCAGCACCGTCATGTCTGCAGCAGTTCCGCGAGCCATCATGCCGATGAGCGTGCTTTTGCCGACGCCGCTGCCGCCAAAGATGCCGACACGCTGGCCTCGCCCGCAAGTAAGAAAGCCATCGATAGCGCGGATGCCGCAGCTCAGCGGTTCGCGAATCGGAACGCGTTCCAATGGAAGCGGAGCAGAACCATCGAGAGTGATGGAATGGACGGCGCGGTAATCGCCTTTGTGATCGAGTGGATTTCCCGCCGTATCAACTACACGACCAAGCATCCCTGGCCCGACACGGATCGAAGGGCGCGCTCCCCACGTGACAAGCTTGTCACCGAATCGAAGACCCTGCGGCTGGTCGGCGGCCATAGACAACATCGTGGAACCGCGGAATCCAATGATTTCTCCGGAATAGCTTTGTCCTTCGTGCCCCGTGAACAAGCATGATTCGCCGACAGAGCAGAAAGGACCGTCGGATTCAATGAGGCTTCCGACAACCTGCGTAATACGGCCGCTCCAACGAACTGTCGAACCAACCTTGAGGTAGTGGGTATAGGGAGCCAGGAGCGGGCGATTCATCGAGTCCCAGGCCTCAGAGCGAGCAGATCGAAAAAGCCCTGCTCCACCTCTTTCAGCTGCGTATCGAGGCCGAAATTCGCGGTTCCAAGCTCGGTCTCAAGAACGCAATCGTGTTCGTTGAGCTGCGGATCCTCGGTCACTTCGACGTGGGACACGCTTGGAATTCCAGCAAAGTAGCGATTCCAACTGTTGCCTCGACCCGGGGCCACACGAACTGTCACGCTGGACCCTTCACGCATTTTCTCCACAGCGATTCTCACCAGCGCGGCCAGGAGCATCGGATCTACCTGAGCCTCGCGGTGGAGAATTTTTGCGGCGATGGCGAGAGCGAGCTGAACGATCTCCGCTTCCACTTGCGCGTAATAGTGACTGCGCTCTTCTTCGAAACCTGAAATGAGGGCTGCAATGGGGGCCCGGGCTACGACGAGTTTCTGCTCAAACTCCTGGCGCAGTTTTTGTTCGGCCTGGTGCGCCGCTTCGGCTCTTTCACGCTCGATCCTGGCTGCCAGCGCATCGGATGAAAGCATCAACTCGTCCCCGGCTGTGCCGATTCCGTCTTCAGATGCCGAGTGAGATTCAGACTGTGCTACCTGGTCGCGCGACTTCTGGGAGGACATGTCGCGGTATTGCAGGACAGTGATAGGGACCGAAAGTGCGGCGCCAAAATCTGTGTTAGAGGACATACTCGTCTTCTCCCTCACTCTTCAATACGATCTTTCCTTCCGATTCGAGCTTGCGCGCAATGGCGACAATCTCGCTCTGTGCCTTGGCAACGTCTTTACCGCGGACCGGCCCCATCATTTCGGAATCTTCCTTCATCATCTCTACAGCGCGCGAGGACATGGTGCGATAGACGTGAGTGCGCAGATCTTCACTCGCTCCCTTCAATGCCACCATCAGCGTCTTCTTGTCGACGGCATTCATAAGTTCGCGCAAGTCCGGCTCTGGAACTTCGAGGAAGTTCTCGAAGGTAAACATCATGTCCCGAATGCTGATGGCGAGCTTCGGTTCTTCAGCTTCGATCTTCTCCAGGATTTCGCGCGTGGTGTTGGCATCCAGACGATTCATCAGATCCGCGAGGTTTTTGGTTCCGGAATCCGTGCGTCTGGTCTGCTCCCCTGAGGAGGCGAAGCGGCGATTCAACACCCTGGATGCTTTGGCTGCAGCTTCCGGAGAGAATTGCCCCATCGTGGCCATGCGCCGGATACAGTCAGCGCGAGCTTCCGGCTCAAGATTCATCAGCAACGAAGATGCCTGCTTTGCATCGAGATGGCCGAGAATCAGAGCCTTGGTCTGCGCGTGCTCGCCGGCTAAGAACCTGGCCAGTTGCTGGGGCTCTGTCTTCTTGAGCTTATCCAACGTGAACGTCGCACTCTCGTCGGGATGCGCGAGGCGCTCAACCATGGTCTTCGCGCCGTTCTCTCCGAAGGCCTTGACCAGAAGGCGAATGGCGACATCTCGTCCACCGGCCGCAATGTATTCGCGGGCGGCCATCATCTGGTGATATTCCTCAAGAACCTGGAGGGTGATCTCGACAGGTACGTTCGCGAGGTTGGCCACCTCATCGGTGATTCGCTCCAGATCTTTGCTGGGAAGATTGCGCAAGATGGGGGCCGCCTCGTCCTCGCCAAGGAACGAGAGGAGAATGGCCGCTTTGCGTGCGCCAGTTGTGGGAGCGGATTCGATGGTGCCCATAATTACTCCTCCCGCATCCAGGCCTGCATCGCGCGGGCCGTATCCACTGGTTTCTGCCTGACCAATTCAAAGGTCTGTTCTTTGAGCTGTGCGGCGCGGAGAACGCCGCCATGTCCGGCCTCAGCAGAACCGGCGGCGAGCGATTGCACCTGCGCGGCCGTAAGGGCGGGTTGTCCGGGCGCACCGGGCGCCGCAAGCTGGTTCGCACTCAAGGCGTGTTTCTGAACGGGCCTTAGTACAAGTAGGTAGGCGAGCATGAAAAGCAGCAGAAGCGACATAGGCCGCAACAATGACGAGTAATCCGAGACTGTCTTTTGCACCTGGGTGGTCCAGGTTACCGGGGCGAGATCGGTCTCAGTCGAATTCGAATCGAAGGACATGTTCTGCACGCTGATGGTGTCGCCGCGCTTCGCATCGAAGCCAATTGCAGCTTCGGCGAGCTCGCGGATCTTGTTGAGTTCATCCTGCGATCGCTTCTGCTTGGTAAACGTCGTTTTTCCGTTGTGGACGGTCTTCACGACAGCATCGTCCACCAGAAGGGCGGCGGTGACTCGCTGAATGCGGCCTCCGGGCACTATGGTGTGGGTGACGGTCTTGTTGACTGCGTATTGCGCGTTTTCAGACTTGGAGGTCTGTGTTGGCCCCGGCGTCACAGTGCTGGTGTTTTGTACGGGCTTCGCCGGCTTTGTCGTCGGGATATTGCTCGAAGTTCCGGGAACGCCTATGGTGGCAGATCCTCCAGCAGCCTGGTCTTCCGTTTTCTGATCGCTCAGCAACGCGCTCACCGATGGATCATATTTTTCCTGACTCTCCTCGGTGGAACCTTGGTCGTAGTCCACATTGACGCTGGCGCGAATCGCATTGGCGCCGACTACGGGTTCCAATGTGCTGATGAGGCGCTGAGTCAGCCGTCCTTCTTCCGCTTCGTCGTTGCCCTGTTCGTCATGACCTGAGCCGAGCGACAAGTCAGTGTCGGCGTCGATGATCGAAACATCTTCCGGCTTGAGTTGATCCACTGCTCCGGCAACCAGCCGTGAGATCGCAACCGCTGAATCTTTTGAAAGGCCGCCGCGACGGAGCTTCAGAATCACAGAAGCTTTGGCGAGATGCTGGCGGTCAAGGAAAACCGAATCGGTGGGCATGACGAGATGAACCCGCGCGTGCTCAACATAAGCAAGTGTCTGGATTGTTCGCTCCAGCTCGCCCTCCATTGCACGCTGATAGGCAACTTTTTCGTCGAACTCCGTCTGGCCCCAGGTCATCTTGTCGAAGAGCTCGAATCCCATGCGTCCGCTGTGAGGCTGTCCCTGCTCCGCAGTCTGCATGCGCGCCGCATCCAGCTTGTCCGCAGGAACGCTGACCGTTTTGCCGTCAGGGCTGATCTGGTGAGGGATATTCTGCGCCGCCAGTTGTGTTGCCAACGCTTGCGCGTCCGCAGGCTCCAGATCCTTAAACAGCGGCTTGTAGTCGGGCGTGCTGAGTAGCCGCACAAACAGGGTAAGGAGCAGCACTGTGGCTCCAGCCCCGCCCAGAAGGAATGCCTTCTGCGTTCCGGTGCGACTTGCCCAAAAATTTTTCGCCTGATCGGCTACGTTTGTCATGCCTGCCATTGGGATTCAATCCTAGAACTGCATTTTCTCGATATCCTGATACGCGCTGACAATCTTGTTGCGTACTTGCATCATCAGCTGGAAGGAAACATCCGCTTTTTCGACTGCGATCATCACGTTGTTGAGATCGGCTCCTCCACCTTGCAAGAGGTTGCTGACCTGGGATGCTGCATCATTGTGCAATTGATCTACGCTGTGGACTGCGCTCGACAAGACAGAGGAAAAACTATCTCCTCCGGACTTGTCCGCACTGTCCAGTGGTGGAAGATTCAGTGCCTGAGCGTTGGGAATTGGACCGATTGTTAGGTTGCTCATCGTCGCGCTCCTTACTTACGAGGATTTCAAAATATCGATTGACTGTTGGATCATCTGTTTCGCCGCGCTCACGGCGGATGCATTCATCTGATAGGCGCGCACTGCGCCCATTAGGTCGACCATTTCCGTGACCGGGTTGATGGCCGGATAGGCCACAAAGCCGTTCTGGTCAGCATCCGGATTGCCGGGCTCATAGCGCATGATCGGCGCCGTGGTGTCGTTCACGACCTGGCTGACTTGCACCGACCCTCCCGCAGCCTGGCCGAATCGGCCAACCCGATTGAGGACGGTGCGAAAAGGAGAAGAATTGGTTGAGCTGAAGACAACTTCCTTGCGCACATAGGGACCGCCCTGGTCGGTGCGCGTCGTCTCCGCGTTGGCGAGGTTCGCCGATGTCACTTCCGCGCGCTGTCTCTCAGCGGAAAGGGCGGATGCGCTGATACTCAACATGTCAAACATGCCCATGGTTAGTTCCCATCCTTAATGGCAGACAGCAAGCGATGAAACTCTTCCTTGATCAGCTGCACGCCCATTTGGTACTGGAGTTGCGTTTGCGAAAGCACAAGACCCTCGCGATCGATGTTCACGTTGTTGCCGTCGGGACGCTCCGGAAGCCCTTCCACGTCGTTGGTCGCAGGCCCGAGTTGCGCGTCGTCGCCTTTGAGCATCACCTGCTGCATCGCGGATTGAAAATTTATGTCCTTGACGTGATAGCCGGGTGTATCCACGTTGGCTATATTTGACGCGACTATCTGCTGCCGGTCGGCGGTGACCTTGAGATAGCCCTGAAGCACTTGCATTAAAGGAGTGGTCGCCATGTTATGCATACCTCCTAGGGGGGAGACCGTATTCACGAATCTTGTTGCGCAGGGTGCGGAGACTGATGCCGAGCATTTCCGCGGCAACAGTCCGATTCCCGTCAGTGAGAGCCAGAGTTTTTTCCAGGTGAAGCTTTTCTACCTGCCGGATTGGGGTCCCCGCCGGCGCGGTTGAGGGAGCTGGAATTTGCGGGGCCGGGACGTACGAAAGGGTTTGAGAAGTGCGCGCGATGCCGGTGCTGCCCTGGAATTCCATTTCGAAGCACTGGGCATCGATATCGTGCGTATCGGTGAGAGTGAGGACGCGCCTCATGAAATTCGCCAGTTCGCGGACGTTTCCGGGCCAGGAGTGAGACTGGAGACGCTCGAGAAAATCCGGATGAAGGCGAGGAAGAAACGATCGGTGTTGCGCCGAGTATTTTTCGGCAAAGTGCCGGGCGAGGACGGGAATATCTTCGCGCCTTTCGCGCAACGGCGGGAGCGAAAGGGGGATTACATTGAGCCGGTAGTAGAGATCGGCGCGGAACTGGCCACGCTCGACCATGGCGGCGAGCGAGACGTTGGTGGTGGCGATGACGCGAATGTCGACATGAACTGGAGAGCTCTCGCCGAGGCGATCGAACTCGCGCTCCTGCAAAACGCGGAGCAGTTTGGGTTGAAGATTGAGGGGCATCTCGCCGATTTCATCCAGCAGAATCGTGCCGCCGTTCGCCAGTTCGAATTTGCCAGAGCGGTGGGCGACAGCACCGGTGAATGCGCCTTTTCCGTGACCGAAGAGCTCGCTCTCCAACAGCGATTCAGGAACCGCTGCGCAGTTGACGGCGACGAAGGGCTTGGTGCTGCGGTTGCTGGAGTCGTGGATGAAGCGGGCGAGGAGTTCTTTGCCAGTGCCGCTCTCGGCTTCAATTAAGACATCCGCACCCGTGCTGGCTGCGGCGCGTGCACGGTGCAGGGTGCGGAGTAGTGAAGGCGCGTGACCGACGATATGGCCGGTTGCAGCAAGGTCCTCTGCAGGCAACTGCCTGGTGCGGCTCATGACCTGGGCCGCAGTGGCTTGCAGGCGATCGAACGGAATTGGCTTGGTGAGGTAGTCAAGCGCGCCGTCGCGCATCGCGTTGACTGCGTCGGGAACGGAGCCGTAGGCGGTGAGCAGGATGACCGCGGTTTCAGGAGACGCTTTCCTGGCGGCCCGCATGACTTCCATGCCGGTGCCGTCGGGCATACGCATGTCGGTTACGACGAGGTCGAACTCCTGGCCTTCGACGCCACGGATCGCCTCGCGCACGGAGGAGGCAGTCTCTACGCGCCAGCCGTGACGCAGAAAATTCGCACGCAAGGCGGTGCGAATTCCCGGCTCGTCATCGACCACCATTACCGACAGCACTTCATCACTCGTCATAGGGCTGGAAACTCCAACTGGAACGTACTTCCTTCGTTAATGCGGCTGGTGACGCGAATCTCTCCGCTGTGCTGGGCCATGAGGCGTTTGGATACTGCGAGGCCGAGGCCAGGGGTTTCTCCGTTAGCGCTGAATCCTGCCTCGAAGATGTGGGTGATGACGCTCTCGGGGATGCCGCAGCCGGTGTCTTCAATTTCGACCACAGCGTAGCTGGCTCCGTCGCGCTTCACTTGGCGGGTCGAAACATCCACCCGGCCGCCAGCTTCGGTGTGGCGGATTGCGTTGACGACGATGTTCAAAACGATTTGATGAATAGCGTCTTCGTTGCCCTGGATCGAATGGGTGTCGGCCGCAGCGAAGAACGAGAGATGTAAGCCGGCCTGTTCGGCGATTGGCTGAACGAACACCAGGCCGCTTTGGACGCAGGCGGCTAGATCGACTGGAGCGAGGCGGGATTTGCTTTCGTCGTTCAGGCTGAGCACGTTGTTGACAGTGCCCGACAGCCTGCGGATGCCGGCGCGCAGATGAGAAATCCATTGCGACGATGCGCCCAGGTCCTGTTCGATTAACTCGGCAAATAATTCCATGCTGGCTAATGGATTTCTAATTTCATGAGCCAGCATCGTTGAGATTTCGGCGAGAACGGTTGCACGGCGTGCAGTTTCCCGTTCCTGCTCCGCCTCCTTGCTCGCGGTGATGTCACGGAGGATCCAGATGCTTTGGAGGTGGTTGGACGTATCGGCCGAGCCTTGGGCAGACATGAGGGAGAGAAGCTTTCGATTGCCGATCGCCAGCCAGCGCTTGTCCTGAACACAGACTTCGCGGTCGAGGCGATCATCCGGCCCTTTGGCAAGCGCTTCGAAATCCACGCCGCTTACGCGAGAAAGGTCATGCAGGCTGTGAATCTTGGCTTTTCCGAGGTCCAGCAGCCGACGTCCCTCGGGATTGATCATGACGATGCGCTCGGCATTGTTCAGAACGAGCACGCCGCAGGGCATCGAATCGAGCATCTGCTGGAGTGCCGCCCGCATGCGATCGTTCTCGGCCAGGCTGCTGGTGAGAGCGGCATTGCGTTTGGACAGTTCCAGGCTGAGATGCGCGACTTCCTGCTGGAGTTCGCGATAGGAAGCCTCGAGAACAGAAGAGGCAGAGATGAATTCGGAGAATGCGTCCGCAAGCAGCTGTGGATCGGGGATGGAATCCACACCCAGCTGGTTTATTGGAACGGCATGAGAACTCGGCAGCATTTGCCTATCTGACATGCACGAAGAGTGCCAAACTGGGAATGGATGCCCAAAATGGGCGAGCGCTCTACAAAACGATGTGTTCGGGCTTGATTTCGTCTTCCGACCCAACGAGGATTGTTGCCCTTTCGATTGCATTGCGCAGCTCACGGACGTTCCCAGGCCAGCCGTGCTGGGCCATCACCTGAAACGCTTCGCGCGAGATGGAGACCCCGGGATGGAATCTTCCGGCAAAGGCGATGGCCAGATCCTCCAGGTCACTCATGCGATCCCTTAAGGGCGGCAGCTGAATGGGAAAAACGGCCAAACGGTAATAGAGGTCTTCGCGGAACTGTTGCTGAGCGACGCGCTTCTTGAGGTCGGCATTGGTGGCCGCAATGACGCGGACATCGACTTTGAGGTTTTCGTTCCCGCCGAGGCGCTGCACCTCACCCTGTTCGAGGAAGCGGAGGATTTTGCTTTGCAGCGAGAAGGGCATATCGCCGATTTCGTCGAGGAACAGCGTTCCCCCGTGGGCAGCATGAATACGTCCGATGCGCGATTGCACGGCGCCGGTGAAGGAGCCCTTCGTAAATCCGAAGAGTTCCGCTTCGAGCAGAGTTTCGGGGATCGCCGAACAGTTCACGACTACAAATGGCTGATTTCTACGGCTGCTGATGAGATGGATTTCCTGAGCGATCAGGTCCTTGCCAGTTCCGCTCTCGCCAGTGACCAGGACGGTCGTATCGCGTGCAGCCACCATCCGCGTCAGCGCGTAGGTACGCAACATCGGCTCCGACATCCCGATCATGCTGCGCAGCTTGCCCCTGTGCTCGGGGTGGATCCTTGTGCCTTCGTTGCCCGGCACGGGAAGGGGGTCGGTCCGAAGCGGGCTAGTCCGAAGTGAACCAGTCTGATTGACGACGTCCGCGAGTTTTTTGGATACCGGTGTCGGCGATGCGCTCCCGACCAGAAGCTGGCCGGTGTGGGCGTTCAGCATCATGATCTGGGTATTTGGGAAGCGGTCCCTGACAATGCCATGAAATTCGCCCGGTTCGAGGTCCGGCAGCGAGGGGTCGAGAAGGAGCACTCCATCTTCCGACGCGTGCTTGTGGAGGAGCTTCAGCGCTTCCGCTCCGCTGCCGGCCTGGAGGACGTTCCAGCGTGGAAGGCCAAGCTTTCCCTGAAGCTCCTCGCGGAGCCTGGGGTTGGGACTCACGACAAATACGTCAATGGGAACCCGATCTTCGAAACGCCCGATTTGTGTAGCCGTCGCAGCCATGGAGCTTTCAATCGCCTCCGAGAAATGAAAAAATCATGAGACTCCGAGTCCTTTGATAGGACTACTCGTTCATTTGTTGAAGCAAGGAACCATGCAACGCGACTTCTGTTCCTACGCCTTCCGTTCCTTGCAAGGGCAACTTGATCGATAGGTGCAACGGGTCTTCAACGCATGCGTAGACACCCGCCTGGCACCGGACATTTGCCTGAACGAGCGCCAGGTTGAAGCGCTCGATAGAACCAAGACCTTTGCTGTGCCGTTTTCGGTTCTGCACTACCAAATCGGCAAAGCCATCGTCGATGAGAATTTCCAACTGAATTGAATCGCCTGGAGAAGAGAGCGACACTGCCGTCTTAAGCGCGGCCCGCAGCGCCTTCTCTGTCCTGAAAGAATCCCCGATTACGCAGATTCGCTCATTTGGCTTTACGGCAGAAATCTGTACGCTGGATGGGCGCAGGACCGGACGATCCAGATCCTCGAGAACAAGGTCGACGATTTCCCATAGATCCAGGGACACGCATTTGCCATCGAACTGCGTGGCATCCAACAGGTCTTGAAGGCCGGACATCAGGTCGCACAAGCGTTCGACCTGTTCGGTGGACATACGCACGTATCGTTCTTGCTGGGGTGCGATTCCTTTGCCAAGCGTCAGGGCTCCCAGCGCTCCTCGAACAATCGTGAGCGGCTGGGCCATCGCGTGCAGGCCCTCGGCCAACTGGGAATAGAACGCAGAGGAAGCATCCTCCGTCGTGCGCATCTCCTGAAGCATCTTCTTAGACAAAGCGAAGCTCATAACCGAAGCCACGGACGGTGTGAGTCAGCCGCGGCTCTCCCGGAAGGTCTATCTTGTCTCGCACATATTTCATGTATACGTCTACGATATTGGTTGAGGAATCTGACGACGCCATATTCCAGACTTCTTCAAGCAAGGTGGCTCGCGAAACGGGTTGCCCCGCATTGCGCATCATGACATCGAGAATCGCGAATTCCCTGGGTGTGAGATCGATGCGCCGGCCGTTCCGTTCGACGCGGCGTTGATCCCGGTACATCGTCAGATCGCCTACGGTGGAGCAATTGGGGACGAGGCCAGAATTCCTGCGCAGAAGCGCCTGGACCCGGGCAAGGAGTTCTATGAGAGAAAACGGTTTGGTGAGGCAATCGTCCGCACCGGTTTCGAGAGCCTTCACCTTATCTTCGACTCGGCTTCTCGCCGTCAGCACAAGGATCGGCAGCCGGGGTTGGGTCGGGCGCAGGCGCTGAATGAGGGAGATTCCGTCGAGCTTGGGCAAGTTGAGATCGAGCATCAGCAGGTCATACCGGCGCTTCGCTTCCAGCATACGAAGCGCTTCCTCGCCGTCGTGGACCTGCTCCACGATCAGTCCTTGTGCCTGCAATTCTCCGCAAAGAAACCCGGAAAGCGAGACGTCATCCTCGACAATGAGGATGCGGCGCGCGGCTGCCCGGTTGAGCACCGCGGCACTCGCGCCGGCCTGATCCTGGGTCGATGGAGTGCCGTGCTGTTCTTCCGTGGCTAGGGACAATGGAGATTCGGTGATGCCGCTCATTCCGGTGCCTGGTGTTACAAAGACAGAACTTGTTTGACAAAACCTGGACCCGCCCGCACTAAAGGACCCTGGGGCCTGAAACGGTTTACAAAACTCAAAGTTGAAAAAGTAGTATAGGACTAAAGGAAAAACGGTCGAGTAATTAATTTCTAATTTTTGGTTACCTTAGAGGTACATAACCGCCACGTTCTCAGATAGGTACATCTTTCGTTCGATTGACTTACCACTCAAGTAACGTTTCATACGGCGCAGGAACGCGCGCCATTTGATTCGGCAGATAATTGGAGAGATATTGATAAATACGGCCATCGAGACCGGATTTTTCCCTACTACGTGCCGATAAGATAATGAACTTGACACCGACCAAGGGTGGGGCTCGATCCCCTGGAGAAATGGACTTTATGCGGAAATTCGATTATCGCGCTCCTCGGTTTTTGGTCGATCTTCCAATCCGGCTAACCTTCGGGAGCTCGATGCAGGAGGGGCGGTGTACGGAAATCAGCACAGAAGGGATGAAGCTGGAACTTCGTGAGCCGCTTTGCCCCGACTGTTGCGGGACGGTGCGCTTGAGTTACAAGGACTTTAGGATCGAGGTCCCGGTGCGAGTCGCGCATTCCGGATCGTCTTATGATGGAGTCAAGTTCGTCTACGAGTCTGATGAACAACGGGATGAATTGATTCGGCTCGTCACACTCTTAACCAGTCCCAAGCAGAATTCTGGTCCGGTCCTGCTACGTTAGTGATTGATTCAATCAATCCGCTCAGCCGAAGTCTCCGGAAGCCCCGCTCAGAACCGTCTCCATACAGATTAGTATTGGCGAAGTTCTGTAGCGTGCGGCAGGATAACTGGCGCTGTGACGCCGCGAGTGGTGCAATCCACACGTCAATCGGTTTTGACCGCGTGATTCGTACATCGAAATTCGTGCTCTACCACCCTTTCGCCAGGAAAAAGGCGAAAGGATGAGGCATGGAAGATGGTACAAAGATATGCGGCCGTAGAACTCGCAGACTGATCCTTAGGCCGGCGAAGTCTATCAAGATGGATTATTACCCACTTATTTGGTGGATCCCCCGGACTTAGCGACAGTCGCGGCCGGGGCGGGCGGTACGACCTTCTCGCTCGCTTGGACGACAACAAGGTCGACGCGCCGGTTCATTTTGCGGCCTTCAGGGGTCGAATTGTCGGCCATGGGGCGGTATTGGCCATAGCCCGACGCGGATATTCTGGTTGGATCGAATCCCGCATCGTTCACGAGCAACAGGAGCACATTCATTGCGCGCGCGGTGGATAGCTCCCAATTCGAATTGAACTGGTCGTTATGGATCGGCTGGTTATCGGAGTGCCCTTCTACGCGAATCTCCAATCCAGGCCTCTCCAGCACCTTTGCAATCCGCTCAAGCTTAGCGGCGGCGCCGGGGAGCAATGCAGCTTGTCCACTGTTGAAGAAACCCAGCTCCTTGAGGCTGATGACGAACCCTTCCGGTGTCACGCGCAGAACTACTTCGTGATTCGCCAACTCCTTGCCGATTGCGGCTTCAAGTTGCCGCCTCAACTCCTGCATGTCGGCGGCCGATCCGATGGCCGCTTTCTTGACACTGCTCTCGTCGTTCTCGAGCCGTACCGGGCTGTCGGCAGCTTCCCAGACAGGCATGGAATAGGCGCCCCGATCTCCGTTCTCATCTGCTTTGAAAGCCCCCAAGGTCTGGAAACCATTATGAATAGCGCGTGAGAGCTTTTTGATCGACTGATTGTCGCGATAAGTAGTGGCAAAGAGCACGACGAAGAACGCGAAGAGCAAAGTAACAAAATCGGAATAGGACACCAGCCAACGGTCGTGGTTGACGGTCTCTTCAATGTGCTTTTTTCGCCTCATCGAGACGCCACTTTAGCCAATCCGGGCTTGGGGGTTGAATTCAGATAGCGGCGGAGCTGCATTTCAAGGGCACGCGGATTGACTCCCTCGATGATGGACAGAACAGCTTCCAGCGTCATCTCCTGGATGACCTGGCGCTCGCGAATACGGATCTTCAACTTGCCGGCGAAGGGCAGGAAGAGCAGGTTGGCCGAGCCAACGCCATATATAGTTGCGACGAATGCAACCGCAATCCCCTTGCCCACCTCGTTAATGTCCTGGAGATGCTGCATCACCTGGATAAGTCCTAGAACGGCGCCGATGATGCCGATGGTTGGAGCAAACCCGGCCGCGGATTCGAAGACCTTGGGAATACGCTCATCCTTCTCGCCCCTATAGTCGAGTTGGAGCTCCATCATCCTGCGGAGGTCGGTTGCGTTAACCCCGTCGATCGCGAGCATCAGGCTTTCTTTCAGGAACGGATCGTGAATCTTGTTCAACTCCGAATCCAGGGAGAGGATACCTTCTTTGCGTGCCTTCAATGCGTAGCGGAGAAGGTTCTGTACGAGTGCGTCGGATTCTGGCTCTTTGTTGAGGAACACTTCTTTCAGCTGTTTAAGTGCCTGAAGAACGATGGGAAGAGGATACTGCACCATGACGGCGCCGATGGTGCCACCAAGGACGATCAAGGCAGCGGTTGGCTGGATCACCTGAGCGAGCCGGCCCCCGTCGAGAACCAATCCGGCTCCAATGCCGACCAGTGCAATGACTATGCCGCCGAAAGTGCTCTTGTCCACAACGCTCCCCAAAATTTCCATCGAGGGTCGCGATGGAAATCCAATGGCCAATCATCCCCTGGCAAACAAGCAAAAAGGACCGCGTACAGCTCCGGAGTTTGTTGCACCCCACACCGCGGTCGTCCGGATAGCCTTCTATCGGCAAGTCGGCTGGAATGTTCAAGAAGTCTTATCCCCCAAACGGGGTATTCGGAAGAGTGAAAGTGGGAGCCTGGGGCATGGAATTTCCGATTCGATTGGCCGATGAGGGGACATGCATTTCCGCTGCCCGCCAGGTTCGCCTTCCCGTGCACACAGCCCGGAGATCGAAGGCGTTGTCCCAGAGCTCGAGAAATCCGAAGCTGTTGGCTCGCCGGAAGTCTCGTCGCAGCGGCCGTTTGTGGAGCGCAGGCGGAGCCGCCGCATTGAGCATTCCTGGCCAGAGGCCCTGGACGCATTGCACCAGGTTTTGCTCGGTTTTGAAAACGCAAACAAACGACTCATCGATTTGGAAACAAAGTATCGAACGATCTTCGAAGACGCGCCGGTGGGAATCTTTCAGGTTGATCGTCAAGGGCGGCCCTTGAGCCTGAACAGCGCAATGTCACGCATCTTTGGCTACGAAACGTCGCAAGAGTTTCTGGCCGCAGCTTCAAAAGAACAGGTTCTCAGCTTATTTGACCCGAGCAAATGGAATGCGCGTGAGGGTTCCATCGGAGAGGCCGACCTGCGGCGTTTTGACCAGCAGGTGTTGAGTCGAGACGACGAAACAAAGTGGGTTCGCTTCCATGTGCGAGCCATCCGGGAGAGGGGCCACATCGTTCGTTACGAAGGCACAGCGGAAGATGTATCCGATCGAAAGCGGGTAGAAGCCCGTCATGAACGTCTGGCGTATTACGACTTGCTTACGGATCTGCCCAATCGAACCCTCTTCCATGAGCGATTTTCCAAGTTGCTTGCGGGGGCCAAACGGAAACATGGCCGAGTTGCGCTGCTCCTGCTTGCGGTCGACAGGTTCAAGATCATCAATGATTCCCTCGGAGAGAGTTTTGGCGATCGGCTTCTGCAGGAGATTGCGGAACGGATTATCGAAATAGCCGGCGAAAACAGCATTGTCGCGCGCGTGGGTGGCGCGGAGTTTGCCATCGTCCTCAAGAACGGCGAGGAACTCAGCGGGTTGGCAACGATGGCGGAAAACATCGTGGCCAGACTTAGCGCCGAGTACTCATTTTTCGGTCATTCTCTGAATGTGTTTTGCAATGTTGGTATCAGCGTTTTCCCTGAAAACGGGAAGGACTGCGACTCGCTGATGAAGGCGGCGGATATCGCAATGTCGTGCGCGCGGGAAGATGGCGTGAACAGCTTCCGCATCTTCACCGACGGGATGAACGACAGAATCCGAGAGAGCCTGCGCATCGAGCACGGGTTGCGTCAGGCACTCGCGAAAAACGAGCTCTTCCTCGTCTACCAACCGCAGGTAGACTTGCGCACCGGCGTCGTCACTGGACTTGAAGCCCTCATCCGCTGGAATCATCCCGAGTCAGGATTATTGCTTCCCGGCAAGTTTATTGAAGTGGCGGAGTACAGCGGTCTGATCGTTCCGATCGGCGAGTGGGTGCTGCGAACGGCATGTGCCCAGGCGCGAAAATGGCAGGACGAAGGCCTGCCTCGGGTGCCCATCGCGGTGAATGTTTCCCCGATCCAGTTCCGCCAGCAGGGATTTCGCGATCTCGTCCGCAATGTCCTCGAAGAGACGGGCCTGGAACCAAAGTACCTAGAGTTGGAGCTAACGGAAAGCCTGCTCCTGAGCAGTGCGGACTTCATGTTCTCCCTGATTCAGGAGCTCAAGGATATGGGAGTCATGCTGGCGATCGATGACTTTGGAACCGGCTTTTCGAGTCTGGGTTACTTGCGGCAGTTCAAAGTGAACCGGCTCAAAATAGCCCGATCGTTTATCCAGGATGTCTCGGTAGACACGGACGACGCCGCGATTACTACCGCCATCATCAACATGGCAAAAGCATTGAATCTATCCGTCCTTGCCGAAGGCGTTGAAAACGAAGCGCAATTGTCGTTCCTGCAAGCGCAGCAGTGTTACACCATTCAGGGCTTCTATTTCAGCAAGCCTGTTGCGGTGGATCAAATCGATCACCAACTGCGGATCGGGTTCCCGACATCGCCCTTTCAGCTACCCCCGAAACCGGCGGAATCTTTCCAGATTTAAAGAAACGAAGGCGGTATTCCGGTCCACGAAAGGGCCAGTGGTTGCGCCCATTTGCTGCCGTTTTCAGCCGGCTGCCGCTGGAAATTCGCCTGCCCTATGCCGATAGAACATCAGCATTTCAAAGCACAGGGCAGACTCCTCGGAGCACGACAACGAGGGCACCGAACAGGGTGCGATTCACTGAAGGACAGACCGCATGTTTTCGATCATTGGCATTATTGTTGTTTTCGGAGCCGTAATCGGCGGCTTTCTCATGGAGAAGGGGCCGATGCTTGTCCTGATGCAGCCCTCCGAGTTTCTGATTATTGGGGGAGCCGCCCTGGGCACACTTTTGTCGGCCAACCCGGTGCATGTAATCAAGAAGATTGTGAACGGCCTGCTGTCGGTGTTGAAAGGATCCAAGTATTCAAAACAGCGCTACATCGACTTGATGAAGACGATGTTCAATCTCTTCAACAAGGCACGCAAAGAGGGATTGGCAGGCATCGAGTCCGATATTGAAGAGCCGGCAAAGAGTCCGATTCTCTCCAAGAACCAAGACTTCGTGAAGAACCATCATGCTCGCGATTTCGTTTGCGACACGATGCGCATGGCAGTTACCGGTGGAGCGAGCGCCTTTGATCTGGACCAGATGATGGAACTGGATATGGAGGTCCACCACGCGGGAGAGACGCAGTCGGTAGCCGCCTTGTCCACCGTTGCCGATTCGTTGCCAGGATTGGGAATCGTAGCCGCCGTTCTTGGTGTTGTGATCACGATGAGCGCCCTTGGCGGGCCCCCTGAGGAACTCGGTCGCAAGGTCGCAGCAGCTCTTGTCGGCACATTTCTGGGTATCCTGCTGTGTTACGGCGTGGTTGGACCATTGGGCTCCAACCTGGCAAAGCTAGTTGAGGATGAGCACGCCTTTTATCACGTACTGCGGGTCGTCATGCTGGCTTTCATCAAAGGAATGTCCCCGATGCTAGCAATCGAAATGGCGCGGCGCGCGATTCCTGCGCACGTCCGTCCGAGTTTCCAGGAAGTGGAAAAAGCCTGCCGCCATAAGGATGAGGCCAGCGCACCGAAAGCAGCGGCGTAACGGATTAGG
>Ga0187863_10001717_pt1 | contig 17238 bp, 19 predicted proteins | sample June2016WEW_11_1_FD_132975 | JGI IMG/M metagenome (GOLD analysis project Ga0187863, IMG submission 132975) | Peatland microbial communities from SPRUCE experiment site at the Marcell Experimental Forest, Minnesota, USA - June2016WEW_11_10 | ecosystem: Environmental > Terrestrial > Soil >... | reverse complement strand
GGCTTTTCCCGGCGCAACACCGCTTCGACGGCGGCGAAATCGCCGTGAAACGTCGAGGTGATGCCGGTGTAACGGCAAACGCCTTGCGCTTTCCAGTCGCGGAACGCCGCCAACGATTGTTGCGGATCGCGCACGTTGTGAAGCTGAAGCAGATCGAGCTTCGCGGTCTTGAGCCGAGCCAACGAGCGCTTCAATTCCGCCGCGTCGGGGGATTCGAGCTTGGTGGCGATGAAGATGCGGTCGCGCAAGCCCGCCGCCGCGACCGCGTCGCCGATGACCGTCTCGGCGGACCCGTAAGTCGAGGCGGTGTCGATGATGCGGCCGCCCGCATCGGCCAGGGTTTTGATGACCGCGCCGGCGGCGCGCCTGGTGGCGTCGTCGCTATCGTCGAACACCGAGGCCGTGCCCAATCCCACCACCGGCACGCGCTCGCCGCTTCCGGGAATGGCGCGGGTGATGGGCTCATCATGGCTTTGCGCGAAGGCGTCGAACGGCAGCAACGCCGAGGCGGCGAGCCCGGCCGAGGACAAGGCGAAATCGCGGCGGGTCAAATTCTGGGTCATGTCGCTCTCCTCAATCTCCCGATGCCATGACGGATGCCTCTGCGGCGGCGCGGCGTTCCTGGGTCCGGCCGAGCGCCATGGACAGCGCCGCCCAGCCCAAGGCCACCGGCAGCGCGCACAGCGCGATCGCGCCGAGCTTCAGCCCCAGGAACTGGAGGCTGTCGAACACCCAGCCGTATAGCGCGTCCGAGCCGCGGAACACCACCACGTCGATCAGGTTCTTGGCCTTGTATTTCTCCTCGCGCCCGACGACGGTATAGAAGATCTGCCGCGCCGGGTTGGAGATGGCGAAGTTCATCCAGCGTTGCGCGACCTGGATCGCCACCACCGCCGCCAGGCCCGGCGCCACGGCCAAGATCGCGAAGCCCACGACATAGACCGCCGGCGATGCCGCCGCCGCGGCGCCGGTGCCGAAGCGCTGGATCAGCTTGCCGGTGGCGAAGAACTGCGTCGCCAGCGTCAGCAGGCTGACCGCCAGATCGATGCCGGCGAAGATGCGCGTCTGCGCGCCCGCGCCGTGCACCGTGCTTGCCACGATGTTGGCCTGCTCGAAATAGAGGATGGTGCCGCCGAAGGACAACAGGCTCACCCAGCACGCCACGCCCAACAGATAAGGCGAGCGCGCCAGCTCGGGCAACGCGGCGAAGGCGCCGCCGCCGATCCGCTTTTCCGCCTTGGGCGCTTCGCCGCGGTTGAGATGCGCGGCCGCGCGTTCGAGCCGGTAGACGCAGAACACCGCCAGTTCGAGGAAGATCACGGCGGCGATCAGCAGATTGACCGGCCCCAACGGCACCGACAGGACGAAGGTGATGACCGGGCCCAACAGCGCGCCCGCCGTGCCGCCGGCGCCGATGAAGCCGAACAGCCGCTTGCCCTGCTCGCCGTTGAAGATGTCGGCCATGAACGACCAGAACACGGCGACCGCGAACAGGTTGAACACGCTCACCCAAACGAAAAAAACCCGCGCCACCATCACCGTGCCCAGATCGAGGCTCAGCAGCAGCCAGAACAGCGCCAGATTGGCGGCGAAGAAGTGATAGACCACGGGGATAAACCGCGCCCGCGGCAACCGCGCTACCAGCGCGCCGTAAAGCGGCTGGGCGGCCAGCAGCGTCGCGAAGGTGGCGGTGAACATCCACGGCAGGTTCCTGACGCCGCCGGCGATGGCCATCTCGTCGCGCAACGGCCGCAGCACGTAATAGCCGGCCAGCAGCACGAAGAAATAGGCGAAGGACCACCACAACGCGCCGCGCTCTTGCGCCGTCCCGGGAACCAGGCGCGCAAGACGATGCCGAACCGCGTTCACGCGCTCAAAACTTTCCCGTCACCCCCGCGCAAGCGGGGGTCCAGGGCAGCAGACTGGATTCCCGCTTTCGCGGGAATGACGCTGAATGTTGGATGCATGGCCGCGATGATTCTACGGCGCGAGGTTGAGAATCTGCCTAAGCTCGGGCGCCGTGACCGCCTGGCCGTAGCCCGGCCCGCCGCGCTGGAACAGGCTCGCCTTGGCCAATCCGCCCACCACCACCGGATCGAAACCGGCGTCGCTCACCAGTTGCGCCGCTTCCTTGACCGCCGTGGGATCGTCGCCGGCGATCGGGATCGCCAGACGCGGCGGCGGCCGGTTGGCCTCGCGCGCCAGGATCATGTAGGAGAGCGTGTTGAAGGCGCGCACCACATGCGAACCCGGCAGGTATTTCTGCGAGGTGACGCCGATGCCGTTCTTCTCGACCTCGTCGGCGATGGCGCCGTCGCGGCCGGCGCTGGCGTTGCCGGCGTCGAGCACGGTTTTGCCCTTGAGCTGGGATCCGTAATCCTGGCCGAGCTGCGGCAGCGCGCCATAGGGTATGGCGACGAACAGCGTGTGAGCGTAGGCGATCGCCTGCGCCACGGTTCCGGCATGGGCCAGAGGACCGAGCCCCGCGACCAGATCCTTGAGCTCCTCGGGATGGCGCGAGGAAAACATCACCTCGTGCCCGGCCTTGACCCAGAGCGAGCCGACCGTGCCGCCGATGCGGCCTGATCCGATGATTCCGATCCGCGACTTGGCCGCGCCGGAACTTTGCGCGAAGGCGGGGAAGGGCAGGGTGGATGCCGCAAGCCAGGCGGCGCCGGCGCCAATCAGGGCGCGGCGATTTGGGTCGAAGGGTCGATGGTCGGGCATATCAGCCTCCTCGTTTCGGGTTATGCCGATCTTGCTCCGGCGCCGGGGCCCGCGTCCATCACGCCTGCGTGATTCCGCCTGTTCGCGGCGGTTGGGTCACGAGGTGAACTGCTCCTTCAGCACGCGCTCGTTGAGCGTGTGTTCGGGGTCGAACATCAATGTCAACGCGATCTCGCGCGCCTGGCGCAGCTCGACCGAGGTCACGTCGCGCAATTCGGTGTAATCGGCGGCGGCGCTGACCGGGCGGCGGTCGATCTCCAGCGTCTCGAACTTGACCTTCGCGCTTTGCGGCAACAGCGCGCCGCGCCAGTGCCGCGGGCGGAAGCCGCTGATCGGCGTCAGCGCCAGCAGATCGGATTGCAGCGGCACGATCGGCCCATGCGCCGACAGATTATAGGCGGTGCTGCCCACCGGCGTCGCCAACAGCACGCCGTCGGCCATCAGCTCGTCGAGCCGCACCACGCCGTCGACGCTGATGCGGATCTTGGCGGCCTGGCGGCCCTGGCGCGTGAGCGAGACCTCGTTGATGGCGAGCGCCTTCAACTCCTTGCCCTTGACGTTGCGCGCGATCATCTCGAGCGGGTGGATGACCACCGCTTCGGCGCGGGCGAGGCGTTCCTTCAAGCCCTCGGGGCGGTAATCGTTCATCAGGAATCCGACGCTGCCGCGATGCATGCCGTAGAACGGCACCTTGCGTCCCAGCTGGAGGTGCAGGGTTTCCAGCAAAAATCCGTCCCCGCCCAGCGGTACGATGATGTCGGCCTTTTCCGGCGGCGTCGTGCCGTAACGGGCTTGCAGCTCGGCGAGCGCGGCCTGCGCCTGGGGCGCCTCGCTGGCGACGAAGGCTATGGAGCGGAATTCGGTCACGGGGATATTGGGAAAGGGTTCAACCGCCGGTGACGCTCATGTGGCGCGGCACCGAGACGGTGCCCTGGCGGCGGTCGATGATGAAATCGTGGCCCTTGGGCTTGCGCGCGATCGCGGCGTGGATGGCGTCCTCCAGAGGCCGGTCGCCGTCCGAGGCGCGCAAGGGCGTGCGCAGATCGGCGCTGTCCTGCTGCCCCAGGCACATATAGAGCGTGCCGGTGCAGGTGAGCCGCACGCGGTTGCAGCTTTCGCAGAAATTATGCGTGAGCGGCGTGATGAAGCCCAGCCGCCGCCCGGTTTCGCGCACGGTGACGTAGCGCGCCGGGCCGCCGGAGACGTAATCGCTGTCGTCGAGCGTCCAGCTCTGCTTGAGTTTGGCGCGCAGCACGGAGAGCGGCAGGTATTGGTCGAGCCGCGCGGTCTCGCCCATCTCGCCCATGGGCATGACCTCGATCAGGGTCAGATCGTAGCCATGATCCCCGCACCAGGAAATCATATGGTCGAATTCGTCGTCGTTGACGCCCTTCAAGGCGACGGCGTTGATCTTGATTTCGATGCCAGCGCCGTGCGCGGCCGCAATCCCGTCCAGCACCTGGTCGAGCTTGCCCCAGCGGGTGATGGCGGTGAACTTGTCCTTATCGAGTGTGTCGAGCGAGACGTTGATGCGCTTCACGCCCGCGTCTTTCAGCTCGCCGGCGAAACGCGCGAGCTGGCTGCCGTTGGTGGTCAGGGTCAATTCGTCGAGATCGCCGGTCTTGAGGTGGCGGCCGAGCGAACGCACCAGGCTCATGACGTTGCGCCGCACCAGCGGCTCGCCGCCGGTCAGGCGCAGCTTGCGCACGCCGAGGCGCACGAAGGCCGAGGCGGCGCGGTCGAGCTCCTCCAGCGTCAGCACCTCGGCCTTGGGCAGGAAGGCCATGTCCTCGGTCATGCAATAGACGCAGCGGAAGTCGCAGCGGTCGGTGACCGAGACGCGCAGATAGGTGATGGAGCGGCCGAAGGGATCGATCATGGTCATGCTGAGAATATAGGGAGTCCTAGGATAGCGTCATTGGCGGAAATGTCGCCCCCGAATTGCGTATGGGTATTCAGGGGGTTAGATGTGCAGCACCTGACGTGCGAAGCCAATGTAGCGGCTAGGGCTGGATAGACGCCATGCGTGCTTCGACGACGCTCAGCATGAGGCGATTTTCTTAATGCCATCCGCCATTCCTTCCTCACCCTGAGCGTAGTCGAAGGGCGCAGGGTGGTTTTGCAGTCCGAAACGATGATGGCACCGCCGGCAAAGCAAAACGGCACGGCGTAGCATGATTGTACGAAGGCGAATCTGGAGTTCCTCCTTCACTCGACGGTAAACACCCCGGTCATGCCGAAGGCTTCGTGGTCGTCGCAGTCGAAGGGGTATTTGCCCGCCTGCAACGGCACGAACAGCAAATCCTGGCTCTGGCCCGGCTTGACGTCGACTTCCATCCCGCCATTGACCAGGATTTCCGGATTGCCCACGGAAATGGCGGCATAGAATTGCGGCCCGTCGAGTTCGTGCAGCTCCTTGCCCTTGTTCACCAGATGCAGCCGGTAGGCCGTGCCTTGCTTGAAGGTGAGGGCGTTGGGCGAAAACTGGTAATCCGACATGATCATGGTGATGGTTTCGGCCTTGGACCAGTCGGGATCGGATGCGCGCGCCGGGGCGGCGGCGAGACCAAGAGCCAGCAGGAAAAGCCCGGCCAGACGGGCGTTCATGCGCGTTCCGGAGGTCTTGCGGCGGCGGGGAGGCGGGACCATGATTGCACTATGAAGGAATTCGCCGTCCGCCCCAACCCCGAAGACCCGCGCCTCACGAGAAAATTACCGGGCCTCGATCAGGAAGGGCACCGCGTCGAAACCACCGTGGTGGTGGAACGGCCGCTGACGCTGTTTTTGAACGGCCAGGAGATCGTCACCATGATGACGGTGGGCGATCATCCCGATTACCTGGCGGTGGGCTATCTCATCAACCAGAACATGCTCCGGCCCGACGACGCCATCCTGTCGATCGATTACGACGAGGATCTCGAAACCATCGTCGTGCGCACCAAGCGCAAGACCGATTACGAGAAGAAGCTGCGCAAGAAGACGCTCACCTCGGGCTGCGCTCAGGGCACCGCCTTCGGCGATTTGATGGAAACCTTCGACAAGGTGAAGCTCGACCCCAAGGCGGTGTTGAAGACCTCGTGGCTCTACGCGCTGAGCAAGAAGATCAACACCAGCCCGAGCCTTTATTTGGCCGCGGGCGCGATCCATGGCTGCGTGTTGTGCGAAGGCGACAAGCCGCTCGTCTACATGGAGGACGTGGGCCGCCACAACGCCATCGACAAGATCGCCGGCTACATGCGGATGAACAAGGTCTCGCCCAAGAACAAAATTTTCTACACCACTGGGCGGCTGACCTCGGAGATGGTGATCAAGACGGTGCAGATGCGGATTCCCATCGTGATCTCGCGCTCGGGCTTCACCGCCTGGGGGGTGGAGCTGGCGCGGCGCGCCAATCTGACATTGATCGGCCGCGCCAAGGGCAAGCGCTTCGTGGCACTCGCCGGCGAAAAGCGCATCGTGTTCGACACCGACGGCGCCGATGTCGGCGACGAGCCGCGCGCGGTGCAACGCAAGGCCTCGCTCGAGGACGCGGTTTGAGCGTTGCGGGCGTGGTGCTGGCCGGCGGGCTCTCGCGCCGCATGGGCGGCGGCGATAAATCCTTGAAAGTTCTGGCAGGGAAAACCATCCTGGAGCGCGTGATCGCGCGCGCCAAGCCGCAAGTGTCGGCTTTGGTGCTGAACGCCAATGGCGATGCTTCGCGTTTCGCGCGTTACGGCCTGCCCGTGGCGGCCGACAGCATCGCGGATTTCGCCGGACCCTTGGCCGGGGTGTTGGCGGGGCTCGACTGGGCGGCGGCGCAAGCGCCGGGCGCGACATATGTGGCGAGCTTCGCCACCGACGCGCCGTTCTTTCCGCCCGATCTGGTGAAGCGATTGGAAGAAACGGTGAGGGACGGGAAACACGATCTCGCCTGCGCCGCTTCGGGCGGGCGCGAGCATCCGGTGTTCGGGCTGTGGCCGGTGGCGTTGCGCGAGGATTTGCGCCAAGCCCTGGTTTCGGGCCTGCGCAAAGTGGATTTATGGACCGCGCGCTTCCGCCTGGCGCGGGTTGAATTCCCGGTCCAGCCCTACGATCCGTTCTTCAACGTCAACAGCCCGGAAGACCTAGCCGAGGCGGAGCGGATCGCGGCCGCGGTTAAAAGCTAGAAGCCGCGCCTCAAGCCTTGTTCCGAATCGCTCAAGGCCGTCATGATGGCGTCATGCAGCTCGAATTCCGCGTCTTCGAACTTTTGGCCTCGCGGCTGTGCCACGACCTCATCAGCCCGGTCGGCGCCATCACCAACGGCATCGAGCTGATGGGCGACGAGGGGCCGGAATTCGCCAAGGACGCGACATCCATCATCGCGCAAAGCGCCCGGCGCGCGGGCCAGCGGCTCCAATTCTACCGCTTCGCCTATGGCGCGGGCGGATCGGGCGGCGGCGCGCCCGCGCCCAAGGATTTGATATCCGGCATGATGGAAGGCGGCAAGGTCGTTTGCGACTGGCCCGCCGCGTATGACGCACTGCCGGTCGAATGGCAGAAGCTCGCCTGCAATTTGGCGCTGCTCGCCGCCGAGTTGCTGCCGCGCGGCGGCAAGGTGATTCTCTCAGGCAAGGGGAAAACCCTCGAAGCCGATGCCTCGGGCGAGAGCGTGAACCTGACGCAAGAGGCCAAGGCGGCGCTGGGGGCGGGGGCCGACGTGAATGCCCTCACCGCGCGCACCATCCACGGCTATTTCACCGCGCGTTATGCCGAGCAGCTCGGCGCCAGGCTGACCCTGACCGAGGCTCCCAAGCGCGCGGTGTTTAAGATTGCGTAGCACAGCCATCGCCCAAACCAAGGGCGATGGCGTCGTGCGAAGCCAACAATAAAACCTGATAACGAACCGGAATTAAAACAAAACGGCGGCGCATTCTACGCCGCCGTTTCGATAACAACCCCCGGCAAAGCGGGTAAAAGTCAGGCCTTGGCGACCGCCGCGACCTTGACCGGCTCCGCCACGGTTTCTCCCGCCGGCGGATCGCGCAACACGTAGCCGCGGCCCCACACGGTTTCGATGTAATTGTCACCGTGGGTGGCGACGGAAAGCTTTTTCCTGAGCTTGCAGACGAAGACGTCGATGATCTTCAGCTCGGGCTCGTCCATGCCGCCATAGAGGTGATTGAGGAACATCTCCTTGGTCAGCGTCGTGCCCTTGCGCAGGCTCAGCAATTCGAGGATGCCGTATTCCTTGCCGGTGAGGTGGAGGGGCGCGCCCTCGGCCTCGACCGTGCGGCTGTCGAGATTGACGGTGAGCTTGCCGGTGCGGATGAGCGATTCGGAATGACCCTTGGCGCGGCGCACGATCGCCTGAATGCGGGCGATCAGCTCGCGGCGGTCGAAGGGCTTGGCGAGGAAATCGTCGGCGCCGAAGCCCAGGCCCTTGATCTTGTTGTCGAGCTCGGCCATGCCCGAAAGGATCAGGATGGGGGTGCGCACCCGCGCCGCGCGCAGGCGGCGCAACACCTCGTAACCGTCGATGTCCGGCAGCATGAGGTCGAGCACGATGATGTCGTAATCATAGAGCTTGCCGATCTCGAGTCCGTCCTCGCCGAGGTCGGTGGTGTCGCAAATAAAGCCCTCGCTCTTCAGCATCAGTTCGATGCTGGCCGCGGTGGCCGAATCGTCTTCAATCAACAACACGCGCATCGCGATCCTCCAGATAGAAGGGCTTTGGAAACCATAGGTGAACTTTAATCATCCTTACCAATCGGGGTAAAAAATTCGTTAATTTTTACGCATACTCGACCATTAATTTACCCTGCCATCATGGGCTACACCGGGCCGAATCTACGGTCAACGCCTAAATCTTCCATGTAAGTAATTCATTTCATTGGCTTAACCGGCTCTTAAGCGGCCTCGGGCATAGTGCGAGTCGATTCGGTGGCGCCCGATTCGCGCCGCAAAAATTTATGTCGAAGGCCTGTGAAAGTGATCGATAACCTTAGCGGCAAAACGCGTTTTGCAGTCGAGTCGAGTCGATTCGTCGCCCGAGTCGATAATGCGTTAGGCATGGCATGCCGGAGTCCGCGGTCATGAAACGCGGCGACAGCCAACTGGACGGCTTCCGCTTCCAGCTCGAGGAACACCGGCGCGAGATCGCCGATCTCGACCGGCTCGCCGCGCGGCTGCGCCGGGAGCGCGACAAGATCGAATTGCAGCAGAAAGCGGCCGAGGCGGCAAACGCGCCCGAGCCGCAAAACCAGGCTCTGGCCGAACGGCGCGCGCATATCGAGCAATCACTCGCCGGGGTCGAGACCCAGCTGCGCCTGGCGCGCGAAGGGCTGAGCGAGGCCTATCACGGCGTGCGCTGCCACGAGATCGCGGCCGCATCACGCGCCGAGCAGAAGCGCCGGCGCCAGTCCACCTAATCAGCTTCGCACGACGCCTCGGGCTCGAAAGTTTGGCCCTCGGCTGTGCTACGGACTCTCTTCGCTTCGCACGACGCCTCGGGCCCGAAAATTTGGCCCTCGGCTGTGCTACGCGCCGGCCCGTCTCGACTAGAGAATGGTCTCTTTCAATTCCTTGGCGGCGCGGAAGGCGACTTTCTTGCTCGCCTTGATCTTGATCGCCTCGCCGGTCGCCGGATTGCGGCCCATGCGCGCCGCGCGGTGGCGCACCTGAAGAATGCCGAAGCCGGCAACGCGGACGCGATTGCCCTTCTTGAGATGAGCGGTGATGCGATCCATGAATTCCTGCAGCAGCGCTTCGGCCTGCTTCTTGGCCATGGCGTGCTTCTCGGCCATTTCCGCGGCAAGGTGTTTCAGCGTTACCGTCGGCGCGGTCGGTTTGGAACCTGTAGGTGCGGTCGTCATATCTTGAATTCTCCCCTTGTCCAGCGACACCGTCTTCATAGCGTCATACCGGGAAATAGCAAGAAGTCTCGCATTTCCGGGCTCCAATCGAATCGCGCGGGGCGCGACTCGCTGGCGGCGGATAATCGCCGCAAAAGCGCGTCGAGCCTACACGCGCCAGGGCGTTCGTCAATAACGATGGAAGGGCAACGAGTCGGCTTTTCTTCGCTTCGCACGACGCCTCGGGCCCTGCGTAGCACCTGACGTGCGAAGCCAAGAAAAAAATTGGCCCTCGGCTGTGCTACGCCTAGACCTTCTTCAGTAACAACCTCGCGAGATGCTCGGCGGTGAAGGGCATGAGGCCGGCATCGGGCGCGGGCACGGACAGAGCTTCGGCGAAGGCGATGCCGAGCGCCTCGGGCACGGCCAGAACGCTACCCAGGCGATGGACGATGTCGAGCCGCGTCGCCAGGAAACGCTGGCAGCCGAGATCGCGGAAAATATGCGCGGTCTCGACCGTGTCGGCCGGATCGCCGCCCGCCGCCAGCACCAGGATGGGCTCGGCCTTGGCGGCATTGGCGAGGCTTTCGAGTTCCTGACGGTCGGAGGGGCTGTAGGGATTGATGCCGGCGCTGTCGATCAGCACCAACGCACCGGCATTGGGGCCGAGATCGGCGAGCTGTTCCTTGCCGGAGGCGGTCTCGATCTCGAGGCCGAGGCTCTTGGCGAAATGCCGCAGCTGCTCGACGCCGCCCGAACGCGCGGCGTCGCACGTGACCAGCCGCACGCAGGCGCCCTTGGCGCGGGCGCGGGAGGCGAGCTTGGCCACGGCCAGGGTCTTGCCCGAGCCCGGCGCGCCCACCAGCATGAAACGGCCGCTCTTGGTCTCATTGAGCGGATTGAAAAGATAGAGCTTGGCGAGGGATCGGGCGAGGGGGGCCAGCAGATCCTCGCCTTCGAAGGGTAGGGCCTGGGCCAGGAGCTTGCGGATCTGGGAAGCGGCCAAGCCATGGGCGCGGAGCGCGGCCTCGAGATGCTGGCGCGCCGGCACGGCCTCGGCCGCTGGCGGCGCGGCCTTCAAGGCGGTTTCGGTGATGTTGTCCTGGAGCGCCATAAAATAAATCCGTTTCCGGCGTCAATTGCCGGCCAACCATAAACAAGACGTGATGAAGGAGGGATTAAGCCGGGCGTAGCAAAGCCGAGGGCCGAACCTTCAGGCCCGAGGCGTCTTGCGAAGCCGAGAAAATCAGCGCGGCCGGTTCAGGCTGCGATAGTCCTGGAGACGGGTGACGCGCAGGCCGGGGAGGCCGTGGCCGTCGACCAGACGCTGCCAAGCGAGGAACTCCTCGATCGAGAGGGTGTAACGGCGGCAGGCGTCCTCGAGGCTGATGATTCCGGCGCGCACCGCGGCGACCACGACGGCCTTGCGGCGGATGACCCAACGCTTGGTCTCGGGCGCCGGCAGGCTGTCGAGCGACAGCACCGGTCCGATATCGACCAGCCAATCGGCGTCGGTTTCGGTTTCGGCGGGCCGGCCAGCGGATTGCTGCAGGGCGGCACTTGCGGGCGAGGAAAATCGCGATTGCATGACCGCGAATTTAGCCTGCCCGGTTTAACAAACCCCTAAAAGGGGCACCCGCTAACTCGCTGGATAATTTAAGTAAAAATCGTTTCTTCGCGGGTTAAGGCCGGTCCAGGTCTTAAGGGAATGCTAAAGCTTGGCGCTTAGGCTGGGTTTCCCTCATCGACCGGGCCCCCGATGCCGCTGACCATCAACTTGAAGCCGCGCGAAAAGCTGATCCTCAACGGCGTGGTGATCGAGAATTCCGGCCCGATGGCCAAAATTCTCATCCACACCAACGCCGCGTTGCTGCGCGAAAAAGACATGATCGCGGAGGAGAAGGCGACCACGCCGGCGAAGCGGATTTATTTCGCCATCCAGTGCCAATACCTGTTCGCCGGCAAGGCCGATCTGTTTTTCGCCAATATCGGCCAGCTGCTGAAGGACTATGTCCAAACCCGCCCCGAGGCCCAGGCGACGGTCGAGGAGCTGCGCCGCCATCTCGACGAAGACCAGTTCTACCGCGCGCTCAAGACCGCCAAGCTGCTGATCCAGGGCGAAGAGGGCTCGGGCGCGCCGTCCTCCGAGCAAGCGGCCGCGTCCCCCGGCCAGACCGGAAACCGCTAGTCATATCAAGCCGTTAAATTATTCGCGGCGGCGCTTGTAGCGGCCGCGCGCGCAGTATATGAATCGCGCCGCTTTGCCGGTCATTTAATGGTTGTTGGGTTGATGGGGTTGTAGGTCATGCGGCCGATGCTTCCGCCCGATTATCGTCCGTCGGACGACGAGGAATTCATGAACGCGCAGCAGCTTGAATATTTCCGCCAGAAGCTGTTGCGCTGGCGGGCCGAGCTGCTGGCGGAATCCACCGGCACGTTGCAGAACCTGAAAGAGGTGAACCTGGCCGAGCCGGATATCACCGACCGCGCCACGCTCGAAACCGACCGTTCGCTCGAACTCCGGACCCGCGACCGCGAGCGCAAGCTCATCTCCAAGATCGACGCCGCGCTCATGCGCATCGAGGACGGCAGCTACGGCTATTGCGAGGAAACCGCCGAGCCGATCGGCCTGCGCCGGCTCGAGGCCCGGCCCATCGCCACGCTCTCGCTCGAGGCCCAGGAACGCCACGAGCGCATGGAACGCACGCATCGGGACGAGTAGGGCGTAGCACAGCCGAGGGCTAATTTTTCTTGGCTTCGCACGTCAGGTGCTAAGCAGGGCCCGAGGCGTTGTGCGAAGCCAAACTAAACAATTCCGACTCGTGATCTTTTCAGCTGCCACATGCGCGGCCTGTGCTAGGGCCTTTTGATTAGCTTCGCACGACGCCTCGGGCCCGAAGGTTTGGCCCTCGGCTGTGCTACGCGGGTCTTAACCTTTCATTAACCTTGTTCCGGCGAAGCTCGGCTCCGGCGATTCGACTCGGCCCCGGGAGAACCTGCCTTGAAGCGATGCTTCGACCGCAGCGCGCACTCACGCACGCGCGGCGGTTGTGATAAAATTCCATGGTGATGGATTTGCCTTACGGCGGCGACGGCGCGAAACGCAAAGCCGCGTCCCGCGCGCCGTCGCCCGCCAGCGCGCATGCCCGCGCCGCCGCGTCCGCCGACGATGCGGTGGCGGGCGGCGTGGCGGGATGGATGCGCGCGTTGGGCGCCCTCTCGGTGGCGTTCTCATTGGGCGCGGTGACGGCGACCGGGCTGATCCTGTTCCATGTCTCCGATGCCGCCTGGCTGTTGCGCCCGGCGGCGGTGGTGCTGGCCACCTTGGCGCTGGGCGCGGGCGCCGCCAGCGTGGTGGCGCGGCAGATGCACGCGCTCCTGTCCAAGCGCATCGATCTGATGAGCCAGGCGCTCGAGGCCTCTTCCACCGCGCATCTGATCCTGACGCCGTCGGGCGGCATGGCCTATGCCAACGCCGCCTTCTACCGCTTTTTCCCGGGCTTCACCGGCTCGCCGCTTGCGGCGCTGGTCACCCGCAACGAATCCCAGGGCAGCGCCGCCACCGATTTCGCCCGGCTCAAGGAAGAGGCGCAACGCACCGGCCGCGCCGCCAGCCTGGTCGCGATGCGGCGTCCCGAGGAGGGTATTTCCTGGTTCAATCTCTCGGTCTCGCCCTTGGCCGGCCGCACCGGGTTCACGCTGTGGAGCTTCGAGGACGTGACCTCGCGCCACGACATGGAGCAGATGCTGCGCGACGAGCGCATGAAGCTCGCCGACTTTCTCGATAACGCGCCGGTGGGCTTCTATTCCGTCGACCAGACCGGCCGATTGCTGTTCGTCAACGAGGCGCTCGCGTCCTGGCTGGGCGCGCAGCCGCAACAGTTGGTCGAAAGCGGCGCGCGTCTGACCGATTTTCTCGAAACCCCGGCGCCCCCCGGCAGCCCGCCGCACGCGCCCTTCGAGGGTGGCGAGACCCGCGGCGAGGTGACGCTGAAGGGCCGCCAGGGGCGGCTCATCCACGCCCTTATCACCCAGAGCGTGGTGCGCGACGGCGAGCGTCTGCGCACCCGCTCGGTGGTCCGGGACCTGACGCCCGAGCGCGAATGGGAGGAACAGCTGAGGCTCTCGCGCCAGCGCTTCCGCCGCTTCTTCGCCAACGCGCCGGTGGGCATCGCGCTGATGGACCGCGAGGGGCATATCGAGGAAGCCAACGAGGCGCTGTGCAGCCTGGTCGGGCTCGAGCCGTCGGAAATCATCGGCAAGCCGCTCCTCGGGTTCCTCCATGCCGAGGACCAGGGCGCGGCCTGGGCCGGGCTCAAGGCGGCCTCCCAAGGCAAGAGCATGCCCGATCCGGTCGAGGTGCGCCTCCAAGGCACGCGCGCCAAATCGGCGGCGCTGTTCATCAGCCGGCTGGGCGGCGAGATCTCCGGCGGCGAGGAAAGCGAGGCCGGGTTCATCCTGCACTTCATCGACACCACCGAGCAGAAGAGCCTCCAGGCGCAATTCTCCCAATCGCAGAAGATGCAGGCGGTGGGCCAGCTCGCCGGCGGCGTGGCGCACGATTTCAACAACCTGCTCACCGCCATGATCGGCTTCTGCGATCTCTTGCTGCTGCGCTTCCGGCCGGGCGACCCGTCCTTCGCCGACATCATGCAGATCAAGCAGAACGCCAACCGCGCCGCCAATCTGGTCCGCCAATTGCTGGCCTTCTCGCGCCAGCAGGCCTTGCAGCCGCGCATCCTCGCCGTCACCGACGTGCTGGCGGAACTCTCGCATTTGCTGCGCCGGCTCATCGGCGAGAACATCGAATTGAAAGTGGTGCACGGCCGCGAGCTGTGGCTGGTGAAGGTCGACCAGGGGCAGCTCGAACAGGTCATCATCAACCTGGCGGTGAACGCGCGCGACGCCATGGCGCAGGGCGGGACATTGACCATCAAGACCGCCAACATCGCCAGCGACAGCGAAACCAGGCGCGGCCACGAGATCATGCCGCCCGGCGATTACGTGCTGATCGAGGTGACCGATACCGGCATCGGCATTCCCAAGGAGAACCAGGCGCGCATATTCGAGCCGTTCTTCTCGACCAAGGAAGTGGGCTCGGGCACGGGCTTAGGCCTCTCCACCGTCTACGGCATCGTCAAGCAGACCGACGGCTTCGTCTTCGTCGACAGCGAGCCGGGCAACGGCACCAAATTCTCGATCTTCCTGCCGCGCCACGCCGGCGCGCGGATAGCGGAACCGGCGCGTCCGGATCTGTCCGAGGCGGGCGGGCTCCGGGATTTGAGCGGCTCGGGCACCGTCCTCTTGGTCGAGGACGAGGATCCGGTCCGCCTCTTCTCGGCGCGCGCCTTGAAGAACAAGGGCTATCAGGTGATCGAGGCCAAGAGCGGCGAGCAGGCGCTCGAGATCATGGCCAAGGGCGACCACCGCATCGATCTGGTGGTGACCGACGTGGTCATGCCCAAGCTCGACGGGCCGGGGCTGGTGCAGGCCTTGCGCCGGACCCATCCGGACATGAAGGTGATCTTCATCTCGGGCTATACCGAGGACAGTTTCAGGAAACGGCTGGGCGACGAGCGCGACATCCATTTCCTGCCCAAGCCCTTCTCCTTGAAGCAATTGGCCGGCAAGGTGAAAGAGGTGATGCAGAGAGAAACGGTTTAACCAAGTCCAATGCGGTTAGTGTCTTGAACTGAAGCTGGCATAGGCCGCCTAGCGCCCTACATCCCCTCATCCCGAGCTTGTCGAGGGACGACAGACTCAGGATGAGGAGGCGTTGTTGATGGCATTAAGAAAACCGCCTCACCCTGAGCTTGTCGAAGGGCGCAAAACCTATATCCAGGACTCAAGATAAGTCGCTTCCTCAATGCCGATCGTTTTACGTAACGCGTAGACAAAACCTTTGAAGGGGGAAATTATGACTTTCGCCTATTGGATGATCCTGGTGGCGGCGCTCCTGCCTTACGCCACGGTTCGTCTGGCCAGAAACGGCGTCCGGATCGACAACCGCGCGCCACGGCCGAGCGCGGAAAAATTGAAGGGCTGGCGCAAACGCGCCGATTGGGCGCACCGCAATCATTTCGAGGCCTTTGCGCCGTTCGCGGCGGCGGTGATCGTGGCCGAGCTCGCCCATGCGCCCCAGAACCGCATCGACCTTCTGGCCGGCGCCTTCATCCTGTTGCGGCTCGCCTTCACCGCCCTCTATATCGCCGATAAGCCGGCGGGGCGCTCGGTCGTGTTCGGGCTGGGCCTTCTCTGCGTGGTGGCGCTGTTCGTCATTGCCGCGTAAACCGGGCCGCGTAAGGGCGCGTTGAGAATCCTTCTCACCCGGTTTTTGATCTAAATCAATGCGCGCGCCGCGTGAATCGCGAAGGCTGATTTCCATAAGGAGGTGGCCATGTCGGGCAATGGCACCATCTCTAATTGGGTCGTCGGAATCGCGGCCTTCACGCTCTTTTGGGCGATTGGAGCGGTGCTTCTTGTGGTCGTATTGCTGATGCCCGTGAATTGATCGGCCCGCCGATAATTTAGCCAAAAATACCAGCGTGGAATCCGCGCCGCGGCGCTGTTCGGCGCATGCGCCTGCGGCTATTCTCGGCCGATGGAAATGAGATTATTGCCGCCCGTCCTCGCCGCTTCCGCCCTGCTGGTCTTGGCCGCCTTGCCCGCCTGCGCCCAAACGCCGGCGGCGAAGCCGGTAATCGTGGGGAACGACGAGAAAGGCGGGGTGATCCGCAACCTGCCGGCGGGCGCCAGCCAGGAAGACATCGAAACCCGGGCCGCCGATTATTGCCTGCATTACGCGCTCGATTACCGCCTCGCCGACCCCGACCCCAAGACCGGCGCCGTCAGCTTCGATTGCGTTTTGCCCAACGATTAGATCAGGGACCGATCCAGGGCCGGACCAGGCAGGACCGGGGTGGGATAATTTAACTTCGGCCCTATCGCCCGCCGCCAGATAACGCCGAGAATCGTTGAAAATAAAGGACTTAGCTTATGTTTCACGGGGAACAAAAATAGTACTTGTTTTTGAGAACAAAGCAGGTACATTGACCGGATTGCTTAGGCTTGAGAGCGGCCATTGCTGGCCCCGGGCCGATGGCATAAGAGAGGGGATCATCATGCCGCCAGCGAATTTGCGCCTGTTGGATAAAGAGGCCGGCAAGGATAAAGACATCGCCAAGGACACCGGCAGGGAAAGCACCATGAGCCGCCAAAAGGCGCTCGACGACGCCGTCAGCCAGATCGAGCGCGCCTTCGGCAAGGGCTCGGTCATGAAATTGGGCGCGCGCGTCGCCGCGGCCGGCGAGGCCGAGGTGGTTTCGACCGGCTCCTTGAGCCTCGACATCGCGCTCGGCATCGGCGGGCTGCCGCGCGGCCGCGTCGTCGAGGTCTACGGGCCCGAAAGCTCGGGCAAGACCACGCTCGCGCTCCATGTCATCGCCGAGGCGCAGAAGGCGGGCGGCACCTGCGCCTTCATCGACGCCGAACACGCGCTCGACCCCGGTTACGCCAAGAAACTCGGCGTCAACATCGACGATCTGCTGATCTCGCAGCCCGACACCGGCGAGCAGGCGCTCGAAATCGCCGACACGCTGGTGCGCTCCGGCGCGCTCGACGTGCTGGTGGTGGACTCGGTGGCGGCTTTGGTGCCGCGCGCCGAATTGGAAGGCGAGATGGGCGACAGCCATATGGGGCT
>Ga0187863_10001703_pt1 | contig 17310 bp, 14 predicted proteins | sample June2016WEW_11_1_FD_132975 | JGI IMG/M metagenome (GOLD analysis project Ga0187863, IMG submission 132975) | Peatland microbial communities from SPRUCE experiment site at the Marcell Experimental Forest, Minnesota, USA - June2016WEW_11_10 | ecosystem: Environmental > Terrestrial > Soil >... | reverse complement strand
GTACCCGATTTGATCCCTCCTGGTTAACAGCCCAATCCATTACAGAAGGATTCCAGTAAGTTCGATATATTCAGCACATATAACTGAGGGTATATTGATCGGTGACTCAGCTGCGAAGGGCCAAGATCAGGTCTGTTCATTTCCCAGCACGCCGGACGGGCAGCAGTGCAAATGACTACAAGCAGGCCCATCACGAAAGATGCTTTCCCATCGCCCGCCTACTTCGCGGACTTCGCTGAGTCCTATAGCGCGCACATCGATGAGCTTCTTCAGCGGTTAATGGAACAGACCCTGGACAACGAGATCCATGATTTTGTCTATTCATTCTACACGCAGCTGAGCAATCGACCTGAAAGCGGGGCGATTTTGTCTCGCCTCGGCTTGGAGGAATTGGATCAGCTTAAATCCAGGCAGCTGCAGCACCTGCAGTCGCTTTTCTCTCGCGGCACAAGCCCGCAGGTCCAATACGAAAGAGCGCTGTATGTGGGTTGGGTACACGAAATGGTGGGTGTCAGCGTGCCCATGCTCATGGAGGCTTATCACCTCTATCACAGCAAAGTCGAAGAGATCCTGAGTGCCGCGGTTTTGAGTGCTCAGCAACGCGACGAACTCAGAGCGGCGATTCACCAGCGATTGCAACTCGACATCGAGGGACAGACTGCGATTCATACGCGATTTGCCGTCAAGATTGGATCCCTGCAGACAGCGTTGGATGACGCCATCCAGAAGGCGGGCAATCTCGCCGATTTGTTGCGAAACAGTTTGCAATCTTTGGGAAATTTCGATGGCATATCGGCTTGCCTCCTCTCGCGACCCGACGCACAAGGGGTCATGCAAATCGAGGCGGAGAGCGGCGAGGAAGGCTCACGCTATGCCGAGTCCTTGCGTCTCAAGCGCGTTCCACTATTCGAGACTGAAGCAGCCTCGATTGCCGGAAACGGTCCGTCCGGGCGCGCCTGGCGTTCCGCGCAAATCCAAATCAACGATTCATTTGAAGTCGAAGCGACGATGCACCCATGGCGCGCTGAAGCCAAAATGCGCGGATTCCGCTCATCCGCTGCTGTTCCCCTGCTCGATGAGTCGGGACAGCCCTTCGCGATCCTAAGCCTGTACAGCGGTTGGCCTGGATTCTTCAGCGCGGTCACCCGTGTCGTCATGCTTCGGCATATACAGCAAACCATGGGCCACGCCATCCTAAGGCTGGAACAAACCGCCGTCATCCCTTCCGATCTGCGCAACGCATTCAGACAAATCCTTGAAGATGGTGCGGTCGAGATGCTCTATCAGCCCATCATCGACCTGCGTAGCGGAAAACTGGATAGCCTGGAAGCACTGGCGCGACTCCGTGACAAAGGGGGACAGTTGATTGCTCCGGCAGCCTTCCTCTCGGCATTTGGTAAAGCCGGCCTGTTGCGTCTGTTTCGGCTCGGCCTGGAGCAGGTCTGCAGAGACGTGCGAATGTGGCGTGAGCTGAACCCAAGGCTCGAGCTGCTCGTGGCACTCAATCTTCCGCCCGACGGACTCACCCAGGACGCCTATCGCGACAGTGTTTTCGAGATCCTGTCCCGCTGGAACGTATCTCCCACTGTATTGGCATTGGAGATATTGGAGACGAAAGAGTCACTTGATATCGGCAAACGGGATGCTCGTATTGCGGAGTTTCAAGAGGCGGGTATCCGGATTGCACAAGACGACCTGGGCTCAGGACACAGCTCGCTTATGCGTATGGATCGCCTTCCAAGCGATCGGGTGAAGATCGATCAGGCGCTGGTGCGCGGCACACTCAAGAGGCCGGTGCGAGCGCTGGAGTTCATCTACCACCTGACGCTTCTGGCGCAGGGCTTCGGCGCCCAGGTTACAGTTGAGGGTCTCGAGGACGAGGGATTGATCGAAGCCGCGACAATCCTTGGCGCGGATCACGGACAGGGATACGGGATCGCGCGGCCCATGCCTACTCATGAAGTCATGCCCTGGAACCAGGCATGGTCCTTTCCAGTCGATCCAGAGCGACCAAAGACTGCGCTGGGCGCTCTGGCAGGCTATTTGCTCTGGGATCATAAGCTGGGGACGCTCGCGGATTGGCCAGAGTTTGCGGCGCAATTCATCCAGGAACCATGGCTCGTTCATCGTTATCTGAAGCACCATGGCAACTCCGATCCGGAGTTGTCCATGATGTTGGAGCGCACACAAATCGTTGCCTTGAAGGGGCAAAGAAGCGCTAAGTACAAACAGATGCGCAAGGAATTGATCGAGCGGCTCGGCGAAATCTGGCTCAATGAAAGAAAGTGACGCCTCAGCCCAAGAGGCCGTCAGTTGACTTGAATCAGCAGCGAAGATTTAGCTCATCTCCTACCGCAAGACGTAGGGCCTGCGGAGGCCGCTGTCCGGCTGGGCTTCGTGACTGCAGAGGAAATCGATCCGTGGGTGAGCACAGAGGATACGACTCATCCACTAGAGAGTCAGAGAGTCTGCCTTCGAATACAAAACAACAGCCCTCGAAAATTAGAAATCCGACCAATTGGGGCGCCCGATTCGTGGCAACGCTGTTTATAGTGATTACGTAGAATTGCGAACATCCAAAGATCCGATGAAGAAAGGTGTGGAATCCAATGGTTCGACTCCGGTGGGCACTTGTTTGTTTGCTTGGGGCGCAATCCTCTTTTCTGCTCGCTGCCGACTGCACTGGTCTGAAAAACCTAAAACTCGACGACACGACCATCACTCTCGCGGAACCTGTGGCATCGGGCGTGTTGGAGATTGCCGGCGCTGGAGCGCCGCTGCGCGATTTGCCCCCGTTCTGTCGTGTCGCCGGGGTGCTGCTGCCTACGAGTGACTCGGAGATCCGTTTCGAAGTGTGGATGCCTCTGCAGGGATGGAACGCGCGTTTGTTGGGAAGTGGGAATGGCGGTTTCGCGGGGTCGATCTGGTACGACCAATTCGCCGCCTACTTAAGGCGCGGATTCGCCGTGGCTGGTTCGGATGCCGGACACCAGGCGGAAGGAACGGATGCAAGTTGGGCGTTCGGGCACCCGGAAAAAGTGAAGGATTTTGGATGGCGGGCCGTACACCTTACGACTTTGCGAGCGAAGCAGATTCTCACGATCTACTACGGGAAGAGTCAGGAGAAGGCATATTTCGATGCGTGTTCCGACGGCGGGCGGGAAGCGCTGATGGAAGCCCAGCGATTTCCCGAGGACTACGACGGAATACTTGCGGGCGCACCGGCAAATGCGTGGTCGACGATGCTTGCCGCCGGAGCAGGAGCAATGCAAAGTCTCATCGGCGATCCCAAGGCCTACATCCCTGACAGGAAACTTTCTGCAATTGAGAAGGCTTCGCTCGCCGCATGCGACGCGTTGGATGGCGTGAAGGACGGGATCATCGGGGATCCGAGGGAGTGCCGTTTTGATCCAGAAATACTGCTTTGCAAAAATGGTGAGGCGCTGGATTGCTTGACGCAGCAACAAGTCGATGCACTCAAGGCTTTGTACGCGGGTTCGAGGGACGACGAAGGGAATGTCGTATTTCCCGGATTTTCCATGGGGGATGAAATGGCGTGGAAGGAGTGGGTCGTTGGTGAAGATCCCGGGGCATCCCTATCGTCGCAGTTCGTTCAGAATTACTTTCGCTACATGGTCACGGGTGATCCGAAATGGAATGTGTTGACGGCGAATATCAACTCGTTGCTGCGGGAGTCGAGAGAAAAGGAGGCGGCGGACCTGGATGCAACAGATCCTGACTTGAACCGCTTTGCGGCACGTGGGGGGAAGCTGATTCTATATCACGGCTGGAATGACCCTGCGATTTCTCCCTGGAACTCGGTGACCTATTACGAGAGGGTGGAAGAGAAAATGGGCGAAAAGGAAGTGGACTCGTTCGCGCGGCTATATATGGTTCCGGGAATGGAGCACTGCAGTGGGGGACCTGGTGCAAGCGCGCTTGGACAATTTGGCATGGAAACCGCAAAGGGGCCCAAGTACGGACTTTTCGATTCTCTCCAGGATTGGGTGGAAAAGGGATCACCGGACGAAGGCCTGGTTGCGACGAAGTATTCAGTTGGCAAGGACGGTTCGAGACAAGCCGTAATGACCCGTCCATTGTGTGCGTATCCGAAGGTCGCGAAATACAAGGGCTCTGGCGAAACTAATGACGCGGTAAACTTTGCTTGCGCCACGCCATGAATTCGGAATCTATACAGTGTTTCATACGCCTGCACAATCTTCTAACGCGGAGCGATTCGTAACTGTCAAGATTGACCCGCGCAGGTTTACGATTTGCCGGCGCTGCATGTCGCCAAGAATACGCGTGACGGATTCCCGGCATGTGCCAATGCACTCACCAATCTCACCATGCGTGAGCGATACATGACCTAGAGGCCGCATGTTTCTGAACCACGAATGGCAGTTTCTGGCTAGACCGAGACTTTCTCCCATTTCCACTCGGCTCCGCAGTGAGATGAAAGTCGCGCAGCGTGCCAGTTGTTGTTCGACCAATGCGGATGCCTTAGAAGTCGTGTTAATACGAGTCGCCATAGGTGAACCAGGAGTGGTTGACTTGCACGGTACCCGACGAGTTATCGGGTGGAATGCGCCCTGCTGTTCTGGCCATCGTTAGATTGTGTACACATTGCCCGGTCCGGTTTTAGCCAGAATCGCAAACCATTTTGCAATTCAATGGGATGCGCGGTCGATAACCAGAGTTTTCCATTTGCAGCCTCGGTGCCGACCGATTCGTGCCTTCGCGCCACTTTGAGATACGACCGTGTATACTTCCATCGCGAACGCAGCGCGACAAGAGGTCTTTTGAATGCACCTGCCGCGTTGCCGTAGTTCGCTCAATCTTCTGTCCTACAACCTCCGCCTGGACAGCGGCTTCTAAGCATGTTGCGGTTAAGCAAACCTAGACGTCAGGCAAGAGCCGAACCGGGCGAAGATTGCCGTGATGACCTTGCGTGACTCCGTGCGCGAGTTCGGTTAGGTCATCCAGCATTCATTGAGCTCTCAGAACCTTTCCGCCCGGCATACCAATCGGATCGGACCTACCAATCGGAGACTCATCCAGATGAATGTCCTCGTATTCAATCCCGGCAGCAACTCCCTCAAAGCCGGAATCGTGTCTTGTAGCGCGAAACAGCGGTCAGCTTCGGGAAGCACAAAGCTGATCGAAATCATCGTAGAAGGCATAGGCAAACAGCCGAAACTCTCCGTCTACGACGGGAAAAGAATTGCCCATTCCGAACCAATCGCTGCGAAAGACTTGGCGGAAGCGGCAACGAGCATCCTCACATGGTTCGATTCGCGGGCGACGAGTGCGGGGCTGCAGTGGAATTTGCGTGATGTGAATTGTGTCGGCATTCGCGTCGTACATGGCGGTTCGGGATTCACCAAGCCAACCGCAATGACTTCGGAAGTGGAGAGTGCGATCCGTGAACTCACAAAATGGGCTCCGCTACATAACCGGCGTTCGCTTGAAATCGTTCCCCCATTGCGGCGCCAGTTTCACGATGTGCCACTCTACGCCGTCTTCGATACCGCATTTCACACTACGATTCCGCCTAAGGCGCGGTACTACCCGATTCCATACGAGCTGTCACAAAAGCATGACATCCGCCGCCACGGCTTCCACGGCATCTCCCATCGTTATCTCATGGAGCGCTATGCGGCAATTGTGAATGAATCGTCTGACAAACTGAATCTCGTTACGATGCATCTAGAAAGCGGCTGTTCGGTAACAGCAATTGCCGGGGGGAAGTCGGTTGACAATACCATGGGCCTCACGCCTCTTGAAGGGCTGATGATGGGAACCCGTTCTGGTGATGTCGACCCATCTCTAGTGGCATTTCTCATGCAGCAAGAACATCTGGACCCGGCAGATGTTATGGAGATCTTGGAAAAGAAATCAGGATTATTGGGCGTCTCAGGCAAGTCGCTCGACACACGGATTCTCATGCTCGACTACGACACGGAAGAGCGCGTCCGGCTCGCAATGGAAATGTTCTCTTATCGAGTTCTGAAAGCTGTCGGAGCTTACCTTGCAGCGCTCGGCGGTGCGCACGCTGTGATCTTCGGCGGAGGCATCGCTGAAAACACGGCGTTGGTGCGACAGAGGGTCTGCGACGGCCTTCGCTGGTGCGGACTTGAGATGGACCCCGAGCAGAACCGCGCGCTGATTGATGTAGAGGGACGCCTTTCGACGGCAAGCTCTCCAATTCAGGCGTAGTGATTCCTGCGGAAGAGACTCTCCAGATCGCTTACGAATGCTGCCAGGCTCTTGAGGCCGGTGGCGCAAACAAAGCAACAGCGGATGTGTTCTATCAGGCGTTGTAGAGTTGGAATCGTTTTCGGTTCGAGGCGACACACGAATTCGAAAATGCATCTAGTCCCAGATGATACGCAAACTCAAATCCGGTCAATTTCGCTTGTACTCTCGAAAGAGGGAAGCGACGACGGGCAAACGACGGAACCTAGGAACGTTTTCAACCCTTGAAAAGGCAAAGCAACACGAGCGCGAGGTGCAATATTTCAAGAGGCACGGATAGCGATCGTTTTTCCCTATGGAGGAGGCACAATTAGATGGCTCGGACGGCAAGGAAATGGTCGGGTAAAGTAAAGACCGTGTCCACAGATCCACCCCAAGGGTTATTTACTAAGGACCCTGCGACAATTGCTCGCACGCTGGACTCAAAAAGGGTCTCACCCAAAGGTCCGGGATCGGGAATGAGAATGCTCACCTTTTTCATCAATCGAGCCGGGAAGAATCTGGGCGCCCCGAGAAGAGCGAAATTGGAAAAGGCAAAAACGCTGTTGAAAGAGCGCGTCGAAGCCGCTCGTGAATCAAAGAGAGTAAAGGCCGGTTAGATCAAAGTCAGTGGGCAGCGGGCTGCAAATTGACAGAGTGGCCGTCGATCCCATCCATCGGCAATTCCAACGCAAACAAAGACATGGCGCCTTGGTCCGCGTGCACCCAGATCCCGTGAAAAGCTTGACGCAGTTCAGGATATTGCTCCAAAAGAGCGGACATCACATCCACAACTTGCTTGCGCGCCGTCGGGGGATCTCGAAGCTGCGATGCCTGGGTCGGGTCGGGTTGATAATGCACATCCAGATCCAGTGCCCCGAACGTGGACGTAGTATCAATGGCCGTCACCGAATAAGTGGCGCCACCCGCGGACAGGGCTACCGGGCTAGAACCTGGAACATTGGCGGGCTTCACCTTATCAGTCTCGTGTTGTATTTTCTCGAGATTGGAACTGGAGAGCAGATCAATCGGATTCACAAGGTAGGTTGCGATCCGATAATAGAACCAGGCGTCCCAATTCATGTTCTGCGTTGCGTATTTTCTGGCTGATGTCCAATACCAGAGACCATCATGACCCACCAGGACCATCGGCTTGCTGAATAGTCCAGCGAACATCCACTTATCCTGCGCCCCTTTCGACAGGACGAGCGATATTTGTTGCGGCTGCGGGACGCCCGTAGCATGACCGATTGCCAACGCATAGGTTCCTGGAGGTATGTCGCTGAAATTCAGAGCGACAACCGGCTCCCCACAAAAGAAGTCGATGCGCGACGTGCCCGCAGCCTCAGTAGAGGCATCGAGAATATACAGATTGTCTATGGTGAGAGTAGCCTTCTGAACGAGGGGCTTTAGGTTTTGGACTGACGTCGCGATTCCGCTAAAATCGGCTGCAACCGCGGGAACAGTATTCGCCTGTAACGCCTGGACGTCGCCATTCTGCAGTTGGATGAGCATCGTCCGCGCAGCGCCTGACAGTGCTTCCCGCTGCGAAGCACTCATTTGGGATTGCGTGGTACAAGAAGCCCCATAAGCCGCGGGGACATAAACCGCAGTCCCAAATAACAGAAGGATGATTAGGACGCAATACCACTTGTTAGTCTTGCGTAGCATTCTCGCGGCCTTTCTTCATGCGGTTTGAGAGCCAACGAACGAAAAGACAGCCAGCACCTAAATATGTTGGATGCGATGTCGCCACAAGTCGTCTTACCCTACAAGAATTCGCGGCTCTCCGTCTTCGCAGACTCCCGCACTTTCTATCTGAAACAAGCTGAATGCGTTTTGAAGGACGATCCGTTTCACTTCATCCACCGGAAGCGCCGACACAACGATCATCCGATCTACCATTTTGCTCAAATTCAAATAGGACTGGCGATTGAATGCGAGAAAATCCAGCGGATATTCCGGTTTCCGGGCGCGAGCGTGCTTGGGATCTGCATCCAGCAGATAACTGATATCCGGCTTAGGAACCAGCTTCAGAAGCAGCCGTACGTAGGCTCGAAGCAACGGATTGCGTAGCGACAGATTGGCCATCTCGTCATAGATATACCGGTCACAAATCACGAAATCTGCATTCGTGCGCAATGCCTTCCTCACCGCACACCAGGTCGAGATGGCGTCGATGAAATAGAGGACCACACGTACTACGGTCATTGGCGACGATCTGACATTCTTATCGCGCCGATTGATGGGCGCTGAAGGAGAACCAACCCCTTTGTCGCCCTTAAAGATCGAATGTCCTACCCCTTCTCTGATGCGCTTGAGCCTTGCTACATCTTCCCAGAATGCCACTAGTTCCACATGCAGACCAGCCTCCTCCAATCCGCGCTGAAGGGATTGAATCTGGGTACTCTTTCCAGCGCCATCAATCCCCGAGAAGGTCACAATCTTGCTTTGCCGTTTCTGCTGGCGATTCTGCATGACCGTGGCTCCGTCTTCTTAAACTGGAACAACAATACGTAAAAGGCTAGTCAGGGACGGCTAGGGCTTCCGTGCGAGAGCGCTGCAACCGTTCCTATAGCGATCGCCGCGGCCGCTACTACTCCAACACTGATGAAAATAGCCCGCACGCGCCTCTGCTTCGCTGGAGCTATTGCCACACCGGCCGGCCTGGAACCGGTAACTCCTGAAGGTTTCGAACAAGGGGCTGCGGCAGTGCCAAGTGGTTTCCCATCGCCGCTCTGCTGCGGTTCGACGGTGGACTGCGAATTCGAAGTTTGTCCACTTTGAGAATCAGGCGCGTCAGGATACTCCACCCTTCCCGCCGGTACAGGGGTCATGTCTGGTGACCCGGATTTGCTGCTCGCAGATTGCTGCTCCCCCTGGACAGGAGGGTCCTCTTGCTGCGGCGCTGCCGGCGATACCTGTGCTTGACATAATCCAGCGTCGCCGCAACTCACAACCAGAAGGATCACGAGGCATCTAGCGATTTGCCTAACTCTCCAATCTGAGTTTCTCATTCTGTCTCCGTACCATTCTTGCTCTTCCAGTGATTGCGTCACGACAGAGAGTCTACGCCGCATTCTCTGATGCCTGGATCGGAATGCTGGGCAACGATTGTTCTGAGGTAGAGAACATTGCATGGCGCTGGAAACTCTTAGCAGCATCTGCGTCGGTATCAAATATCTTAAAGAGGCGATCGAATCCAACCGACTCCAATACTGCTCGCGCGCTCTTCGACACTCCCGACAATCTAACGTCTCCATTACGCTTCATCGCCTCTTCGAGGCAGCAAAGCAGGAGATGAAGTGAGCACCGATGAAACGCGCGCAGCGCCGAACAGTTGAGAACGACTCGCGGGCGCTCAACATCCAAGCACGCCTTCAGTTCTTGCAGGAAGGCCCATTCTTGTTCCTCATTCACCACCTCTGGCAGATGCTTCACAGACACCGTGCGAAGTTGAAGTGCCATTTCACTACCTCCTGATTTCAATCTATCTCCTGACAAGTGCAGCCCCACTTATCTCTGCAGCTCCGTGCCTATCCCGCGCTCTCAAGCAGACGTGCAAGTTCTGCCTCGGGATTGTGAATCGCCTGTGCGAACACATTGGTTGCATAGCGAAAGAGCGTCACAAGATTCGTGTTATACCAGCAACACTCCGTCATGCGGGGCGACAATCCGCAGATGAATTTAAGCTTCTCCAATCGCCGCGGGTTCGCCAACAACGCTGCAACCAGACGGTGATTGCCGTCCAAAATGGCTAAAGGCTTGTTCTCGTCTAGACCAATGAGAATGACAGCGCCGAAATCCGCTTCATCTCGACCGAGCTCATCACCTATCGCGGCAATCTTCGAAAGAAATGGTGCTTCTAGAAGATGCCTCCGTTCGTGAAGGTTTTCGACCACCTCCATGATCGAAAACTTTCCGCGCGCCAGCTTTCTCCATTGCGCTCGCGGAAACACCCGGATATGGTGGAGGTCTGATTCATTGATCTCCACTTCATACCATTTCGTACCGTGCGGGATCTCCCTCCACAAGGCCAGGTGCCGAATGAACAAAAGAGCACGGCGCTTGGCGTTCTCGTTTGCATTTTCGAAGTTAGGTCTGCTCACGATTCCGCGCATCGTCGCCTGATAGTCTTTGAATGCCGGGTTATGAAAGTCGCTCTTCAGAAACTCTGCTATGACTTCATTCTCAGACACGCGACGCACCAGCCTGATCGGCCATCCAGTCGCAATGTTGAGTAGATCCTTGGGATTGGTTAACGAATCGATAAGGAACGGAATTGCAACAAAGACAAAGAGAGCGGCCATCAAGTAAAGCTGGACCAGGATGACTTGATGCAACGACGAATGGAACCTGCATATACCCGCTATGAGCAGCCCGCTGAATGCCAATTGGACCCAACTTGTGTTCGCAATCTTGTACGACATCTCAAATGTGATGATCACCACGCTCAGCGAATAGACGACTGTCGCCAATGCATAGAGAGCAAGAAGGGATGGCAGGCTGTATTCCCCGGTAAGCCGGAATCCAGATCCAAACAAGCGCGTCCAGATCCATGCGGGAGTAACGCAGAGACTGAACGCCAGCAGCGATCCGCTTCCGAAAACCAGCAAGAGCGACGTCGCAATGACTTTAAGGTCCTTCCGTTCCTCCTCGCGAGTTCCCGCAACAAGTGGAAACGTCGTATTGACTACCGCAGATGAGAAGGCGAAAATGACGCGCCCGACCATGGCCACTGCCGCATACAGCCCCGCCATGCGCGCTGGGAAGAAGTGCTTCACCAAAACGATATCGCAATTGTTGATCAAAACCTGGCCGGAAAAGAAAACCAGCGCCTGGCATGTTTCGCGAATTGAATAGCCGGCATTCAGTGGGTTTGGAATCCGGCCAACCAGTTTCGGCATTGCGGCGAAATACGCTACAGCAATCGCTGCCGCATTTGCCGCAATCACTCCACGTACTCCAAATCCTGTGTAGACGAGGAGGAACGAACCTCCCAACCGAACGGCTCCTTCAAGCACGAGATTGCTCGCGAGACGGCGGAAGCCATATGTTCCTTGGATGTATCCCCGGCGGCTTCCCAATGGAACATAAAACGCCGCACCGATTGCGAGTAGAGCAACGAGTCCCGAGTCGGGAAGATTGAGGTAGTCTGAAATCGATTGCTGGAAAAGAAGGAGGATGAGTCCAATAAGCAGTCCGCAGACCCACGCGGTCCGATGAAACCCGCGATAAACCGCCCCCATTTCTTCAGGCGAACTCTGCTGTGCAACAAGCTTCGTAGAAATGATTTGAAAGGAGAGTGTCACCGCAGACAGCACGGTAAGGAGCGTGTAGACAACGGTCGCGTGCCCAAAACCTTGCGGGCCGAGGAACTGCGCAACGACGACGTTGTATGCCAGATTAATCGCGGTGGTCAGGCCTGAACCCGAGAGCAGGACGACGCTGCCCGACACGATCCGGGCTTGCAGCGATCTCGCATTGTAAACACGGCCATTGAGCACGCTCTAACGCTCCATCGCGCCTGCAAAAGGATTTCCTCGAGCGCAGAGATTCTTGTCGGCGACACCTAATACGATGCCAAAATGCTGGCTGCGGCTGCTCGGATGGCAGGGAGGATCACGCTTCGGAACCGACAACCGGAACGTCGCGAAGCGCTTCTAAGTAATTGAACGCATGTTTATTCGAGCAAGCACTGGACTCCTCTTTCTCCTTCTCGTGACGCACGGGTGCTCGGGGCATGGTCCCGGTGGCCCACAACAACTGCAACACAGAGCCGCCGGAGCCTCTCCCGAGGTCCTTGCCCTTTATGAGGCGTGGTGGGGGCATCCAAAGCACATATCGATTGGATACTCTTCGAATGACCCAACGGAGATCAAAGAACAAATCCGCCATGCGAAAGCTATGGGCATTTCCGCGTTCGTGGTGGATTGGTACGGAGACCGGGAGCCATTCATCGATCGCAGCTACGCACTGATTCAATCGGCTGCCGGTAAACAGAAATTCCATGTCGCGATGATGTATGACGAAACCAACGACGACGATGGGGCAACCGATGAAGCCATCGCGGACTTTACGATGTTTCACGAGACTTATCTGTCTTCGTCGGCGCCTGGACATGAGGCCTATCTCCTGTACGAAGGCAGGCCCGTCATTTTCATATTTCCAAAAGGAAAGCACACCGACTGGAACAAAGTGCGAGCGGTGGTAAACAAATGGAATCCGGCTCCACTACTGATTTATGAAAATCTTCCCAATCAAGACGTCAACGCTTTTGACGGATTTTATGCTTGGGTCAACCCCGGAGCCAAGGGATGGGCTGCGGACGGCGGCAATTGGGGCGAACAATACCTAAGCGATTTTTATCAAACCATGCGGTCGAAGTACCCCGATAAGATCATCGTTGGGGGAGCTTGGGCTACTTTCGACGACAGCAAAGCCTCGTGGGGGCTGAATCGTCATATATCTGGACGATGCGGAGAGACATTTAAGGATACTTTCAACTTCTGGCGAAAAGAATTCCCGACAGGCGATCCGATTCCCTTTGTGATGATTGAGACGTGGAACGATTACGAAGAAGGCACAGCAATTGAGAAAGGAATTCCGTCTTGCGGGTCCCGGGAAACGAATAGGACTCTCGGGGCTCTCTCACACTAAACCCGTCGGTCGATCTCGCTCACACTGGCGGCGTGATTAGATTCCGAATAGACCAGAAGCTCACACGCCTAATCAACAATCCAAGACAATGGAGGATTCTGCTGAAGGCCCTCAGCAAAGATTAGGAGCCGTTCGCAGGGCTGCTACGCTGCGGTGACCTTCCTGCCCTGATAGGTCGGCGATTGCATGGCCATCACCCCGGCTTGCGCCGATATCATCGCGGGAGCGCGGTGAACCTCTTGAATGATTGAAAGCGGCCGACTACGAACTTCGTCATATACTCGCCCGAGATACTCACCCAACACTCCCAAACATAACAGAAGCAATCCGCCGACGAGGAATACCGAGGCGGCCACGCCGAATGCGGCCGACTCCACGGTGCTCTTCGACAGCAACATGGAGAATCCCAGTATCGCTGCCATGCAGCTAGCGAAGCAGAACAATCCAAAGCTTAGCCGCAGCGGCTTGTAACTAAAGCTCGAGATTGCATCCATCGCATACTTGATGCGGCTCATGAATGAAAGCTTGCCATCGCCGCCCAAACGGTCCTGGCGGTCATAATAGACAATTGCGTTTCGGTAGCCGACCCACGCCCGAAGACCCGGTAGGTACCGATTCTTCTCTCCCAAGGAGTTGATCGAGTCGACCGCTTTCCGGTCCATCAGACTGAATATTCCTGCATTCAGAGGTATTGGGTAATCTGAGAGCATTCCGAGGACGCGATAAAAAAGAGGAAATAGTTTAGCCAGGATCTTGCGCCGCTCTTGCCGGCTTCTCCTGACACCCACAACAATTTCAGCGCCGTCCCGCCACGCATCGATCAATTGCGGAAGCACTTCTGGAGGATCTTGGAAGTCGCCATCCATGAGAATTACAGCGCGACCACGCGCCGTATGCAGGCCTGCGGATATTGCCCCCATGTGGCCCCAGTTACGGGATAACTCCACGACCACGACATGAGAATCCAAGGTTTGTAGCCCTTTTAGAAGCTCTAGAGAGGTGTCGGTAGATCCGTCGTTGACGTATACGACTTCCCATTCGTCGACGACATTTTGTAGGGCGTTGGCAACCGCTGCATGGAACCGCACAACGAGCTCTTCTTCGTTATAAATGGGGACAACCACTGAGACCATATAGAGGAGCTCCTGATGGGGAATGTCAAGACGCTTGCCGACATCGATAGGTACACTACTTCTGATGCAGAATCTTCATTCATTTACTGCTTCGAATACTCGAACACGCCAGCGAGTTTCGGCAGGAGTCATCACAACGATATACCGCGTTCTAACTCTCTGTGTCCCGACCGATTTGCTATGATCTAAGACTTGTACATCGTATTCAGCATTGTCAGTCAGCTCCAAGGACAATCCATCGGGCGAATAAAATACAATTTGGATGTCGTGAACACGATCTTGGTAAGTCGTACGAATTCCCGCCGCATCTTGCTCTTGAATCGTCTGTATGAGCTTGTCTTTTTCAGTGCCAATAAAATCCTGATCAAGGACATCAATACGATTTTGCTCGAGGGCAGTTTTGAAGCTCTGCCAAGCCTCAAGATAATCGCGAATGGCCGCCGTCGCCGTCTGTTCCTGTAGAGTGCGCGTACCATTCACGTCTGGCGGAGTCACATGGACGGCGACTTGGGCAAACCCAGTTGAGAAGCTCGTCATGGCAACAGCAAAAAGAACAACGACGGACCTCAGCATTGATTATCTCTCCCACTGAATCTGGTTTCCCAAAACGACTCCGCTCGCGACGGAGATTGTTGCTCCAGCGTGGGAAGGCATCTCTACTTCGGCGATACCTCGTTTCAAAGGCACGTCTACAGTTGACTGAGCACCGCGGTAGGTCTGCGTGAAAGTGACAATTGTTCCGTCTGGCACTGAGTTTCCGCTGCAATCGCGCACGGGCTCTGTGACCAGATGGAGCTTTTCTCCGGCCTGAGTTGCGCTCATCTTCAATCCGCAAGGATCGCCAGGGACTTGCCGAACAATGCGCGAACTTGTTATGTCTCCGATACGAGCCAGGAATTTATCGACGCCTTGTTGCGGAGTGGAGTCGAATTCTGTCCACGCTGCGCCATACCGAGTCACAGTTGAGCGCGTTTGCGTGCCGCCAGATGGGTTCGCAAGCTCGAACTGAACCGGCATGGGAGAGGCAATCAAATTGTGGTAGCCATCGAAGACATAGACGGCTCCGGTGATTCCGTTACGCAGTCCCACCGGAAGGCGCGACGGCTTGGCAAGAAAACTCACGTCCGCGGGTTTGCTTGCGGGCAGTACATCGAATTCCCCCTTGCTGCTCGAAGAGCCCGCCGAAAGGACGGCCAAGTAATGACCAGCGTTGCACAACGAACTCGCAGAAAAGTAGGTAGTTTCACCAAGCCGGACGTCGCGTTTGAGTACCTGACCTGGACCGACAATATAAAGCGTTCCCTGGCCGTTTCCCTCAAACTGGACCGAGAAAGCACTACCTGCCTGGACCGTTCTCGGAAAACCCAGGCTGTCGACTTGGGCGAGCGCGTTATCCATCGATGCGACAGCCAAGACCGCAAGGAGAACCACGAACCTCATATTGAACCCCCAAAGCTATAGGAGGCGACCACAGTACGTTGGCTGCTGATGTTTTTCGCGAGATCTTCCGGAATGTGAATGTTGAATGGCACCGGAGTTTGCGGGAGCAGGGCGCGGTCAACGTACTCGTCAGCGACCCAGACTACCTGACCGCTCTTGTTATAAAACGTGCCAAGGACATGTGCGACGCTTACGGGGCGTCCGCTCTGATTGATCAGCTGCCCAGTCAACGAGGCGTCGGGCGCCGGATTGAGGTTCTCATTATCAACCTCAATCACTGGGTCGGCCGAGGCAGGAATCAGGGTGGAGAAAGGTGTCATCCGTACACTTCCAACGTCAGACAACGACGCGTCCGGAAACAGAATAAAAAACGGCGTGACCTGTTTCGGCAGCAGAAGGTGCGAAATCTTGTCAAAGCTGCCTTCGGTTGCAATCGTTGCCTGACTCTTTGAAAGCAGAGTAGCGGCGACAGACACATACGCGGGCACAACGTCCTCGTTTAGAATTTCACCCAGAATCACAACGCCGTCAGCCCGCTCTACGGGGTGCATGTCAATGATTCGGACGTGCGGCTCTTCTACATCCTGCACTCCCCAATCATCGCCAGGCCCGCGATAGACCACGTCCCAGCGAAGGTAGTTGACGGGGATAACTTGAGGAGGGACTACCGCCTCTTTCACAATTGGCCACTCAGGCGCCCAATGATCGCCGCTTCTCACGATTCGCAAATCGCGTGTGCTGACTGAGGTGCCCACAACCGTCGACCAGAACAGCTTCATTCGAACTTGCGCCTCACTGTTATCGGAGTGGAGCGGAAATACCTCAAAGTTGTCGAGCGTGGCGTTCGAGCGAAGGCTTGGATAATATCCGGTAAGGTCGTGGATAAATTCCTGCTCGGTGAATTGAGCCTTGTTGGCCAAACCTGCATAGGCCTTATCCCAATCCCGGGACCGGATTTCATTGCCGAGGTTTGTTGCGGCCCCTTCCGGAGTTGATGAGGAGCCGACCAGGCCTCCGCCGCCCGCATACGCAACCGCAGCGGGGCCGGGCCATACAGTACCGATGATCACAAAAGCTATCGTCGCAGCCATCAGGAACGCGGCAAGTAGACCTCCCTTATTCACGAGACCATCCCCCTCGCCACGAGTTCTTCGTCTGGAACAATCGAATGAGTGGTCCTCATTTCGTCACGTTTCTTTTCTGGAAGGAGAACCACGAGGATTGCCAGGATGCTGCTCCCGAACGGAAGGATCCCCCACATCAGTCCTTGCCAATGCGGCGGAATCTGCGAAGCATTTACCGGTGTGGCTGGCGGCACCCCATCCTTGCCCCACACCGTGATGGTTTGATCTTCCAAGTAGTCGACGGGGCGCCACCCAGCAAAGGAAAGCAACGGATCGTAGTAGTGGTCCCGCACGACGACCCATTTCAATCCATAGCGATCCGCATGCATCAGCATTGCGCGTAGCGCATCCAAGCCCGGCTTCCCAAAGTACTTCGAACTCGTCAGTGCCCCTCCGCCGTACCGCGTCAACTCCGGCAGCATTCGACCCGAGTTCCACTCGCCGTCCACACTGCCAGCGTCCGTCATCATCGCAAGGCGTGAAATCTTGTTGCCGAATCCCAGGGTGATGTACCTGTATTGGTCGTGGCCGTCGCGATTGAGCCATGAAGCGACTGAATCTACCTTGAAGTCCTCGCCGTCGGCAGGCCGGTAGGTGGCCCACGCGACCGCGATCGCACAGCTCAAGGTTGATAGCACTGCAAGCCCGACAATGGCTGAAGTTCGATAGCGATCGATCAGTTCCGTCGCCAAGAGGCCGACGAAAGGCAATGCGAG
>Ga0187863_10001700_pt1 | contig 17318 bp, 15 predicted proteins | sample June2016WEW_11_1_FD_132975 | JGI IMG/M metagenome (GOLD analysis project Ga0187863, IMG submission 132975) | Peatland microbial communities from SPRUCE experiment site at the Marcell Experimental Forest, Minnesota, USA - June2016WEW_11_10 | ecosystem: Environmental > Terrestrial > Soil >... | reverse complement strand
CAGGTACGACTGGGACTGTGTTTATTTTAAGGGAGAGCTTCAAAACGAGCCCGTCAGCTATTAAGGCTGCAATCGCTGCGGGTCGGAAGAGAATCGACGTAAGAAAAATAACCGACATCAAGCACGGCGGATTATTAAAGCCGCTGACCAGACGGCGTATGAGAGTAGCCTGATCTCGACTCGGTCGAGCAGCTCGGCGAAGGCGGCTCTTGCCACCTGGGGACCAGCCGTTTGGCCTTATCTCGGAAGAATCGTCCAATCGCGCGCTGTTCCTGCTAGGCGTCGCTTCGGGGCAGCAGACCGAAATCGTCAAGAATTCCAATCCCAGGTACGGTGTTTCACGAGGCCGCTCCTCTCCGGACGGCAGATGGATTTCCTTCCATGCGATTCCCGGGCCGGAGGCGCGGCGCGTTTATGTCGTGCCTTTCAAAGGTGCAGTTCTGCAGGACGAGAAGGCTTGGATTCCCATCACCGATGGCGAGGGCACGGAGCGCTACGCCGATTGGTCGCCTGACGGGAACCTGCTGTACTTTCTCTCGGAGCGGGATGGGTTCCGGTGCATCCGCGGCCAGCGCCTGGACCCGGCCACCAAGCATCTCGTCGGTCCGCCCTTCGACGTTTACCACTTCCACCACGCCCGGCAGCCTATCGGGACTGTCGATCCCATCGTCATCTCGCCCACGGTTGCGCGGGAGGCGGTCTTCAGCATGATTGAAACCACCGGCACCATCCGGATGGCGACGCTCGACCGGCGATAGGGGAGAAGAACCAGGCCATCACGTGGTTAGAAAACGGCTACGAGGAACGCGCTCGCTATCCGATGTTAACGTGGACCCGAACTTCAAGCCGCTGCACTGAGACCCACGTTTTCAGGACCTGCTGCGCCGCAAGGTGGACTTTCGTGGTGGCAACAACCATAATCTGGGCAAGGCGGCGGTCAACGCCCTTGCACTGGCCCACATGCTCAGCGGGAAGAAGGTTGGTGCGTCGGCGCCGATCGAGGCAAGCTGTCCCAGGCTTCAGGAAATCACGACAATCCCCAGAAGCCACGGGCATTCGGGATGAGACCGGTCAATGGGGAGTCCCTCGTCGCACATGAGCCAGCGGAAAAAAGCTCCCTGAAAGCCTGCACTGGTGGCAGGTCGTGGTAATCGTGGCGGCAAATCGTTGTATCGAGGGCAGGGAAAGCGTACGACGCGCGAGTCAGAGGTCCAAGGCCTCTCTCACCCGTAATTGCAATTTGTTCGCGGCGCTCCTGGCACCTTCGGGAAGTCGCGATATGTGCTCCACCGAAGGGAGCCCGCAGCCATCGTTGACACAAAGGAGGATTCGTCATGCAGAAGTTTAGACTCGGGTTTGCGGTGCTCTGCGTCTTTGGCTTGCTGTTGTCGGCGACGGCTGTTCAGGCTGCACGCCAGGATGCCAATGCAAATTTTGTCGGCACCTGGGAAATGACCGTGGCAGTTGGCGGTCAAGATGGGGGAGGCGGGAGCCGAAGAGGTGGCGGCGGTGCGCAGTCACTCACAATCACGCAGGATGGCGACAAATTCAAAGTCAGCCACAAAACGCCCCGCGGCGAAAATGCCTATGACGCCACCATCTCGGGCAACACGATATCATGGACAGAGGAGCGCCAGGGTCGCGGCGGCAACACGATGAAGATTGAGTGCAAGGCAACGCTGAGCGGCGACACGATGAACGGCACCGTGGGCGGCGGGCAGTTCAGCCGCGAATTCACAGCCAAGCGATCAAACTGAACCGTTCAACCACGTTTGCCGCATAGCGACCCCCGTTGAAGAACTGCATAACCATCTTGCCAGCCCATACCATTTGTGCCCAACGGGACTTCGTATCAGGGTTCTGTTGCAGCCCGCGAATTTCGTTCCCGTCGAACACGAAGTCCACCTGCCGCAAACCTCGTTTAGGGATCAGCCGGACTGGATAACGCTTTTGCCCGAGCACGGCGACCTTGGATTTCTCGACGAGGGCTTGCCGCCAGATCTCAATGAGTGTCTGCTCGGAGGAAGGGGTCATGGTGAGTTCTGATCTGACAGCGGATTGTACTCCGGGCGTCAGGAGGACTCGCCCCCCTGTTGACCGTAGAGACGCCCGAATTCCCGAGAGAGCATGACCGCCATCAGCAGGCCCCCGGCTCCCAGGACGAGCATATCGGGGATGCGACGGAGATGGAACTCGCCGACGTGGCACACGAGCAGATATCCTACTGCGACATTTACCGAACCCCAGAGCACATTGACCGTTGAGGAAGACTGTCCCTTGCCGGGTGGGGAAGCAAACGGTGTCGGGAACCTGCGCCCGGACACACCGGTTGTGAAGTGCGGAACGGCGTTCACGAGAAAAGCGCCCCCGAAAAAGAAAGCGACATACGTGTACCACTGCATGATTCCCCCTTCATTGCAGAACCGGGGCAAACAACGCCAGAGCGGCGGGATGATTACACTTAGTTGGGGTCGGATGAGAACCCTCCGACCGATGTGCACGTATTTGGGTTGAACGAAGGGGCTCGAAGAAAAGTGGCGTTGGTCCGTATGCGAGACCACCAAAATGACTTAGTATTTTTGAAACTACGGCTACGAACCGGGTTCTCGAGGGTTCGACTCCTCTCGCCCGCACCACTTTTAAATCCTTGAACAGTTAGCGGCTCCCTCCTTAGATTAAAAACCGCAGGGAACTGCTCGCTTCAGGGGGGAGGAATGCGGCTCTCCTTCTGATAAGTGTATTGCGTTCTGCGAACTCCTGTGCTGCACTGGTCTCGTGATGGATACCAGATATCGCGTCAGTGTCGGAGCGGTCTACTTGCTCAAATACCGTTCGAAATCGACAGTAAGGCGATACATCGTCAACCAGAAGACTCGTGCGAAAAACATTTAAGTATCGGCTATTCACGACACGGCTCCAATCGGAAGCACTGGACGGGCAACTCGGAGAAGCCTGCCGACTCTACAATGCTGCTTTGCAGGAACGCCGGGACGCTTGGAAGCAGCGAATATCGGTCCACTGCTACACCCAGGCGAATCAGTTGAAAGAGATTCGGGCTGCGGGTGACCTTGGTCTTGCAAACTTCTCTTGCTGTCAAGATGTTCTCCGTCGAGTGAGCAAAAACCTTTGATGCGTTCTTCGGTCGAATAAAGTAGCATCAGAAGGCGGGCTACCCTCAATTTAAGTCTCGTCGCTGTTTCGATAGCCTCACTTTTCCGAGTTACGGCGATGGAGTCAAAACTTACGGGTAATATGCTGCGAGTTCAGGGCGTCGGCGAAATCGAAGTCAAGTTGCATCGTCCCATATCGGGCAAAATTAAGACGGTCGCGGTGAAGCGCGAATGCGGCAAGTGGTGCGTTTGCTTCTGCGAAGCAAAACCACTCCCCGTTCTCGACACCGCCATCGGGATGGATGTTGGGCTTGAATCCTTCGCTACCTCGTCCAACGGCGATACGATTCCCAATCCTCATTGGTATCGAAGCGCGGAAGCCAAACTTGGTCGAGCGCAGCGCCGTGTGGCCCGTCGCAAGAAGGGGTCGCATCGCAGACGTAGGGCTGTCGCGCTGCTCCAGAAAGTTCACACTCGAATCTTTCGATTGCGAAATGAGTTTCAACATCGGCAGTCTTTCAGGCTGGTTCGAGACTCCGGCACAATCGTTGTCGAAGACCTGAACGTCAAAGGTCTCGCTGGTGGCATGTTGTCTAAGTATGTGCACGATGCTGGTTGGTCTTCGTTTATCGCAAAACTTTCCCACAAAGCCGAAAATGCTGGTAGGCGATTGATTGCGGTGAATCCTGCTGGTACATCGCAGGCCTGCATTTGTGGAGCCTCGGTGGGAAAGTTGCTCTCTGATAGGGAGCATGTTTGCACCGCGTGTGGTTTGATTGCTCCTCGTGATGTCGTAAGTGCTCAAGTTATTCTCCAAAGGGTTCGGATAGGCCCTTCCAACCGTAACGTAGAGGAACTCATCTCAAGCGTGATTTAAGAAGCCGTCCCGCTTTAGCGGACGGAGAAGTCACTTCGAGCCTATGGCAGACAGCCCTGACGGTCCCGGCAACGCACCCCCTCAACCCCCTGCAGTTGCGGGAGCGTCTGCGCCGACGGCTTCCGCGGAGTGGCGGCCGCAGTTTAATCCCTGGTTGATTGCGGTGGTAGTGGCGATGGCGGCGTTTATGGAGGTGCTCGACACGAGCATCGCCAACGTGGCGCTCCCTTACATGGCGGGAAACTTGGGGGCGAGCAACGACCAGAGCACCTGGGTGCTTACCTCGTATCTGGTGTCCAATGCCGTGGTGCTGCCGATCAGTGGATGGCTGGCCAATGTGTTCGGCCGCAAGCGGTTCTTCATGATATGCGTCGCGATTTTCACTTTGAGTTCCTTGCTGTGCGGAATCGCGCCAAGCCTGGGAGCGCTGATCGTGTTTCGGATCCTGCAAGGTTTGGGCGGGGGCGGACTTCAACCCATGGCTCAGGCGATTCTGGCCGACACGTTTCCCCCCGAGAAAAGAGGGCTGGCCTTTGCTCTCTACGGCGTCACCGTTATCGTGGCGCCGACGGTCGGACCGACCCTGGGCGGTTGGATCACCGATAACTACACGTGGCGGTGGATTTTCTTTATCAATCTGCCCGTCGGGATTCTGGCGCTGCTCTTGGTTTTTCGCCTGATCGATGACCCGCCTTGGGCCAGGCTCGTTCAGGGGGCCATCGCGAGAGTCGATTACGTGGGTGTCTCTCTGCTCATCTTGGGAGTGGGCGCCCTGCAGGTGATGCTTGACAAAGGCCAGGAGGATGATTGGTTCGGGTCACAGTTTATTCTCACCCTTGCGGCGCTGGCCGTCGTCGGTCTTGTCTCCTTCTTCTTCTGGGAATGGTTCTACAAGAGTCCCGTTGTCGAGGTGCGTCTGTTCGGCAATTTGAACTTCCTCGCCGCCAGCGGCATGATGTTCGTGCTGGGACTTATGCTGTTTTCCAGCCTCGTGATGATGCCTCTATTTCTGCAATCTCTGATGGGTTACACGGCGGAGTCGGCCGGATTAGTGCTTTCGGGCGGCGGCCTTCTGCTTTTGTTTTTGATGCCGATCGTCGGAGTGCTCTCGTCCCGGGTGCAGGCACGGTATCTCGTGGCGTTTGGCTGGCTGACGCTCTCGGTGGGAATGTTCTATTCGACGCAGCGACTTGATCTGGACATCAGCTTTCAAAGTGCCAGCATGCTGCGTCTGGTGCAGGTGTTCGGGTTGGGCTTTTTGTTCGTTCCCATCAATCTAACCTCCTACGTCGGAATGCCCCCCGAAAAAAGCAGCAGCGTCGCCGGTCTAGTGAACTTTATGCGTAACATCGGCAGCAGCGTGGGAACGTCGATGGTTACCACACTCATTGCGCGCCGGGCGCAGGTTCACCAGATATACCTGGTGGCGAACGTCACGCCGGGCCGGGCCGGCACCGCTCAGGCAGCCGCGTCCCTGGCGGCGCGATTGACCGCCTCGGGCATGAACGCAGAGCTGGCGGCGAAACAGGCTTACGCTCTTCTGTATCGGACCGTGATCGCGCAGGCGAGCACGCTGGCCTACGTCGACACTTTTTTGGTTCTATCGATGGGAGCGGCGATTATGTTTGTGCTTTCCTTCGGTTTGAAGAAAAATGAGCTGGGCAGACGACCGGTAGCGATGGAGTAGTGCCATGACCGCACCCATGATCCCGAGGACAATCCGAGTGATTACCATCGAGCGCGAGTACGGCAGCGGGGGCGCCGAGATCGCCAAGAGAGTTGCGGGGCGCCTGAGCTGGAAGCTCTGGGACCAGCTGTTGACCAACGAAATTGCCCGTGTGATGGAGTGCGATTGCCGGATCGTGGAACAGCACGAGGAGAAGCGCGATCCCTTGTACTATCGGCTTTTCAGGGCTTTCATGCGAGGTAGCTACGAAGGGAGTTTGAACGCCCCTCGGCTGAAAATGGCAGATACCGATTGCGTCCGGGAGGTCGCCGAGCGCGTGGTGAAAGGGGCCGCGGAAGGCGGAGAGTGTGTGATTGTGGGGCGCGGCTCCGCATACTATCTCCAAAATCGCCGTGACGCCTTTCACGTATTTCTGTACGCTCCGTTTGATGAGAAAGTCCGGCGGCTGCGGGCTTCCGGGAAGAGCGAGAGAGAAGCGATCGAGCTCGCCGAAACCGTGGACCGCGACCGCGCCGCTTTCATTAAACAGTATTTCGGCGTCGAGTGGCCGGACCGGCACCGCTTTCATCTCATGATCAATTCCACGATTGGCGATGAAACGGCGGTGGACACAATATTGAACGGTGTAGTCATGTTCGAGAAGCAAAAGGCGGGCGGCGCATCCGCAACGCAGCAAAAAGAAGGGCCTATCGGTAACCAGCAAAGCTAGGGCGGACGGGAATGGCTTATTGGGGCCGAGGAAATTCGAATATTCCCCAAGGATCGGCGGCAATGAGGAAGCGATCGGGTTCAATGAGCACAGCCGAAGGCTTCAGAGGCACGCCGCCTTTCATGGTGAGGTAGTAGATCTCAATCGGATTTCCGTCCTGGCTGAAGTGAATCAGCGCATCGCCGATGCCGGCCCATAGCTCCCGAGTAGTTGGGTCTACACTGGCTGCCGTGATGGTCGCTTTGTCTGCTGAACTCCCGCCCAGGTCTCCGAGGTTTACGCGCAAGGTGGCGGTGAAATCCGCCTCGCCGGCGCCGAAACGCCCGTGAGGGCCAAAGCGGGCGTCGCCGAAGTAGTGAGACCCGGTAGACGAGCCGTGCTCCCCAGGGCCGCTGCCCAGGTTCGGGTGAGCAAACCTGAAGCCTCCACCCGGAAAGCTACCGCCAAAGATCGCGGAAGAGCCCTGGGTCTGAAAGCTGACAGAATTAAACAATGTTCCGGCCGACAGCCCAAGGTCCTGGCTGAAGTCGGCTGTTGCATCGGTCCCACCGCTTGTTCCGGGCTGCGATGCCGAATCTACGCCCGTGAATGAAAGGATTTGGCTTGACTGGCTAGCGTACTGGTCTGCATCGTCGTTGCCGGCACTCAACCATTGCACGGCAGATCCCTGAGGTTCTTGCTGATCAAAATTATTATTGTTCGAAAAGCTGGCGTTGCGGCCCCGCCTTCCGCCGCCCATCGATGATATGTTCCCTGCGCCGAACTGGAATTGTGTTCCCTCGTTGGTGACTTGGCCCGAGAACGTCCCTCCCACCGAACTGCCTGCGGGGCCGCCAGCCGTGTTTGCAAGTCCCTGCTGCCACGCGCTCGACTGCATACCGGCACGCCCGAAGCCCCCTCCCGAGCCCAATATTCGGCTGAGACCCGTTCCCACTCCGCCACCGAACTTCACATCGCCCGAAGACCCCATACTCACCCAGCCAGCGGTTTGGTCCGATAGCGACAGATGCGTCAGGTTTAATCGGACCTCGACCCTGTCATTCGGGACCGTACGGCTTGCGTCGAGGAAGTTCTTGGGAACCGAGGCTTCGTAACTGACATAGCCGTAGCGGTCGTACTTGCGCAACATCGGATCGGGCAGCGAGGTGAAGGCAAAATAAATGTCTCCTGCGGGACTAGCTACTATCTTTCCCCAATCAACAAGAGATTGTTTCTGGGTATCCGCGTCGAGGTCGGCGGGGTCTCCAAAGCTCCGCACCAACTTTCCCTTTTCGTCGAGAATCTGTACCAGGCGCTTAGATGTCAAGCTCGTGACGGCGAATTGGCCGCCGGGGAGCGCGACGACCGATGTGGGAGCAAGAACAGGGATCTTCGATACCAACGAGCCGTCGGGGTTGAAGATCTCGACCGCATTTGCACCACGGTCGGCGACAAACAGCAGCCCGTCGGCACTCAAGTCGATATCGACGGCATACCGGATGACGGCGCCGCTCGAGTTGGCGTTAGGAATCCGCCCAACGAGATTTCCGTCCAAACCATAGATCGATACGAAAGACGCGGGCTTGGCCAGAATGTAGTAGTGCCCGGATGAATCGCCCTTGAGCACGGTAACCCCGGGGCCGACCGCCGGAAATACGCGGCCTCGCGGCTCAACAATAGTGTGAAGGGACTGCCCTTCGGCTGCCTGACCCCAGACCACCGCTAACAGAACCAAAATCGCCGTCCCGCGCGCACGACCCATAATCCGGCGAGCCATACCCACCCCAACCTCCCTCGGTTCGATAGATGTACGCATACTCTTTTCCTGTCTTGCTGGACCAGAGTTCCATTGGTTTGTCCACCGACATTCTGAGCGACCTGCCAAAAGCACATCCTTTGACGGCGAAGGTCGCACACTCTATTACGCGTGCCTTAGAATGGCAGCGTCATCTGCGGCGTAGCCCCCAAAGATTTTGACGCCGTCCACGCGTTACAAGTTGCCTCTGTAGAAGCCTTACGGGCGAAGAAAACACACTGTTTATGTCTGTCGTGAGGCGGGGAACCATGCGCGGTCGGAGACGTCGGTGCGGTCGTAATAAAGGATCATCTTCCTCTTAGAACAAACCCGCGCTACCTGCTGCATCGCGGGCCCCGTGCCCGCTCCGATCAGAATGGCTCTGGATGTTCTGGCAACCAGCCACGGGCCCGCGATGCGATGACGTCTACCCCCCAACCGCGTGGCACAGTTCGCTGGGTTGGGGCGGGGAGCAAGCAAGGGAGTTTGCCCGACCTGTAAGTGCTGGCCAAACGCCGTGAGCTCCAAGGAAGCTACAGAATAGAGGCCCATCTGCTCGACCAAGTCCACGGTGCCTTGCGGCCGAATAAACGCAGAACCTGGGCGAAGGTGGTGGAAGAGAGGTTTCTGTCGCCAAACCGCTCGCGCCCGAAGGAAACGATGGCGGTTTCCTTTTCGACGAGGCCGACGAGCGGCTTGTTGTACTTGACGATGTCGATGGTGGACCGCTCTACGTGGCGCGGAGGGGCGGGGTCGCGTCTGAACCGTTCCCGTTGCGCCATTCATACTGGCAATTGAGTTCATAGGCTGTTACGAGAATGCCGATGTCCATTAATCGGGGGGCAAGCCGGTTTCATACTTGAGGTAGTGGCCGGCGTCGGATATGGCCTTGTCATATCGGGGGCTGTAGAAACGCACCGAGGGTTGCGGGATGCCGGTAGGAAGAAAGCCGGCGGGGGCCGACCCATCAGGCAGTGGCTTTCCGCGATTCTCCTCGTCGAATACCTGCTTGCCGTAGTCGTCCATGTCTTCGCGTTTCGGCACCGGGAGGCGGTTCCGGGTATCGGGATAGACATCGGGCGGAAGTGAGACTGATGCCGCGGTTGAGCCTGTGCCGGGCGCCTGATTTTGCGCATGAATTCTTTGCGCCGCGCAGCAAGCCTGCGATGCCTGCGATCAAAATAAATCCGAGATTTTTCGCTAACGTCACGTCGATCTCCTCTGGGAAGCAATCTGAACTGAGATTTCGCGATGGACCAGTAGTCGGGTGCTGACTTAATAGCTGAATGCTCGGGCGTGCAGCGTGGTTTCGGCGTTTGAGCAGAAAGGGGAACGTTTTCCAGCGCTTCGGTTGATCGAGACAGTCATGACGCAAACGCAGGCGTCGAGCCACTAACCGGGGATCAACATGCGCACGGCGGCCAGCCCCATAACGCCTGTGGCGATCCAGCCTAGGATGATGATCGGGCGGCTAGCCGTGTAATTGCCCATCACGGACTCCTTGGAGACCAGGATGATGATCACGGCCATGAGGGGCACGGCGACAACTCCGTTGATGACGGCGCTCCAGAACAAGGCTCTCATTGGGCTGATCGGCGAATACTGGATGAAGAGTCCGGCCAGGACGCTAACGGCGATCACTCCGTAGAACCCGCGAGCGTCGGTGGCTTTGCGCTCAAGTCCCCACTTCCAACCCATCGCCTCGCACAGAGCGTAGCCGGCAGATCCCGCGAGCACTGGCACTCCGATCAAACCGACACCGAAAATTCCCAGAGCGAAGAGGAGGTAGGCGAAATTACCTGCGAGCGGCCGAAGCGCGGTCGCCGCCTGAGCGGCCGTATCAATGGTGGTGATTCCCGCTACGTGGAGCGTGACGGCAGTGGCCAGAATGATGAAGTAGGCGGCGATATCGGAGTAGAACATGCCGCTCCAGGTGTCCCACTTGATGCGGCGAAGTTCCGCGCCTGCCGCGGGCGCATCTTGCATGAGCGGCGCAGCACCTTGTTCATCCATGTCCTCGACCTCTTCGGACGCCTGCCAGAAAAATAGATAGGGACTAATTGTTGTGCCGAACACGCCAACGACTACGGCTGCGGTCGCAGAATTCAGGGTGAGTTGGGGCCAGAGGGTACGCAGCGCCACCTCGCCCCACGGGACGCGAACCGTAAAGAGGACCCCGGCGTAGGCCAACAGCGAAAGCGTCAGCCACTTCAGGAACAAGACGTAGCGATGATAGGGAACGAACATTTGCAGCAGCACTGTTCCGAACACGAAGAATACCGTCACGAGATGGCGATTTACGCCGGTAATGAGTTCGCCGACTTCGCCCATGGCGGCGACGTCGGCGGCGATGTTCAGGGTATTGGCGATCAGCAAAAGCAGCACCACGCCCTGAAGGACGATTGGCGGAAAGCTCGATTTGATGTTGGCTGCCAGTCCCTTTCCGGTGACGCGGCCGATGCGCGCGCATATGGACTGGATCGCGGCCATCAACGGGAAGGCGAGCGGCATGGTCCAAAGCATGTTGAGGCCGAATTGAGCGCCTGCCTGGGAGTAGGTGGCTATGCCGCTCGGGTCATCGTCCGCAACGCCGGTGATCAGACCCGGCCCGATCCGCACTAGGGGGTGTTCCTTCAAGCGGGTCCAGAGGATTCCGTGGGCGCCCATGTGCTTCGATCGATCGTGGTCGTTCTGAGACGAGGGCATCGAGTGATCCGGTTCGCAGGAGGCAGACCTGCTAGCCTATCACAGAGGATTTGCGACAAAGCGCGGGATTGGGCGCTTTGGTTTGTGCGATCTTCGCCCTATTTTGACCAGAGACGATAGCCGCCGGCGAAGGCGTCCTCGTTGGCGCCGAGGCGCGCTCTCGGAGGGAGCTTTTTGAGTTTCTTGGCGTTTCCGCCGCCGAGCACAACGTAATCGGGTTCCATGGCCGCGCTGAGTTCCTCTACGACGAGCGCGACGTGATGGCGCCACTTCTTTTTGCCCAGGCGTTTCAGGCCGCGCAGGCCGAGATAATCTTCATAGGTCTTGCCGTGCTTATAAGGCAGATGCGCAAGTTCCATGGGCTCGACGGTGCCGTCGACAATCATCGCGGAACCGAGGCCCGTGCCCAAGCCGAGAAACAGCATGCGGCCGCCTTTGTAGGAACCGAGCGCCTGCATGGCGGCGTCATTCATGATTTTGACGGGGCATCCGAGAGCCCTCGCGTAATTGAACGCTACCCAACCTTTGCCGAGATTGTAGGGTTCGCGCAAAGGTTTGTTGTGCACCACGGGTCCGGGATATCCGATGGAGGCTACCTCGTAGGGCCAGTCCTTGGCCACCGTCCTGATCCATGCGGCCATTTTCTTGGCCGTCATCTTAGGGCCTGAATCGACCTTGCGCGGGGTGCGCTGGCCGACGGCCAGGATTTTAAGATGCGTGCCACCTACGTCAACCACCAGGATCTTGTGGGCCATTCGATCGCCCCTTTCGTCTCAATCTCTGCAATCCACTTATTTTATGGAAGCAGTGTTTATCGCCGAAGCTTGCTGTCTTTGTATAATCGTCTGGTACGACTAGGAACAGGATCATACCTCACCCAGCAGGGGCAGAGACCCGGATCCAGTGAATTCAATTGCGGATGACTCCATCGCCGCCGCAGAGTCTTGGCAAAGCGGCAGATCATGCCACACAAGCGGACTGTTTTCGCGTGGATTCGCACGAGCATGAGGATCATCGTATTCGGCTTGATGTGGCGAAATTTGGGAATCACCTTGCGCGAGTTTCTTCGCGTGCGGGGCAATGCTGACCACGAAAGCGGAGTGTCGCTGCTGGGCGGCGTGAGATTCATGCCCATGGGTATTATTATGGCGCTCGTCGCAACCTTCGGTTACCGAACCGCGGTGCACCAATTGGCTGTGACCTTCGGCAGTCCCACTGGCAAATGCCCTGGCGAGGATGCCGTCAACAGAATCACTCCACCAACGAGATTTCCGTTTACGAGGCTGCGATCGCGTTGGCCGAAAGACCTGCGGTCAGCAATTTCGCTCCGCATCTTCGATTCTTCAGACTTGATCTGCTCGCCGCAGCCCAGAGCTCTCGACTTAACTGCTTCCGCGCGCGAAACGAGTACACAATTATTTTACTTTGACAACCATATTCACAAAGTGGTAAGAGTCCGCCACGGGAATGGGGTCGGTTTGGGTCTCACCTAGAGGATCCGTGACACAAGCTAAAGTCTTCGCGCTAATGATGTCGATTGCCTTGGTTGCCTTGCTTCTGCCAGGGCCTCCGGCGGCCCGCGCTCAAAAGCAATCCTGGGAAGCTTTGGGTGCCTTGGAGCCTCTCAAGCAGACTTCGTTCGCTCCTTACAATTGCCAACCCGGGGCGTCCTGGTGTATTTGCTGAAAGGGAATTGCGATGAAAACAAAGAAGCCAAAATCTTTGACGGTTTTTGCAACGACCTCGTGCCTGGTTGTTGGCGCAATTCTGTTCGCAGCGATGGTGCGGATCGAAGCGTCGCCGCGGCGAACCGCCGCAGCCGCGGCGGCCCAGGCTGAAGCGAGCCGCGTGGCGGTGAACGCCGACGACATCGGCGGCGTGGTAGCTAGCTCGAATGGGCCGGAAGCGGGCGTGTGGGTGATCGCCGAGACCAGCGATTTCCAGACCACGTTGCGCAAGATTGTGGCAACCGATGATCGCGGCCGGTTCCTTCTGCCTGAACTCCCCAAGGCCAACTACAAAGTATGGGTGCGCGGCTACGGCTTGGTCGATTCAACTCCAGTGAATTCGACGCCCGGCCAAACCGTTGCTCTCACGGCAGTGGTCGCGCCCAATGCTCAAGCGGCCGCCCGGATTTATCCGGCGAACTATTGGCTTTCCATGTTGAAGATACCGCCCAAGAGCGCGTTTCCCATGCCCGCTCCCAGTGATGGCGGCAAAGCGATCCCGACGCAGGGGGCTTGGATTGACTCGCTAAAATCGGGCTGCCAGAGTTGCCACCAGATGGGCGACAAGACGACGCGTGAAATGCCGCAGAATCTCGGCGCGTTCCCATCGACGACTGCGGCTTGGGAACGGCGGATACTTTCAAGCCAGGTTGGCGGGGAAATGGTCACGCGTATGAACGATTTTGGGCATGACCGCGGTATTGCCATGTTCGCCGACTGGACCGACCGCATCACCTTAGGGGAAGTTCCTCCCGCGCCGCCGCGACCGGCCGGCCCTGAACGCAATGTGGTGCTGACAATGTGGGCGTTTGCCGGACCGAAATCATTTCTCCATTCGGAGGCTTCGACCAACCGCTACCATCCTCAGGTGAATCCGAACGGACCTGTCTACAACGGAGATTGGTCGGGAGGCACGCTCGTCGTGGTCGATCCGCAGGAGAACACGGCCAGCACAATAAAGATTCCTGTACCCAAGGATGTGGCAGCAATGCCCCGCTGGTCACCGCAGGAGGTGACTGCACCGTCTCCCTACTGGGGTAATGAAATCATCTGGGACGATGCGATCAATCCGAAGAACGCCCAGATCGACCGCAAAGGGCGTGTCTGGGTGAGCGTGGAAACACGCCCGCCGGCGGCTCCTGATTTCTGCAGGGCCAGCAAAGGCAATGTATTTGCGAAGGCCTGGCTGTCGGGCAACCCTTCCATCAACGAGGTGACCGGCACCAAGCGCATGCCGTGGGAAAGCCCTCCGGGATGGGGTTTGCAGGTCTATGATCCCAGAACGCTGAAATTTGAGGCTGTGGACCTCTGCTTCGGCCAAGGCCACGCGATCTTTGCCGACGACAAGGACGAGACGCTCTACTTCTCCCTACGACTGGGCGGCCTCGGCTGGTTCAACACGCGCATTTGGGATGAGACACATGACACGGCAAAAGCGCAAGGCTGGTGCGCGCCGATTCTCGACACCAACGGCGATGGCAAGAGCGGTGCGTTTACGCTTCCGACGGAGCCACTTGATCCTAAACTTGACCGTCTCGCTACGCCGATGCAGATTGGCTACGGCGTCGCGGTGAATCCGGTCGACAACAGCATCTGGTATGCGTCGACGGGTCCGGTGCCGGGCAAGATCGTGCGCGCGATACCGGGGCCGAATCCGCCGGCAACCTGCATGTCGGAGGCTTACGAGCCGCCTTACAACAACCCTAAGCTGCCCGGTGAATTGCACTACACGCCGCGGGGCGTCGATGTCGACAGCAACGGCTTGGTGTGGACGGCGCTGGCTGGCAGCGGCGACCTCGCAAGCTTTGACCGGCGCAAGTGCAAAGTGCTCAGCGGGCCGACTGCTACAGGTCAGCACTGCCCCGAGGGCTGGACGATGTATCCGGTGCCGGGCCCAAGCTTCAAGGGAACCGATGCCCGCGCGGACTGGCACTATCTCAATTGGGTGGATCGCTACAACACCCTTGGCCTGGGGAAAGACGTCTCCGTTGTGCTGGGGACGGGTTCTGATTCCTTGCTGGTCTTCAAGCCTGATACGAAAGAATGGCTCACGATCCGCGTGCCGTATCCAACGGGCTTCTACACACGCGATATCGACGGGCGCATTGACGATCCGAAAGCTGGCTGGAAGGGCCGCGGGCTGTGGGCTTCGACCGAAACCCGCGTCATCTGGCACGCCGAAGGCGGCAAAGGACAGACTCCCCAAATGGTACATTTCCAACTGCGGCCAGACCCGCTGGCCAAATAGATCGTCTGCCATCCCGCGTGCATTCACTGCACGCGGAGAAGTACCGCGTGTTGGGCAAGTCCTGTAGCGACCCTGCAACGGAAGTGCGGGCTTGAACGTCGTAGCTCTGCGCAATATATTTATAAGGATTTACACCTTACTAGCGACGCGCACGGTATCATCAGCCGGATTCCGGAAGGTGGGTGGATTTCTGCATCGAACCATTGGGGATGGGTCGTCACGAGATGTGCGCCTGCTCCAGACATGCTGCAATTTTTGCTGGATGCGCTTGAGCCTCGAAAGGGAAGCATGATGAAAAAATGGAATTCGAAATCCTTGATTTTTGCCATGACGGCCTGCCTTATTTCTGGCGGGGTACTGTTTGCGGCGATGGCGCGGATAGAAGCGGCCACGAGGGGGAATGCTGCAGTCGCACAGGAGGCCGGCCGCGTGGCAGTGGACGCCGAGGACATCGGCGGCGTGGTCACCAGTTCGAAAGGCCCTGAAGCAGGAGTTTGGGTGATTGCGGAGACGCACGATTTCCAGACGAAGCTGCGCAAGATCGTGGTGACCGATGATCGAGGGCGTTTCCTGATTCCCGAAGTTCCTAAGGCCAGCTATAAGGTATGGGTGCGCGGCTACGGCCTACTGGATTCGACGCCGGTCAATTCAGGGCCTGGCCAAACCTTGGCCCTGACCGCAATCGTTGCTCCGAACCCTCAAGCGGCCGCCCAGATTGATCCGCCGAATTATTGGCTGTCCATGCTGAGGATACCGCCCAAGAGCGCATTTCCCATGACGGCTCCCGCCGGCGGCGGTCCGGCGGTACGCACGCAGGGTGACTGGATCGATTCGGTGAAAACTGGCTGCCAGACTTGCCATCAGATGGGCGACAAGATAACACGTGAGATGCCAGAGAATCTGGGGACTTTCCCGTCTGCCACTAAGGCTTGGGAGCGCCGGATCCAGTCGAGCCAGGTAGGCGGCAATATGGTTGCAAGAATGAATGTTTTTGGGTACGACCGCGGCATCGCGATGTTCGCGGATTGGACCGACCGCATTACCAAAGGAGAAGTTCCTCCCGCTCCGCCGCGGCCCACAGGCATCGAACGGAACTTTGTGCTGACACTTTGGGATATTGCCGGGCCCAAGTCGTTTCTTCATTCGGAAGTCTCGACCAACCGATACGATCCCCGCGTGAATTCGAACGGCCCTGTCTACAACGGCGACTGGTCGGGAGGCACGCTTGTCCTGGTGGACCCGGAGGAAAACGCGGCGAGCACGATCAAGATCCCGCTGCCCAGGGAAGCCGACCGGAAAAATATGCCCACATGGTCTCCGCAGGAGTTGACCGCGCCGTCTCCTTATTGGGGCAACCTGATTATCTGGGACGATCCTGTCAATCCGAAGAATACGCAGATAGACCGCAAGGGACGTCTGTGGGTGAGCGTGGAGAACCGGCCTCCGCAGGCTCCCGATTTCTGCAAGGCGAGCTCGGGCAACGTGTATGCGAAGACGTGGGAATCGAATCAGGTTTCCAAAAACGCTGCCAGCGATTTCCGTTTTCAGGACACGCTGCAGCATGTGGGCAAGAGGATGCCCTGGGAGAGTCCTCCGGGATGGGGCCTGGATATCTATGATCCGAAGACCTTGAAATTTGAGGCCGTGGACCTTTGCTTCGGACAAAGCCACGCAGTTTTTGCCAACGACAAGGACGAGACTCTCTACTTCTCTTTGCGCACGGGGGGCCTCGCCTGGTTCAACACGCGCGTGTGGGACGAGACACACGACGCCAATAAAGCACAGGGTTGGTGCGCCCCGGTGATTGACTACAACGGCGATGGAAAGACGGGCGCTTTTACCGTGCCGGGTGAGCCTGCCGACCCCAAGCTTGACCGCCTCGGCGCGGTGGACGGCTACGGAGTATCGGTGAATCCCGTAGACGGCAGTGTTTGGTATACGGCGCCGGGTCCCATGCCGGGCAGGATCGTGCGCGCCGTACCGGGTTTCAATCCTCCTTCGACCTGCGCGAGCGAAGTCTATGAACCGCCATTCAACAATCCCAAGTTTCCCGGAGAGATGCACTACACGCCGCGCGGAGTCGATGTCGATAGCACTGGTCTGGTTTGGACAGAGCTATCGGGGAGCGGCGAGTTGGCAAGTTTCGACCGGCGCAAGTGCAAGGTGCTGAACGGTCCGACAGCCACTGGGCAGCACTGCCCGGAGGGTTGGACGATCTATCCGGTGCCGGGACCAAGCTTCAAGGGTACGGAGGCTCGTGCGGATTGGTTTTATCTCAATTGGGTGGATCGTCTCAATACGTTAGGGCTTGGTAAGGACGTTTCGGTGGTGCTTGGAACGGGTTCTGATTCGTTGCATTTTTTTAAACCCGACACGAGAGAATGGATTACGGCGCGGGTTCCCTATCCGATGGGATTCTATACGCGCGACATCGATGGGCGCATCGACGATCCGAAAGCAGGCTGGAAGGGCCGCGGGCT
>Ga0187863_10001697_pt1 | contig 17333 bp, 18 predicted proteins | sample June2016WEW_11_1_FD_132975 | JGI IMG/M metagenome (GOLD analysis project Ga0187863, IMG submission 132975) | Peatland microbial communities from SPRUCE experiment site at the Marcell Experimental Forest, Minnesota, USA - June2016WEW_11_10 | ecosystem: Environmental > Terrestrial > Soil >... | reverse complement strand
CGCAATCCGTCGCAGAATGCGTGAAGCAGCGGGAATGCAGCAAGCGGCGCCTGCCATATGCGATCCGGCTGACACGCCGTCGAGTTCCGGATCGTCTATGCCGCAAGCCACGCGCTCCTGTTTCAATGTGCTCGTTGGCCGGTCCGGGTGCGCCGCATGGGATGCCGCCATTTGCAACAAGGAAAAAGCGAACTTGATTCTGTCGTTCGCCGCCAGCGCCGAGTTCAAGAGTGTCAGCGGCTGCAGTTCTTTCTCGCCGATGGCGGCCAATATCTGTGTTTTCATCGCGGTTCTCACGAAATCTTCGAATGCGAACGGAGGTCAGGCTATGGCAGGCTCAAGAGCGGAAAATTCAGCCTACGCTGTAAGCCGCCGTTGTTCTGTACTGTATGCCACCGATGAGCCATTTCGAGCGGGCGCGAAGCGGCGGCGCGTTGGGCCGTCATATAAATGTCATTAAGCGAGGACGACATCATGCCATCCGTGCCGCCGCTTGGATCCTCGTGTCCCCTGCGAGTGGTTGAGTCTCTGTAGGATCTTGTCTCTGTAGACGGCCTCATCGGTGTGATGTCATCCGGGCAAGGCCGCGTCACGAACAATGTCAGAGGGATGCAAGAGGTCTATCGCGGCAGCAAGGCGGCCTTCCACCAGTTCATGCGCAGCTACACAGCCCGTCAATCGGGGAAATCGCGTGCGATGGTGCTGATGGCCGCCGGATGGGTCCGTACGGAGTTGGTAGGACCCGAGGCTCCCCTGAGCTTAGAGGACAGCGTTCCGAACCTGGTGAACGTCCTGCTCAAAAAGCAGGGCAATCCCGTCTCGAGTACCTCGACTACCTGGGCCGGACCGTTCCTTGGTGATGCGGCCCGGACGCTTTTAGCCCGTCCGTCGCACCTCACGATATCGCATTACATATCGTAATTTGTCGACGCCGTATCGGATCGCCGGCGATTTGAGGCCTAGGGTGGTGCGTATTCGCCCTCAGCGAGCCGCAGTCAACGGACGCGATGCAGCATGAGCTTGATTCATGGCGGGGCCCAGCGAGGTAATTACTTCCGTGGGGAGATCACTTATGAGGAATATGGCCGTTGGGTTGCTCATCTGTTCGGTACTCGCAAACGCTCCAGTGCGCGCCGAGGGCTCAACCGTGTCGATGTCCCCCGATGACGTTCGTACCGCGCTCGCCGCGATCGATGACGCGAAGAAGATTGTCGTGGCCGGCAGAAGCTCCCTGCTCATGGCAGGTTCAGCGCTCTCAACCAATGAGCTGTCCAGCAGCATGGTTCTCGTCGTCCTCGATTATCCGAAACTCAAGGACATGAAGTCCGGCTCTATTTTGCTCTTGGCGAAGAAGAACTGCGAGCCGATCGAAAACTGCTTGGTCGCACGTCGCCTCATCAGGCGAGATTCGTCCGGCAACCTCGAGACAGAACGCTACGGCTCTGCGCAGCCCATTCTGCTCGCCAGTATTCAGGCCACGCTGCTCGGGACCGTCGTGTACGCGGTGGATTTGCATACCGGCGACATCCGTGACATGCGGCCGGATCGCAAATCGGAACGCTTGTCGGCGGCGGAAGCGGTTGCGCAGGAAGCGAGCCGTTGAGCTAAGCACGAGCCGGACCCCGGCGGAACGCATCTCTCCAAAAGCCCACGGCTTCCGTGCCGTGCTCCGGCAGAACCTAGGCAGACACCGCTTTGGCGCTTGGGGAAGCGAGCACAATCTCGGGAAGGGTCCGGTCAGTCAGGGAGCGTAGTTCATCCAAGGCATGAGCGAGCAATGTGCCCGTCGCTCCGCTTATTCCAATATTGCCGGTTTTGATGGCACCGAGTGACTGAATGGCGATATCGATCAGCCGTCGGTGTTCCGCGGCGAAAACAACCAGGCGCTGCTGCAAGGTTTCCGTTTGGCGCTCGATCGAGGTCTGGCGCGCAGACCCAAACGCCGCCACGGCGTCCGCTATCGCGTTGTCGAGACAACGGTTTAGCGTGCGAAATTCGTCTGTGGAGATGGATACGTTCTGCTCGACCGCCAACGCCGTCACGCACTGGCACACATCTCCATAGTCGTGCACCACTTGGTCGACGGTGAAACCGCGACGCAGCAATTCAGCGCCGTGTAACGCAGCAGCGCGGCCGATGTCCGTTGGCGCCGGCGTCGGCTCTGACTCGAAAGCCCGGCCGGGCGTTCCTTGCTCCTCTCGAAGAGTTTCGACCAGCTGCTGGAGGAATAGCGGCACGCCGTGATCTACCGTGGCCAGGGTCTCCGTGGGCTCGAACCGTTTGGCGACCTTGTCTCTGCAACGACTGATCAACAGCGGACGATTCGAGGTCAAGAATTCGTGAAGCATCATGGGATATTATCTCCCCCCCCCGGTCGGCCGTCTGTACGGCACCACACACGAGCCATGCGGACTTCTATTGTGCAAATGCAACACCGGATTTTTGCTCTTTGGCGCGGTACATGGATTCGTCCGCATTTCTGATCAACGCTTCCGCCGTGGCGCCGTCTTTCGGGAATACCGAGATCCCGATGCTGACCTCGGGACATAAATTGATGATGACATCGCCTACGCACACCTCGCATGGCGCTTGAATCGCCTTGAGGATTTTTGCGGCAATCATCGCAACGTCCTTTTGCTCGTGCAGAGAAGTCAGCAAGTATAAAAACTCGTCGCCACCATGGCGGCTGACCGTGTCTTCATTGCGCGCGTTGCGCGCGATCCGCGTTGCAACAGTCTGCAGAACGACGTCGCCTGCCGGATGCCCATAGGTATCGTTTATGGTTTTGAAATTGTCCAGATCCAGGAACATCACCGCCAGGATCCACTGATGCCGTTTCGCCTGAGCAATTCCATGTTCCAGCCGATCCTTGAACAGCAAGCGGTTCGGCAGACCGGTCAACTGGTCATGCAGAGCGGCTTTGCGAGCACCCTCCTCCTGTTCCACCGCCGCAGCCAATTGATGATCGACCATGGTGCGATCTCGGATTTCAACCTCAAGCGCCTGATTCACCGCCGTTAGTCTTTCGCACGCGTCTTGCAGTTTGCTTGCGACGGCCTCAATTTTTTCGAGAGCATTCGTCGGGCCGGTATCGACCAGGAATAGCTCTTCGATGGATTGCTTTACTAACGTCTGTACGTGCCCGCTTTGCCCAAGCACTTGGGTGAGGAATTTACCCGGCACGGTGGAGAGATCCACGTTCAGATTCGATCGTCATAGCGTGTCCAGGTACCGGTAATGGCTGTCCAGCCGCCGACCTTGTCACCAAGGCTGGCAACGTTAGATTGTCCGCTTGCCTTGCATGCCGCGCCGTGCTCTACCGTACATAGGGCGCTGAATAGACGTGGGGAGGCGTCCCTGCGCAGGCAATCCAGACCTTGCTAATTGACTTTCGATGTCTCGAGGACTAAGTTTTTGGAGCAGACTATGGATTGGTCATTGGCGTTGCAATAATCAAGAATGCGCAGAATCATGGATTCCGCTTGCCATCCCGATCAGTCCAGCTGATGCCTCACTCTGCGATTTACCGGTCGCCGTGAAGAAGCCATCAGCCGGGGCTCTGCTGCTCGGGCTGATTCCGTTTGCGGCGATGTGCTTTTCGGTCTCGCTTTGGGATCGAATCGATCCCGTGCTTTTTGGTCTGCCGTTCAATCTGTTCTGGCTCATTTGTTGGATCGTACTCACCAGCGCATGCCTGTGGGCGGCATATGCGTGGGAAACCGCGTGCGAGAAGCGCGGTCGCCGCGCCCGATGAGCAGCGCAGCGATCTCCTTGACGATGATTTTCGTCATTGTCGCCATCGGCGCGGTCATCGGCTTTCTGGCCGGTGTGCATCGAAAGATGGACCTCGAGCAGTGGACGGTGGGTGGTCGCGGCTTTGGTGTGGTGCTCGTGTTCCTGCTGATGGCCGGCGAGGTGTACACCACGTTTGCCTTTCTGGGCGCCAGCGGCTGGGCCTATTCGCGCGGCGGCCCGACGCTATACGTGCTGGCGTACCTGACGCTGGCCTACGTCGTGTCGTTCTTCATCCTGCCGCAGATCTGGGAGGTGGGCCGCAAGCATGGAATGCAGACGCAATCGGATTTCTTCAGCGTGCGCTACGGCAACAAGTATCTGGCCGGGTTTGTCTGCGTCGTGGGCATTGTGTGCTTCATACCGTATCTGCAGTTGCAGCTCACCGGCATCGGCATCATCGTCTCGGTCGCGAGCTATGACGGCATAGGCCGCACGCCTGCCATGGCGGTAGCCGTGGTGTCGTTGGCGGCATTCGTCTTTGCGAGCGGAGTCCGGGCGGTGGCGTGGGTCAGCGTCGTGAAGGATGCGCTCATGGTGTTCGCAACGCTCGCCATTGGCATAGGCATCCCGCTGATCCACTTTGGCGGCATCGGCCCCATGTTCGCCGCCTTGGCACATGCTCGGCCGGGACACCTCACGATGCCAGGCGCCACCACCAACCTGGGGCATGCCTGGTTCATCTCCACGGTGTTACTCACGTCGATGGGCTTTTATATGTGGCCGCACGCGTTTGCGGCGACCTTCACCGCCAGGAGTGCCGACACATTACGCCGCAACGCCGTCGTCATGCCGCTGTACACCCTCACGCTGGTCTTTATCTTCTTCGCCGGCTTTGCCGCCGTTCTGCTCGTGCCCGGCTTGGCCAGCGGTGATCTGGCCATGCTGACGGTGGTGCGTGACAGTTTCCCGCCCTGGTTTCTCGGGGTGGTCGGTGGCGCCGGCGCGCTCACCGCCATGGTGCCCGCGGCCATTTTCATTCTGACCGCGGCCACGCTGTTCGCCAAGAATCTCTATCGGCCGGTGTTTGCGCCCGCCATGACGGATGATCAAGTTGCCAAACTGGCTCGCTCGATGGTCATCGTGCTGGGCCTGATCAGTCTCGGTCTCGCGATCTACAGTTCCACCACGCTGGTGTCGATGCTCTTGACCGGCTATGCCGGTGTAACCCAATTCTTCCCCGGTGTCGTCCTCGGTCTTTACTGGAAACGCGTCACCGCATCGGGAGTCTTCGGCGGGATGATTTGCGGAGTGGCGGCCGCCGTGTTTCTCATGCTCAGCCATCGCGATCCGTTGTTCGGCTTGAGCGCAGGCTTTCTAGCGCTGGGTCTCAACTTTCTGATCACGGTATTGGCAAGTCTGCTCACGCCAACGAATGGCCCGCGTTCTTCGAGCACAGCGGGATTTTGAGTGAGCCGGCCGCCGCTTCAGTGGGGAGACCGGATCTGCGCGGGCAGTTCGACGGCCGCTGCCGCATCGGCAAATATGATTGCCGATTCGCGCACGACGCGCCCGGCAGGCACCGATGCGTCGCCGAGCCACAATTTCTTCAGCGCCGCCGCCTTGTCGGCGCCGGTAACGAGCCACAAGCGGTGTCGTGCCGCGTCGATCACTCTCAGGGTAAGCACCATCCGGGCAACCCCCTCGTGGGGAACGTTGATCCCGACATCGCGGTCATGCGTCGCGGCGCGGTCATGCGTCGCGGCGCGGTCATGCGTCGCGGCGCGGTCATGCGTCGCGGCGAGTCGGTCGCCCGGCACCAGCGAGGCCGGATGGCCGTCGGCGCCAAGCCCAAGCTGAACCACGTCGAGCACCGGCGGGATTCCGGCGTGTTCGCTGAGCAACCGGGCGTAATCCTCGGCGCCCGCGTCGAGATTGCTCCGCTCAACCGGCATCGCGTGGAACTGCGTGGGACGCAGCATCGCGGGCGCGACCAGCAGGTCTGCAATCTGGCGCGCGTGGCGCCTTTCGTCGTTTTCCGCCACCACCCACTCATCCACCTGGAAGACCTGCAGGTTGTGCCAGCGGACGTGCAGGCGGCGCAGATCGCGGAGCATCCTCCACACCGTACGCCCGCCGCTCAGGGCAACGAGGCAGCGGCCGCGCTGCGCGCACGCATGGCCGATCTCGATACGTAGCCAGTCGGCTGCGCGCTCGGCGGCGATTTCAGGGGTCGCAAGCACATGGATGCGCATGCTGCAGAGAGTAACGAAAATTGCGGCGCTAGACAGCAGTGCGAATCGACCGGGCCACCCGTGGAGCCTCGAGGGCGATCTCGCGCAGTGCGCCGGTGGGAGGATTCTTGAAACCGACAAAGTACAACCCGGCGATGCCGCTCTCCTCGCCGAATCGGTTCGGCCTGCCGCGTGCGTCGGCGATGGACTCGAAGCCTTTGATTACCTTATCCAGGCCCGGTGTATAGCCGGTCGCAAAAATGATGGCCTCGAACGGATGCTGGGCGCCGCCTGCGAAACGCACGCGGTCGGGCAGGATTTCCTGCACCGCCGGCAGCACGCGGATTTTGCCCTGCTTGACCTGGGCGAGGGTGCCGATGTCGAGTATGGGAACGCGCCCGAACTCCTCGATCATCCGGTTGGGCCCGATCGCCGGCCGCACGATGCCCCAGCGCGACAAGTCCCCCACCACCAAGCCGGTGATGCCCATGGCAATGGCGTCGCGCAGTCCCAGAGGCAGGTGCGAGAGCAGAACACTGGTGTGCTGGGTGGGGCGCCCGAACATATCGCGCGGCACCACGTGCACCGGACCGCGCACCACCATGGCCACCTCTACCCCGTGCTCGGCTAAATCGAGCGCGATCTCTGCGCCCGAATTGCCGCAACCCACCACCAGCGTGTGTTTACCCCGGTAGGGCGCCGGGTTCTTGTAGTCACCGGCGTGAATGGCCGAGCCCCGGAAGCTGCTCAGCCCGGAAATCGATGGCAGCTTGGGCACCCCGTTGTAACCGGTGGCCATGACGACGATGCGCGGTGTCATCACGCCGGCGCTCGTTTCCACCGTGAAATGGCCGCCTGCGCGTTCGACGGCGTGCACCGTGACGCCCAGGCGAGGTACCACGCGGTGCTCTGCCGCATACGCCTGCAGGTACTGCACCACCTGTTCTCGTGCCGGGTAGCGCGGCGCGGCCTTCGCCCACGGCATCATCGGCAGTCCCGAATACGTCTTGGTGGTGTGTAGGCGCAGCCGGTCGTAATGTCGATGCCAGGCATCGGCGATCCGCCCTTCGCGCTCCAGCACGACATGCGCCAGTCCTTCGCGCCGTAAACACGCCGAGGTCGCGAGACCCGCCGGACCGGCGCCCACCACCAGAATGTCCTCAGACTGCATCGCCGGACCTTGTTTTGATGGAATCAGCACTCTACCGCATGCCCGCAAGGGATTGATTGGTATCGAGCTTAAGGCCACGTCGGCCGGATGAGGTCAACTCGCCAAGCCAAACCCCTGATTGCTTGATAGGATCTAGAGGGTCAGCTTCGAGCTCAAGCCAGGCCAGACCTGCTTATCGCCGCACAACTTATAAGAGCCCTCATGCACATCGCCATCCTGACATTCGACGGTTTCAACGAACTCGATTCGCTCATCGCGTTCGGCATTTTGAATCGTGTCAAGCGGCCGGCATGGCGGGTTTCGATCGCATGTCCTACTCAGCAGGTCCGATCGATGAATGGCGTGGTCATCGAGTCCCAACTGTCGCTGCGTGAAGCGAGCGCGACCGATGCCGTGATCGTCGGCAGCGGCATGCAAACCCGGAGCGTGGTCAAGGATCAAAAGCTCATGGCGGAGCTGCGGCTCGATCCTGCTCGGCAACTGCTGGCTGCGCAATGCTCAGGGACCCTGGTGCTGGCGAAGCTCGGACTGTTGGAGGGGGTATCGGCCTGTACGGATCTGACCACCAAGCCATGGGTCGAAGAAGCCGGTGTCACCGTCCTGGATCAGCCGTTCTTCGCGAAGGGCAACATCGCCACCGCCGGTGGCTGTCTGGCCTCGCAGTATCTGGCCGCCTGGATGATCGCGAAGCTCGCGGATATCGACTCTGCGCACCGCGCTCTGCATTATGTGGCCCCGGTCGGCGAGAAGGACGAATACGTCTCGCGCGCGATGCGGAACATCGCGCCGTATCTTGCGCAGGAACACGCGGCTGCCTGACAGAGCGCTCCTCGGGCAAAAAAGCGGTGTTCCGCGGCGAGCAGATTCGCGAGTGACGGCGCGCGGCGCGTCTAGCGGCCGGGAAGTACCGGCGGCGCGAGCTTGATGATGCAACCCAGCGCCGCCAGCACCACCAAGTAGTAGGCCGTCACGGCGTGGCTTGGCGCCGCCGGCATGTCCTTGCTAAACACACGATAGCCGGCGCCGGCCGCCACCAGAAGAAATACAGGCTGAGCGAAGAGCGCCGCCAATAGCACCGCGGTCGCCGACAGGACTATGCGTTCCGTTTTGTTGAGCGCGGCAACCGCCTGCGCCCCGTCCAGAACCCAGACCGGAATCAGATTCAGCACGTTGAGGAGCGCCGACAGACTGGCTAGGCCGATCCATATGGCGTCGCCGGTTTCGATCCAGAGAAAGGCGCATACCGCGGCGCCGATGCAGCCTGCCAACGGACCGGCAAGGCCTACGAAGGCTCGTGTCTGCGCGGATACCCCGAGAGCGGCCCATCGCACATAAGCGCCCAGTCCCGGCAGAAAGACCGGCATGTCGGCCGGCAGTCCCCGGCGCTTGATGGCAACGAAGTGACCCATCTCATGCACCAAGATCAGCACTGCGAAGCCCACGCCGAACTTCATCCCGTACAAGGCCCAGTAGAACGCAACGAATGTTCCGAGGCTGAGCAGGAATTTCAACTTGAGCAGCGAGACCAGGAATTTTCCTTTCGCCAGAAGGATGGCCAGCGGTGCGAGTGGCCCGAGCTTTTTGGCCCAGGCGTGGCGATCATCGGCAGCCGCACCGCTCAGCGCCAATTCGTTGAGCCGCTTGGTGTTGGCGCGAACCCACTGCGCCTGTGTCGAATCCGGCGGCAGCAGCTCGAGCGCCTTTAGCCACATCTCTCGTGCCTCGAGATAGCGATGGTCCTGTTCGAGTTGGCGAGCGCTCGCCGCCAGTTGTTCGAGCGTTGCGGCATGAACCAGCGTCTGGCAGTTATCACATACCAGAGCAGTCGGCGCGAGAGCTCCTGCGCAGCGGGAGCACGCCCGATTCAGCTCAGGAGATACGGACGACACAGGATCGGTCCACGGCGTGCTCGCGGGTCAAACAGCCGCCGTCGGGCTCGCTTCACCCAGGGGACCCAAAATAATGACTTGCTTGCCGGCGGTCATGCGCCAGGCAATGCGAATCCCGACGAACAGGATGACCAAGCCGATGAGCCCTTGCGTGGGGTTGGAGAGCGCGAGGAATGGCGATGTGAGCCCAATCAGCGCCCACATTCCAATGGCCTTCGCGAGGCCCGGCTTCGGCGATGCGGAGGTGGAGTCAGTCACTTGCATATGCGCCTGTGCGCTCCTCTGCTTCAGGTGCTGCGACAAGGCTATGGGGACGGCCGACAAGGACACAGCGATGTACGTCAACAGCACGGCGGCTATCTGGTATCGGCGTCCGCCGAGGCCTCCCGATCCCATCACGATGGCCTTTCCGACCAGGTAGCCGACAGCGAGCGAGATGAAGCCGGATATCAAACCGGTGGCGAGCGCGAATCCGACATAAATCGCGAGACCCAGGATCGCGCCTCCGACACCAAACAACACGCCGCGCATAAACACCGGATGCGAGTCTTTGGGGATCTGGTCTTTGATTCGCTGGGCGCAATTCGAGCAGATCTTCGCGCCATTGATCCGATAGTGGGCGCCGCCAATCGCTTGCCGGCAGGCCTTGCAGGTCGTCTCGTCAGGTTTGCCGGCATACTCGGCCGTGGTGAACTGTGGCGCTCCGCTACTCATCTTGTCCTCCCTGAGGTGCAAACCATCACCATTGCGCTCTTGGTCAAAGAACCGACCAGCCAGATGTTACTGCACCCGGCAAACGTCTGTGCACTTTACGGCAGGGCGCTCATCCTAAAGCTTCAGCGCCAAAGTTAAGCCGTCGCCAATGGGAACCATCGAGGCCTGCACTCGGCTATCGTCGTGAATTTTCTGGTTGATGGCGCGGATCGCGGCCGTGTTGGCCGACTGGTCGCTCGAATCGACGACCCTGCCGTCCCAGAGCACGTTATCGATGGCGATCAGGCCGCCCTGCCGCACCAATTGGAGAGCGTATTCGTAATATGCATCGTAATTGGGTTTGTCGGCGTCGATGAAAGCGAAGTCGAACGTATTGCCTTCACCCGCCGCCACGAGAGCCTTGAGGCTGTCGGTTGCGGGTCGAAGACGAAGGTCTATACGGTCTGCAACGGCCGCCTTGGCCCAATGTCGCCGGGCGATGGCGGTGAATTCTTCATTGACATCGAGCGCCACGACTCTTCCCTTGGGGCCCATCGCTTTTGCAACGACCATCGCGCTGTAGCCCGTGAAGACGCCGACCTCCAAGGTCTTGCGTGCGCCAAGGATGTGTATCAACAGCGCCATCAGCTGCCCCTGTTCGGGAGCGATTTGCATGCCTGCCGAAGGATGGGTCGCCGTTTCTTCTCGCAGCGCGGCGAGATCGGCGTCCTCACGCATTCCCACACTGCGAAGGTAAGCCTGTAAGGGGCCGGAGAGATTGATGGATTCGCGGGACATGAGTTGACTCCTGGTGTGGTCGAGCTTCCGATCTTCGCTCGGTCCTCTCCAGCCGGCCACTGCCGGTTACGCGGCGGCCGTCGCAGCCGACAAACCGAGCAGCTCCGTTCCGATCCGCGACCGGATATCTGCTTTGTGGGCCTGCCACCAGGCCGAACAGCGCTGCCGCAGTTGCTCCAATTCGGCCAGGTCCTTTTTCAGGAAATCCGCCGCTTGGCTCCAGTCGGAGATGCTGGGGAAGGGATAGTCGCCGCAGAGCGTTGCGAAATAATCGAACTGCGGGCGGCGCTCCACGATCGGGATGCAGCCCGCTTCCAAAGCCTCCCACGCCCGGAAGCTTTCGAGGTTTTGCCAGCCGCAGGGAGCCGGCACGAAGATGGATTCGTCCATGACCTCTCGGTATCTTTGCGTCGGCAGTGCATCGGGAGAGTTCCATCCCGACGTGAGATGGACGAAGCTCTCGCCGATGCCCTGGACGGCCTTGAGCATGGCCTGCCGGCTCGATTTATTCGCGTCGCCCATGAAACTCCACAGGTAGCGGCGCTCGGCTGCCGGCTTGCTCGGCTTCCGGCTGGAGAAGCCGGTCTTGTAGCCGAGCGGGAAAAACATCACTTTCCTGTTCTCCGCGTGCATGAACGTCCAGTGGTTCCTGAACACCCGGTCGCACCAGGTATAGCACGCGTAGTCATCCGTGTACCATTCATCGGCAAGATGGAACAGCACCACATGGGAGCCTTGAAAGGATGCGTTCGCGTAATAGGGTTCCGCGGCGGCTGAGAGGTTTCGATCGACGACGATCATCTTGTCGAAAAAGACGCTGTGCTTCGTGTCGACGACGCGCTCGCCCTTGGGGACGTCGGCCAACAAGTAATCGAGCCAATCCTCATCCCACAAGCCGCTGGGCTCATGCTGCCAAACTACCCGCCAAGGGCTGGAGGACGCGGCCGCGTTATGGCGACGCAGCCGGTTGTACAAATACATCGCTTGTTTGTGTTGCGGGAATTTCTCGAGCACCCGCGCATACAGGCGTGCGGCCCGGTCGTAGATACCCAGCTGATGTAATTGCATCGCCTGCTTGAAGAATACGGCACTATCGGCATCGATCTGCGTTTGATCGCTCATCCCGCTCGCTTCTCAGGTTCGGGACGGCGTCGATCGAGAATTGAGACGAAAGCACAGCACCCCGCTGCCCAGCACGATTGCGCAGAAGCCGAAGATCTTGCCCTCGAACAGCCCCAGGTGCTCGACCTGGCGGGTGGGCACGAGCGCGCACACGGTGGCGAGCAAGGTCACGCAGATGCCGGTGATGCCTGAGGCGGCGAGCGTCCTGCGGCTGAAGTACAAGTCGAGGTCGCGGCGGCGGAAGACGAGTGCCAGGAGCGATGAGTACATGTACAGATATTGAAGCAGACTCAGAATCACCGAGAGGTCAAGAATGGTCAAGAATGCCTCGTTGAGGCCCGCCCCCGCGAAGCTCAAGTACAGCGCCAGGGCGCACAGTCCGCCACACAGCAGCAGCGCGATGTGGGGCGAGGCGTAGCGCGGATGAAGGCGGGCGAATACGCGGGGTAGATGACCCTCGAGAGCCGCCACATAGGGTATGCGTGCCGGCGCCGCCAGCCACGCTGCGGCGGTGCCCGCCACCGACAAGGCGAGCAGTCCCGCGATCGCCGGTGCGAGAGAGCCGGCGCCGGCGCGCCGGGCCTGGCCGTTCACCGCTTCCAGCACGCCCTGCACGGCATCCACCCCTTCCGGAGGCGCGGCGAGCAGCATCGAGATGGTGAGCAGCACGTCGAGGGCCGCGACCAGGGCGGCGCCCATGAGCAGCGCCCGCGGCAGCGTCTGGCGGGGGTCGCGAATCTCGTCGCCGACGTTCGAGGCAATCTCGAGACCGAGCAGCGAGAAGCAGAGGAGACTGAACACCGAGATCAGATGCCAGTCGAACCCGGAGGGTCGCCAGACGAGCCTTGCGACCGGCACCCCGGGGCGCAGGGCCAGCCACGCGGTGAGCCCGATGAGAATGATGCCGACCGTGAACGTGCCGAGCGCGGCGACGTTGACCAGCAGCTTCTCGGCCGCGAGCCCGCGGATGTTGAGCCAGATGAGCAGCGCTAGCAGCCCGAAGGAACCGACTTCGATGGCGACGCCATGCGTGGCGAGAGCGTTGCCGGAGGCGCCGAACATATAGGCGGCGAGCCCCACCGAGGAGACTACCAGCGTCGGAACATAGACGATGTTCGCCATCCAGTAGCACCATCCCGACAGAAATCCGTGCATCTCGCCCAATAATCGGCTCGGCCATACATAGACGGCGCCTTCCCCTGGAAAGTGGCGGGACAACTCGATGACCGTGATGGCCTCGGGGACGAAGAAGAACAGGATCGCGAGCGGCCAGAGCCATAGCACCATCGGACCGTTCTGTACCAGCGGCGCCATGGTGTTCAAGCTGACGAGGCCCGAGACGAACATCAGCGCCACGTCCCAGCGTCCGAGGGTGCGCCGCAGGTGCGGAGCGTCCTCGGACGGGCGGCTCACACTCCTCCGCTCAATCCCGCGAGAACCCAGCGAACGAACCGGGCCGCATGCTGCTCCATCTGCGAGTAAGGTCCGGGCTCGTACCAGCGCGAATTCACGCCCTGCTGGTTGAGCTCGATGATGCGCTTGTCGGCCTCGCTGGTCACCCGCCAGAGCCACGTCAGCCGGTCGACCTCGTAGTCGATGCCTGCCACCGCATCGCCGCGCACGAGCCAAATGACTTCCATGTCCGTGCGATCGACCGTCTGCGGCACGAACCGGTAGAGCAGGCCGTGATCGGCATAGGCGAGGAAGTGGCTGTTCAATCCGACATCGAAGAAGGTCACGCCGCCATCGAAGCTTTGAAACTGTCCCATGAGCGGGGCGAGCGGCCGACCATCCTCGCTGCCGCTCACCGTGCCGTCGGCCAGTGCCGAGCGCAGGCTGTCGACGGCTTCTTGCCCCGGCAGTGCCTGCTCGGCCCAATGGTCCACGTCCGCGATCTCGAGCCCCTGCGCGCGTGTTCGCTCACGGAGTTGCGCGTCGGCTTCCCGGTTGAGCTCTTCGGGCCGCGCGTAGAGGTGAAAGCGGGAGTACTCCAGATGTGCCGGCGCACAGTGATAGCACTCCATGTAGTTCTCCTCCACGAGCTTCCAGTTGGCGCGGACCGGATAGCTCTCGCGGTGAGCCACCTTGGCCTCGCCCCAACCGTAGACGCGCGCCGAGCGGGCGAGCACCGTCTGCACATCCTCGAGTCCGGGTGGCTCGTCCGCCAAGCAGACGAAGATCAGGCCCTCGATGACGCGAAGATGCACGGATTTGAGCCCGTACTGCGTGCGATCGAACTCCGGCGGCAGGAGTCGTGCGCTGCGCAGTGAGCCGTCCAGGTTGTAGCTCCACGCGTGATAAGGGCAAACGAACGCGCCGGCGCGGGCATGTCCGCTCCGCTCGGTGCAGACGCGCGAGCCGCGGTGCCGGCAGACATTGAGCAACGCGCGCAATTCGTGGTCCTGACCGCAGACGATGATGAGGGATTCCTGAAAGATCTCGACCGTGAAAAAATCGCCGGGCGCGGCTGCCTGGCTGCGGTGCCCGACGCAATGCCAGTGACGCTTGAGCAGGCGCTGCAGTTCACGCTCGAAGAACGCGGGGTCGCAGTAGAACGGCTGGCTGAGAGCGTGGCCGGGGCGGTGGGCCGCGATCGCTTGGGCAATGGGATCAATCGTGTGCATGAGCCGCTCCGCTCAGGGCCATCGCGTGGCGCGGAAAGAGGGCTGCAAGGCTCGCCCGTGCCAGGCCGGCGAGACCGTTGCGATCCAATCCGTCCCCGCCGGTCAAAAGCTCCAGCCACAGGCCGTGGCACTGTGAGGCGACGATCTTGGCGGCACTCGCCGGCTCGAGCCCGTAACCGCCGTCGATGATGAGGCCGCGACACAGCGATTCGAGCGTCTCGTCGTGCCGTTGGTCATAGGACGCGCACACGGCTCGATAATGTGGCCGCGCCTTCGCTTCGCCCCAGAAGGCGAACCACACCGCGATCTTCCTGCGCTGGCAGATGGCCGGCTCGAAATAGCACTCGACGAAGCGGCGCAGGCGCAGCGCCGGATCCGGCCCCGCCTCCTCGAGTCCCTTGCGCCAGGTGATCTCGAACTGCTCCGACAGTGCCCGCAGGGCAGCCGTGAACAAGAGTTCCTTGCTCTCGAAGTACTGGTTGATCGAGCCCACCGCCATGTTCGCGCGTGCGGCCACGTCCGGCACCGTGGTGTCGCGCATGCCGCGAACACTGATGCAATGGATCGCCGCCTCGATCAGCTGCTGCTCGCGTGCTTCGCGCGGGCGGCGGCCCGATCTGGTCCTTGCCTGCGGACTTGAGTGTAGCTGCATCGACATCGGCAAACCTTATTTCAAAACAATGCATTGGTCAATGTTAATGAATGAATATATTTTCAATTGGGCAGCCATGCGGGAAAGCAGCCGGCAAGAATTAAACTGCCGTTGCGGGGTCTAACCAAGCGCTCCGGATTCGCCGTCACTGCATCGTGTTTGGCTATGGCAATAGGTGCGCCATGCAGATTCGCCCGTCGTTGAGTAATGCCGCCCTCGGCGCGCTGGCCGCGGTCGTAGTCGGTTGCGCGACCAGCACGCAACCGAACCCGTCCAAGACGAACCTGGATAACCTGACCAAAGTGGAGAATCTTCCGGGAAAGGCCGCCTGCTTTTGGAAATCGAGCTTTCAGGGGGACTGGACCATCCTGAATGATTCGACGCTGATCGTGCATGCGCCGCTGCCCAAGGATATTTATGTGGTCAAGCTGTTCGAGCCGGTTTTCAACTTAGGCTTCAAACAAGGGCTGGGCTTCGAGGACCAGGAGCACACCGGCCAGATCTGCAATGATGGCGACGATTACCTGTTAGTCCCCGGTTGGCAGCCGCCGCGGGTGCCGATCGTGGCGGTTCACGCCTTGACGATGGACCAGCAGGACCAATTGCTGCGGGCCGCGGGGAAGCCCGTACCACGCCCACGCGCGGCCGCTCAGCCCGCGCCGCCGAAGAGCTGACAGCGGCGCGCGCGCCGCGAGGCGACCGCTAGTCCAAGCATCTGCGCTTACCGCAGTCCTGTCTCACCGCTCAGCGTTGTGCCGCCGCCGGACCTGTGGAAGACGGTAGTCGCCAAAGCAATACAACGTCGGTTGTGCCCAGGACCGGTTTGCCTTCGCGCGTCGCAGGCACGAACGGTGCATCGTAGATTGCGTCAAAGCATGCCCGATCCAACTCCGCCGATCCTGTCGATTGGCTGATTTCGATGGCATCCACATCTCCCGCCGAGGACACAGTGACATGCATTTTGCAAACGCCGCTCTCGCGACGAGCGAGCGCTCCCTCCGGATAGTAAGGTGGTAGCAGATCCAGTGGGTCACCAAGGTGAAGCGCTGGAATCGATGGATCAGGTTGCGGCGGTGGCGGTGCGCCGGAATCGGCCTTGCGGCCAAATACCCAATTGATCGGCAAGCGTACCCATCCACCAAGCTCGGGTTGAATCAACGCCGGCGGCTTGAGTTTCTCGCCCATAACTGCGGCGAAGCACGCCTGGTCGATGGCGGGAAAGCCGCTGGTCCTGATGAGCTGGGCGGCTTGGATGGTACCTTCGCCGTTGTACCACAATGACAAAAGGCACGCCGAATGTTCGGCGCCTCTTAAAGCTTTGCGTAACATCGGATTGAAGGATTCAACTTTCAGCCTCTGGCTGAGCTGCGGAGTGAGTTGCGCTAGGTCGTTTGGATTCACCGTTGGCTGTGCACCGGCAGGACAATGAATTGCGATTAGGAAGATCATCATCCAGCGCTGACCGAACCGCATTGAGAGAACCTCCCCGACCTTCATGGGTACCCCACCTCCAATAAAGAGCATAGCGCCTGGGTAGCAAGAAGCGCGCAACCGGCAGGCGGCCATACGCTAACATGCCCAGATGCGTTTCCGCGTAGCTCGGCTGTCGGCCATTCTCATGGTTGTCTTGTTGCTTGATGTCCGCTCTGGCCGCGCGGAGATCGCACCGCTGTCGGAACCGCCGCCGTTTCCGCCGACCCTTGGCATCGACCCCATGACAGAGCCCCAGCTCAGGGCAAGCTTGTCGGTTCTTCAGACGTTCTACCAGACGTTCCTGACCGTACGGACAAGCTACCCTGCGATCGTGGCCTCAACGCGGCTAGATTGGCGCGGCCGAACCCTGGCCGATGATTTCAAAGACTACTGCCTACCCGCTGCCGAGCAGGAGGGGTTTACACACCAGTTCGCTGACATCTCAACGGCTCTCGATAAACAGGATCTTGGCACCTCCAGCGCACTTCTCAGCACCCTAAGGTATCGATTGCGGGTGGCCTCGATCCAGTGCAAGACCATCGTCGATTATTGGAGAGACATTGCCAGCCACCCGCAGGATTGGCAGCCGTATCGGGACATGCTGCTCGCGAACGGCGTGACGCCCCACTATGCAGCGAATATAGAATCCCTCGAACGTACGTTTCAGCTAAAAATCCGCCATGGGCTTTTCATCTATGCGATCGGCGGCACTTTGCCGTTGCTGGAACGGGTGCGATTGCGCGCTGAGATGCTCGATATCGAGGCGCTCGAAGCTTTGGCTGCGAGCCCGACCTTTCAGGGTCTCTATCCGCTCAATGCGAATGAGCCCTGTGATCTGCCCGCGGCACGCTCGTCCGGGAAATCCACTCCATCGATCGACAGCAGCCGACCCCGGCCAAACCTGGTCTTCCCGGAAGAATCACGCCGTACGAGAGAATCCGGGAT
>Ga0187863_10001692_pt1 | contig 17378 bp, 11 predicted proteins | sample June2016WEW_11_1_FD_132975 | JGI IMG/M metagenome (GOLD analysis project Ga0187863, IMG submission 132975) | Peatland microbial communities from SPRUCE experiment site at the Marcell Experimental Forest, Minnesota, USA - June2016WEW_11_10 | ecosystem: Environmental > Terrestrial > Soil >... | reverse complement strand
TTCTTCCGGCACCTTAAACTCCGTCCACGTTTTGGTGCGGCCAGCGTGCAGCTCTCCTAACGCCTTTTCCATGAAGTGCAAGGCGGCGCACGCGGCATACACCTGGAAATAAGTTCGTGCCCGGTCGCGCTCGATGGCGTTGCTCCATTTGGGAATCTTCCACTCGAACTCCACCTCGGGCAGCGATGTGGTTTTCGGCAGGTACATCTTTACGCTACTACCGGTCGACTTGATGTAACCGATGTCGACCAGTCCAGCCAGGGCCGTGGCCCACAGCCGAGCGATGGGACCGCCGCCCGTATCGAGCGCGAGATGGTCATTGGTGCGCTTGTCGAGCCAGCGCGGCGACATCACCCAGGTATACTTGCCGCCGAAATCGCGCTTCTGGGGCCGCGGAATCGTGGTCTGGTTCCAGGGATGATTCTTGTCCACGGGATTGCCCAGCGGATCGGTCTTCACGAAAGTTTGCGAGTTCTTCCAGTCGTCGTAATAAGAACTGCCCAGCAGAATTCGGATGTTCAGGTTGATATCTACCAGGTCGGTAGTTACCAGTTTGCCGTCGACTACCACGCCCGGCGTCACGAACATGCCGCGGCCCCAGTTCGTCATATTCTTGTAGCTATAGTCGCAGACCTCGGGATCGTTGAACGATCCCCAACAGGCCAGCAACACGCGACGCCGGCCCACTTCCTCGTAGCCGGGCAGAGCCTGGTAGAAAAAGTCAAACAGATCATCGTGCAGCGGCACGACCTTCTTCATGAATTCCACGTATTTCATCAAGCGAACCAGGTAATCGGTGAAGAGCTGGATCGTGGGCACCGTCCCAACCCCGCCGGGATAAAGCGTGGAAGGATGCACGTGGCGCCCTTCCATGAGGCAGAACATTTCCCGCGTCATACGGCTCATCACCAGCGCTTCGCGATAGAACGTTCCGGTAAACGGGTTGAGCGCCGTCATAATGTCGGCGATGGTGCGGAAGCCATGCAGATTGGAATGTGGCGCCATGGTCGACTGCGCCTTGGTCCAGACCTTGGGGTTGGTTTCCTTCACCATCTGCTCGCAGAAATCCACGCCCACCAGATTGTCCTGAAAGATATTGTGGTCGAACATGTACTCGGCGGCCTCACCGAGATTTACAATCCATTCCGCCAGTGCGGGCGGGCGCACTCCGAATGCCATGTTCTGCGCGTAGGTGGCGCAGGTGGCATGGTTGTCGCCGCAAATCCCGCAGATGCGGCTGGTGATGAAGTGCGCGTCGCGCGGGTCTTTCCCCTTCATGAAAATGCTGTATCCGCGAAAAATCGACGACGTGCTGTGGCACTCGGCCACCTGCTTGTTCTCGAAGTCGATCTTGGTGAAAATCCCCAGGCTACCCACGATCCGCGTGATCGGGTCCCAGTTCATCTCCACCAGATTGCGCTTCTTGCCGGACAAATCTTTCGTCGGTGCGGTAATCGTGCTCATGCCATCGCTCCTTTGTCTTCTCGCTAGACCTTGTCAGCCCACTCAACACAGCGGATGTTTTTCAGCATGTCCGGCTCAGTACGACCGCGGATGGTATCCGGTCGTCAGCTCAGCGCGCGAATGCCGCCACTTCGGTTCCTTATTCACCGTGGCCTGGGTAAAGGAGCGCAGCATGCGAATCGCCTTGCCATAAGCGCTCACCGCTCCGCTCGAAACTTTCCCTCCCGGCGGCTCGTCCATGAACGGCATGAACTTGTCGGGAAAGCCCGGCATGGTACAGCCGATGCAGATTCCCCCCACATTCGGGCAGCCGCCGATTCCCGCCATCCATCCACGTTTCGGAACGTTGCAGTTCACCACCGGCCCCCAGCATCCCAGCTTCACAATGCATTTCGGTGAGCCGTACACTTCCGCGAAATCGCCCTGCTCGTAATAGCCGGCACGGTCGCAACCTTCGTGCACCGTTCTGCCGAACAGCCACGTGGGACGCAGCTGTTCATCCAGCGGAATCATGGGCGCCAATCCGGCTACCTGATAGAGCAGATACAAAACGGTCTCCATGAAGTTGTCAGGTTGCACCGGGCATCCCGGAACATTCACGATGGGCAGCCCAGCCTTCGACTGCCAGTCCCATCCCAGATAATCCGCCAGCCCCATCGCGCCCGTAGGATTGCCCTGCATCGCGTGAATCCCGCCGTAGGTCGCGCACGTCCCGCAGGCCACCACTGCCAGCGCTTTCGGCGCCAGTCGGTCGATCCACTCGTTCGTCGTAATGGGCTGATTAGTTTTAGGGTCGGTCCCCAGCGCTGCCCAGTAGCCTTCCTTCTTGATTTTTTCGTTCGGAATGGACCCTTCCACCACCAGCACAAACGGCTCCAGTTTCCCCTGCTCGGCCAAGTACCAATACTTCAGGAAGTCATCCCCGTTCTCATAAGCCAGCACGGGATTGTGCAGGTGCACCTTGGGCAGGCCGGGGATGGCTCCCAACAGAACGTCCTCGATGCTGGGTTGAGTTGCCGCCGTGACCGAAACCGAATCTCCGTCACAGCCCAGGCCGGCGGTGATCCACAGGATGTGAACTTCCGCCACCGGTGATGGTTTTTGCGTCACTCGACCGTAAGGAACCGTCTCTGCCATAGCTGACTCTCCTTTTCCGCATCCATCTTCTTCGCCCTCAAATTCTTCCTGGCAGGGCGCTTTGAGAACGGAAATGCACCTGAATCGTTTTTCTTAGCCCGATTTGTTTCCGAACGATGTTTGAAATCGCCCCTAGAATCCTCCCCCATAGGAATCCCCACAAGCGGGAGAGTCACTTTTTCACCTTCATGGGAAGCACTATTTTTCTATCAGGGATTTCCCGATGGCGTCACGCGGCCGCGTGAGTGTGCACCAGCGTCATGAACTTTTTTCGTTCATGTTCCACTGGATGGCGCGCTGCATAAGCTCGCGAGAACTGCGCAGCGAGAGCTTTTCCTTGATGTGAGCCTGGTAGGATTCGACCGTCTTTACGCTGAGATGGAGTTTTTCGGCAATCTGCCGGGTTCCGTGACCCTCCCCGATCAGGCGAAACACTTCGAGTTCGCGGTCGCTGAGATCGGCAATAGAGGAATCCCGCAGAGTGCCGGAGCCGGTGATGTAGTGCCGCAGCATCTGGTTGGCGATGCGGGCGCTCACATAAATCTCGCCACTCAAAATGCGGCGCACGGCAACCAGCACGTTTTCCGTAGCTTCCTGTTTCATGATGTAGCCGTTGGCGCCGGCGCGGAGCGCGCGTTCCGCATAGACCGATTCATCGTGCATGGAGAGGATCAGCACCGGCAGCGTGGGATGAGTCGTGCGAATGTTCTTGAGCAAATCGATGCCGTCGGGACCCCTCAGAGAAATGTCGACGATGAGCACATCCGGCCGGGATGAGGCCAGCACGTGCATCGCGCCCATCGCTTCCTCAGCTTCGCCGCAAACCACAAGATCGGGCTCCCGGTTAATCAGCAGCGTCAAACCCTGACGCACAATGGGATGGTCGTCGACCACCAGGATTCTTTTCTTCGCGGGATGGTTCTCCGGTCTGGAAGCCAGGTTCATTTGTTTACTTCACTCCATCGTCGTTGACCAAAGGCGGAGATGTAACCAGTGACGAAGATGAGACCGGAAACAAACATGCAACCACAGTTCCGCCGGAGGCGACACGCTGCACTTCGAGCGAACCTCCGATGATCCTCGCCCGGTAGTTCATCAAGTGGAGTCCCATTCCTTTGTTGCCGGCAGCGACGTTGCCGATTCCGCAGCCGTCGTCCTGGATGGTGAGGGCTCCTTGATTCTGATCGGCGGCCAAACGAATGACAATGTAACGCGGCTGACCGTGCTTGATGGCATTATTCACAGCCTCGCGGGCAATGTAATAGAGATGCGTGGCCACGGCGTCGTCATGAATCAGCACCGGCGTAAGACACTGGAACCGGCAGCTGACGCCGAACAGATCTTCCACCTCGCCCGCCCACCGCTGCAAGGCCGACATCAAGCCATGCGCGTCCGACAAAACCGGAAGCAGACCGCGTGCCAATTCGCGCGTCTTGTTGATGGCTTCGTTCACCAAATTCACGATCTTGGCGGCATCACCCGCCTCTGCCAGGCCTTTCTCCATCAGCTTCTGTTCCTGCACCTTGGTCATGAAGGCAATGCCGGTGAGATGCTGCCCCAGACCGTCATGCAAATCTTGCCCGATGCGGCGCTGCTCCCGCGCACTGATATCGAGAATTGTTTTCTCCAGGTGCTTGCGCTCGGTGATGTCGCGGATCGCGCTGGAAACCAGCACGCCTTCTTCCGTTTCCAGCGGGCTGAGGCTGATCTCCACGGGGAATTCGTGGCCGTCCTTGTGCAAGCCATAAAGCTCTTCGCCGGCCGCGCCCATGGGACGCACGCGCGGCTCATGAAAAAAACGCTTGCGATGTGCGGGATGCCTCTGCCGCAATCGCTCCGGCACCAGCATTTCGAGAGGTTGTCCAAGCAGCTCTTCGCGCCGGTAGCCAAACAATTTTTCCACCTGCGCGTTGACCAGAACGATTCTGCCCTCTCGATTGACCACCACCACCGCATCGGGCGCAGCTTCCAGCAACCCGCGGAACTTGGCCTCGGCCCGCTTGCGCTCAGTGATATCAATTCCCGAGGCGATGATGTAAGAGGCGGCATCGCCAGCACCGGGGAGCATGGTGGTGGACCAGGCAATGACTCTCTGCCTGCCATCCCGGCTTACCCACCCGCTCTCGTAATCATGCGGATGCTGTTTGGCGCGGGTTTCCTGAAACGAAGCTTTGAAGCGTTCCGCGTCTTCAGAAACCGGAAGCAAATCCCAGATACATTTTCCTTCAACCTCCGCGAAGGAATATCCCGTCATCTGTTCACAAGCCCGGTTGAAGCGGATGATGCGCCCTTGCAGATCCAGCACCATGACCATGGCGCCGACAGTGTCGAGAATCGTGGAGACGACGTTGCGTTCTTCCTGCAACGCTTCTTCCGTCCGCTTCAGATCCGTGATATCAAATCCCACGCCGTGGATGAACCAGGGTTCCCCGTTCTCCTTGCGGATCATCTTGGCTTCGCAATGAAACCAAATCACGCGGCCGTCGCGCGATAACACTCGATATGCGGAACGGAGCGCGTTGCCGGTAAGAAACATCTCGGCCGCTTCGCTGCTCCAGCGCTGCTTGTCGTCGGGATGGATGTGGCTGTACCAACGAACCGGATCCTCCAGCCACTCTTCTTGAGAAAATCCCAGCGCAGCTTCAATCTGCGGGCTCACGTAAGCCTCTCCGATTCCGCGATCGAGATAAGCCATGAAAACGACTGCGGGAATCTGCTCCACCAGCGCGCGGTATCTGGCTTCCAGATTGGGGAGCGGCGCAGCGTCGGACCTTCGCCGGTCCTGACCAACCTGTTCTGGCTGTCTCAGGCCCGGTTGTTCCGGCGGATATACGACGTGCCTTGCAGTTACCGGATGGTGCTTTTGGCTGAATACTCCAGCCAGACCCTGCAGAATTTCCTCGGCCTGAGCGGGATTTAAGTCGGGCTCTGTCACGGTGGAGGGTTGGTCGCGCGCTGTACCGTTCGCATTGTTCGGCCACGAAAACGAAACCATTTTCCAACCTCAAGCCAAACCCATCATCGACCGCGTGGCGGACCTGACTACTCCGGAAAATTCTTTGCTGCGACGATTTCCCGGGCCCCGATTCCCTCGACTCTGGACTGCGTAGGTTTTCGCCAACCGGGCTCTTTATTCAACGACGCTTGCGTGAATCGCCGCAGCGCGTGAATCGCGCGCCCGTAAGTCTGCACCGCGGCCGACGACAAAAGCGAACCCGGCGGCTGATTCATAAAGGGCATGAACTTGTCGGGAAAACCAGGCATCGTGCACCCGATGCAGATGCCGCCGACGTTAGGACATCCGCCGATGCCGCCCATCCATCCACGTTTCCCCACGTTGCATTGCACCACCGGCCCCCAACATCCCAGCTTCACAATGCAGAGCGGAGATCCGTATTCTTCGCCAAACTGCGCTTGCTCGTAGAAACCCCCGCGGTCGCAACCTTCGTGCACCGTGTTGCCAAAAAGCCAAGTCGGCCGCAACGCCTCGTCGAGCGGAATCATGGGCGCACGGCCCACCGCCATATAGAGCAGATACAAAAGCGTCTCCATGAAATTATCCGGCTGCACCGGACAGCCGGGCACGCACACGATGGGAACCTGCGCTCTCGATTTCCATTTCCATCCCAGGTAGTCGGGGAGTCCCATGCATCCCGTTGGATTTCCTTCCATCGCATGGATGCCGCCATAAGTGGCGCAGGTTCCCGCCGCCAGCACCGCCCACGCGTTCGGCGCGAGACGATCGATCCATTCACAGGTGGTGATCGGCTGCCGAGTCTTCGGATCCGTACCCAGAGAAGCCCAATAGCCTTCTTTTTTGTTGTGTTCGTTCGGGATGGACCCTTCGACCACGAGAATAAAATTTTCCATCTTCCCTTCCGCCGCTTGATGGAAGGGCTCCAGAAAGTCATCTCCATTGGCCAGTGCGAGGAAGGGATTGTGCAGTCTTACTCTTGGAACCCAGGGAATTTGCCCGCTGAGAACATCTTCGATGCTGGGCTGGGTAGCCGCGGTCATCGCGATGGTGTCACCGTCGCAACTTAGACCGGCGGTGATCCATAACACGTCGATCTCGGAAATGGGACTCTGAGTTCCGCCGCGAAGCTCGGTCTCCCCCATTTCGATTTCTCCTGATGTCGCTAAATCCGAGTCGCCAAATCCGAGCCGCCAAGTCGGGTGTACCTTGTGGCCCGGCATATTCTAGCGGATTCCCGCTCGTTCTCGCTCCAAACAAAACGGCAGCCGGTGTGGATCGATAAGAATATCTTCAACCGACCAGAAAGCGCATAACGGGCATTTCCTCCTTTTCGCTGTTTTTAGGCTTCTTTTTGTCCAAAAAACCCATCTAAACTCAAGTTCATTCTCAAGGAGGTAGTGGCTCAGTTTGAATTTCTCGGCGTACTCTGCGGCCGTCCTTCGCGAACTCAGCGGTTAAAGTCTTCTGACTCGCGCAAGAACAAAAACTCTAACCGCAGAGTTCGCAAAGGAAAAGCCGCGAAGTACGCAGAGAAATTCAAATTGAGCCACTGCCCTCAAGGAGGCATTCGTGAAAACATTCTTGGTAATCACTAGCGGCGTCGGGATCGCGACGTTGCTTTTCGCGGGATATGTCTTGGTCAGTGCCGTTCCAGACCTCGGCCGCTACGTTCGGATCAGCAGGATGTGAGCCAGGCACGATTCCTCCCGAGTAGTCCTCGAGCCCCAGTAGTCGCCAGAGGCTTGAAGACGCCGAGCTAGTTGTGGGGCGTGCCCTGGGGTGCGGCATTCCGTCCAAGCCTGTATGTAAGGCTCACGCTGGCATACGAGGGTATGCGGACCCCGACAACCTCCTGAATATCGGAGGGATAGAAGTTTTCCGTGGTCTGGCCACTATAGCCGCTGGCGACAAGGAAATTCACACCTGCAGTCAGTCGTCCGTTCATGAACGGACGAACCAGAGCGCCGCGAAACTCCTTCACAGGAGTTCCCGTGCACTCCGCGTTCGGGTTCGCCGCGCTGCATCCGGTACCCAGGGGCTTGGTGCCCACGTATTCGAATTCGCCTTGCGCCTGCAAACGAAAAGGAAGTTTCTGAATCGTTCCCAACAAATCAAAAATCGTTCGCGGAGCTTCCGGCGTCGGTTCTCCCGTCAGCAGGTCGCGTGCGTCGGCTTTGGAAAAAGTCGCCAGCAGGGAACCGGCGCGAAAGTTCCGTTGCGCGGCGAACGTCATAAAACGCAGTCGGCTCGGTCCCAGGTTGAACTGCAGGCCCGTATCCGGATCAATTTTCGCCTGTTCGGCGCTGCTGGTTACGTGGCCGAGCGTGAGGCGTAGCTCAGTCTTGTGGATGGTCTTGCTGGCGACGAGCTGATACGAATGCGATGTGGCCACCGGACTCCCCGCAACAGCCGGAGTACCGGGCGCCGTTCCTAAACCAATCCGCGGGTCTTCCGTGAAGAATGACTGACCAAAACTTAGAGAAACGGTGGGAGCGTACCACGATTCCTTCGGAAGAAAAGAAAACGTTGCCTTCGGCGAGTTCACTCCCACCCATTTCTGAAACGAGTTCTCCGGGGTGATCAAGTCCTGGTTGTCGATGTTGATTTCGTCGCGACGCCAGCCGACATAGTAGCGAAAGTAGCGAGCGAGAGTTCCATCCGCCGCGGCGTAGGGAGTAACCGACCCGATGGTCACGTTATTTCCGTCGACCGGAGTGAACGGCCCGTAGTAGTCAGGTTCGCTGGCGTTGAAGAATCCGTAATGATCGAGATCATCGCGCCGCGGCGCTTCGCGCTCGTAGTCAAGCCCCGCCAGCAAAGAAAAATACTCGGCAAGTTTGCTCGCGTAACTCGCACTACCGCCGGCTACGGTACGAAATTCACTCTGCCGGATCAGGCCCTGTCCGAAATCGGAAAACAAAGAAAGATTGTAGGTGCGAAAAAAACTGGAGAGCTGCACTTGCTGGTTCCCACTGAGTTGCCACACGTCGTTCACGGCGACGAGCGCAGTGTGAGTCTGATCTTTCTGCCGTGGATCGATGGTGTCTCCAAAATTAGAAAAATTGTTGTCGTACTGATTTTCGGCAAAGATCGGGACCAGCCCCGGGACGTAAGAGAAGCCGTAATAGCCAATTCCAAAAAGCGTGAGCCGGTGCTGGCCCAGGTGGAAGATTCGCTGGCCGTTGAATTTGTATTGTTGCCGGTGCTCCAGCCGCTCCAGAAATCCATTGCCAAAGGAAGCTTCAAAAACCATCCACGCTTCGACGGACGGGCTCACGCCTGTTACAACATCGATGTCCCGGTAATCGCCCGTCACTGTGACGAACGGATCGACGCGAGACCGAAGCGCGTACGTGGCCGCAAGATTGACCGAGTGGTTCCCTTCCCGCACGTTAAACGCGCCGCCGTCGATCTGAACCGTCTCCACAATCTGCGGGATGAAAGTATTGGGATCAGAATAGCCGTTGCCGTGAGCGTTAGCCGACAGATTATTGGGCACCAGGTAGCTGCCCACGGCGATGTACTGCGCAATGGGTTCGCCATGATCGCCCGCAACGCCGGGCGCAAAATATTGCGGCGCCTTGATTCCGCTCGACGCCGTTTCGATGGGGTATCCGGGAATCGACACCGGTGCCCCGGGGCGCCCGGGGTTGGCATCGAGCAAATCCTGACGCACAAAAACCTTTTCCGCGGGATCGGGTGAAAATATGTCGGATTGATTCACATCGGCTGTAACCGTAACATTTTCAATTCGTGACGAGAGCTGAGCCATTTTCACTACGATTTCGAGAGCGTTACCACGAGCGATGCTGACCGGCTGTTCGACTGGACGGAATCCAAAGGCCTCAACCTTCACGAGAAATTCGCCAGTTGGTTTCTCAGCGGCATTTGCTGCGGATCGTCGACCAGACGGTCCCGCGAAAGAAAATGCGATTTGAAACCGTCCGTCAGACCCGGTCGTTGCTCGTCCCACGATCCGTCCCTGGTCGAGCACCTGGACCGCCGCTTTTGGCAAAGCGCTTCCCTGAGGGTCAATAACCCGCCCTTTCAAAACGATCTCTTGAGCAACCAGAGGAAGAGACAACCAGAAAATCAGCGTCGAAAACGAGAGTAAAATCTTCAACCCAGCCATGCTACACCGCGCCTCTTCGAGCAGCGCGAAGTTGAGGAAGATCGCTCGAGAGAACATCGGTCGAGGAGGATCGGTTTCGGTAGATCTGTTGAAGACGATCGCGAATGAACTTCGCAACCTGCCTTCAATGCGGAGTCCAATGCGGATTGGCGGTGAACAGCCCGTCGACAAACCCGATCTGGAAAGTGACGAACAAACCGAACGCGACGCTGATGAGCCCTGATGCAATTCCCAGACCGCGATTGAAATTTTCGAACCGCCTGCCCGTGTAAGCGAACGGCAAGCCGATCATCATTGTGATCAGCATCATCCCGGCGATCGTTCCCACGCCAAAGACCAGCAGATAAACAATTGCCCACCGAGGCTCGTGGATCGTGGTCAGAACGAGCAGTGCAACTGCTGCGGAGCCGGCAAGACCGTGCACGATCCCGATGGCCAGCGGACGAAGCAACTGGTACACACCGATTCGCGCCAGCCCCTTCTGGAACGCTCCCTCAGGTTCTCCATCCCGATCCAGGTGCATGTGCACCTCAGGATTGTGGCCGTGAACGTGAGCGTGGACTTCACCACCATGCTCGTGCGCATGGGAATGAATCACTTCTTGGTGCTGATGTCCCGGCGTGAATCTATGAGTGATCCACTGCGTCACTCCCGTAAGATTCAGGACTCCCAGAAGAATCAGCATGAGGCCGACCGCCAATTCCATGGCGAGGCCAATGCGGGGCGGAATCGCCAGGTTGAATAAAATAATCGCCGCGCCGACCAACAGAATCGTGATGGTGTGGCCAACGCCCCAGAGAATTCCGATCAGCCCTGCGTGCCGGATACTGCGCTGGCGGCTCACAATGGTGGTCACCGCGATGACGTGGTCCGGATCGGTGGCGTGGCGGATGCCGAGCAGAAACCCCACGCCAATCACTGTAAGCAAATTCACCATTTGCGCTACCAAGGCCGAACCGGAACTATATCACTCGCCGCTCAGGCACTCGGGCCCATCTTCAACCGTCACTTTCAGCTGTCACTCCGATGCGTCTTCTGCTCCGAAAAGCTGATACCTTTTGAGCACATCCTGCTGGGAAATCACGCCTTCGAGTTTGCGAAAATCGGCGCGGCTCACCACCGGAAGAAGCGGCCAGCGATCTACGTAACGTAACGCCGTCTCCAGCGGATTATCTGGATGCAAAAAAAGAATCTGCCGCCCCGTCAGAACGGAACCGAGCGTCAGGTTGCCTTTGCCTTCCTTGACCATGATCTCGAGCGCTGGCCGCGTGATACTACTCCATCCCGTCGGATCCATGCGGACGAGCCGAACCTCGGGCAACTTCGCATCCCAGCGCTGAAAAACCTGGTCCAGCGAATCGTTCGCGTTCAACACGGCGTCCAGCACGGCCCCGCTCGCCGGAAGCATGGCGTCCTCCACGCGCAATGTTCCCTCTTCCCGTTGTTCTTCCATCGACGGCAATTCCAAACCGTCCTGCCGTGTGAGCACGTCAAAGATCGCAGTGGGTTGCAGGCCGCGCGAAATCAAGTACGCAAATGTGTTTGCAATCAGAACGGGCAAGATGATCGAGTAGTTTCCGCTGACTTCAAGAACCATGAAAACCGACGTCATGGGAGCTCGAAGAAATCCGGCAAAGAGCACTCCCATGCCCACCAGCGCGTACGTGCCCGGCGACCCGCTCAGGTGCGGAAATAACACGTGCTCCGCTCCACCCACCGCCGCTCCCAGCATGGCGCCGATAAACAACGTGGGAGCAAACATTCCGCCCGGGGTCCCACTGACGAAAGAGAGCAGAGTAGCAACGATCTTCAGTCCGGCAAGAATGGCCAGCATTTGCCACGTGAATTGACCGTGCATCGCTTCGTCGATATACACATAGCCCGCTCCCATCACTTGCGGCGCGCCCAGCACAGCGATAATCCCGATGAGCAAGCCGGCCACTGCGGGCTGAAAATACTGCGTCCAGCGCGGCAGAGCTCTGCACCGTGGGCGCAGCGTTGCGATTCCCCTGGAGAATGCCACCGACCCCAGCCCTCCCACCACTCCGAGGACGGAGTACGCGATCAGTTCCGAGGGCCGCTCCAGTTGCACGGCGGGAATCCGGAACATGGACTCCGATCCCAGAAACCACCGCATCACCACCACACTCGACACAGCGGAAAGCACGACGGAACCCAGAATCCCGGCGGTCCAGCGTCCAATGACTTCTTCAATCACGAACAACACCGCGGAAATCGGCGCGTTAAAAGCCGCCGCCAGTCCGGCAGCTGCGCCCACGGGCGCGATCAGCCGCATGCGGTCGCGCGACAACCGCATGCGCCGCCCCAGCGCCGAAGCCAGGCTGGCGCCAATTTGCAGAGACGGATCTTCCGGACCCAGCGAGTGTCCCGACCCAATCGCCAGCGCAGCAGTAATGAATTTACCGACGGCCGTGCGCAGCGGAATATATCCGTTGTAGATATACAGCGCCGCCTTGGTTTGATTGACCCCGCTCCCGCGCGCCAGTGGGAAGACGTGAATCACGAGCACCGCGATGACCAGGCCCGCAAGGCTGGGCGCCAGCATCATGCGCAGAGGCGTGAGCGTCGCTCCCGACCCCAACAGATAAATGCGGCACCAGGCAATGGCGAAACGGAAGCAGACCACCGAAAGCCCCGCGAATATTCCGATGAATACCGAGAGCACGAGAAAAAAACGGTCCTCGCGAAATACCAGGCGCATGAAAGCTTCCGGGGCGCGACCAAGAAATGGCAGCGCCGGCGTAGGCCCGCGCTCCTCCATCAGAGTCGCGTCGCTCGAGTTGGGCGGAATTTCCACGTCAGTTGCTTTCATGCAATTTTGCGATCAGCAGCAACGCCGCATCCGCTTCACCCGCGGCGCCACACGCGTTGCTGGTTTGGCGTTCGATGCTGAATACCAGTTCCATCGCCGTGTTTACCAGGTCCGGATCTCGGCGCAGGCCTGACTCGGTAATCTGCGGCTTCATCTTCGCCCACGCCTCGCTCAGGCCCGTCTGCGCGACCGGAATTGTGGCAGGCCCTTTCGCAGCTCCTGCGGCGGAGCACGACTCCAGACGCTGGCCCGCCGCGGCAAAAGCTTCCAGGACGATCCGGTCGCGCTGCGCCACCGACATCTGGCGCTGAAAAGGATCCATCTGCATGACCAGCGCCGCGGTTCTGAGCCGGGCCGCGCTCTGCGCGTCGTTTGGATTGGCCGACACCGCCTCCTGCAAGTAACGCTCAGCCATGCTGTAGCGCCCCAGCTGGAAGGCAGAGAATCCGGCTCCCGCCAACGCCGCCGCGTCGTGGGGGTCCGCCTTCAGGCTGAGGCGGTATTCGCCTAGCGCATGTTCATAATCTTGCGCCTGAAGAAAAAGACTCCCGACGCGCGTCTGCTGCGCAGGATCGTCCTCAAGGTTCGCCGCCAGAGCAATCAGCTCCGCCTGGGCCTGCGCCTTGGCATTGATGTTCAGCAGATACTGGATCAGCTCCACGCGCGTGTCACGCCGCTGCACCTGCTGGTCGCCGGGCCAGGTTGCGTAGATCGCGTTGTGGTAATAGCGCAGTGCCTGTTCGGTTTCTCCCTTTTGGGCAGCGATGCGCGCGAGCTCCAGGTTCACCAGCCCGTTCTCGGGCTCGCGGTCCCACAGATTGATGAAGTAAGCTTGGGCTTCGGCAGTTCGCTTCAGACCGATGAGCGCTTCGGCCAGGTCGAGCTGGTACGCATAGCTGTCACGCGAGTAAAGCAACGCGGACCGGAATTCCGTGACCGCAGATTCGAAGTGCCCTTGCTTAAGGTCCGCCGCACCACGCAGGAACCAGCGGTTCCCAAGAGACTCCTGTTGAGCCTGATAGATGTGCGATAACGCGGTTACCGCCAGGAAGAACACCACGGCCAGCAAGGAGAGCAGCGCCAGGATCACCGGCTCTTGCCTCAGATAGCGGCGGAAACTTCGTTGGTTGCCGACTGCGGCCTGTGTATCTCCTTCCGGTTCGGGCATAGTGATCTTCTAGAATAATATAGCGCCCCAAGAATCGGGAGCCGCGCCCTTCGAGTCGTGCCGAGTCTTCAAACGGACCCGTAGGTTTGATCTGGGTGCCCCATTTCTCGCGTCCTTTGCGAGAAGTGGGGATTGCGAGAGTGGCCGCAAAGCGCAAACTTCCTATAACACGACGTTCGCATCTACGGGTTGAATCCCACACTGCGCCACAGCGGAGCGTTTTCGAAGAGCACGCCATTGGCGACCGTGAAGCGCACGCTGCGAATGTTATGGATGTCCACGAGCGGGTTGGCATCGAGAATGTCGAGGTCGGCACGCTTGCCAACCTCGATCGAGCCGCTCTCGCCCTCCGCATGCATCACCTGAGCGGGAACAATCGTGGCGGCTTGTAGCGCCTCCAGTGGCGTGAATCCAGCCTGGTTGTAAAGCTCAATTTCGCGATAGAGAGAGTAGCCCGGTACGGTCTGATCGGTACCTGCCACGATTCGCACTCCTGCGCGATGCAGCGCGCCGATGATCGCCAGTTCTTCCTTCACCACCTTCTGCGCAGTCGCCGCGTACTCGGGAGGCACGCCTCCGCTAACCAGTTGTTCGCGCAGTTCCGGCGCCACATGGTCGACTCCGGGTTCGTTCCTGTTGGCAGGCACGTCCGCTGGGCGACGCATAAATTCGAAAATTACCATGGTCGGGTCGATAACAGTGTTGTGCTCTTTGAGGAAAGCGATCGCCTGCTTGCCCTCTTCGGAATTCACATCCAGCGAGGCCATCATCTCCGCGCGCTCCGCCGGGGTGGCCTTGGCAGCTTTTTCGTTGAAATCTTTCGGCTTGAGCAGATCGTAAATATATTGGATGTGGTTGATCTGATCCATGCCGTCGTTCACGCCGTCATAGGCCGTCATGCCTTGGGGAATATGGCCGGTCACCGTCATGCCCAGGCGGTGAGCTTCGGTGCAGAGGGCTTTTACGTTTTCGGATTTCACCGAACTGTAAATCTTCATCTGCTGAAATCCAGCGTCGTGGTAGCGCTGCACCCAGGTCTGCGCGTCAGCGGGAGAATTCACGCGCGCGATGCCGAGGGCGTACGTACTATCGCCGTCGACGATTCCCGCCAGCAGCATGTGCGGTCCCAGCGCCTTTCCGCTGTTCACCGCGTCGCGCACGGCGGTGATGAACTCGAATTCGTTGCCCACATCGCGCACCGTCGTGACGCCCGCCGCCAGATAGATCGGTCCCCACTCGACCTGTTCGTAGTGAGCGTGCATGTCCCACAAGCCCGGAATAATGAATTTGCCTGCGACGTCGACGCGCTGCGCATCGCGCGGCACTTTCACTTTCTTGCTGGGACCGACCGCGACAATTTTGCCGTCGCGAGTGACGATGCTGGCGTTGACAATGGGAGGCTTGCCGTTGCTGTTGATCAACGTCGCGCCGACAAACGCGAAGGTTCCGGTGCGGCGCCCCGGAAGGCTCTGGCCAAGTTCGGAGAGTGCAGCCATTTCGTCCGTGGCGGCGCTGGCAACGAATTTAGGAAGCGCGGGCTCATATTCTTCGCGCACTGCCTCAAAATGATCGAACTCGGCATCAGTCGAAACCAGCGCCGCGAGATTGCTGTCGCTATCCATCCAGAGCGTTTCCATTCCCCAGATCAGCCCGCGGACGGTGAAACGCTCAACTTGAATATTGCGGCCGTTGACGTCAATGCTCTCGGCACCGCGATCTTGAATTTGGACTTCTCCCGACGGCAGCGTCGGCAGGTGTGCCGGCGAACCGTGCGACCTCCAGTAGCGGATCAGCGCCATCTGCACCGCCACCGGCGCATAGCCCGCGATGGTGAAGAACGTCTGGGGCACACTGACGGTGCGTGTGTCTTTACCGCCGCCCGCGCTGCCGGCCTCAGTGTTGCCCTGGTGAATCGTGGCGCTGGACCCGCTGATTTCCACACTGGAATCAATCGCCGACATGCGCGAAGTCTTCCCCTGGATCGTGAAACTCCGCGGCGTATAGTCGTCCGCCGTTTTCAGAGTTGCAGTGAGCGGAACCTTGGTGGCGCGGTCGCTGAATGCGAAATCCGATTTCAGCGTGAGTGAACCTGCCTCGCTCGTGATGGTGTAAGTCTCTTCCCCAATCGGCTGCTCAAATTTGTGCAGCCGGAATTTCCCACTCTCGCCAGCAACAGTGGGCGTAGCCGAAGGAGAGGCCGTCTGAGCAAGCAGGCTGACTGGCGAGAACGCGAGCAAGCAAAGAAAAGAGATGAGGCCGGCTCGGAGCCGACGGAAACAGTTCACGGGAAGAAATCCTCCTGAAAAATCGCGAAACGAAAAAGAGACAAGTCGTCCGGAGAAAAAGTATACATGGGTACCGAGTGTGCGAGGCACTGAGTCCAACGCTTCCCAGTAGGTTGTCTTCCGGAAGCTCACTACGGGATTGACGCGCACCGGCATAGCACGTATAATCGTGCTGCACACTAATTCGTGCATGCTTGGAATCGCCAATGAAGACCAACATTACGCTCAAGCTGGACTCTGGTCTGCTGCGCGAAATCAAGATTCTTGCGGCCCAGGAAGACACATCCATCAGCGCCCTGCTCGCGGCGCGGTTGGAACAAATTGTGCGCGAACGCAAGACCTTTGATCGAGCGCGCAAGCGCGCCTTGGCGCGGCTGCGCGAAGGGCTGGACCTGAAGTGGACGCGTCCACGCTCACGCGATGAACTTCACGAGCGGTAACCATGGCCGACAAATTCTTCGTTGACACCAATATTCTGATCTACGCGCATGACCGCTCCGCAGGGATAAAGCACCAGCGTGCCCGCCACGCGATCGAGCGCTTGTGGACGATCGGGCAAGGCGTGCTGAGCACGCAGATCCTGCAGGAACTCTGCATCAACTTGCGCCGCAAACTGGCCCGGCCGCTTCCCGCGGACGAAGTTCGCCGCCTGATCCAGGACTATCTAAGCTGGGAAGTCGTGGTCAACAGTCCGGAAGCTGTCCTTCAAGCCATGGAGATCGAGGTGCGCTACAAAATCAGTTTCTGGGACGCACTGGTTTTGCACGCAGCCGAACAGTCCGGTGCGGCAGTTCTTTATTCCGAAAATCTCGCCGCCGGTCAGAACTACGGCCCGGTTCAGGTGATGAATCCACTTCTGTAAAGTGGCCCAACGTTGCTGGGTCATAGTCGACTCTCTGTCCGGATACACTATATTAATGACCACCGCCACCCTCAACGCCCTCGCCCGCGCCTCATCCGCATACCTGCGCTCCGCCATGCATCAACCGGTTCAGTGGCGGGAGTGGGGCGAGGACGCGTTTGCCGCCGCGCAGCGCGAGAACAAACCCATGCTGCTCGACATTGGCGCCGTGTGGTGCCACTGGTGCCATGTGATGGACCGCGAATCTTACGACGATCCCGAAATCGCCGCCATCGTGAACCAGCATTTCATCGCCGTGAAGGTCGATCGCGACGAACGTCCCGATATTGACAGTCGCTATCAGGTCGCGGTGCAGGCCGTCAGCGGCCAGGGTGGATGGCCGCTCACCGCGTTTCTTACTCCTGATGGCAAACCATTTTACGGCGGCACTTATTTTCCGCCCAGCGATGGCTACGGGCGTCCCAGCTTCCGGCGCGTCTTGCTGAGCATCGCCAATGCCTACAAAGAAAAACACGGCGAC
>Ga0187863_10001690_pt1 | contig 17383 bp, 16 predicted proteins | sample June2016WEW_11_1_FD_132975 | JGI IMG/M metagenome (GOLD analysis project Ga0187863, IMG submission 132975) | Peatland microbial communities from SPRUCE experiment site at the Marcell Experimental Forest, Minnesota, USA - June2016WEW_11_10 | ecosystem: Environmental > Terrestrial > Soil >... | reverse complement strand
GCGAGGTTGATGGTGATGTGCGTGGGCGGAATGTCGTAGCCACAGTTCTTCAGCGCGGCGCGTACCCGGTCGCGGCTCTCGCGCACCGCGGCGTCGGGCAAGCCGACGGTGTGAAAGTGGTCCTGGTCGGTCTTGATGCCCGAGCAATCCACTTCCACCTGAATGATATTGGCGTCGATGCCGTAGACCGCGGCGCTGAGGGTCTTGTAGAGCATGGGTGCTCCGGGCGAGACATCCGTCGTGCCGCCGTCGGCACACCAAGGCCTGATTCCGGAATGTAGCTAGGTTACGCGGGAGGTCGTGGGCGAGGCTGTGATAGATGTCACGGGGTAGGGCTGTGAATATGTGTAATAGGAAGTTTATGAGGAGCTCTCGCGCGACGGGTCGCGTTCTTTGCGACCCATCAATCGCGCGTTTGGCTCGCTTCCTTATCAAACAGCACCACTCCCGTAAGGGAGATGTTTGAGATCTCTAATCCGTCTCTATCGATTCGTGGCAACCGGTTTGCAAGCTTCAGCGCATTCTGCCTTAGAGCGGTTACGAGATCCTGTTGCCGTGAGAGAAAGATGAGCGAGACAGATTGAACCAAACCAAGCTGATTCGCCCCGAATACGCGGAGAATTTTCGCTGCATTGGGTCTGCCTGCGAAGACACTTGCTGCAAAGGCTGGGCCGTCCCCATCGACCAGGCGGCCTACGAAAAGTACCGGAATCTTCCTGCCAGCCCCTTGCGAAACCTGATCCAGATTAGCTGCCTCATCACGCCGAAGGGGACAGTCTGTACAGACGGCTCCGGGCAAGCCGTTCCCGGACCGGCGGCCTTCGCCAAGATCCGCATGACGGCCTCCAACCAGTGTCCTCTGCTCTCCGAGGATAACCTCTGCCGCATCCAGACCGAATACGGCGCGACGCTTCTCTCGAACATCTGCGCCACGTATCCTCGCATTGTTCACACGATTGGCGGTATCGAGGAGAAGGCGCTTGCGCTTTCGTGTCCGGAGGCCGCACGTCTAGTCCTTCTCAACCCAGGCCTGCTCAGTTCGGCCCAGCCCGTTGCCAGTCATGGAACGCCGACCGATTCGGTTTTCCACCACCTCCCTGGAAATGATACTGCCGGGTACACCGGTTCCCTGCGCTCGTGGTTCTGGCCCATCCGGGAATCCGTACTGGGCCTGGTGAGGAATCGGACTTACCCGCTTTGGCAGAGGTTGTTTCTGCTGGGTATTTTGTGCCGACGGCTCGATTCCATCGCCCAGGGCGAACTCGAACTTCCGTTGCTCGCATTTCTCCGCGACTTTGAAGCCTCGATCGCCTCCGGCACCCTGCGGGCGGCCATGGAAGCCATGGAAACCCTTCCCGCGGACTGCGCTCTGCAGTTGGATGTTGTGCTGCGGCTGGCTGGGATGGTACTGCAGTATTCCAGCGTCCATCCTCGCTTTATGGAATGTGTGGAGGCTTTCAAAGCGGGCATCGGCAACGGGCCGGGCGCAAGGTTGGATTCCCTCAGCGTCCACTACGCCCAGGCGCACGATCGATTCTACGCACCGTTTTTTGAGCGGCATCCATACATCCTCGAAAACTATCTGATCAATACCATCGTGCGCTGCCAGTTCCCTTTGCGAGAAGCGCCGCAGGCCGGCGCATCGCCTTCCATGACCCGTGAATACGCGCTGCTGACGGCGCAGTTCGCCTTGATGAAAGGATTGCTGATTGGCGTGGCTGGCTGTCACCGCGAAGCGTTTTCCACGGACCATGTGGTGCACACGGTGCAAGCCGCCTCCAGACACTTCGAGCATCACCCCGATTTCCTCACCCAGGCCCACAATTTGCTCGTAGAGACCCACATGGACGGCGTGCGGGGCCTCGCCATCCTGCTCAGGAACACAGAGGCGACCGCGTCCGGCGCAGCATCGAGCGATGTACGCGAGCCATTTCCGCAGGCGAAGGCTTCTTGAGCGGACAGCCTTCCCAAGATTGTGTCTTTGGAGTCCCACATTTGCGTAACCGGCCTTTACTCAGGCTGAGAGCGGCCCGTGCCGGCTCGCACCACGTTCTAGCGAACGGTATCTGCGTGGCGAAGCAGTAGCATAGTCTTTCAACTCAAGAACCGGGGTCGATAAGTGAAATCGCGAATTTCCGACAATAATCCTCGAGAGTCCGCTCCACGCTACGGCGGCACTGTTCGGGTTGGTTCCAAGACTGACTTCGATAGTGTTCTGCGGGTTCGCACCGAACCCTCAGCCCGTCTTATGCCTGCCGGAGGCTTACCCTTCGCAGTCTCGTAGCCAGTCTCCGCGCGCCCCTCCGGTCTGACTCCAAGTTTAGCGGCCGTCTGGATATCAAGCTGCCCTGTGACCGGCAGATTCTCAGTCTTCTGATACGCGCGAATATGTGCTCGAGTCCGCAGCCCGAAGACGCCATCGACCTCACCAGGGAAGTGTCCTTTATCGCGTAAAGCTTCCTGCATCTTCTTGACGTCGTTTGAATGTCCGAGCTCGGGCACTTCTTGGCTGAGCTGGGTGCCCGAGACGATCGACGTCCGGCGAGGCCCCGAGATCCCTGTTGTCAGCAATATTAAGACAATCCCAGCAGACACGGCTTTGCCGGCAAAAAACATTCTCATCCTCTATTCGCACACCGGCACATCGTCGCTCATTTGCTCCAGCCATACTGTGCAGAATGGCTCATCTTCCGAGCCATCGGACACAATCCCCCGTCAATCCGGGCTTTCCGTGATTTGGAACCATCCAAGAAAGCACATGGCGGCGGAGTCGCGGATCGTCCGGATCCCCCGCGTGATGCCAGCCGCTACGCCATTGTCGTCAGCAGCCAGTCGATGAGTGCATCGGCCGGATGTACCAGATTCTCCAACAACAACGGTTGTTCCCCCCCGTGCGTATAATTACGATGGTTTTAGTGGTTGAAGATTTCGTCGCTCCACGAACGCGAGACCAGGTAACTTCCCCATGACAGAGGCTTCTCCCGGTACTCCTCGACGCTTGCGTCCTCCGCAGAATCTGGAGCGCGAAGAATCTCAGCTTTGGCGATGGATTCTCTTATTCATGGTGTTGCTGGCCGCAGGCTTTGCCTACCTCGCCTGGGAGCGCCTGGAAAGTTTGCCCTACCACCTGGGTCCAATGGCGTTGGGAGTGCTGGTCTTGTCCGTGCTTCTCGCCGTCTACGCCTACGGCCGGCGGCGGGAAGTTGTCGAGCTCAAGATGTTGCTCCAGGATCTGCAGGAACATGTGGGCGCGGCTCCCTCCGAAGAGCAACTCGATCAGCTGAGCGAGGTGATTGCGCGCTCTCAGCGCAGCTTCAAAGAGCTCATCGACTCTTTCGAAGATGCCGCTTGCGCCGTATCTCTGGACGGCACGTTGCGCACCGTCAACAAAAGCGTCAGCGAACTGCTGAATCTTCCTTATACCGCCATTGTAGGACAGAAATTCTTCGACTTCCTCGAGGAACCGACCCGCGCCGGCGTGGAAGCCGGGCTGGTGCGTTTTGTAGAGAAGAGGCACTGGGCCGGCACCGTGCGGGTGCGCTTCAAGAACAACTCCCGGCCACTCTTCTTCGATTGTGTTCTCAACGCGATTGTCAAAGGTGGCGAGGTGGTTGGTGTCAGCGTGCTGGGACGGGATGTGACCGGCCAGCACGAGAAAGAACTCCGGTTCACCGAACTCTTCGAGACTCTACAGGAAGGCGCATACTTCAGCTCGCCGGAGGGCAGGCTGCTCGACGCTAATCCCGCGCTGGTGAGCATCCTGGGCTATACAACGAAAGATGAGTTGCTCGGTCTTGAGCCCAAAGATCTGAACGTGGATCCCGCTGAAGAGCCGGTGCTTGGCCGGGCCCCTGACGATCGCGGCGGCGTGCGGGCGCGCGAGATCACGCTCCGGAAAAAAGATGGGACGGCAGCGGTGTTTCTGGAATCCTCCCGCGCCGTCTGGGATGCCGCGGGCAAGTTGATTCGTTATCAGGGCACGCTCGTCGACGTCACGCAAAGGCGCAAACTAGAGCGGCAACTGCTGCAACAAGAAGAATTCCGCAAGCGATTACTGGAAAGCTTTCCCGACCTTATTGTCGTGGTCGATCTCGAGGAGAAGTACACTTTCGTGAGTGCCCGGGTGCGCGACCTGCTGGGTTACCAGCCTGAGGAGCTTTTAGGCAAGAAGATATCGGAAACCGAAGGTTACTCCCCGGAACTGGTCGCTCTCTACCACGAAGTCGCTTCCAGCCAGAAGATTTTCGGATCCGCGGAATATGGCACGCGGCACCGCGATGGAAGCGGACGCACCATGCGCGCCTCCGCCAGCCAGTTCTCCGATGCCGATTCCAAGCTGGCGGGCGTGATCATTTCCGTTCACGACATCACGATGGAAAAGAAATTCGAGCAGCAAATCGTGCAGAGCGAACGCCTGGCTGCCATGGGCGCGATGATCGGCGGAGTGGCCCACGAACTCAACAATCCCCTCACCAGTATTCTGGGAGTGAGCGAACTTCTGCAGGACAGTCAAACTACCGATGCCGCACAGAAGCAAATTGCCATCTTGCAGCAGCAGGCTCGCCGCGCTGCCGAGATTGTTCACAACCTGACGTATTTCTCGCGTCCTCCCTCGTCCGGCCAGACCCGGGTCAATCTCGCGGAGGTGGTCGAGCGCACGCTCAACCTGCACGCTTACTCGCTTCGCAAGAACAATATTACGGTGGACTTCCTGCGCGAGCCCGGATTGCCCTACGTGGAAGGCGACCCGCACCAACTGATGCAGGTCTTTCTGAATTTGATATTGAATGCCGAGCAGGCCATTCGCGAGGCCCGCGACCGCGGAACCTTACGCATCCGCCTGGGAACGACCGGGACATCGGTTTGGGCGAGCTTTTTGGACGATGGTCCGGGGATTCCGCAAGACATCCTGGGTAGCGTCTTCGATCCCTTCTACACGACGAAGCGGCCAGGGCGGGGAACCGGCCTCGGCCTCAGCATCTGCAAGTCGGTCATGAAGGAACACAACGGCACCATCGATGCCGCCAACGCCCCGGGAGGCGGAGCGGTATTCACCGCGACTCTGCCTGCGGCGCATTCCAGCTAACGGTCATTAATCTCGCTCCACCGCCATGGCAACCGCGTTGCCTCCACCTAAACATAGCGCGGCGATCCCACGCCTGGCGTTGCGCCGTGCCATCTCATAAATAAGAGTTACCAGCACGCGCGCGCCGCTGGCTCCGATGGGATGTCCGATCGCAACTGCGCCTCCATTCACGTTGACCTTGCCGGGATCGAGTCCAAGCTCACGCATCACACCCAGCGCCTGCACCGAGAAGGCTTCATTGAGTTCGTACAGATCGACGTCTTCGTTTTTCCAGCCGGTCTTCTCCCAGATCGTTCGCACCGCATCCACGGGAGCCATCATCACCCACTGCGGCTCGACGCCGCTGGTGGCCTGCGCCACAATCCGTACCATGGGTTGCGCTCCAAGTTCCTTGGCTCGCCGGGCACTCGTCACCACCACTGCCGCGGCTCCATCGTTTACTCCCGGAGCGTTGCCCGCGGTCACGGTTCCGTCTTTCTTAAACGCAGGCTTCAACGAGCGCAGCACCTCGATCGTCGTATCCTCACGCGGGCTCTCGTCCTTTTCGAAGAACACCGGAGCTGCGCCTTTCTTCTTCGAGGGAATTTCTACCGGCACGATCTGCGACTTGAACCGGCACTCCTTGATCGCGGCTACCGCCTTGCGGTGCGAATGGACGGCAAACTCGTCCTGCTCTTCGCGCGTGATACCGTATTTCTCCGCCACGTTCTCGCCGGTGATGCCCATGTGATAGTCGTTGTAAATGTCCCACAGTCCGTCGTGCACCATGGAATCGATCACCTGACCGTTTCCCAAGCGATATCCCTTGCGCGCCTGCGGCAGCAGATAAGGAGCGTTGGTCATCGATTCCATGCCGCCCGCCACCACAATAGAACTGTTTCCGGTCTGCACCGCTTGCGCTGCGAGAGCCACTGCTTTCAATCCGGAGCCACAAACCTTGTTGATTGTCATGGCACCTGTTGCCGGCGACAATCCGCCGAAGATTGCCGCTTGTCGCGCCGGATTTTGTCCCAGCCCAGCAGGGAGCACGTTGCCCATGATGCATTCGTCGACTTGATCGGAGGACAAGCCAGCGCGCTTCACTGCCTCGCGCACCACGACCGCGCCCAGCTGAGGAGCGCTCAAATCGGTGAGACTGCCCAGAAATTTTCCCACTGCCGTACGACAACCGGAAATGATGACAACATCATCGAAAGCCGCCATTGATCATGCTCCCGCGAAGATTTCGCAACTGCCATTATAGATGCAGCGGCGCGCGAAAGTGATGAACGCCGGCAAAGCAGCTCGCCGCCGTAAGCTCTTCCGCACACGAATAGTTGAGACGAGCGCGGTGATCGCCGCTGCCTTTTCGTCCCTCGCCAGCGCACGCTTGCGATGCATTCTGATCACGCGATCGGGAGATTCTCGCCTTCACTCTTGTCTCGCAGTGACTTTGGTACACCGACGCAAGCTACACCACATGCATTTTTTTCTTGACTTCATTTTTCATTAACTCTATACAATCAATTAGTTGCAACAAATGATCGTTGCAGATTTTTCCATGAAAAATGGAAGGGAGAATAGAACCAATGGCAACCAAGAAAAAGGCAAAGAAGAAAAAGAAGCATTAAGAAGGTCGGTACGAAGTCAAGAACAAAGGGGGGACGCCAAAAGCGCCCCCTAAGTTTTTTGGGGGGCAGAAGTGCGCATCGATCAGTCCAGCGACTTCGGAACGCTCCTGACAACATTGGGAACCCGCTTTTCTCTCGCCGGGCACAATCCTCGGAATGCGCAAAAACTGCAGTGAAAATCAGGTTTGGGATCGAAGTTCCCTTCCGCGATGCCGCGCGCTACATCCCGCACTCGTTCTCGCGCTTCTTCCAACTGAAACTCCGTGCGCTTCGAGAGGACGCTCACGTTGCCTTCGAGATTGTGAAACATTAATGCACCCACGCGGTATCCCCACTTCTCCTGAGCGGCCATAGCGTAGATCGAAAGCTGCAGACTTTCGTCCGCATCTTCCTGCGATCGAGCCTTGCCGGTCTTGTAATCGACGATCGCAACACTCCCGTCCGCCGTCCGATCCATTCGGTCGATTCGCCCCGCTACCTTCGTCCCCGCAATTTGCACGTCAAACCATTCTTCCGTGTGCAGAACCTCAGGCGTGGGAGCTGACCGCATCCCAGCAAGAAAGTCCCGCAACTGCTCCAGCCCTTGCTTGAAGTACAAGTCCCGCTGATATTCGTCCTGGATTCCTGAGGTAGCCAGGTCATCGCGAAAAAGCTGCAGCAGTTCGTCGTCGCTCTTCGTCCGGCCCAGGCGCACGGAATCATAGTAGGTGCGAAGTACGCGGTGCATGGCTGCTCCGTACTGCAGGGCCGCGTGGACCTGCCGCGCCAGCTTCCATTCGCGCTCAAACTTGAACTGCAAAGGACAAGTCTCATAGGTCTCAACTGCGGAGGCGCTCAACCGTGCATCCAGCCCTTCGATGGCCGGAAGCGCAAGCCACGCCGCCAAGCGAGAGCCTTCGGGATGTGCCGGATCCGCCGCCGCGGCCAACTCAATCAACTCGGGTTGCGAAGGCAACGCCGCCCGTGACCGGAGCCACGGTTGCAGTCCTGGATTGCCAATCAACTCGCGCATTAGGCCGGCCGGAGTCTTGTCGCGTCCGGTTCCCTGCTTTCCGTAAATATGCAGTGAATCCTTGGCTCGTGTCATCGCCACGTAGAAAAGCCGGCGCTCCTCCTGATCGTAGAGCGTCTTGTCATCATCGCCGGCCGCGACGGAATCCGGATCGCGCAACTCCCAGGGAAACTCCACCAGCGTCTCCCGGTAGCTGGCCGGAAACGAGCCGCGGGTCGCGCGCAGGATGAAAACGTGAGGGAATTCAAGCCCTTTGGCTCCGTGAGCGGTCATCAGGCGCACCCCGTCTTCGTTCTCCTTCGACCCCATCGGAATCACTCCGCCCGCCTGGCGAAAATAATCCAGGTATTCGATCCATTCGCTCAGTTCTTTGGTCTTGGTGGTTGCTTTATTTTCCCAGTCACCCGCGAACTTCAAGGCCGCCTGCAGGATGGAGGAGTTGAGGTCGAGCCCGAACTGCTTTCCGATCAATTGCAGAGCGGCACGCGTCTTAGCCCGCTTCCGGTTCACTTCATCGCGCGCCTGACGCACCGACTCCAGCACTGCCCGGCCGCCGGCGACGGTATCGAGTACCGAAGATAGCGGAATCACGACTCCGTCCTTCGAGTCCTTTGCAATCGCACGCAGTGCAGCACGAAGCTGTTCCGGATCGACGTCAAACTGCGGCAACGCTGCCACGCGGAAAAGGCTGGCGTCGGATCCCAAGTCCACCACGACCGCGACGCAGGCAAACAAATCCCGCACCTCCGGCGTATCGCTCACATCCATGTTCTCGATGGAGAAAGGGATTTCCCGCTCGGCCAGTTGTTCCACCACCGCGTCCCGGTGTCCGTGCAAACGGTAGAGGACGCCAAAGTCCTTCCACGCGCAACGCGAACGGCGCCGCGTCTCTTCGATAATGCTGGCTACGTCCGGCGCTTCCGCATCCTTGGCGGCAAAAGAAATCGCTTCTACAGGGAAGGTGGCCAGCGTTCTTCCTTCCTTGGCCGCTTCCTCCTCGCGCGCTGACTGCAAAGGAGTCCGCCGGTAGGCGAGAGCGTCGCTCGCCGCAAACACCGGAGGGTTCTTATCGACGACGGCAAAAGCACACTGCAGAATCGGAGTCGTCGAGCGCCGGTTCTTGCCCAACACGACCAGCTTGGCCTCGGGAAAATGCCGGCGAAACAAATGAAAGGCCGCGCTGGACGCCCCGCGAAAGCGGTAAATGGCCTGATCCGGATCTCCAACCGCGAAGACGCTCCCCTCATCGCCCGCCAGCGCCGCCAGGATTTTGATCTGTGCGAAGTTGGCATCCTGAAATTCGTCCACCATAATAAACCGGGCGCGAGATCGTTCGGTGCACAGCAGATTTTTGTCGGTCGTGAGCATCTCGTGCGCCCGCGTAATCATGTGGCCGAAGGTCCCTAGATTCTCTTCGCGCAGCCAGCGCTCGGTGGTGGCAAATACGCGGGAAATTTCCTGGCAGCGAGCGATCACTTCGGCATCGCTCAGCTGATCCTTCGACTTCGAAACCCGGGGAACAGGCAGTTCGCCTCGCTCCAGCCGCGCAACATATTCTGCGTACTTTTCCGGCGTGACCAGTTCGTCATGGCAGCGACTGAGGAAACCCAGCAGATCATTGAGAAACTGCCCCACATTCGCCGCCCGGACGTAGTGTTCCAATCGAAGCTCACGAACTCTCTTGCGCAGGTAAATCCATAGGTCCTTCTCGTCGAGCACGCCAAAGTCTTTTCCCGCGCGCTTCAGAAGGTCGAGGCAATAATCATGAAAGGTCGCGGAGTGAATTTCCTTGCCGACGTGGGCTCGCACCCGATCACGCATCTCTCCGGCAGCAGCCACCGTGTAGGTGAGGGCGAGCACTTCGTCGGGTTTCGCATGCCCTTGTTGGACGAGGCGGGCAACTCGGTGGATCAGAACCGAAGTCTTGCCCGTTCCGGCCCCCGCCACCACGAGCATGGGTCCGCGAACATGGTCAATCGCTTCACGCTGGCGATCGTCCGGAACAAATGGCGCGGGATGAGCTTTTGATTTGGAGACAGCCATCGCGGCTCAGAATACCACCACGATCAGCACCGCGCAGTATGCGAGGCGAGTCTAGAGAAATCAGGCACAAAACTAGAGTGAGTACAGCTCGGAAGCCACAACTGCAGTGGCGGCCATTGCCGCCGTCTCGGCGCGGAGAATGGTGTTGCCTAGCGAGGCGGAAATCCATCCTGCTTGCCCGAAAGACTGCGATTCGTCATCGGTCCAGCCTCCTTCTGGACCAACTGCCAAAGCCACTGCGCCACCTGACGCATCGGGTCTTACCACGTCGCGCAACAAAGTTCGTTCTTCCGATTCTGCCAGCACGATCCGCAGAGCCACTTGAAGAGTCAACGCCTCCGCCAGCTTAATCGGCACAGCAATCTCCGGCGGAGCGGCGCGACGCGACTGTTCGGACGCTTGCCGGGCAATGCGCCGCCAACGCTCCACTCGTTTCGCCGAGGCCGCAGCCAGATGCGAGTCCGTCCGCCGCGCGATCACCGGCACAATCCGCGAGACGCCCAGTTCCGTGCACTTCTCGATCGCCCACTCCATGCGGTCGAACTTGAACACCGCGAGAACCAGAGTGATCTCGGCCAGCCCCACACTGGAAACTTCTTCGCCCAGCTCAAACTCAACCCGGCCGTCGCCGACGGAAGCGACTCGCCCACGCCGCACCACGTCGCCTGTGGCTATATCGAACTCCTGCCCCACGCGCGCCCGGAGCACGCGAACCAGATGACCCGCATGCTCGCCGACAAGGGCAGCGCGGTCACCCGAGACTTCGTCGGCAATGAAACGGCGGCGCGTCATTACTTCAGTTGCCTGTGGCCAGCGGCCAGTTCCCAGAAAAGGCTCATAGTAACGACAGTCATGCTTGGTCATTTCGGCCGTTTACGGCGCATTGGATGACAGACCAGCGAACTGCACTCTGGGAACTGGCGGCTGGCAACTGTTTCACCCGAACATATCCTTCACCCGACCCAGCAGCGATCGCATCATCGGCTGATTGTCCACCTTCGCGGTAGTCTCCAATTCCTGCAGCAACTCTTTTTGGCGCTTGCTGAGCTTGCTGGGAATCTGCACCCGCACCTCCACGTACAGATCGCCCTTGCCGTGCCCATTCAGCACAGGCACGCCCTTGTTGCGGATGCGAAACGTCGTGCTGGGCTGCGTTCCCTCGGGAATCTTGAGCGTATGCTCGCCTTCCAGTGTGGGCACGCGAATCTCCGCGCCCATGGCCGCTTGCGTCACCGATAGCGGGACGGCGCAGTGCAGATCGTTCCCTTCCCGCACAAAAAACGGATGCTCCTTCACGTGCAGCACCACGTAGAGATCGCCCGCCGGTCCGCCAAAAGGTCCGGCCTCGCCCCCACCCGTGAACCGGATGCGAGTCCCGTCTTCCACACCTGCCGGAATCTTGGCGTCCACCGAGCGTTGCCGCAAAATCCGTCCTTCGCCTTTGCACTTGTGGCACGGGTCGGTAATCACGCTGCCCGTCCCCTGGCACGCCGGACAAGTCCGCGCAATGCTGAAAAAACCCTGCTGATACCTCACCTGTCCTCGCCCGGCGCACGACCGGCATGCCGTAGGACCTTTGCCCGGCGCGGTTCCCGATCCCCGGCAGTCTTCGCAGGCTTCGTGACGGCGCACCATCACACGCGTCTCCGTGCCGAACGCAGCTTCTTCGAACTCGATGCTTAGATCTTCGCGCAAATCCGCGCCGCGCTGAACCCGGCTGCGCCGCCGCCCACCGCCTCCAAAGGCATCTCCAAAACCGAAGAACTCGCCGAAAATCTCTCCGAAGTCCTGGAACACCGTGGGGTCGAAACCCCCGCCAGGCCCAGCTGCACCGCCCACTCCGGCATGGCCGTAGCGGTCATACAACGACCGCTTCTCGGAGTCGGCCAGGATCGCGTAAGCTTCCGTGACTTCCTTGAACCGTTCTTCCGCGTCCGGATTGTTCGGGTTCCGATCGGGGTGGTGCTGCATGGCAAGCTTTCGATAAGCGCTCTTCAACTCCCCTTCGCTCACCGTGCGGCTCACACCCAGCACTTCGTAATAATCGCGTTTTGCGTTCGTGGCCAGAATAGGCGCCTTTCCCAATCAGCTAGAGTTGTGCAACAAGACCAGGTTGGAAAATTACTTCCCGGGATTCCTCGCCACTTTCACCATCGCGGGCCGCAGCAGCCGATCCTTGAACTTATAGCCGCGCTGCAACTCCTCGAGAACCTCATGATCGGCCGCGTCGGTGGTTTCCACCATCTCAATGGCTTCGTGATAATGCGGATCAAACACCTCGCCCTTCGACACAATGGCATTCACCGAAAGCTTGGCCAGCGCAGTCTGCAGCTGCTTGTAAATCAGCTCCACTCCGCTGCGAAACTCCGCCGCATCCGATTTCACCTGCAGGGCGCGCTCCAGACTGTCTACCACCGGCAGCAGAGACTTGATCGCATCCGCCACGGCGTAATCGCGAAATTCCTGCTGTTCCTTGCCCGCCCGCCGGCGAACGTTTTCAAACTCCGCCTGCGCCCGCGCCAACCGGTCCAGCAGCGAGTCGCGCTCCGCCTTCAGTTTCTGTAATTCCGCGCCCGCGCCAGACTGTTCCCCACTCACCGCCGTCTCTGGGGGGCTGTTATCCCCATCGTCCGACCCCGCCGGGAGTTCGTGCTCCAGATCCAACCCAGCCTTGTGTGTTTCCGACTTACCATTCACTTTGGCCATAAATGAGCGTGGTTACTCCGATTCATTCAGGATTTTGTCAAAGAGGCGCGCAATGTAGGAAACCGCGGTCATCGTGTGCTGATAATCCATTCGCGTCGGCCCGATCACCGCCAGCGATCCAAACATATCGGTTCCCGAACGCGCCGGCGCTCCGATCAGCACGAAGTTCTGCATGGAAGGCAGAGTATCGTCCAGCCCGATCACCACCCGCACCGCCTCCTGCTTTACGTCAAGGTAAGCTCCTAGGAGTTGCGCGACTTTCTCTTTCTCTTCCAGCGTCTTCAGCATCTCCTGCAGACGCTTGCGATCTTCCTGACCCGTCACCAGGTTCGCCGCACCTTCCACGAACACCACCTGCGTGCCGGCCTCGGCAGCGAGCGCACCTTGTTTGTAGAGCTGCTCGATCGAATTCATCAGACGATCGTACTCGCTGCGTTCCTGCTCAATCCTCCGCCCCAGTTCGGCGCGCATGGACTCGATCGTCCAGCCACGAAAGTTTTCGTTGATGTAGCGCGCCGCGAGATCCAGCTCCGCCTGCGGCAGATCGAGCCTCAATACCCGGTCACGCACCAACCCCGAGCGTGTCACCAACACCGCCAACACCTTCTGATCGCCTAAGCGCGAGAAGTACACATGCTCCAGCGAGTTCCGGGCGCCGCTAGTGGCCACGGTTACGCCCACGTTCCGCGAAATCAGCGACAACACATGCGACGTGCGCTCCATGAACTCCTGCACATCGCTGATGCCTGCCAGCGAGTCAGAAATCATGGTTTCTTCCTGCGGCGCCAACTTCGCCGTTCCCGTGATCTGCTCTACATAGTACCGGTACGCGTCGGTGGTCGGCACCCGTCCCGACGACGTATGCGTCTGCTCCAGAAACCCGGCCTCCGACAAGTCCGCCATGACATTGCGAATCGTCGCCGGACTCAGCCCCTCCCGGTTCGATCGCGACAGCGTGCGCGAACCAACCGGCTCGCCCGTGGAAATGTAAGTTTCCACGATTGCGGTCAGAACTTCGCGTTCCCGCTTGCCGATATTGGGGTCAGATGGCATCTTGTACTAAGGAAGTTGCCGACTTGCGGCTACTCCACATTCCCAGCTAAGTATTTTAGATGCAAAAACTTAGCTTACGACGCAAACACCGCGTCCTGCTTGGATTCTAGGAACGCTCCACCTTCCCTGTCAAGGACCGCAGATCAGCTCCCAACGTGGCCCAAGCTTCTCGCCCCCGAACCCCGTCCGCATCTTCCCCTCGTCCCCCATCTCCGCGTATCCTCAACTCCCGTGATCCGAAACCGTTCCCTATGAAATCCAAACCTCACATCGCCGTCATTGGAGCCGGCGCCTTCGGCGGCTGGACCGCCCTTCATCTTCTTGAGCGCGGCGTCCGCGTGACCTTACTCGATGCCTGGGGCCCGGGCAACTCGCGCGCCTCTTCTGGTGGTGAAACCCGCATCATGCGTGCCACCTACGGCCCTGACCAGCCCTATACCGAACTAGCTGCCCGTGCCCTCAAGCTGTGGCAGAAGTATGAACGACGCTGGAAGAAGCAGTTTCTCCATCGCACCGGAGTTCTCTGGATGGTCAGCAGCCGCGACGACGCCTACGAACGTGGCTCGCTCGCCATGCTCCGCGAAAGCCGCATCAAGTTTCAGGAACTCTCCACCCGCGAGATGAAAAAGCTTTGGCCGCAGATCAACTTCGCCGACGTCCACTGGGGAATCTTCGAACCCGAGTGCGGATATCTCGACGCCCGCGCCAGTTGCCAGGCCGTAGTCGATGCCTTCGTCGCCGAAGGCGGCGCGTATCGGCAGCTCGCAGTGTCGTCCGATGGCTTGGAGAGCGTGCCTCTTCGCAGCCTGACACTCTCCGACGGCTCGCGCCTCAAGGCCGATCACTACGTCTTCGCCTGCGGTCCGTGGCTCGGCAAACTCTTCCCCGAAACTTTGGGAAAGATCATCCGCCCGACCAAGCAGGATATTTTTTTCTTCGGGCCGCCCGCCAGCGACTCGCGCTTCACAGACGCGCATCTTCCGGTGTGGGGCGATCACCTCTCGATTGACCACGGCAAGCGCTTCTTCTACGGCATCCCCGGCAGCGACCGTCGTGGCTTCAAAGTCGCCGATGACACTCGTGGTCCCGCCTTCGATCCCACCAATGGCGAACGAATCATCACTCAAGCCACGCTGAAGCGCGTTCTTGAATACGTCGCTTTCCGCTTCCCAGCGATGAAAGACGCGCCGCTGATCGAGACCCGCGTCTGTCAGTACGAGCAAACTCCCGACAGCCACTTCATCGTGGATCGCCATCCCCGCATGAATAACGTTTGGCTGCTCGGCGGCGGATCGGGCCACGGCTTCAAGCATGGGCCAGCGCTGGGAGAGATCATGGCAGACTTGATACTGAAGGATGGTGAACCGGATCCTGTTTGGCGGTTATCGCGATTCTCGAAGCCACAAGCCAGCTAGCACCACAGAGGCCACAGGGTATTGCTCTGTGTTTCCCTGTGTCCTCTGTGTTAAAGATTTTCCCTTACTGAATCGAAATCACGCTGGCCGACTCGCCCGCCTTAATCTCCGCTACCCGCGCCGCCACCTTCCGCGCAAACGCAAAGATCGACTTGGCATGCGGCGAATTCTCGCCTTCCAGAACCACGGGCGTGCCGCCGTCCCCGGACTTCCGCACCTCGGGGTCTAGCTCAATGCTGCCCAGAAATGGCACGCCAAACTGCTTTGCCATGTTCTCCGCCCCGCCGCGCGAGAAGATATCGATCTCGTGGTTGCAATGCGGACACGTAAAGAAGCTCATGTTCTCGACGATGCCCACCAGGTCCACCTTCATCTGCCGGAACATTTCGATGGCTTTGCGCGCGTCCTGCAGCGAAACATCGGACGGAGTCGAAACCACCACCGCACCCGTCAGCGGCACCGACTGCACCAGCGACAGCGCAATATCGCCGGTTCCCGGCGGCAGGTCGATCACCATGTAATCCAGATGTCCCCACACCACCTGTCCCAAGAATTGCTTTACGATCTGGTGCAGCATCGGCCCGCGCCAGATAATGGGCTTGTCCCCGGGATTGAGGAATCCCACAGAAATCACCTTCAGCCCAAACGCTTCCAGCGGTTCGATGCGGTTTTCGCCCGCCATCTTCGGCTGCCCGCTCACCCCCAGCATCAGCGGGACGTTCGGCCCATACACATCGGCGTCAAGCAGTCCGACCTTATGTCCCATCTTGGCCAGCGCGACCGCCAGGTTCACCGACAGCGTGGTTTTGCCCACGCCGCCCTTGCCCGAACCCACGGCAATAATGGCATCGACTCCCGGCAACGGTTGCGGCCCCGGCGCGGCCTGCCCGGGTTGATGAGGCATATGTGCGTTCAAAGGATCACACTCCAAGAATTAATCAGGATGGATCAAGCTTCTAGATTATACAGGGGGGAATCGATGTCCATTTGAGAAGCCGCATGATCAGGCTTGGAGTTTGTAAGAATTGATAGGATTATTGGATCGGCTATTTTGGGAGGTGCGCGATGGCCAGGCGGACTCGCATCATGTACATCGAATCGAAAGCGGACGGCCTCGTCGGCCCTGCCCGCATTGGTCGAGTTACTTATAACAAGACGGGTTGCACGATCTCCTATGCCGGGAAACAGTTCCAAAGCTTGAAGGGGTCAGGATTCAAATCCAATTATCGGGAAATCCACAGTGGCGAGGAGTATTGGATATCTGGCCCGCGTCGAGACGGTACCGACCGCCTTTACACAAGCAACATTCCAGTTGAGATTGATGAAGACGTGCGGGAGGAATACTGGACGGCCATCCGGGAAAAACCGGGGCTTAAGGCACGGCGACAGACTTAAGTTCGGGAACAGCCGGGCGCCCAAGGTCTCGCCTCTTCTCCGAGACCTGGGAATCGAGCACAATCCATGCTCCCTTGAGGCGCATTGGAGTAAACTTTGAACTGGTCGTGAGGGGTAAGGTCGGATGGCTTCGCTAAATGGTGTTATCACGCGCGATCCGGAGATTCTTGGTGGTACGCCCGTTTTTCGCGGGACGCGGGTCCCGTTTCAGGCGCTCCTGGACTACATCGAAGGCGGACAGACTCTTGACGAATTCCTCGACGATTTCCCCACCGTAACGCGTGAAGCGGCGGTCGACGCTCTCGAACACGCTAAGGAACTGGTTGTCAGCGGCCTGTGATGAGAGTTCTGCTCGACGAGTGTGTTCCCCGAAAGCTGAAGAGCAGCCTCACCGGCCACGAATGCCGTACCGTTCCCGAGGAGGGGATGGCCGGGAAGAGAAATGGCGAGTTGCTGGCGCTCGCCGAAAAGGCCGGGTTCGACGTCTTTTTGAGCGTGGATCGCGGAATCGAGTTTCAACAGAACCTACAATCCCGACGCGTTTCGGTATTGTTGGTGCACGCGCGATCCAGTCGTCTCGCCGACCTGCTGCCTCACGTACCTGAGATCCTAAGACGGTTAGAACGGCTACGTCCCGGTGAGGTTGTCAGCGTGGGCTAATCCTTGGGCATGAGTTTTTGCCCCGGCACATAGACTATGAAGACTACCTTTAGGGATGGGGCGATGAAGAGAAAGAACGCATTGCCGGCTATACATCCGGGCGAGATTATTAAGGAAGACATCCTGCCGTCGGTTGGCCTGTCTGTAACCGGAGCTGCCAAGGCTTTGGGAGTGTCGCGGCAGATGCTGCACGGCATTTTGGCCGGGCGCAAGCTTCTCTCCGCCGTGATGTGCCTAAGGGTTGCCCGCCTGTTTGGAGGATCTCCGGAAGCATGGATGCGCTTGCAGGCCGCCTACGATCTGAAAAAGTCGGAGCAAAACAAGAAAGTGATGGAGCGCATTGGGCGGATCGTTCCGCTGAATGAAGTGGAAGAGGTCCGGGCGTGAGTTCCTAGAGGGTTGT
>Ga0187863_10001689_pt1 | contig 17388 bp, 19 predicted proteins | sample June2016WEW_11_1_FD_132975 | JGI IMG/M metagenome (GOLD analysis project Ga0187863, IMG submission 132975) | Peatland microbial communities from SPRUCE experiment site at the Marcell Experimental Forest, Minnesota, USA - June2016WEW_11_10 | ecosystem: Environmental > Terrestrial > Soil >... | reverse complement strand
TTCCCTTCGGGGGCTCGATTCTGGCGGCCGGAGTGAGGCCATGACCAGTTTCGCGCTCAGCATCGTCATCCCGGTCTATAACGGCGCCCGCAGCATCGGGCCGCTGGTGGCGGCGCTCGCCGGGCTCGAGATTCCGGGCGGGCACGAGATCGTGCTGGTCAACGACAACAGCCCGGATGACAGCCTGGATGTCTGCCGCGAGCTGATCCGCAAGACGCGCGTGCCGGTCACGCTGGTCGATCTGGCGCGCAATTACGGCGAGCACAACGCGGTGATGGCGGGCCTGCGCCAGGCGCGCGGATCGCATGTCATCACCATGGACGACGATCTGCAGAACCCGCCGGGCGAGGTGCTGCGGCTGTTGCGCCACGCGCAACAGACCGGCGCCGATCTGGTCTATGCCAAGCCGATCGAGAAACAACACGCCGGCTGGCGCAATCTCGGCAGCCGCTTCACCAACCGCGTCGCCGATTTCGTGCTCGACAAGCCGAAGGGGCTTTATCTCTCGAGCTTCCGCTGCATCAGCGCCTTCGCCGCGAGCCAGGCCACGTCCTATGACGGGCCGTTCCCGTACATCGACGGGCTCTTGTTGCAGGTGACGCAGCGCATCGAAAGCCTCGAGGTCGAGCATCTGGCGCGCGAGCACGGCAGCAGCAACTACAATCTGCGCCGGCTGGTGCGGCTGTGGCTCAGCATGTTCGTCAATTTCTCGATCATGCCGCTGCGGTTTGCGACCTTCGCCGGATTTACCTTGAGCTTTCTCGGCGTGATCGGCGCGGCCTGGGCGGCGGTGGACGCGATCTTCCTCGAGCAGACCCCGCCCGGCTGGGCGTCCTTGACCGTGGCGGTGATGCTGCTCTCGGGCGTGCAGTTGCTGATCCTGGGGTTGATCGGCGAGTATCTCGGCCGGATTTATCTGACCGTCAACCGCAAGCCGCAAGCCGTGGTGCGCGAGGTTTCGCGCAACGAAGCCGCCGAGCGCGCGGCGCGGCCCGGAATCGTCAGGAGCGTGTGATGCCGATTTTGCTGCCTTATTACGCCGCGCTGTTCGGCGGCATATTGATCGCGGTCTGCGGCCAGCTGCTGCTCAAGAGCGGCGTGCAGGGCACGGCCGATTTCGCGGCCCAGCTGATGAACGTCTACACCATCATCGGCGTGGGATTATACGGCTGCGCCGCCTTCCTCTATCTCATCGCCATCCGCAAGATTCCGATCTCGGTGGCCTATCCCTCGGTGGCGGTGAGCTATGTGGTGGTGGCGACGGTGGCGCATTTCGCCTGGGACGAAACGCTCACGCCGGCCAAGATCGGCGCCATCGCCATGATCCTCGCCGGGGTGGCGTTGCTGCACCGGCTCGGCTAGGGCATACGCGCATAAAGCAAGATCGGCGGGCAACGGTTGATCGACGTCCGCTTCGTGCCGGAACCGGAGATTGGTACGAAGATTCGATATGTCATGAGAAGCCCGCCATCTCAGGCGCCCCGCGCATGAGTCTGTAATTTCAAATTAGTTTCGGGAGGCGAAGAATGACGGAAACCAATTCAACCGAGCTGTATCGCCAAGAAGGCGATAACTTTCGCTCAGTTCGCCTGTCCGTCAATGCCGACGGCTCGATCAAATTGGATACCCAAGACATGGGTACGCTGGTTAAAGAAATCTGGGGCGATAGCGATTACGAGTTCTGGATCGACGTTCCCGCCTCGGCGCTTCCCAAACTTGTATTCGCTCTGCTGCGGGAAAAATACGCCGGCAGAAACAAAGCGGTTGATGAATTCCGCGCGTTCTGCAAGCAAGAAGGGATCGAACACGAATGGGATTCTTGGGCTTAATGAAACAGTGACGATGCGGTCGCTTTTACCATCTCATCGCCATCCGCAAGATTCCGATCTCGGTGGCCTATCCCTCGGTGGCGGTGAGCTATGTGGTGGTGGCGGCGGTGGCGCATTTCGCCTGGGACGAATCGCTTAACGCCGGCCAAGATCGGCGCGATATCCATGATCCTCGCCGGGGTGGCGCTGCTGCACCGGCTCGGCGAGGGCGGGCACGCATAAAGCAAGATCGGCGGGCAACGGTTGATCGACGTCCGCCTTGCCCCCGATATCGGACATTCATCTTGCATCGGGATTTCGTCAAGTACAGGCAAGAAAATGCCGTGCCCGATGGCACGGCAAGTCTGGGGGAGGTTACTGGAATAAGCCGGGTGCTTAAACGATGCTAATCGTCGTCGCTGCCGACACCTTCGGCTAGTTGCGTCAACGCGTCGGCATCGGCGATGCGCACCTTGTTGGGGGCCAGCACGACGCAGCCACTGGCCTTCAGCGCGGTCAGGACGCGGCTCACGGTTTCGGTGGAAAGGCCGAGATAATCAGCGATATCGGCGCGGCTCATCGCCAACTCGATCCAGTCGCCGGGCCAGCTCTGCCGGCGGGCGAGCATCAACAGGAACGAGGCCACGCGCTCAGGCGCAGTCATGCGGCCAAGCAACATCATCTGGTCCTGCGTGACGGCGAGTTCACGCGTAACCAGTTCCAGAAGCTGGCTCTCCAAGCCGGGGTAATCGAGATACATGCGCTTAAGCTCGCTTCGTGGAAAGCTGCACAGACGCACCGGCGTCAGCGCCTTGGCGTTGAAGTTGTATTTGACGGCGTCGCTGAAACCGCAAAGGTCGCCCGGGAACAGGAAGCCAATGACCGCGCGGCGGTTGTCGAATAGCATCTTGAAGAGCTTTACCGTGCCTTCGGCGACGGTGAAGAAATGGGTCGCCGATTCGCCTTCATGGAGAAAGGTCTCGCCGGCTTCATGGTGAAAGATCTTGCCGGCTTCAATGCTCCGCGATGTATACGCCAACAAAAGGCGCGACAAGCCATCGGCATCGACCTTGGCGTGCGTGATGACGGGAAATGCTTTAGGGCGGGCGGCGATGGCGTCGGCACGCGGCATGGTTTTCTCCTCGATGCGGTACATCTCGGCGCCACGGAAACGCACGATGGCAGGCAAAGCAGCTTAACGATTGCGCTCTTGCGCTTCGGCCATTGCTAAAGGCAGTTGCTCTTGCGCTCGAGCAAGCAGTTTCAATACCTGCTGTCGCGTCTCTTCCGTGCTGTGAAGATTCAGCAATTCCCGATAATGCCGGATATTAAGCCGGATAATGTGCGGATCTTCCATCATGGCTGCTCCCCACCGTCATGAAGGCGGGAGCACGCGCAACCTCTCTTGGAGGGGGCAGGCGTTGTCTCTCAGCCGGCGGGAGGCCCAAGGCAGTCATCGCCGATGCATTAAGCTATGTCGTATTTAGACATATGAGTCGAATCAATTTAAACGGCCGATGACCTTAATTATGTAGGGTCAAAATTTAAACCGCATCACAACCATGTTTTCGCTGATATTTCTGTCTGATCGGCATCCACTTTATCTCCAAGCGCGCCTGGGCATGCATGTCCGCTTTGGGTCAAAAACGGACGCAGCGGCATGTCAGCTTCATGTCCGCTTTACCCCCGGTAACGGACATCGTTCGACGCAAGCAGAAGGCCCGCCTTGGATCGGGAGCGGAGATGGGCTTCCAAGTCCAAGTCATGCCTGGTCCGGGTCCGGTCCGGGTTCGGGGGCGGAGGACCAAAGCAGCCTGAGTACTATCCGGGGCTGCCGCTCGCAACATTCCCTGGCTAATGTTCGAGTTCCACTGGAGATGGGGAGGCGGATATGTGCGCAAAATTCGTGACGTTTTTCATGTCCTTGCTTCTTTTCGCCAGCGTCATCGCGATGCTGGGCGCGGGGCATTAGGCGATCGTCTTTAAGGCCTGAGGCCTGAGTAGTTTCCGAAGCTGCCTCTCGAATCACTCTCCGGCTATCGTCTCAACGCGTGGATTGCAGCTCAATGGAGAATACCCACATGACAATGCTGAAAATGGCCCTGGTTGCGGCGGCACTGCTGGCGTTATCCGGCTGCATCGTTGGGGTCGGCCCCGGCTATTACGGCGGCCCCGGCTATTTCGGCGGCGGCGGATACTACGAGGGCCCCCACGGCGAGCCCTGCTGCGGCGGCGGCGGACACGGCGGCGAGCATCGCTAAATGCGGCGCGCCAATAGAACCCAGCCCACCATTTTCCACTTTTACAAGGGAACGAGGATCGAATCATGATGATCGAGCGCAAATCCTTCCATCGCTATGCGATGGTTATCGCCGCCGGGCTTTTCATGGCCGGATGTTCCGCCTGGTCCTATAGCCCGCCGCTGCGCGGCAACTATCCCACCGCGTCGATGAACGTCGCCGCGCTGCAAGCCGCCCAGCCCGCTCCGGGCGTCAGCCCGTTCAACGGGGATCTGGGCACGCATTACGGCCGCCTGTCCCACTCGCTGCTGAATAACGAGGGGATGATGGACGATGCCGACTACTTCGCGCGCAAGGGGCTGGCCGCCGACATGGGCAAGGTGGTTCCGCCCGAGAATGTCGGCAACTGGGCGATTGCGACGCCGAATGACGCGCCGGTAGGCTACGGCGTCGTCTTGAACGACACGCGCAAACGGCTGGTGGGCTTTCTCGACGCCAACCGCGACCGCAACGCCGATACGGCCGCCCACGCCCAGGTGCTGTTCGATTGCTGGATCGAGCATACCGAGTGGCAAATCGCGTACGGCTTTAACGGACGGTGCCATACCGAGCTGATGGCGATTCTCGGCGGTGGCCAGCAGAACTTCGTCGTCTATTTCAACTTCAACAAATCGGACCTGACCGCCGACGGCCAGAAGGTGGTCGACAACGCGGCCGCCTATTACAAGGCGAACGGCATGCTCAAGGTCGCAATCGCCGGCTACACCGACACGTCCGGCACGGCGGCCTACAATATGGGCCTGTCGCATAGCCGCGCCGACGTCGTACGCGCCGCGATGATCAAGGACGGCGTACCGTCCGCCAAGATCAGCACCGCTTGGTACGGCAAGACCAACCTGGCCGTGCCGACGCCCGATGGCGTGAAAGAGCCGCGCAACCGGCGCACCACGATCGCCATCCAATAACGGCCTTACGCACAGGCTTCGACCATACGGCCCGGGCGCAAGCCCGGGCCGCTTTCTTTGGCGCGGGATCGCGTCCGCTTTGCCCCCGACGGCGGACATTGCGCGGCGCGTGCGGCATGTCCGCTTTCAGCTCCATAACCATCGGCAAATCAGACCCCGGATAAGCCGGGACGCGTCTGCTGGCTAATCCTCATGTCGCCAGAGCGATCGGTTTCGGCCCTGGTTGTCTTTTGAGGGAGTCGGAGGATTATCGATAATCCCGGGTGGGACTAAAAACAGTGTAAACGGCCCGATTGAATCTGTAACTTCTTGACCAGGTGATGGTCGGGCGCTTTCAAGCCGAACGGAGCTGCGAGAGGGGTTTGCATGGCGGGACTGAAGGACGCCAAGATCGTGAATTTCTTCGCGAGTCCATTCATGATCTACACTTGGCCCGACAGCGACGCGCTCAACGACGGGCTGCGCGAGAAAATCCTGGCGCAGGAGCAGATTACCGGCGGCGAGGCCAAAAGCCGCAGCAATGTCGGTGGCTGGCATTCGGATTCCGGTTTGCTCGAATTCTGCGGCGAGGCCGGCAAAACCCTGATCGCCCGCATGATCGAGATGGCCGACGGGGCAACGCGCCAGACCTTGGCTGGGCGTAACGTGCCGCCCTTCAACTGGAAGCTCGAGATTTGGGCCAATGTCAACCGCACCGGCGATTTCAACCGCAAGCACACCCATGGTTTCTCGACTTGGTCGGGAACCTATTACGTCGATGACGGCGACCCGCCGCCCGATGCCGAACACGGCACCGCGCTCGAATTGACCGATCCGTGCCAGTCGCGCGCCGACACGTTTTTTGCCACCGTGCTGCCTCCGGGCATCTACATCCGGCCCGTGCCCGGGCTGATGATCATTTTCCCGAGCCACGTGCCGCACATGGTCTACCCTCATAACGGCAAGCGGCCACGCATCTCCATCGCCTTCAACCTGATCAAGGATCCGTTTCCTTAAAGCGGCCGCGTGCCGGTCTCCCCCGCGCGTGGCGGTGACGCCAGTGACGCGGCGGCGGTTATTTTGACGAAAGTCCATGCAGAGAAATCAGATATGGATACTTCCTCGAAATACCCGTCATCGCGTCTCATCCGCAAGGCAGCTTGGCCTCGCCGACCGTGTTTGGACGATTGGCGAGCCGGTCAAAGCGGCGCTACAGGGGACTATTGCCGAGACTGTCTGCAAGCGTCATGGTCGGTTCACGGCAATGAAGGGCGGCGCGGCGTAAAAAGGAAATCCATGAAAGTCGCAATCAAACCCTTGGCGGCGAGCGTCATTTTATTGTTCGCCGCCGAACCGATGGCATTTGGACAGGGGCCGACTCCGATAGACATCAGTGGAAATTGGAGAATGGAGCAGGGTTCCTGCATCGGGAACATTTCAATCGGCGCGCCCCCCAATTCGGGAGGCGCCAATTGGTCCGCCCATTATTCAGCGCAATGCGGCGGAAACTCCTCGATGAATGCGCAATATCGGATTTCGGCAAATGCCAATGGGGAATACCGTTTCACCGGGAATCCCACGTCGGGCGGGTCGGTTTTCTCCGAAGAATTCATTTTGACGTGGACGGGCGATGGAAAAGCACTCATCGGCACTGGAACCGAATCCGGTGAAGGAAAATCGCTCTCCATCGATGTATCGATGCACCGCTAATAAAAGACTGGCCTAATTTGATTCTTCGACTTTCCTAGTAACCCTCAAAACCGGACGGCACTCCTATTTCCACTTTACTCCCAACAACGGACATGGGTTGGCCGCAATCACGCGCGCGGCAGGGCGGGCAAGGCGGCCAGCCGTACCGCGCGAGCGCACGCGATTCTACTCGACCTTGGCGCGCGTCTGTCTGTTCTTGGCGCTTAGCCGTTCGTTTTCCCGGGTGAGCTTCTCGATCTGGCGGTTCAGGTCGTAGATTATGACGCACATGACGATCGCCACGCAGATGAAGAGCAGCAAAGTGATGTTGTATTCGAGGCTCGGCGGCGCGAAAGACCACACCGGCGGAATGAAGAAATACCATGTCGACAAGGTGCCGACGAGCAACGCCGCCACCGCCGTAACGAGGCTGCCGAACACGTAGCAAAATATGACCGCCGGCAGGAACAGAAGATAAGGCGCTTCCACGCCCAACGCCGCCAGTTCCAGCGCGATGAATGTGACGAACCCCATGACGAAGATCACGGCTATGAGAGGTATGAAAATATCGTCTTTCATGATGATGCCTCCTCCCGCCAACGGCCGTTCGAGCCCGCGGCCCTCAAAGCGGCTGGCGGATCGCCGCGGCCGCGCGCGCGGCGCCGGCGGCGGGGATCGCCGTCAGCCGGAACCGCCGCCCTCCGCCTCCGGATTCCGCTCGAACACCACCGCCGGCGTCGCGCGCTCGTTGACGCCGAGGCGAAACACGTCCGGCCGGGCGTAGTGGCCCGCGACGTCGAAATCGTACTTGCCCCGCGCGATCTCGTTCATATCAAGGTCCGCGTGCAGGATTTGGGTCTGATTGAACACCGGGCCGGCCAGAACCCGTCCGAGCGGGCTTATGATGCAGCTTCCGCCGCGCATCAGCACCGTGTCGGGATCGTCGCCCTGGATCGCGGCGTAGTCGGCCGGACAATCGGCCCGCAGCAGCATCTGACAGGCGGACAGGACGAAACACCGCCCTTCCAGCGCCACATGCTGCATCGAGGGCAGCCAGGTGTCGCGGTCGTCGGCCGTGGGCGCGCAATAGAGCTGGATGCCCTTGGCGTACATCGCCATGCGCATCATCGGCATGTAATTCTCCCAGCAGATCACCGCGCCGAGACGCCCGAGGGGCGTTTCGAAGACCGGCAGGGTGGAGCCGTCGCCGTACCCCCAAACGAGACGCTCGGAGGCGGTCGGCATCAGCTTGCGGTGCTTGCCGAGCAACCGGCCGTCCGGGGCGAAGAACAGGACCGTGCAATAGAGCGTCCCGCCCTCGCGCTCGATCACGCCGATGACCAGATGGACGGCATTGTCGCCGGCGATCTCGCCGAGGCGCCTTGCATCCGGGCCGGGCACGTCCACGGCGCTGTCGTAGTAGCGCCGGAAATCCTCGCGGCCGGCCGGGGTGCGTCCGCCCACGACCGCGCCGAAGTTGAGCCCTTTCGGATAGGCCGACACGAAAGCCTCGGGAAACACCACCAGCTCCGCGCCGCCCGCGCGCGCCTGCGCCGTCAAGCGCGCGGCCTTATCGAGCGTCGCGTCCCGGTCGAAGACGACCGGCGCGTTTTGCACCACGGCGGCTTTCACGATGGCCATGACAGACCCCCTTCTTCGATGCCGGCCGCATCGACGCGTGCCAGTATGACCCGCCGTTTGCAGAAGACAAGGCGCCAATCGGCGCGCGTTTTTCCGCCCAGGCCTGACGGTCGCCGACACGCCGCCGATCGCGGCCCGACCGCCAAAATTCTTGCCGGCCTATTTGGCCTGCAAAAGGCTCACGCGCGCTTTCGCTGCTGAAGGAAGCCCAGGAGGCCGCGCGGGAAGAACAGCACCACCAGCACGAACAAGATGCCGATGAAAATCTGCCAGTTGATGGTGATGCTCGAGACGTAATCCTGCAGCACGACGAAAACCACCGCGCCCAACAACGGTCCCCAGAATCGGCGCATGCCGCCCAACACCGCCATGATGACGAAGTTGCCTGACTGACTGTAGTGGAGCCCCAGGGGATCGGCGAAGTTGTTGACCAGCGCGTAGAGCGATCCGGCGAAGGCCATGAAGAAGCAGGAGAGCGTGAAGGCGATCCAAATATGCTGCTCGATCTGAATGCCGAGAAAACGCGCGCGGCGCTCGTTCTCCCGGATCGCAAGCATGGTGCGGCCGAAAGGCGAGCGCAAAATGAACGCCATGGCCGCCACGACCAGCGCGAAGCAAACCAGCACGAAGTAATAGAAGGCGGTGGAGTCCGATAGGATGTCCACGGTCGCGAACCCCAGATGCAGCGGCTGGCGTTCGAAGCCGCGCAAGCCATCATCGCCGCCGGTCAAGGAGCTCCACTGGAAGGCGATGTAATAGAACACCTGGCCGAAGGCGATCGTCACCATGGCGAAATAAACGCCGCGCCGGCGCACGAGGAGCGCACCCAATAACCCGCCCATGACGCCGCCCAGGAGCGTCCCGGCCAGCAGGCCCAGCGACGTGCTGGGCGCGACGAATTTCAGCAGCAGCCCGCAGCCATAGGCGCCGAGGCCGAACCAGGCGGCGTGTCCGAAGGACAAGACGCCGGTGAAGCCCAGGAGGAAATTCACCGACATGGCGCCCAATCCCAGCACCAGCACACGGGTCCCCAGCGCGGTGTAACCGCCGACATAGGGCATCCAAAACGGCGCGCACACGAGCGCCACCCAGATCGCCGCGAGGATTGAGAGTTTGCGGTTCATCTCGTTCACGTCAGCATGCCCTCTTCGCCAAACAAGCCGCGCGGGCGGGTCAGCAGCACCACCGCCATCAGCACATAGATCACGGCCTCGCTCGCCGAGGGGTAGAACACGGCGGTAAGACCCGAGGCGACGCCGATCAGCAACCCGCCGACCAGGGTTCCCGCCAGGGAGCCCACGCCGCCGACGATGATGGCGATGAAGCTCGGCATCAGCAGGCCCGCGCCCATCGTCGGCTCGAGGCCCAATTGCCCGCCTGCCAGCACACCCGACAAGCCGGCGATGAAAATGCCGACCGCGAAATTCAAGGAGCGCAGCGCGCGTACGTTGACGCCGAGCCCCGCCACGGTTTCGAGGTCGAGCGTGCCCGCACGGATACGGATGCCGATGCGCGTGAGGCGCAGGAAGCTGAAAAGCCCCGTCACCACCACCGCCACGATCAGCACCATGAACAGGCGATAGCCGGTGATGAAGAAGAACTCGCTGCTTATGGGCTTCGCCAGGAACTCGGGAATAGTGAAGGGCTTGCCCTGCGCACCCCAGATCATGCGCGTGCCGGCCTCGAGGATATAGGCCAGGCCGAAGGTCAGCAGGAGGCTGTAAAGCGGATCGCGGCCGTAGACGCGGCTGATCAGAACGCGTTCGACGGCGAGCCCGATGATGGCGGTCAGGAAGGGCGAGGCGACCAGCGCGCCCCAGAAGCCGAGATAAGGCTCGAGCGTATAGGCGATGTAGCCGCCGATGACGAGAAAGCCGCCATGCGCGAAATTGATCACGCCGGAGAGGTTCAGGATGAGCGACAGGCCGAGCGCCATCAGCACGTAGAAGGCGCCGATCATGAGGCCGTTGGTGATGTTGAACAGGAGAAGCTGGGTCATCCGTTCACACAAAAATGGCCCCTCCCCGCCAGCCCCGGGAATCCGGGGCGGGCAAAGGGAGGGGGCTGATCGCTACGCCAAGATGCGCGTCAGGCCGGCCACGTGAGCTTGCAGCCGGTCTCGGTGTCCGGCGGCGAGGTCTTGTCGCCCGGCACGACGGTCTCGACCACGAACAAGTCTTCCGGATCGGCGCTCGCCGGAGTCTCCACCGCATGACCGACGAAGGACGAGGTCCGCAACTGGTGGTCGCCCGCGGCATAATAGACCTTGTTGGGCTGCAGCTTGATCTCCGGCGGCAGCTCCAAGCCGCCGAGCGCCTTCGCGAGCTTCACCGCGTCGAGCGTCTTCGCCTTGTCGGTGACAAGCTTGAACGTCCAGAGCGCGGTATAGCCGAACCAGGTACGCGCCGTCGGTACGTGGCCGCCGCTGCGCTTGCGGATATCGGCGACGAACTGCTCGACATGCGGCACGCCCGGCTGCTTCCAATACCATTCGAGCATCCAGGTGCCGGTCCGCGCCTCCGGCGGCATGCCGATGAGCGATTCCTCTTCCTGCTGCAATCCCGCGATATGGATCTGCTTGCCGATGCCGAACTGCGCGATCTGCTTCATGCAGTTGACCATGTCGCCGCCTTGCGGCAGCACGAGTATCACGTCCGGGTTGGCGGCTTTTGCCTGGATGAGATAGGCCGAGAAGTCGGTGGTGCCGAGCGGCGTCTGCGCGTCGCCGGCGACGGTGCCGCCCAAATTCGCGAGATTCTTCTTCGCCGCGGCCTCGAGGGTGTGACCGAAAGAGTAATCCGGCGTGATGAAGTACCACTTCTTGCCATATCTCTTGAACACCTCGGGCGCGACCGAATTGGCTTCCATCGCCGTCGTGTTGCAGACGCGGAACACGTTCCAGTGGCAGTCGGTGCCGGTGATCGGATCGGTGTGGCCGCCCGGGACGATATGCAGCACCTTCTTCTCGTTCGACACTTGCGCGACCGCCTGCGCGATGGCGGAGTTCACGTCCGCCATGAGGAATGTGACTTGGTCGCGGTCGATCAGCTTTTGCGCTTTCTGCACGCCGGTGCCGACGTCGTTGGCCGAATCCTCGGTCAGCAGCTCGACCTGGCGGCCGAGGATGCCGCCCTTGGCGTTGACCTGCTCGACCGCGAACTTGGCGCCGATCAGCTCGTTGTTGGAGACCGCGGCATAGACGCCGGTGAACGGATTGATCATGCCGATCTTGAGGGTGTCGGCGGCGCGCGCGGTGATGACGAAGGGCGCGGCGAATTGCGCCACGCCGGCGGCGGCGGCGGCCTTGATGACCGTGCGGCGGTCGAGTTTGGTCGAAACGGAATTTATGCCCATGGTTCTCTCCCTAGCTGTGTTTGTTGGCTTCATTGGCGCATAGGGGCGTATCCGCCACGTTGGGCGGAATCCGTCGGATTTTTTTGCGTTGCAACAACCCCCTATTTTAAGTTGGGAGCATCATCCGTAATGCCGGGATTATCTTCAAGCGTATTGATGGCTCGGTGTCTGCCCCTTGGCCGTTGGCCCTTTCCTGATGCCCCATGGACTCAATAGGCACGCCCGGACCGGCTATGGGCCAGGCGTTGATTCTCACTGATCGCGGTAACGGCTCGGTTTCCTCCCCGTCAGGCGATGGGATACGCTGACCGCCGTGGGTGACCGCCTCTAAATTCGCAAGACAAGAAAGGTAATCTCATGCCCAAACCCATCTACGTCCTCAACGGTCCAAACCTCAATCGGCTCGGGACGCGGGAGCCGCACATCTACGGCACGACGACGCTCGCGGATGTTGAGGCTATGTGCCGCGCCGAGGCCAAGAAGCAGCCCATCGAGTTTCGACAAACCAACAGCGAGACACAGCTGATCGAGTGGGTGCACGAGGCGATCGATAACGGCAGCGGCATCATTATAAATCCGGCCGCCTACACGTTCACGTCGCTCGCGCTGTTCGATGCCCTAAAGATGTTTCGGGGACCGATTATCGAGCTGCACATTTCGAACGTTCACAAGCGCGAGGCGTACTATCACAATTCGTATGTGTCAAAAGTCGCCACGGCAATCATCGTGGGTCTCGGCGCTAAAGGATATTCGGTGGCGATCCGCGCGATGCAGGACCTCCTTCAATAACGGTATTTTCGCCGACGACGGATGACGTCCGCTTGGGGTCGAAAGCGGACTTGGCGTCCTGTCCGAGCCCTAAAGCGACTGGCGGATCGCCGCGATCACGCGCGCGACCGATTCATCGGCCAGTTCCGGATAGATCGGCAGGCTCAACACCTCGCGCGATGCCCGCTCGCTTTCGCCCAGGCCCGCGGGATCGAGCGCGACTCTCCCGCGATAAGCCCCTTGGAGATGCACCGGCGCCGGATAATGGATGCCGGTGCCGACGCCCTGTTTGTCGAGCGCGGCGCGCAACGCATCGCGCTTCGGACTCCGCACCACGTATTGGTGGAAGACATGGGTTGCGCCCTTGCGGCGCGCCGGCAGGGTAAGGCCGGTATCCTTCAATCCCCGGTCATAGGCATCGGCGATGGACACCCGGCGCGCATTGTCCGCATCGAGATGCTTCAATTTCACCCGCAGCACCGCCGCCTGAAGCTCATCGAGGCGCGAATTCATGCCCGCGAAGTCGCTGACATAACGCTCGCCCCAGCCATATTCGCGTAAACCCCGGAGGCGCGAAGCATTTTTCTCATCGCGGGCGAGCACGGCGCCGCCGTCGCCGAAACATCCCAGATTCTTGGTCGGATAGAAGCTGAAACAGGCGAGATCGCCGATACCGCCGAGCCGCCGGTTGCCGAGCGCGGCGCCGTGGCACTGGGCGCAATCCTCGATCAGCTTCAGCCCGTGATTCCGCGCCAGGTACAGGATGGCGTCGAGATCGGCGGCCTGGCCGTAGAGATGCACCGGGATGATCGCGGATATTTTCCCCGGCGGCTTTTCCAGGCAGCGGATGAGCGCATCGGGATCGAGGGTCATGAAATCGCGTTCGATGTCGAGCAGCAGCGGCTTCAATCCCGCCAGCTCGATCGCCGCCACGGTCGCGACCGCGGTATGCGACACCGTGGCGACGTATGAGTCCGGCGGCAGATCGAGCGCCCTCAGGCCCAGCACCAGCGCATCGGTGCCCGAGGCGACGCCGATGCCGTGGCGTTGGCCGATATAAGCGGCGAATTCGCGCTCGAAACCCGCCACTTCCTCGCCCAGGACATAATGGCCGCTTTCGAGCACGCCCGCTATCGCGCGGTCGATTTCGGCGCGGCGGGCGAGGTAGGCGGCGCGCGGGTCGGCTTGCGGGATTTTGGGCGGGATTTTGCCGGTCATGCGGCGCTCACAGGTAATGCGCCAGATTGACACGGTAATAATCGAGCGAACGCTTCAGCCCTTCTTCCAGGGGAACGCGCGGCTCCCAGCCGGATGCGGCGCGGAAGCGCCGGTCGTCGGCCTGGTAATCGCCGATGTCGATGCGCTTGCGCTCGGGCGGGAATTGCTTCAACGCGTAACCGCCGCCGCCGAAACCCGCGACCAGCTTGCCGGCGAGATCCTTGAGCGACAGCGCGGCGCCGCCGCCGAGATTGAAGGCCTGCCCTTGCGCCTTGGGCTGGCAGGCGGCGAGGAGCAGCGCCTCGACCGCGTCGTCCACATAGGTGAAATCGCGCAAGCCCGCGCCTTCCCAGACCTCGAAGGGCTTGCCCTCGATCAGGTCGCGCAGCCACAACCCGATGAAGGTCTGGCGCGCATCCTTGACCCGCATGCGCGGGCCATAGGTGTTGGTGAGGCGCAGCACCGCCGATTTGAGTCCGTAGAGCCGGTGATAGAGCAGGTGGTATTGCTCGCCGGCCAGCTTGTGGATGCCGTTGATGTCCACCGGGGCGAGCGGATGGCTTTCGTCCACCGGAAGCGAACGCGGCTTGCCGTAAACCTGGCGGGTCGAGGTGTAGACCACCGTCATGCCGGGCGCGGATTTGCGGCAGGCTTCGAGCAGCGCCAGCGCCACGCGGCAATTCAAATCGAGATCGTCGAGCGGCGCGTCCATCGAGCCCAAATGGCTCTGCTGGCCGGCCAGGTTGAACAGGAAGTCGCGGCCCTGGACCAGGCGGTCGAGATGCCCCTGGCGCAGATCGAGGATCTCGACCGCGAGGTTTTTGCCCTCCGCCCCCGCCAGGTTGAAGCGGTTGCCGCCCTGGTCGGGCAGCAGCGCGTCGGCCGCCAGCACCTCCGCGCCCAAACCGGCCAGGCGGCGCGCCAGGGTCGAGCCGATGAAGCCCAGGCCCCCGGCGACCAGCGCGCGCTTGCCCCGGAACGCCCCCTGGAGATCGCTTTCCTTCATGGTCCGGCACCTTGGCCCACCCGGCCCGGTTCGCGCAAGACGCGCAAGATTCCGGTTGCGGGCATGGAATCCGCCGTGATTCTGTGAGGGATGATGCGGATGCGAATCCCGAGTCGCGCCATCCTGCTGCTCGCCTCGATAGTACCGCTGGCCGGTTGCGGTTCGCATTATGCGCCGCGGCCGCCGCCCCGGCTTTCGCCCGAAATCTGCCTCGCCCAGCTCGACCAGTTCCACGTCCGCTACGTGAAGGAGACCGCGCCCGAGGGGCCTTGCCCGGTTTACGATTCGGTGCGGGTGAGTTCGGCCGGCGTGGCGCTCTCGCGACCGGCGCTGATGAGCTGCGATCTGGCGCTCAAGATCGAGAAATTCGCGCGCGAGGTGGTGGTGCCACAGGCGCAAGCCCGCTTCCACCAGGGCGTCGCGGAAATCATCCATTTCGGGACCTATTCCTGCCGCGGCCGCCCGGGCGGGGAATGGAGCGAACACGCCAAGGGCGACGCCATCGACGTGGCGGGATTCAAGCTCGCCGACGGCACGGTGATCTCGGTCAAGCGGGATTGGGACCCGCCCGGGCCGAAGCGCGATTTCCTGCGCGCCGTGGCGCGGGGCGCCTGCGGCCTCTTCAGCATGGTGCTGACGCCCAAGACCAACCGCGACCACGCCAACCACTTCCACCTCGACATCGGCGCCTATCACGGCTGCGACGCCTAGACGGTCTCCGGGACGGTCTCCGGGATTTCCTCGTCGAGGAGCGGAATCCAGGGCTCGGCCGGGCGCAGAACTGGCGCGTTCTCGTCGTAACTCAACCGCGCCTCGGCGGCGCCTCCCCGTTTCCGGGGCAGCGCGCGGATCGTGATGCGGAGCAGCCAAGGCCCGCGCTCGAGCGTCAGAACGTCGCCGACTCGCACCGGATGGTGGGGTTTGAGCGCAAAATTGCCGCCGACCGCCACCTTGCCGCCGCTGCAAAGCCGCGCCGCCAAGGACCGCGTCCGCGCCAGCCGCGCGTGAAATAGAAATTTATCGAGGCGGATCGTGGCCATGTTCATCGCGCCAGGGTCAGCTCCTTGAGCTTGGCGAAGGGCCCGTCTTGCGAGCCCGGCTTCGCGCTGCTGCGCCGCGCCGGCGCGCGGGCGCGGAAAATAATTCCCTGGCCGCCCGGATTGGCAGCGCGATAGCCCAAACCGGCGAGCACCCCAGGTAAATCCGCGGCGGCGCAGCCGGCAAGATATGCCAATTCCGGCAAGGCCGCGAAGGCGCCTTGCCGGGCCAAGGCGCGGGCGCGCGCGGTCAGGCGCTCGACCCGGTCGAGGCGCAACACGCGGCTCCCCAGCACGCGATAACCCATCGCTTCATAGGCCGCAGCGGAGACGGCGGGATCGCGCGGCGCCGCAAAACCCTTTTGCATCGGGGGCGCTTTCCCGCCGGATGCCAGCGCCCAGAGCAGGCCGCGCAAGCGGATCGCCTCGGGCTTCAACAGCGGCTCGAGGTAAATCGATTCGACCCCGAAACGCACGCCCAAAAGCGAAAGCCGCTTGCGGTCGGATGAAGCGAGCGAGGCCACCAGCGGCGAAGCCGGCTTGGCATGCAAGCTGCCGAGCGCCTCGCCCAATTGGAAGGCCAAGCCGCGCGCGGTTCCCGAAAGCGGGGCCTCGCGTGCCTGGAAGAGCGCGGCCAGGCCATGGCGCAAATGCGCCTCGACGAAAGCCGCTAGGCGCCTGCGCACCGTTTCGCGCTGATCGCCGGCGAAGAAATCGCTGGGAGCGGCCTCGACCTTCGGCGCCAGAATCTCGGCTCCCGGAACCAGTTTGCCGACGGGGCCGCCGCGCCAGGTAACCGCGCCGTCCGGCGTCAAGGCGAAATCCGAATCATCCGCCCGTTCTAGGAGCTTGACCCTTCGCGCGATCTCGCCGCGCAACACGCGCTGCGAAGCGGCCAGCAGGGTCTTGGCGGCTGCGCCCGAAGCGCTCAGATCGGGACGGAAGCGGAAGCCCTCGAGTTTGCCCGCGTAATGGCCCTCGACCTTGACCTCGCCCGCAGCGCTTACCGAGGCCAACAGCTCGCCGCTTGCCGCCAGCTTGCGCACCAGCACCGCGGAACGTTTATCAACAAAGCGCTGGGTGATGCGGTCGTGCAGCGCGTCGGAGAGATTGTCCTCGATGGCGCGGGCGCGCTCCTGCCAGGAAGGCGCTTCGCGGAGCCAATCGCCGCGATGGGTGATGTAGGTCCAGGTGCGGACATGGGATATCCGCGTCATCAGCGTGTCGATGTCGCCGTCGAGCCGGTCGAGGCGGCTCACCTGCCCTGCGACATAGTCGGTGGGCAAGCGGCCGGAAGGACCCGCCAAATGCCGGTAGATCTGCGCCAGGAGCCGCGCATGGTTGTCGCTCATCACCTTGCGGAAATCCGGAATCTGACAGACCTCCCAGAGGAGCCGCACCGCCGCGGGACTCCGGGCGAGAGCGGCGATGTCGGACATCTGCGCCAGCGCGCGCAACGCCAGCAGATCGTCGGCCGGACGCGCCGCGACCAGGCCGGGGATGCGGGGCCGGGTTTCGAGCGAGGCTATCAAGCCGCCCACGGAGCGGTAATCGAGCCGTGCGTTGCGCCAATAGAGCCGGCGCAGCGGATCGAAGCGGTGGTTTTCCACCGCCTCGACGGTTTCGGGCGCGAGCGCCGAAATCTCGTCGGTGACGCCGAAACTGCCGTCGCTCATATGCCGT
>Ga0187863_10001687_pt1 | contig 17409 bp, 7 predicted proteins | sample June2016WEW_11_1_FD_132975 | JGI IMG/M metagenome (GOLD analysis project Ga0187863, IMG submission 132975) | Peatland microbial communities from SPRUCE experiment site at the Marcell Experimental Forest, Minnesota, USA - June2016WEW_11_10 | ecosystem: Environmental > Terrestrial > Soil >... | reverse complement strand
GCTTGGATGCAGAACTACCGTCGCCTGGTCACTCGATGGGAATACCGCATCGAAAACTTCCTCGGCTTCGTACAGTTAGCGTGCCTGCTCATGCTCCTCAGACATTTATGAGATGGGTTCTAGTATGAGTCATGGTTTTGGAGTTGCCGCCGCCGCGACAGGCTGCGCGCTCTCAGACTGAGCGGGCTCGTCGATAGTCAGTTGCCGGTCGCCCTTCACGTTGACCAGGACCTGCTGGATTCCGCTGGGCCAGCGGATTTCGATGCGCTGAACGGCCTGCTCCGTGCCCAGCCCAAAGTGCAGCCGCGGATCGCTCGACGAAAGGTAGCCGCTCGCGGTGGTCACAGTTCCCCACTGATCGCCGAGCGCCGTCGATATCTTCACCTGCGCTCCAATCCCATCGCGATTGCTTTTGTGACCTATGAGCCGCAGCGTGATCCAGTGATTCTTTGTCTCGGTCATATTGAGCAGGACGTGCGCCGGTCCGCCGTTTGTCGAGACCACCGCATCGATGCGCCCGTCGTTGTTCAGATCGCCGATGGCCATGCCCCGGCCGACCCAGGCGTCGTGAAATATCTCCGAAGAAACACCCGACACATCCACAAACTTCTTGCCGGTGTTGCGCAACAGCATCATCGGCTCCTTGTAATGCAATTGCGGAGAGATGGTCTCGATCGTGTCCAGGTCGTGTCCTTGCGCAATCAGCAGGTCCTTCCAGCCGTCGTTGTCATAATCGAGGAAGCGCAGGCTCCAACCCGAGTGGAGCATGGTTATAGCGCCCAGTCCCGAGGAGAAAGTCGCGTCATTGAATGTGCCGTCGCCGGCATTCTGATAGAGCGCATAACGCTGGTTGGCCAGGTCGGTAATAACCAGGTCGGGCCAGCCGTCGTTGTTATAGTCGGCAAAGTCCACGCCCATGCCGGCATAGGTCTTTCCCTCCGCATTGACCGCGACACCGCTCTCCAGTCCTACCTCCTCAAAGGTGCCGTCCTTCTTCTGGTGGAAGAGAAATTCCTGCATGGAATCGTTGGAGACGAGCAGATCGATGCGCCCATCCTGATCGTAATCCGCGATGGCTATTCCCAGCGCCTTTGCGGGTTTGTCGAGCCCCAGTTTGTGCGAGACCTCGGTAAAGTGGCCATTGCCGTCGTTGTGATACACAAGCATGGAGATAGGCTGAAAGACATCCGGATGACAATAGAGCCGGTAACCTTCGCGATGCTCGCCGCACCATTGATCGTTCCAGTCCCATTCCACATAACGGTCGACGACCAGGTCGAGCAGGCCGTCGTTGTCTAGATCGACCCAGGCGGCAGAACTCGACCAGCCGCTGCCGCCCACGCCGGCTTTCTCGGTCACGTCGGTGAATGTGCAGTTACCGTTGTTGTGATACAAATGATTGCCGCCGTAGCCGGTAACATACAGGTCTTCGTAGCCGTCGTTGTCGTAGTCGCCGACGGCCACGCCCATTCCATAGCCCACCCCTTGCAACCCCGCTTTCTCAGTGATGTCCTCAAAGGTCCCATCCGCCTTCTGATGGTACAGGCGATTCCAGTATTCGGGGCCGGTCTTCTGGGGGATGAATCCTTTGGGCGTGGGGTCGGAGAAGAGCGCGCCGTTCACAAAAAAGATATCGAGGCGGCCATCGTTGTCGCAATCGAAGAGCGCCACGCCAGAGCCCATGGTCTCGATAAGATACTTTCGCGACGTGTGCGGAGCTTGGTGAACAAACTTGATCCCCGCCTTCTCGGTAATATCGACAAAACGCCCCGGCACGAGCGCAGCGGAATCCTCCAGGGGCGCGCCTGAGGGTGTGGTGGCAGCGGTTTGAGCTTTAGCAGTGACGATCGCAGTCCCAATCGCCAGCAAGACCGCGAGCCAAGCTCTCCGTTGCCGATTTGTCACTCTGCCAGCGAGCATTGACTCAGCCTCTCCATCGTCCAGGCAGGCATCATTCTGTAACTTGGCGCACAACTCCCGCCCATGCGGGATGACACTACAAAGTCCAGTATATTAGGCGATCCAGGCGCGCAGCGCATCGCCGAGCCGGTCGAGAGGGACCGGTTCCGTCTCTTTCGATAGGGTGAATTCCGGCGGCGCGATCACGTAGGCCTGGGAGAGGCTCTCGGCCACGCAGACGCAAACGGTCGAGCTCTGGAATTCCGGGTAACGGTAGGCGGCCAGCCACACGTAGAGCGCCAGCATCTGCGCGTCCGCGGAGCTTCCCGGTAAGTCGTCTACGGCAGGCAGCGGGTTCACCTGGTCCGGGTTGTCGAAGACGGCCACTCCGGTAAAAGGTTTGGGCTTCTGGCGCACTCCGAACTGCGCGGCAAGGAATAATGGCCGGGCGCGGCGAAACGCCTCCGAGGCTCCCCACTCGACGAAGGAGTTACCGAAGATCACGGCTCCGTTCCCGGTCAGATACAGCGAGCGCAGGAACTCCCGTACTGCCGGGTCCGCGGCCACTTCAGCAGGACACCACGGAGTAACATCGATCTGGCGCAGACGGTCGAAGACCGCGTCCGCATCGGCCAGATCCTTGCGCATGGTGTTCATCTCGTGCGAGAAACTCTGCCGGTAGAGATCGAGCCTGCCATAACTCAGCAGGATGGCTCTTGCCGCGGTGGGATCGGAAGGCGCGGGCCCCAATATGGAATCGACCAGACTTCTTCCCGCATCCACCACCCAGGTGTCAGCCTGCGAGGTCTCGGAACGGCTCCGCGCGGCCTGTAGAAGTCCGGTGGAACGTGCCCCTGCCGCGTTGGGGATGCCGTTGAGAAGGAGTTCCAAAGCGCCGTTTCGCTCGCCGGATAGGGCGAGATCGAGTTTCACCGGCCGGCCGATTCCCTGCCACCGGCGCCAAACGCTCTCCGCATCCACGGAAAGAGGCTGGGGAATATCGAGCAAGACCAATCGATTGCGCGGCTTGACCGCGCCAGCGCCGGCTCCCAACGCATGCTGGTCTGCCGCGTCGAAGACCGCCTGCACAGCCCGCCGCCAATCCTGAAAGTACGGCGACCGGGCGAGTTGCGAGGAGTTCAGGATGGTCTGCTCGGTGGTCGAGAACTCCCAGTTCCGCACCCCCATCTTCTCTTCCAGCTCGACCACATCCCGAAAGAGCCCGGCAGACTGCTCCGGGCTCAGGCTTGCTACATAGAGCAGAAGGCGCTCGACAGACTGCCGCTCGTTGGGAAAGAGATAACTCCATTGGTTGAGTTGCTGATTGACGAAGGGAAGAAACGTGAGCGGCAGGCGCTTGAGCAGCCCCTTGCTCAAAGCGTCCTGAAGATTCTCCGGCAACTTATCTTCTGCCCGCATGATTCTTTCCAGCTTTCCGTTGCTGCCGCCCGCGGCCCGCTAACTGCGAAACTCGGCAATCCTCCGACCTTGCGAATCCATCGGCGGGCAGCCGAGCAAGCCCGTGAGGGTGGGACAAAGATCGATGTGGCGAATGGGACGTTCGATAACCTGCGGCTTGTCGACGGCCGCTCCCAGAGTCATCATCCAAGTGTCGCGAGTGGAATCCGTGTTAGCTCGATGATTGAAGAATCCGTTAGTCGATGAGCCGTCTGGATCGCGCCCGAACTCGGGGAGAATCACCATGGTCGTTTTCCCCTTGTAGTCGGGGTTCGCTTCCACCTCCTGCCACAGTTGGTAGGCAAGGCGGTCCGCCGTCTTGAGGCCCGACACGTGCAGCGAATAAGAACCGAAGTGCGCCGCTTCCACGTCGGAAAAGACCACCACCAGCACGCGCGGCGAGAACTTGCGCATGACCTCGCGGCTCATGTGAAATGTGAGTTCGTCGCCGGAGGTCGGTCCGCCGCTGCGCACAAAATTGGCGATGGCGGTCTCGATGCTGCTGCGCACGCGTGGATCGAGCCGGTCGGAAGCGTCGAAGACGTTCCAGCCCAGCCCTTCGTAGTTACTCCCTTCCATGGCGCTCTCCAACTCGGCCTCAACCTTGCTGCGATCCGCCATGTTAGCCGTTCGCCCCTCGCGCAGAGCGCCGACGACAGCCTGAAGCATCAGCTGCTTGGGAAACACCACGTTGGCGCCATATGCCGGCCCATAATTCGAATCCGAGCTGGCGCCAATTAGGCTGGTGAGCGCCTTGTTGCTGGCCACCACCCAGGTGTCGCTGCGATCGACGCCGAGTCCCTTGCGAAACTGCTCAAACAGGGTGGGCGTGGTCGGGGCCAGCTTGCCCCAATCGTCCACGCGCTGCCAGTTGCCAGTGAGAATGCTCGAAATCGCATTGAAGTGTGCGGTTACGCCTTCGTTGCGAGCGTGCTGGTAGAAGAGCGATTTGGGAAGCAAATCCGCCGAGAGGTGCGGAATGTTTACCCGGCCGTCGGGCGAGAACGTCTCGTCGCGGCGCACGCCGCCAATGACGGCCACCACCACCTTGTGGCCTGAACCCGGCCCCGCTTCCCGGCTCTCTTCCGCGCGCGCCTGCGGAAGCATTAGACCGGCTACCAGCAATCCCGCCGCGCGCAGGAACGTCCTCCTGGAGCCGTCCACCATGGATTCAGGACCGGCTGCTAACTCGAAACCCACCTCGGCGGCCGGGCAAAGTCCGTTCTCCATAAGCAAACCTCGTGAGGAACAATTCCCTTGAAGTCCAGCCTCGTTCCGGGACGTCGCATCATGGCTGGATCGATTATATTCGCGGCTCAACCGCTTATCAATGCGGATGAGCCGGGACGCATCCGGCGCCGCCGCCGCGCCGGAATCAAGGCTTGTTCGAAGCCGCGCCCTTGGCCGCGTATATGAATTGCTGCACCTCAGCCCTGGCCTTGTCCTCTTCGGCCATATGTTCTGTCCGGAGCTTCTGATAGATCGCGAACTCCTTCTGCGCCTCGTCTCTTTGCCCGGCGTGAATGTAATCCGTTCCCAGGCGGTAATGGGCGTCGGGAAGATTCGGATTCAGTTCCAGCGCGCGCAGGTATTCGGGAATGGACTTGGCAAATTCATGCTGGTCGGCGTAGAGATTGCCCAGCTGCATGTGGGCTTCAGGAAGTTTTCCATCCAATGCTATCGACTTTTGCAGCAGAGTCTCCACCGCTTGAAGGTCCACGCTCGAGTCTTCAGCTCGCTTTCCCTTCCACAAACTCATCGCGTAGTAATACTGCGCCAGCGCGTTGCCGGGCTGCAGCTGCGCATAGCGCCTGAACCGCTCGATTACCTCTTCCGCTTGGCTTGGAGAATTGTCGTAGGCCCTGGACAGAAAAAGGTAGCATCGGGGATCGGAAGGACTCAGATCGGCCGCGGTTAGCAGCGCCTTAACCGCCTCGTCGTACTTGCCCCGCGCGTAGAGAGCCATTCCCAGCCCGATAACAAGCCGGGGGGAATCCGGGTAGCGGCGGGTAGCTTCCGTGAAGACATCGATGGCAGGTTCGTAAGTCCTATGCAGCAGCAGCTCGGTTCCCCAGTCGAACAGGTTGTCGTCGCTGGGGTCCATGTGAGCAGCGGTCTGAAACTCCTTCACCGCCGCCACGTACTTTCCATCTTTCTCTTCGATCTGGCCCAGCAGGTCATGCAGTTCCCCGGTGTTCTTCGTTCGCAGCAGGGTTTGGATAACTTGCCTTGCCTCGCTAAGCCGCCCGGTTAGAAAATCGGCCATCGCTAAATCGTAGCCAATGTCGTAGGAGGAAGGCTTGATGCGCTGCGCCCGTTCCAGGAGCGGGCGGCCATCCGCAATCTTTCCGGCCTGAATGTAAAACTCGCCGAGGTTGTGGTTGGCGTCGTAGTTTCGCGGTTCCAGTTCGAGCCCCTTGCGGAATTCTTCCCCGGCCATTTCGGAGTTTCCGGCATGGCTGAGGCTCGCGGCCAGATTCTCCCTCGCCGCCGCCGACTTGGGCTTCAGTTGGACCGCTGCATCCAGGTGTTCTATGGCTTTGTCATCTTGCGAGAGCGAAGCATAGACCAGCCCCAAAAGCTCATGGACCTCAAAACTGTCCGGGGCTTGCGGCAAGAGATCCTCGAGCTGGGCGGCTGCCTGCGCGAACCGCCCAGCGTTGTATTGCGCCACCGCAGACTGAAACTGACGGTCCAGCTTCTGCTTCTCGCTGTCCTGGGCTGACGCAAGTGCCGGACAAACCGCAAAGGCGCAAGTTAGCAATGCACAGAGAATTGCCCATCGAAACCCAGGCCTGTTGCTCACTCTCAAACTCTCCGATCACCGCGTGAGCAAAGCGCTACGCAGAAAAGAAAAGCCCCGGAAAGGCGCCCAGTTGGCGTGCCTTTCCGGGGCTTTTCATTCTAACTCAGTAGTACACCTTCAGAGCAAACTGAATCTCTCTCGGATCGTTCGGATTGTCGCGAGTGGATCCAATTTCGCCGAAGGTGTTGCTGGTGTAGTTGGTCGAGCCGCCGATGGAAACGACGCCGTTGCCGCCGAATCCGGGAGCGTTGAAGTTCGGATGGTTGAGGATGTTGAAGAACTCCGCCCGGAACTGCAAGGAGATGCGCTCGTTCATCTGGATGGCCTTGGCCGTCGAGAAGTCCAGACGATGGAATCCCGGCGTCACGGTCTGCCCAGGCTTATCGCCCAGAACGCCGGAGCCGGTCGCAGTTATGCATCCGGCCGGCTGCCCCGGATTGCCCACCTCGCATGGTTGCGAGAAGGCGGCCGGGTTGCCAAACCAGCTCAGAGCTCCGTTCGTGTCCTTGTGCAGTCCAAGCTTCTGGCTCTGCCCAGCGACCTTCACGGCGTTGCAGCCCAATCCGGAGGCCGTCCCGTTGACGCAACCGATATTGAGAGGCTGGCCCCCCTGAAGCGTCGTGATCCAGTTTGCGCTCCATCCTCCAAGCACGGCATTGGTAACCTTGCCTTCATTCAGGTATTTCTTGTCCTTGCCGAATGGAAGCTGATAGCCGCCGCTGAAGTGAAGAACCTGACGGATATCGAAATCGGCCAGGCCGCGATCAAATGAAAGTCCGAGGCCGGGCACGGAAGGCGCGCGGAAACCGCCCGTGCTGCCGCCGTTCAGCAGGTCGCCGGCGTCTGAAAACACCTTCGCCCAGGTGTAGGTGAAAAGGTAATTCAGCCCGCTTGAGAACTGCTGTTCAAGCTTGGTCTGCAAGCCATTGTAATCGCTTGCTCCCACCGTTTCCTGATAACTCATGCCATGCGAGAAATCGGGGAACGGAACGGCGTTTGTCGTGCTGGCGTTGTAGTTCAGTATCTGGCTCACGTTGTTGGTGCCGGTGCCAGCCTGCAGATCCTCGCCGTGGGTCCACACGTACGAGGCCGTCGCGGACAAGGTGTGGTTTATCGAATACTGGAAGGTGAGGTTCCCGCTTAGAGTGCGGGGGGTTTGCCAGTTGAACTGAGCTCCCTCCAGCCCCAATCCCTCGGCGTTCACAATGGCGGGCGTCAATGCCACGCAGGAGAGACCGGCGTCGATGGTTGCGGTTCCGCCCGGGCCTGCCGTCGCGCATCCGGCCCACGGAGTTTGGTAACTGATGGGCGAAACACCCTGCAACCCGTTGGGACTGCCGGCCGGCACCTGGGCGCCGTACGACAGGTTGTAAACAAAGGGATAATTCTCACCGATGTTGGGTGAGTATCCCTGATTCTCAAACGAGTTGAAGAAGATGCCAAACCCGCCGCGCGCCACGAGTTTGGGGGTGACTTGATAAGCGAAGCCTACGCGCGGAGCAAAATTGGCCTTCTGGTTTTGCACCAGTCCCCGCCCGTATTGGTTGGTCATATCGAGCGTGATTCCGTCCTTGGCCAGCAGATCGATAAAGCCGTCGCCGGCAAGGCTCGGAGTGGCAGCCGTCGAAGACAAGGTCCTGATGTCTTTGCCGGTTTTCGGGATCAGGTAGGTCGGGCTGCCGAGGGCGCTTGGAACGAAGTTGGCCTGGCCGCCATTGGTCTCCTGAATCGGCCCGAAGTAGTCCCAACGCAGGCCGAGATTGATGGTCAGCTTGGAGTTCACCTTCCAGTCGTCCTGGAGGTACAGGGCGGTGTAGGTCTTGTAGTCGTACGTGGTGCTGATGTTGGAGGCCTGAATGGAGTCGGAGCCGCCCGAATAGTTCACTCCACCCGCAACGGTCGCGGCTTCCGGAGTCAAGAGGAACTGCGCCCGGCCCAGGTTGCCGCTGGTATACGTGGGAACATCCGCGTAGCTGCCGTTGAAGTCGAAGTTGCCACGCGAATATGCCGGCTGCAGCGTGTCGAACTTGATGAACTGCTGTTCGATGCCCATCTTGAAGCTGTGCTTGCCGTATATCCTCGTAAAGTCGTCGGTGAGCTGGAGGGTCTGGCTGATTTCGTCCGAAGGCAGGAAGCCATTGCTGCCCAAAGTCGCCAGTCCGCCGAAGTCGATCTCGGGAAGGCCGCCGTTTTCAGGTAACTGCTGGATACCCTGGATTCCATACTGCGCCGGAATGCCCATCACGCTGCCTTCGGGGCCGAACCGCGAAGTGTGAAGGTGGTTCAGGCCTACGCGCCCCACGTTGATCGTATTGGGGTTAAATACGTGGGTCCACGCCGCGGCTGTCTGGTTGGAGTGCGCGTTCTGGATGCCTTGCTGGAAGGCGCCGCCATCCGCGATGCCACCGAAGATGCCCGGAATATATTGCGGGTCATCCACATAGCTGAAGCGGTAGAAGACCTGGTCCTTGTCGCTGGGGTTGAAGTCCGCGCGGATGTCGAATGCGTTGCGATGCTCGTACAGGGCGGGACTCACTCCATAATTCGAAAAGAGCGAGCTGACCGCATTGTTGGTCGGCGCCGGGTAGAGTCCCAACAGCGCGACGGCGTTCTGATCCAACCGGGCCTTGGGAATTGTATTCAGATTCGGGCAACTGGAGAGCGTAGGCGTCTTCTGGCTGGCTGCGCAACCAAAGGGATCGCGAACATAGCCGGTCGTCGTTGCCGCGATGCCGCTCACAGGATCGACCACGCCCGCGGTGACGGCCCTGGTTGTTGCTGGATCCATGACTGTGCCTTGCGGAATCGTGCGGCCCAGATCGTCCGTCAGGGCGGTCGAGCTGGCCTGCGCGGAGATCAGGTCGGTGAAATTGGTGAAACCGCTGCTGGACTCCAGCGAGCTCGGTACGGCGCCGGTCGTGGAACTGCCCTGCACGCGCCGCAGGCCTTCATAGTCGCCAAAAACGAAGATCTTGTTCCTGACGATGGGGCCGCCGGCGGAAACGCCGAACTGATTCTGTTCGTAGGATCCCTTGGCGATCTTGTTGTAGTCTTCAAACCAATCCGCGGCATCGAGCACACGGTTGCGGAGGAACTCCCAGGCCGCGCCATGGAAACTATTCGTGCCTGACTTGATGGTGGCGTTGAGAACCGCGCCCGCGGAACGGCCCAGTTCGGCGCTGAAGTCGGCAGTCTGGACCTTGAATTCCTGGATGGCGTCCACTGGCGGCAGAACGATGAAGTTGGTTCCGTTGAGGAAGTCGACGGTGTCGGAGTTGTTGTCAATGCCGTCCAGCAAGTAGTTGTTTTGGGCGGGGCGGAGGCCATTGGCGGAAAATGCACCCGAGGCTGCATTGCCGCGCGTGTCGGCTTGGGGCGTTTGCATGCCCGCGCCAAGCTGGGCAAGGAAGGTAAAGTTACGCCCGTTGAGCGGCAGATCGTTCACGCTCTCCTGGTTGATGACTTGGCCGACCGACGCTTCTTCGGTCTGCATCAGCGGCGGCGCGGTGGTAACCTCGACGGTTTCAGTCGCCGAGCCCAGCTTGAGCTGAACGTTGACCAGCAGGGTCTGCGAAACGTTCACCTCTAGATTCTGTTGGGTGGTCTTGGCGAATCCCTTCGCGGTTACGGACAGGGAATAGTGCCCGATTCTGACCGGCGAGAAGGTATATCCGCCGCTGCCGTTCGTCTTAGTCTGCAGGGTAATATTCTGGTCCGTGTTCAAGAGGGTAACCTGCGCGTTGGCTATAACCGCGCCAGTTGCATCCTGAACTGTTCCTGTGATCGATCCTTCATCCACCTGGCCAAATGCATACTGACTTTGGAGCAGGAGGAAGCAGAAACATGTGAGGGTGATGTAGCCAAACAGTTTGAACCAACTGCCGGCTTTGCGATCAAGGCCCATCCGAATATCCTCCATTTTTGTCTCGGTTGCGTCCGTTTGTCTTTCCGTTATTCTCCGCCGGGGGGTCGTTGCGCCGGGGGAGAAGCCGGCCACTTCGAGCCGCTGCTGCAAGCACTTTACACACGTATCTGTAAACGATTACAGCTCGTGAAAAGCAGACTAGTACTATCGTGCGATATTTGTCAACCAAAAGTTTGAGATGGTAATGAACCGAAAGTTTGAGATCGGCATTGCGGGAGGCGGCTGAGCTCCTCGGCCGGCGAGTGGCACGTTTTGGCTCAGGCCAGATGCGGGCGGCTTGTTGCACACCACGGACTTTACTCGGCATGTAAATGGTTTGGAATCAACGAGAATTCGCCCCTTAGAGAAGCTCTCGGCTGCGAATGGTCCCCTGCGGCGGCTTGACGAGAGCCTGTCCCCGCGCTTTGACCGGGAATCGCGCAATCCGCCGGACGATCCTTTCGGAGTCGGACAGGCTGTGGAAAACTCACCCTGCTGAACGGTCGCAGCCTGTTTAGCTGTCCCGTTCGATACAGATGAGGCCACCTTGCTCACAGGAGTTTTCCACTGCCTGTTTTGCCCCGACCGGCCTTCCGAGTGAGCATTTCCACGGCTTGCAATGCCGCTCCCCTTCATGAGACGTTGCCCCTGAGGCGCGTTGCCGCCAAGTTGGCCTGAGGGGATTTTGGACGCATCTGGCCTTGGTGCTATCCTGCGGACACCTTGCAGGCCCCACGGACCCCCATATATATGTTGCGCGACAACAACGATAGCCGGCTTCTTTCTCGGCGGAGACTTCTCAAGAGCATGGGATTGGCCCCCCTGCTCCTCCGTCCAGCGCCCTTCCTTGGATCCGCGTTCATCTTCGGCCCGAAGAAGGTCTTTCCGAGCCAGAAGCCCGACTTCCCTTTTTCCGATCTTCGCTTGACGCCGCACTATCCGGAAAAATCTCCACTGGCAGATGTGCTGCGGCTGGTCGCTCCTGGTTCGGATGAATACGTGACTGAGAAATACGCCTTTGAAATTGAGGCGATCCTCACCGGATGGAGCCAGGCCCTCAAGGCATCGCTCCGCGATCTTTCAGTCTTGGCCGAGTCGCTGGACCCCGCCATCGAAGCCACTCGGCTGGGCTCAGCCGTGGAGACCCCGATGCGTTCCGGGTACGGGATTGACATCGTAAGAAGACGGTTTGCCGCCGGAGTGGTTCCGGGCCGCGAGCGGTTTCTTAAGGAGATTCAGGGCTGGCTGGGGAAGGCCTCACGGGTGGAAACCGCGGAATTCGAGATCTATGGCATCGATGTAACTGCTAGCGCCCCGCTGTCGGTTCGCCTGGAGATTCGTTATGACCTTGTCGCCGGCCGGAGTAATGACCAGCGCGAGGAGCGGGTTGGTTCCTGGCGCATGGAGTGGGGTCGCGATGAATCGGGAGCGTGGAAGGCGCGGCGATTGGAGGCCAGCGAAGAAACGCTGAGCGTTGCGCAGGGGCCAGTGTTTATCGACGTGACCCGCCAGGCGCTGGGCGGAGCGGAATCGTACTCGAAGCAGATGCTCCGCGGCGCCGACTATTGGCGCACGGTCCTGGATGGCGCTATCGGCGTTGACGTTTACTCGAACAATGGCGTGGCGGCGGGCGACTTCGACAATGACGGCTTCGACGATTTCTATGTCTGCCAGCCGGCCGGACTGCCCAACCGGCTCTACCGCAATGGTGGCGACGGTACGTTTGAAGATGTGACCGAGAAGGCCGGCGTTGGCGTACTCGACAATACCGCCTGCGCGTTGTTCGCCGACTTTCGGAACATGGGCCGCCAGGATCTTCTTGTGGTCTGTGGCACCGGTCCTCTCCTCTTCCTCAATCAAGGAGACGGAACCTTCCAAATCAAGCGCGACGCCTTCAAGTTTGCACAGCCTGCGCAGGGAACCTTCACTCATGCCGCCGTAGCCGACTACGATCGTGACGGGCGTCTCGATATTTACTTCTGCACCTATATGTATTATCTGGGCCTGGACCAGTATCACTATCCGATTCCCTATTACGATGCGCGCAACGGTCCGCCGAATTGCCTCTTCCACAACGAAGGGAACGCGACTTTTGTTGAGGCGACCGAAACAACGGGAATGAACGCGGATAACAATCGCTACAGTTTTGCTTGCGCCTGGGGCGACACTAACTCCAGCGGGTTGCCAGACCTGTTTGTGGCCAACGATTTTGGCAGCTCTCAGCTTTACCGCAACAACGGCGATGGAACCTTCAAGGTTGTCTCGCGCGAGGCCCGCGTTGAGGACGTAGGCGCCGGGATGAGCTGCTGCTGGTGCGATTTCGATAACGACGGGCATCAGGATGTTTATGTCCCCAGCATGTGGGAGGCGGCCGGGCAGAGGGTTTCATCTCAGAAGCAGTTTCACGAGAATGCCCCGGAAAGCATCCGCGAGCTCTACCGGCGGCACGCCCGGGGCAATGCGCTCTATAGAAATCAGGGAGACGGGAGCTTTCAAAACATCGGCAGGCAAGCCGGGGTCGAGATGGGCCGTTGGAGCTGGTCCTCGGATTTCTGGGATTTCGATCATGACGGTTACTCGGACCTGTATGTCGCCAATGGGTATCTTTCAGGGCTGGATCGGAATGACCTGGCAAGCTTCTTCTGGCGGCAGGTGGTAGCCAAATCGTCTGAAGATGCAACAGGCGCGCTGGCTTACGAGCATGGATGGAATGCCATCAACGAATTGGTCCGGTCGGATAACACCTGGCACGGCTACGCGAGAAATGTCATGTTTGCGAACAACCGCGACGGAACGTTTTCAGAGGTTTCCGGTTCTGTGGGGTTGGACTTTCCCGAGGACTGCCGCACCTTTGTTCTCGCCGACCTGGACCATGACGGACGGTTGGAGGTCATCCTCAAGAGCAGGAATGCCCCGCAACTGCGCATCCTGCACAACGGGATGAAGGATATTGGCAACTCGATCGCGTTCCGGCTGCGAGGGCATAAGAGCAATCGCGATGCTATAGGAACGGCAGTTACAGTCGCAGCCGGGACGCTCCGCCAAACCAAGTATTTGCAGGCGGGTTCGGGCTTTTTAGCCCAGCACTCCAAAGAGCTGTTCTTTGGAGTTGGCAAGCCGGAAGGAACCATTCGCGCCGCCATCCGCTGGCCAAGCGGGCTCACTCAGGACTTTGAAGGTCTGCCGGCAAACCACCGGATCGAAATCGAGGAGGGCTCCGCGGCATTTGCGGCCAAGCCTTTTGCGCCGCCGGCGCCGGCCTATGCGCAGCCAGGTCCGCCGTCGGAGCTGGAACCCTTGCCCGCTCAGGCTGACACATGGCTCATCGACCCCTTGAAGGCGCCGGAGTTTTCCCTGCCCGATCTCGACGGAAAGACGCAAGAGCTCCAGTCGTTTCAGGGTCACTTTGTGCTTCTTACTTTCTGGGCGGCCGCGGCGCAGCCCAGCTTCGACCAGTTGCGGCTCCTCGATAGGCTTAGGCCTGCGTTTGCCGCAAGCCATCTGCAAATCCTGGCCTTGAATGTCGATGAGGAGAAAGATATTCAGGCGGCAAAGTCGTTCGTCGCGCAAGCGGAGCTTTCCTTTCCAGTTCTTTTTGTCACGGAAGATACAGCTGGCATCTATAACATCATCTACCGTCACCTCTTCGACCGCCGCAGGGATCTCGGCATCCCCACGTCCTTCCTGCTGGACAGAGATGGCATGATCGTCAAGGTCTATCAGGGGCAACTAGATACACAGCGCCTGCTGGACGATGTGAAGTCTGTTCCAGCCACGCCGGCCAATCGCATGAAGCGAGCGATCCCCTTCGCCGGAGAGCTTTACCAAAGCGCATTCGCGCGCAACGATTTTACTTACGGCGTGGCCCTCTTCCAGCAAGGATACCTGGAGCAGGCGCGGGAGTCCTTTGAACAAGTGGTGGCCGCCAAGCCCGAAGATCCGGACGCATATTACAACCTGGGCACTCTCAACCTGAGAAGAAACGACTTCGCGGAGGCGCGCCGCTATCTTGAACGGACTTTGAAGCTCCGTCCCAATTATCCTGAAGCGTGGAACAATCTCGGAATGATGGCTGCCCAGGAAGGCCGCCCCGAGGAAGCTATCCAGGACTTCCAACAGTCGCTTCAGCTAAGGCCAAGGTATGCCATCGCACTTCTGAACTTGGGCAACGTCTATCGCCGGCAGCGCGATTTTGGGAAGGCCGGAGAGAGCTTGAGTCATGCGCTGGAGATCCAGCCCGACGATCCTGAGATCAACTACAGCCTTGGAATGCTCTACGCCCAGCAAAGCCAGTTGGAGCGCGCTTCGGAGTATCTGCGGAAAGCGATCGACCTGCGTCCGGACTATCCCGAAGCATTGAACAATCTTGGTGTTCTATTCGTTCGGGAGCAGGATTACTCGAAGGCGGAGGAGCAGTTCATGGCCGCCATGCGCGTCGCTCCGAACTTCGATCAGTCCTATATCAATCTCGCTCGTCTCTACGCGATGCGCGACGACAAGGAGAAAGCCCGGGAAGTGCTTCGGGAGTTGTTGCGCCTCCAACCGCAAAATCCGGGCGCCATGCAGGCCCTGGAGATGTTACAATGATCGCCTCGATGGGCGCTCGAAAGGTATGAGCGATGGGCATTCGCGCCCCATTTCAAAACACGATCGGAGCCATTATGACGTGGTTGCGCTTGGGTAGTATTCTCACTCTGTCGATCTCTCTTCTTGCTTGCCAGGCGGGCGCGGCCCAGCAGCACGGCTCAAAAGAACCCGCTAACTTTCAGCAGGTGGAAGCGCTGGTTCAGCAAGGCCGTCTCGATGAGGCCAGGACTCAGATGCTCGTCGAGCTCCAGCGGAATCCTGCGAGCGTGGACGGCTATAACTTGCTGGGAATTATCGACAGCGACTTACAAGACTACCCGGACGCCCTTGCGGCGTTCCAGAAAGCCTTGCAACTTGCTCCCAACTCGACGAAAACTCACAACAACCTGGGAAACATGTACATAGCTCAGAAGAGAATGGATCTGGCGGAGAGAGAGTTTCGGACTGTCCTCCGCCTTGATCCGGCCAATCGCGATGGAAACTACAACCTGGGCGTGCTTCTTATGGCAAAGGGATCGCCTGCCGCGGCCATTCCGTACTTTGAGCGGGTGCGTCCGGCCAATCTCCCCACGCGCTTCAACATCATCCGCGCTTACCTGCAGAGCAAGCGCGCCGCGGAAGCGCTACGCATGGCGGCGGCGGTTTCCGTTCAGAACAAGAACGACGTCCAGGTGCATTTCTCGCTTGGCGTATTGCTGGCGTCCGAGAAGCAATACAAGCCAGCCCAGCTCGAACTGGAAAAGGCCGATGCGTTGCAGCCCGGAACATTCGAGATTCTTTATAACCTTGGAGAGGACCTTCTTCGCAACGGCGAATACTCCCAGGCGGAACTCGAATTGGCCAGAACTTTGAAACTTAAGCCTGAGTCGCCGGAGACTCTCTATCTGCTGGCGCAGGCATACACGAAGGAATCGCGGCCTTTGGATGCCCTGGATCTGCTGATCCGCGCGCGCAAGTTAGCGCCGGACAATGTGGATATTCTCTTTCTGATGGCCCAGGTCGGCATCTCCCGGCACTATTACGAGGATGCGATACCGCTTTTGGAATCCGGCCTTCAGATCGCCCCGCAGCGCTCCGATCTCCGTTTTGCTTTGGGCGAGAGTCATTACATGTCGGGCAAGGTCGACCAGGCCATCGAAGAGTTCAGGAAGCTGATCGATGCAGAGCCGTCGGCGCGCTCTTACCTTTTTCTGGGCCTCTCCTATACGCATCTTGGAAGGTTCGACGAAGCGAAACAGTCTTTTCAGAGTGGGCTCAAGCTCGATCCTCGCAATAGCGCCTGTTTGTTCAACCTGGGTTATATCGCGGAGCGGCAGGGAGATTCCGCGGGCGCGGCGGCTATATTCCAGAAGGTACTTCTAGCGAATCCTAACTTTCCCGACGCTCTTCTGGAACAGGCCAAACTCCGCATCGAGGGCAAGAGATTCGCGGAGGCGGCGGAACTGCTGAGGAGATATGTTCGCGTCAGCCCCAGCCCGGCCACCGGATACTATCAGCTGGCAATGGCGGAGAGAAGCCTGCACCAGACGGCAGCAGCCGATCGGGATCTGCAACTGTTTCAAACGCTCTCAAAGAATGTTACTGTAAGTTCCAATCCCTACGAGCATGTTTTCGAATACCTGGATAGCCGTTCGAAACTCGATCCCGGCGTCCGCGATCAACAGGATCTGGCCGGACTCATCGATGAGGCCGGCAAGCATCCCGATCAGCCGGAGGTTCAATACCTGCTGGCCGAGGCTTATCTGAAGGCCGGGAAGGTCGATGAGGCTAGAAGCACTATCGCGCAGCTCGACACGATAACTGCAGGCGGTTACCGGATGCAGGCGGGAGTGGGCGTATTGCTGGCCAGTTACCATTTGTACGACGATGCTATACAGCATTTCCAGGCGGCGCTCAAGATGAACCCCGGCTCGGACGAAATTAGGTTCGACCTCGCGAACGCCTACTTCCGCAAGCGTCTTTATTCCGAGGCGCTGGATATTGCCGGACAGGTTTCAGAGGAAGGCCGGAAAGACGATGCCTACCTCGCCCTGCTTGGAGATATTTACGCGCATCAGGGCGACACCGCCCGCGCCGAGGAGATTCTCCGCGGCGCCATCATCCGCAATCCGGACAACGATCAGGACTACCTCTCCCTGGCTCTGCTTCAGTTTCGCGCGGGTAACATCGCGGATGCGAAGCAGACGCTCTTGAAAGGTCAGGCACGCATCCCCGGCTCCGGAAAGATTATCTGGGGATTGGGACTTGCTTTAGCTTTGGAAGGAAACACCGCAAAAGCCGCCGAGCAGTTCGAGCGTGCGGTGGATATGCTACCGGAATGGCCCGGCGCATATTCGACCCTGGGTGTCTTCTACTTTCAAACGGGACAGATCGCCAAGGCCAGGGAGGTGCTGGACCGCTTCAAGAACAGCAACGCAGGCGGCCTGGACATAAGCCGGATTGAACAGGTTCTAGCGCAGGCGCCGGAGACTGCCCCGGCCGGCAATGAGCCCATGCCCATGGCTAACAGGAAGCAATTGCTTCAGTTGGCCCTGGCCCTCGCGGATAGAACTCTGTAAGACGATCCGGCATTTCCAAAGTGGAAACGCGCGTTTTGAGCGGAGAAGAATTCCCTCGGGGTCACTCAGGACTGTAGAACCCATCTCATAAACATTTTGTTGTTGGAATTCTGCGAAACTGGAGGTGCTCAAGGCGTCTCTGCGGAATGCGATGGCAGGCCGTTGGGAACTGACAGACGAACAATGGGAATTGGTTG
>Ga0187863_10001686_pt1 | contig 17411 bp, 16 predicted proteins | sample June2016WEW_11_1_FD_132975 | JGI IMG/M metagenome (GOLD analysis project Ga0187863, IMG submission 132975) | Peatland microbial communities from SPRUCE experiment site at the Marcell Experimental Forest, Minnesota, USA - June2016WEW_11_10 | ecosystem: Environmental > Terrestrial > Soil >... | reverse complement strand
GAGAGCGCGAAATCGCGCTGCGCACGGCGCTGGGCGCCAATCGCAATCGCGTGCTACGGCAGCTGATGACGGAAAGCGTTGTGCTGGCGCTGATCGGAGGAGCCCTGGGCGTTCTGGTGGCCTATGGAGGGCTGCACCTGTTGCGCGCCTTTCTGCCGGTAACGGGAGGGAGCAGCAGGGGCGAAATTCCGCGCGCGGACTCGATTGGAATTAATGCTGCGGTGCTGTACTTCACGGTGGGCATCTCCGCGCTGACGGGGATTCTTCTTGGGCTGGCGCCCGCGATTCAGACCTGGCGTTCGGAGTTATACGAATCGCTCAAGGAGGGTGGCCGGGGCTCGACGGAGGGGCGGCGCAGCAACTGGATGCGCTCGGCGCTGGTCGTCGCCGAGGTTGCGCTTTCGGTGATGCTGCTTACCGGAGCGGGCCTTCTGATTCGCAGTTTTTTCCTGTTGATGTCGGAGAACCTCGGGTTCAATCCTACGAACGTGCTGACGATGCAAGTGTGGCTGCGCGAGACGCACGTTTCCTCCGGCCGCCAAGTGGTGAACTACTATCAGCAAGCGATCGAACGCGTGAATGCGCTGCCCGGAGTGAAGTCGGCAAGCGCGGTAAATTTTCCGCCTCTGAGCGGGTGGAACGGCAACTGCGATTTCGATATTCAGGGCCGCGCGACGCCTCCATCCGGCGAGCGATTCACTTCGCAATATCGCGTTGTGGACTGGCGATATCTGCGGACTATGGGAGTTGCATTGAAGGCGGGGCGCGATTTCGCGGCTTCCGATGGACCGGGTACGGGAGGGGTGGCCATCGTCAACGAGGTGCTTGCTCATCGGTACTGGCCAGATCAGGAACCGGTTGGCCAACAGATACGGCTGGAATTTCCGGCAACGAGGGGTCCGTGGGAGCCCGAGCCGAGCAGTGCCTGGCTGACGATTGTGGGAGTCGCAAGCGACGTTCGCGACGGGCCGTGGAGCGAGCCAAAGGGCGGACAATTATATTTGTTACTGGACCAGAATCCTTCACGGATCATGCATCTGGTGGTGCGCACACAGGGTGATCCCACAGCGATGGCCTCAGCCGTGCGGCAAAGCGTGGAGAGCGCCGATCCGAATCAACCGGTGACGGAAGTCCGCACGATGGATGATTTGATCGACGCATCCGTAGTGCAACGGCGACTGAGCATGGTTCTTCTCGGCATCTTTGCAGCGGTGGCCACGGGCCTGGCGGGTTTGGGGATTTACGGTGTGATGGCGTACAGCGTGGCGCAACGCACGCACGAAATCGGCGTTCGAATGGCGCTGGGCGCCGAGCCTGGCGACGTTTTGAGGCTGATGGTGCGCGATGGGATGCGGCTGGCAGGAATCGGCTTGGCGCTGGGAATTGCCGGGTCAGTTGCGACCGCGCGCTACCTGGAAACCGAGCTGTTCGGGGTCAGGCCGATCGACCCTATCACGTTAGCGAGCGTGGTCCTGGGGCTTGCCGTGGTGGCGGTGGCGGCCTGCTATCTTCCCGCGAGACGAGCGGCGAAAGTCGATCCGATGGTTGCGCTGCGCTATGAATAAGAGGCGGCAAGCTTCGCTCGCTTTGTTGAAATAAATGCTCCTGTTTCCCGGATTCTTACACCGGTTTGCGAACCAAACGCGCGAGCTCTGGAAAATTTCGCAATAACTCCGAAAGCATAAACTTGAGGCCCAACGCCGCCAGGATGATCATCTCGGGTTCAATGATGTGGCGGTAACGCATCTCCGGATGCGTGACGTAAAACACCAAGGGATAAAATAGCAGGAGCAACACGAACGGAAGGGCCGCCTCGCGAGCGTTGCGAAGAGCTTGCCAAAGGCCGATGAGCATCACCACGGTCAAGGATACGGTGAGGTAAACGTTGGCCGGGTTGTGGAATTCAATGTCCAGATTTTCGGGGTCAAGATTCCAGAACGCGGTCCACATATAACCAAATCTTCGCAAGCACATTACAAAATACTGCGCGGGATGCCGGGCAATAAAATCGAGCGCCTCGCGCCGCTTTTCCTGCATGTAGGGAATTTCTCCGAGGCGCACGAATTCAGCGAGTTCTTTATCGTTTATGGAAGGATGAGCCATGATATCGACCCAGCTTGCGGTGTGACCGTTATTGCCGACCCAAACTTCGAGCCAGAAATTATCGCGCAGCGGAATGGGCCGGTGAAACGTGCGGTAATTGCGCACCTGCCAGGGCAGAAGGGCAATAAACAGACCGAATGCCACGAGAGCGGCGGGCTTGAGCCATCCTCGCCGATTTCGCCACAAAGGATAGAGCGCCCAGCCGGCCAAAAAAGGGAAGACGGCGAGGAGCGATGCGTTCGTTAGCGCCGAGAAGCCCCACAGCAAACCAAAGCCAAGCCAGCTCCATCCGCCCGACTGCCCTTTCAGCTTGAGCGCCCAGAGAAAAAGAATCGCGAGCAGCAGAGCGCTGAGGCAGGTCTCCCAAACGAAGGCGCTGGCAATGTAGATGGAGTAGGGCCACAGCGCCCACATCCAGCACGCAACGACCGCAACGCCGCGTCCAAAACTGCGCCGGGCAATGAAGAAAACGGGGATGCAAATCAGCGCTGAGAATAAGGAGTTGAGGCCCAGGATCACGAACGCCGAGTTCCGACTGTAAATCCCGAATAATTTGAAGACCGCAGCGAGCAAGTAGGGATATACGGGCGTCATCCAGGCCGTCGGCCCGGTTTCGAAGTACATCGGATTGCCATAACCGTGTCCCGCTGCGATGGAACGCGCAATACGCCCAACTTCAAAACCGAACAACAGATGCTCTCTGAAGTTGTTCCAGGTGTCGGTATAGAGGAAGTGGATAGCGACAATCCGCACAGCGAGGGCCAGCAGTGTAATCGCCGGCAGCGATTGCCAAATGTGTCTCTTCGTCGTTGCGCTCTCCACGATTCTCCTGGCGCGCGCGCGGCATTCCCGTTGTACGCCGGCAATTCCCAAACGAACGCGATTCTACTTCATTTTCTGCCGGCTGGCAGGAGGCGGGCAAAACACCCGGCGGAATTACCGTCGGGCGAAAATATCCGTTTGTTTTTTGAGCAAGTGTACTTTTGCGGCTGTACTTCTTGATAAGATAGCGGCGGTTCTCGGTTCTTTTCGACGGAGGGAGCTGTTGAATTTAAAATTCTTTAGTCTTGTACTTCTTATTGGCTTGTCCCCATCGCTGCCGGCACAGTCCGAGGCTCCGAATTCGCCGGCGGTTACGCCTCATGCGCAGAGCCCGGCGCCGCAAAAGGTTCCTTCCGGAGTGATTCTTGTAAAGGGGGCGTGGTCGAGTTCCAGTGATTCGGCCACTCCGCTGCCGGAAGGCGGGAACGTGGACCATAGCGTTTATACAAACCAATACTTTGGCCTTTCGTATCCGCTCTCGCCCGACTGGTACCAAAAGTATAAAGGCCCGCCGCCATCCGATTCCGGTTATTACGTCTTGGCTCAACTAAGGCCCACGGAAACACGCAAGGGGCCCATTAAAGGGTCGATTTTGGTAGCGGCTCAGGACCTGTTTTTTGCACTGGTGCCGGCCGCCAATGCAGAGGAATTGATCAAATACACGAAGGACAATCTAAAGCCGGACTACAAAGTGGAAGAGGAACCTACAGAGGTGAAGATCGCGGATCGCTCGTTCGTCAGTTTTGAGTATGTTGCTCCCGCGGCAGATTTGCACTGGTACATACTGGCCACGGAAATCCGGTGCCACATGGTGCAATTCATCTTCACCAGCAGCGATACTCGATTGCTGAAGAACTTGGTCCAGGATATGAACAAAATGAAATTGCCGATGGAAGCCGATCCCGTCTCAGGGACGGGTGGAGGGGATGCACCGGTGTGCATCAAGGATTACGCCACACCAGAAAACGTGGTTAACAGGGTTGATCCGGTTCTTGCCGAGCGCAGATTCAATCCGATCCCGGTGAGAATCATCATCGACAAAAGCGGCAACGTAAGGAACATTCACTTCCTCAGCGCTTTTCCGGAGCAATCCAAAACCATTCAAGACGCCCTGTTGCAATGGAAGTTTAAGCCTTATCTGCAGAACGGACAGCCCGTGGAAGTAGAGACCGGCATCATGTTTGGACATTCACCCCAAACGCCCGCGAAAGCGACAGTGACAAACTGAGTGAATTATTTGATTCTGAATCGCGATTCTGCCTGGGTGCTGCTCTGAAATTACGGGTGTGAGAGTCCGCGCGGTATGCGGTAAAAAAATCGGGCGAGACACGTTAATGTCTCGCCCGGATTATCACGCCCGCGAACTACAGCGAGCGCAGGTAATTCAAAATGTTCTGTTGCTGTGTGGGTGACAGGGAATCGAAGTTGGAAATTACAGTGTTGGCTTCGGAGCCGTTCCCGGAATGATCCCCGATGGCCGAGAGAAGATTGCTGGTGCGGCCATCGTGCAGGAAGAAGATACGTTGCCCCAAGCCCCACAACGGTGCGCTACGGAACTGGTCCCCGCCGGCGCTGCCCTGCGAGACGTTGTCCGCTAAGCCCGTGCCCATGTGATGGATCTCAATATCCGAAAGCGGATTCAGGGACTGATTGGCCAACGAAGAGGTGATGTTCGAGTTCTGGGTCGAGTTGATGGTCACCGTGTGGCAGGTGGCGCAGCCAATGGAGCTAAAAAGGGACTTTCCGCTTGAGATTGAAGACGCACCGCCGGGAACGGTGGTGGATGCTACGGGCGGAGCCAGAAGCCGCATGAACATCGCAAACGCGACGACGTCACTGGGGATTGTAGCGTTCTCAGTGAACTGGTCCGAGCTTGTGGTTGTAAACGCGAAATTGGTGGCGTCTTCGGGATAGCCGGTTTTGCTAAGGTTCAGACAATTGGCAGGAAGGCCGGTAGTGATGTCTTCGCCGGGAAGAGGTCGATCTTGAGTGAACAACTCGTTGGTGATGCCCATTTCCACGTTGTAAGCCTCACCTGCGAAGATCTCGAGCGACTTGTTCTGAGCTTTCCAGCCGAAGCGGCTGATGGTGCCGTCGTTGCCGTTGTGGTTGAACGTGCCGCTAATTCCAAACCCGTTGTTGGCGTTAGCCGTTTGAATGGCCAGCAGGGTTGAGTCGTCAATGTTTTCAACCAAGCCTGCTCCGAAGGTCGGCGTGGGAATACGGAAGATGATGTCATTCTCCTGCTGAGCGGTAGCGAAGCTGGGCTGCGGAATGTTGCAGCTTCCGGCGTCCGAGCGGCCGGAGACGGTGAACAGGTCTTCGACACCACCGTTCGGGGAGTTGGTGTTCACGCTTCCGTTGGCGTTAAAGAAGAATGGAAAGCGCGCTTCGCGCGTTGGTCCGGTGGCGGTAATGAACGACGGAAGCGTATTGTCTCTGCCGTTCGCAATGCCTTGGGTAATCACTTGGCTCTCGGGATTGGGACCGACGTCGGGGTATATGTTGGCGCTGGGGCCGGAGCCGCCGATAGAAGGTTGCGAATGACAGCCGGAACATTGATTAAAGTTAAAGCGGGGTCCCAGGCCATTGTTCGCACCGCCGCTGACTACTTCGACCTCTTGAAAGCGATTGAGACCGTTCTGGAAGAACTCCAAGATGCCTTGCGGGCTTTCGGCGGTGACGGAAGTGAGAGGGAGCGGGTTTGTGGTGGTGGCACCCGTCTGCCCGTTGATCGCTCCAGTGCGAACACCCGGGTCAGTCTGGGCGAAAGCTGTACCACTGAAAAACACAACTGCCAATAAAACCAAGACCTGCACCAAACTCACTCTTTTCATTGGTCCTCCTAGGCCGCCCGCAGTCCCTCATCCCGAGAGCTTTAGACCGTAGCCGGGGCGCAATTGCACAAAAACGCGCACAGACGACCGCGTTAGCCGCACGGCGGGGTCACGTCCGCGGCAACTAATGATGTCGTCAATTCGTTCGGGTCTTAAGCTTGGCAGGCTAATAACATTTAGCGAAATGCAGGTCAAGAAAAACAGATTAGCTTTTTGTGCTATTTCAGAGGCGAGGAGCGATCCTTGAATCGAGGTCCGTTCGATTTGTGATTGTGTTGCCATCGGAACGCCTGCTCAGAATGAAACTGTTTTTACGCAAATCCTGATAGACCTCGCGATAGGACTGGAACAATGAAGTCTCATGGTAGGGAACGCCGTGCGACATGCAGTAGGACTTAACTATTTTTTGAACCTGTCGAAGTTTGTTTGTAGGCATAGTCGGGAACAGGTGGTGTTCGATCTGGCAGGTGAGGCCTCCGGTGCAGTAATCGATACCCGGATGCTTCTTAATGTTCCGGCTGGTGAGCACTTGCTCACGCAAAAAGTTCACCGCCGAGGCGCCTTGCAGCAGGGGCATGCCCTGATGATTAGGGGCGAATATCAGAGTCAAATACAATCCCAGGAACATCTGTTGCGCCACGAAGAAGAGGATGGCATGTGGCCAACCGAGAAGAAAATAGAGCAGGCCCAGAAACCAGCAGGCGTGCAGAATGAGAAAACTCACTTCAATGAAGGGGTGCGCGACCTTGTGGCGCAATAGGAATTTAACACTGTCAACTTTCAGCACAAATGCTTCGAGCAAAGACAAAGGGAAGAAACAGAAGTGCTGGTATTTCACCGTGAGCCGCGCGAACCCGCGCTTTGTAGCTGCCTGGTCCTTGGTAAATGCGAACAGAGGTATATCGACATCGGGATCGGCGGTCACGTGATTTGGGGAGCAATGATGATGATGGTGCTTGTGGAGCCACCAACTGTAGCTGAAACCGAGCAAGAGATTTGAATGAATAAGGCCAAGGACCTCATTGCCGGCGGGCGCGCTGAAAATTTCCTGATGGCCTGCGTCGTGAACGATAAAACCGAGCTGAGCGAAGACAAAAGCCAGGAAAGCGGCGTTGAGAAGTTCCGCCCACGGATTTTGAAACCTTCTGATCAGCAGGAAAGCGCTAACGAGCAGAACCAGGTTGAGAAGCATCTTGCGGCCGTAATATGCGGGCTGCTTGGCCAATAGTCCGCTCTGCCGAACGAGGGTGAGTAAGTCGCGAAATTCGTCGCCAGCAACCGATCGCATCGTTCCCTTTCAAATATCCCGAAAACAGCGGTTCACAGATCCAGCGGTGCACGTTTTGTGGAAGTCAGAATGAGATCGACCACGGCGGCGGCGGAGGTCACATTCGACCCCCAGATGGCTTGGCGATGGCTCCACTAAAAGAATATCATAACGAAAGACTTTATATTGCTCGCCGCTGAATTGGCTCGCAATCGGGTTCCATCTCACCTGGTTTATCTCGAATGGTGAAGGCCTAAGAGTGATATCGGCAAGAGACGCCTGCTCCTTAGATTAATCGTACAATTAGGAGTTCGAGCCTGGTGAATTGAGCGGGGACTCCAATTCGGCTGCGGCTGTGAGCGATCCGGCTGGCGGGATCTCGCATGCGTGGCGCGCGCTGCGGCACCGGAATTTCCGGTTGTTTTTCGGCGGGCAGAGCATATCGCTGATCGGGACTTGGATGACGCGGCTGGCGACGAGTTGGCTGGTTTACCGGCTGACAGGGTCCGCGTTCTTGTTGGGAATCGTAGGGTTTTCCGGGCAGATACCGACATTCTTGCTGGCGCCGTTTGCGGGAGTGTGGGTGGACCGGCTGAACCGGCAGCACGTTTTGATCGTGACGCAGGCGCTGGCGATGCTGCAATCCTTCGCGCTGGCGTTTCTCACTCTGACGAAACACATCACCATTCACGAAATTATCTGGCTTAGCGCGTTCCAGGGAATGATCAATGCGTTCGACATGCCGGGAAGGCAGGCATTCCTGGTGGAGATGGTGGAAGATCGACAGGATCTGGGCAATGCGATTGCGTTGAACTCGTCGATGGTGAACATGGCGCGGCTGGTGGGGCCTTCGCTGGCAGGGATGGTAATTGCAGTCTCCGGGGAGGGCTCTTGTTTCCTGATCGACGGGATCAGTTATCTTGCGGTGATCGCGTCGTTGTTCGCAATGCGGCTGAAGCCTGCGGCAGTGAAGCGTGTGGCGACTTCCATGTTGGTGCAATTGAGAGAAGGCTGGGATTACGTTTCGGGTTTTGCGCCGATTCGAACGATTCTAACTTTGTTTGCCACGGTGAGTTTGATGGGCTGGCCGTTCACCGTGTTGATGCCCATTTTTGCTTCGAAGATTTTGAAGGGCGGCCCGCACACGCTGGGCTTCCTGATGGGAGCGGTAGGCATCGGCGCTCTGGTTTCGGCGATATCGCTAGCAGTACGTAAGAGCGTGGTGGGCCTGGGGCGAATGATTTATATTTCGACGGCGCTGTTTGGAGTGAGTCTGATATTTTTTGGATTGTCGCGAAATATTTGGGTTTCACTAGTGATGATGTTGTTCTGCGGGTTTGGAATGATGCAGCAAATGGCAGCCAGTAACACAATCATCCAAACGATTGTGGATGAGGACAAGCGCGGACGGGTGATGAGCTTTTACACCGTGGCGTTTGTGGGCATGGCTCCGTTTGGCAGTTTGCTAGCGGGTGCCATGGCGCATGCGGTGGGCGCTCCGCGCACGGTGATGTTGAGCGGGGCGTGCTGCATCCTGGGCGCGATCTGGTTCGCAACGCGGTTGAAATCGATAAGAAAATTAATTCGGCCGATCTATGTGAATCTTGGAATTTTGCCAGGGCCGGTGAATGCGGTGATTCAAGATAGCGTGGGCCGCTGAAGAAGATGTTTTCATCCCTGGGCAGGAGCGGGAACTCAAGCGGGCCTGGGAGTGAGAACGATGATGGTCGAGGTGCCATGGGCGAGGATGCGGCCATCGCGAGAGAGCAGTTTTGCTTCGGTGGAAATGATCTGGCGGCCCTGGGACACGACGCGGCCTTCGGCGCGGACGCGGCCAGTGTCGAGAGTGATTGGGCGTGAGAGGTTTCCCTTGGTCTCGATGGTAGCGTAGCGAGAGCCTGCCGGCAGCAGCGTGTGCGCAGCGCATCCCGTCGCGCTATCGATCAGTGTGAGGGCCCAACCGCCGTGAACCGTGCCGGTAGGATTCAAGACGTGCGGGCCGGGTTCGCCTTCGAACACGGCGAAGCCATCGCCGACTTCGACGAGGCGGAACGACAACGTCTTCGCGATCGCCGGCCCCGGGATGCGACCGTCGATCATCGCCTGTAGGAGTTCCTTGCCGCTCATGCCGGCAGCTTCCGGGTGTTTGGACAAGTCATGGTCGTGGGTGGTCATGTGTGGGTAGCTCCGCTTCTTAGATGTACCGGTGAAGAAGTGGATGCCGAATTCGCATTATTTTTCGGCGCGGAAAGTCTTTCCCAGTTCTTTGTCCGCCAAGCGGAAATAGTGCCGAAAATTGTAAATTAGCGGGGACCACTTTGACGGGTCAATGTAGCTGTCACCGACAACCAGATCGGCAGCGACATGCACCCGGATGATTTCGACCTCAGCGGCCAACCCCCCACCGAGTTGCTGCAATTTTTCGCCGCCCATGCGGTGAAGTTTAGTGACGCGGGCTTCCATGTGAACCGGGCATTGCTCGGCTCGCGCCGGCTGGACGATCTCACTCGCAATCGGCGTCAGGCCAGATACTCCGAACTTGTCCTTCTCGAAGCGGAACTGCTTGGACTTAATCTGTGGAACAGGATTCTTGCCGGTGAGCGGGGCTAGCTTCTCGACTTCTCGCCACATATTCGGCTCAGGGAGATTGACGACGCATTCGGGATGTCGTGCCAAGTTTTCCGCCGTCTTGGTCTCGTCCAGTAAGCCGAGCAGAAGGGTCCAACCCAGTGCCCAGAAAGAAGACATGGGCGCAAGATTGGTGGTGCCGTCTTCGTTCAGCGAACTAATTAATGCTACCGGCGTTCCAAAATAGAGTATCTTCGGTTCAATCGTGCGAAATTTGGGTTCTGGCATGCAAGCTCGCTCTCACTCAGAGATGTCGTCCTACGTCATCGCTAGGGCATTTTACACGAAGGAACGGTAACCCCTGGTTGGTTCAGGTTGCGGAACCTATCTCTTAAGCATGCTGAGTTGGATGGACAGAGTGCGCGTGACGCGCTAACGTTGAAGAGGAAATACGGGGGACAAACATGACCTATGATTCGCACCAAAGAGCAGCTGAGTTTCACGAGATGGCCGCGCACGCGCACCGAGCCGCTGCAGCGCAGCACGGCAAGGGCGAGCACCTTTCCGGACACGAGCACTCCAGACAGGCCATGGAACACGCCGCAAAAGCCTGGCAGTACTCGCAGGAAGCCAACGAACAATCCGCGATGTTTGTAAAACAACACAATGAGAAGAAGAGCTAGGCACTCACTCCTCGCAACCGGAAAAAAGAATCGTTCGTAAACCAGAGTTACATCACTGGAGTCAAAATTTCGCGGTCACAACGAAATCCATCCTACGCTGATCAGCCACAGGGATGTGACACCGACCAGAATCCATAGAATTACGCCCTGTAATAAAGGGCGCACTCCCACCTGGCGCAAAGTGGCGCGCGAGATTCCGGTTCCTATCAGATAAAGTGTCGCGGTGAGGCCCAACCTTCCTAAATTGCTCAACACATGCCAAAAATTTGTGAAGGCGGGAATGTATGTGTTGGCCACAGCGGCAAAACAAAAAAACAAAATAAACCAAGGCCAGCGAATGCGGCTCTTCGAGCGTTTCAGAGCGGCTGCGCCGATAGCAACCGGCACAATCCATAGCGCGCGCGTGAGTTTCACGGTGGTGCCGACTACCAGCGCGACTGGGCCGTATCGCGCCGCAGCGCCTACGACCGAGCTCGTATCATGAATGGCCAGGGCCGCCCATAATCCAAATTGCGTTTGCGTCAAGTGCAGGAACCAGCCGAGCGGAGGAAAGATCAGGAGCGCGATGGAATTCAAAATAAAGATGGTTCCGAGCGAAATCGCCATCTCTTCATCGCTGGCCTCGATAATGGGAGCGACAGCGGCAATGGCGCTGCCTCCGCAGATAGCGGTGCCTGTGGAGATCAGGATCGATGCGGTTTTGTTCACGCGCAACAGGCGGCCGAGCAGAAGCCCGAAAATCAGCGCAAAGGAGATACTGGCGGCGGTGTAGAGGAAGCCGCTACGGCCGACGCGCAACACTTCTTGCAAGTTCATGCCAAAGCCCAGGCCAACGACGGAGGCCTGCAACAGGAATCTGGAAAGGTTGCGGCTATCAGCCTGGTAAGGATGGATGAAACATAATCCGAAGAGCAAACCGAGCGCGAGAGCCAGTGCCGGGGAAATAACGCCGCTGGCGCACAGAATGAATCCAACGAAAAAGAGCGTCTTGGTATTCAGCTTACGTTCTCCAACTTATGCCGCTTCAGAAGCGAAGAGTGAGTCTAACTTTATTCTTGCCCAGCTACACTACCATTGATGGCAGGCGTGCCAATCCCGGGAGAATTCGCGTTGTTGCGATCACGGTGCCGCAGGAGCATGGCCAAGGTTCGAGTGGGCAGCACGCGGACCAATGACTGTTCCAGAAAGCCTGCACGTATCGTTTGGAGGTGCGCACGCGTGCTGAATTTAGGCTAGACATGGCTACCCATTCTCGGTCAAATTGTAAGTGCAGGGTCGAAGTCTTGGGAAGGCTGAGGGGGTTAGGCGATGCGACACGCTGGCTTTCTAATAGGGTCCATCCTTTTTATCGCGATGAATGCAGGCGCACAAATAAATGCTGCAAATACGGCACCAGCCGGGGCCTTTTCGCAAGTATCTCTTTTGACGCCAGCCGAGAACTCCTTCAACTTTCCCGCTCTTCCGGCGCCTGAGGGCTTAATTACAGCCACACCGCCGACGCTGACCAGCGTGGAGGCGGATCCGCCGCAGTACGTCCAAAGCGTTTATGAGACCTATCGTTGGCAGGCTTACGTGGGCTATGAGTACCTGCGCTTTTACGAAGTTCCTGCAATTGCAAAAAATTCGAATGGCTTTATGTACAGCATGGTGTACTACCTTAAAGATTGGATCGGATTAGATGGCGAGTTAAACGCCACGCACTTAAACCAATACAATACCGGCGGATGGTTCTTGATGGGAGGCGGAGGCCCCCGATTCAGGTGGTCGGCTCCGCGAGGGCTGGAAGTGTGGGGACACGTCTTGGGCGGATACTCTCGCTTCACGCCGCAAACGGCATTTGGCGCCGACCACGCGCCCGCTTTTGAAGTTGGCGGTGGCGTGGACATAGCTGCACATCGTGGGCGGCTGTCATACCGCCTCGAAGCCGACATGGTGGGGACACGTTACTTCAGCACCTACCAATACAGCCCGAAAGTTTCGGTGGGTGTGGTATTTAAGTTCTAGTTTCGCGAATTTCGCAACAAGGAATCGCAAATGGACAAGAACAAAGCGCCGGATCCCAAACGTCCGGAGGCGAATCCAGTCGATCCAATCGACCCAGTAGACGAGGCTTCCCGCGAGTCTTTTCCCGCCAGCGATGCTCCGGCATGGGATCCCAAACCCGAAAAGAAAGATAAGAAAAAAGAAAAGAGCGCCGGCGGATCTTCGAAATAATAACTCGCAACTTTCTCCACGTTTTTTCATCCAACTTTACGACCACTAGCTTGCCGAGAATCACGACGCTGCGCGACTATTTGCCGTCCAAGGAAGGAAAAATGAAATCAGAGAAAAATGAAACAAAAATAGCTCTGCAGGTTGGAACGGAGCTGCGAATCAACAACAAGGGCGACATCATTGTGGACAACCCGGAGCTCGAATTGGCGCAAGACCAAGAAGCGGCGGACGCGACTTTGGCTTACCGATTTGATTCAGATGCGGGGATGCACATTTTTCGCCTGCTGGACCCGGTGGCCGATCGTAAGCACATGAAAACTCATCGCCGCAACGATTGAGCGACATCGCCACAGGCCGCTAGTTCGATCCAAAAGTCCGAAAGAGGAGATCCATGCTATTTGACGAGCTAAGAATCCGCGAGCTGACGCTGCGCAATCGCATTGTGGTTTCTCCCATGTGCCAGTATTCGAGCGAAGACGGCTTTGCCAACGATTGGCATCTGGTGCATCTGGGAAGCCGGGCTGTGGGTGGCGCGTCGCTCGTGTTCACGGAAGCGACGGCGGTGTCGGCCGAAGGGCGCATCAGCCCGCAAGACCTGGGAATTTATAAGGACGATCACATCGAGCAGCTCTCACGAATCACCCGATTCCTTCGCGAACAAGGAAGCATTCCTGGAATCCAACTGGCGCACGCGGGACGCAAAGGCAGCACGCTGCGTCCGTGGGAAGGCAATGGAGCGATCCCGGAATCGAAGGGGGGTTGGAAGCCCGTGGCGCCAAGCGCCGTGCCTTTTTCCGAGACCTATCCGAATCCCACTGCACTAGACGAAAACGGAATTCGGGGCGTGGTGAAATCTTTTGCGAATGCGGCTCACCGCGCGCTCGAGGCGGGCTTTCAGGTAATTGAAATCCATTCCGCGCATGGCTACCTGCTTCACGAATTCCTTTCGCCGATTTCAAATAAGCGCACAGATTCCTACGGTGGCTCGCTGGAAAACCGCTGCCGACTGTTGTGCGAAGTCGTTACTGCGGTTCGCGGCATCTGGCCCGCGGGCTACCCGCTGTTTGTCCGAATCTCGGCTACGGATTGGATTGAGGGAGGCTGGGATGTGGATCAATCCGTCGAGCTGGCCAAAAAAATTGGGCCGCTCGGCGTGGACTTGATTGACTGTTCCTCCGGCGGCATCGCGCCGGGAGCAAAAATTCCCATCAAGGCGGGATACCAGGTTCCGTTCGCGCGGGAAATTCGTTACGAAACCAAGATCATGACCGGCGCGGTCGGGCTGATCACGTCCGCGAATCAAGCGGACACAATTCTGCGGGAAGAAAACGCGGACATCGTGCTGCTGGCCCGCGAATTTCTGCGGCAGCCTTATTGGCCGCTTCAAACCGCTCGCGATCTGGGATTCGCGGTTCCGTGGCCGGTGCAATACCTGCGCGCGGCGCCGGACGGGACGCCAACTCGCGAGCCGGTTCGTCCTCCGGAGGGGATGGACGCATTAGCGGAGCACGACGCAAATCTGAAGTAGCCGCGTTCCGGCGTACGCTCTGGCCGACCTAGGCCGCGGAATTTCGCGTGGCCCCGGCGAAGCTTTCGGCATCGGAAACACTCCGCTTCAACGCCCTAGTCCGGGCGCTTCAAACCAATTACCATGGCGTCGTGACGACCGCTTCCGACTCCGGAACAATGCACCGCCGCATCGCTGCCGCGACGGCCATCGTGATGGCTAGCGTCCTGCTCAGCCGCATTCTGGGATTTTTTCGCGATTGGACGCTGGCGCACCAGATGGGCTCAAACGCGGTGACGGATGCGTACAACGCTGCGTTCACGCTGCCGGATTTTCTGAATTATTTGATTGCCGGCGGTTCCCTGAGCGTCACATTCATTCCTGTTTTTGCGAAGTACGCGGCGGAGAAGCGGGAAGAAGAAGGCTGGCGAGTTTTTTCCACCGTGATCACGGTGATGGGTTTTGTTCTGGTCGGGCTCGTTCTGGCAGGCGAGATTTTTGCTCCGCACATCGTGAATTGGATCGCTCCGGGATTCAGCCCGCCTGAACGCGCTCGCGTTGTTTTTCTTACGCGCCTGATGCTGCCCGCTCAGATTTGTTTCTACGAGGGAAGCATTTTGAGCGCGGTGCAATACGCGAAAGGGCAATTCGTCATACCTTCGCTGGCGCCTTTGATTTACAACATCGGAATCATACTCGGCGGTATTTTGCTGGCCCCGGTCATCGGTATCACCGGATTCGCAGTCGGCGTGCTTGCGGGCGCCCTGACAGGGAATTTTCTTCTTCAGATATATGGCGCTTATCGGGCCGGCGCGAGTTTTTCGCCGAGTTTCGACGTCAAACATCCCGGCTTCTGGCTGTTTCTGAAGCTATCCGTTCCCATCATGCTCGCTGTTTCCGTTTCCTTCGCGGACGATTGGATCATTCGCTATTTTGGATCGTATCTTCAGGCAGCATCGATTACCTGGCTGACATACGGGAAGAATTTAATGCGAGTGCCGCTCGGTCTCGTCGGACAGGGAGTGGGAGTGGCATCGTTTCCATTTCTAGCTCAATTATATTCGGAGAAGAAATTCGAGGAGCTGAATCGCGTTCTGAATACGACTTTCAAAGGATTGATATTCCTGCTGCTTCCGATCTCCGCACTGACTATCGCCCAAAGCGTGCCGATCGTGAATTTGGTGTTTTCGCATACGCGCATGCACGGAGCGGATCTTTTCGCCACGGGCCAGACACTCGCGTACTTTTCGATCGGAATGTTCGCCTGGGGCGCGCAGTACATTCTCGCTCGAGGTTTTTACGCCACACGCGACACCATCACACCGGCGATAGTCGGCACGCTGATGACCGCACTCAACATTCCGGTTTACTGGTGGCTCGCGCATCACATGCAATATCGGGGTTTGGCGTTTGCCAGCTCGCTCGGCATCATCGCTTACACTGTGGTTCTTTTCATCCTGCTGAACCGCCGCACAAGAAACGCGGAGGAGGGGAGTCTAGTCGTTTTCTTCTTGAAGATGACGGCGGCTTCGCTGGTCGCCGGGGCCGCCTGTTACCGGCTCACGCTTTATCTTGAAACTTTAATGCCCTGGCAGAAGATCTGGGGCGCGCTCGCTTTGCTGGTGACGGTGACGGCCGCAGGAGTTTTATTGCTGGTGATTTTGCTGAAGATTTTGCGCGTGCCGGAACTGGATCACTATATGCGCAAAGCCTGGGCTTTTACCGGATTGCAGCGCTGATTCAAGGCAACGGGTCGAGAACCGGATGCAGTGTCACCTGGCTGCCTTTCATCACCTCGATTTCGCGTTTCCAATCCTTTTTGCCTTTAGCCTTGATGGCTATCTGGTGCGTACCGCTTACGAGCGAAATTGTTGATGGTGTGTCACCCACAAATTTTCCATCAATGTAGATTTCGGCTCCGTCTGTATCGCAGGACAGAGTCAGAACGCCGGATTCGGGGCCGGCGGGCGCGGAGGAAAACGCGCGGGCACTAGGAGCTTTCTCAGACGGTGATTCGTTCGCTGAATTTTGTTTTGCTGCAGGAAGCGGACCCGCTACTCCTCCGGATTCCCTCGAAACGGGTTTAAGCGTCGCCTGAACCTCGTCTGCTTTCACCAGCCAGTATCGGCCGCGATTGTGGCCTTTTAGGTCCACCCATTCAAACGGACCGTCGGTGATGGTGGTTTCCTGTGCCGCGTATCCTTCCTTGTAGATCCGAACAACGAGCGGATGCCCGAGGCGCGCCGCAAATACGGTGTGAGGCTTGTGAAAGTAGCCGCCGGGGTAATTTACTTTGTAAGGAGTCTTCCCCATCAGTACGCCATCGATCTCGACGTTTGCGCCAGCAGGAGAACTAGTGACCTTGAGGGTTTCGGCAAACGATTGCGATGGAGATACCAGGGCAAGCGCGAGGAGCGCTAGCGAGACGCAGAACGATTGCAGACTTAGTGCCCGCACCCAAGCCCTCCGAGAGGTTTAGAGGTGCCATGAAACTGGCACTGCGCTCGACTGCGGGTCAATCCGGTTAACTACGGAAAGGAGGATGAGGACAATTTCAGATGCAGGGCGGGGAAACGCGACGATGGTTCGCGCCGGCTATTTTAGATACTCGGCGAGCCAAGCGAGGAAGGTCTTGTACCACAGCTCGCTGTTTTGGGGCTTCAAGACCCAGTGTCCTTCGTCCGGGAAAATCAAAAGTTTCGAAGGCACGCCCTGCCTTTGAAGCGCGGTAAAGAATTCGAGGTCCTGAGTATAGGGCACGCGAAAATCGAGTTCGCCGGCTACCACCAGGGTTGGCGTCTTGTATTTTCCGAGCGCGGCGGCAAATTCGCTCGGAGACCACTTGTTGTAAAGCTCGGGGTTCGCCCAGGGCGTGCCGCCAAACTCCCATTCGTTGAACCAGAGTTCTTCCGTGGCGGCCATGCTGACCGCGTCGTAGGGGCCGGCATGGCTGACCAAACACTTGAAACGGCCGGTGTGCGTCGCAATCCAGTCGATCATGTATCCGCCGTAAGAACCGCCAGCCGCGCCCACTCGCGAACCGTCGATGAAGGGGTATTTCGCAATGGCCGCGTCCAAACCTTTCATCAAATCTTCGTAGGCTTTTCCGCCCCAATCGCGGCTGATCTCCGCGGTGAATTTCTGGCCGTAACCAGTGGAGCCGCGAGGGTTGATCGCCAGCACAACGTATCCGGGCGCAGCCATCACTTGCTGATTCCAGCGATAGCCCCAGGCGTCGGTCCATGCACCTTGCGGGCCGCCATGAATCAGAAGCAGCGCCGGATACCTTTTCGACGCATCAAAATGGGGCGGGCGGATAACGATTCCTTCCACTTGGGTCTTTTCCGCACCTTCGAACCAAAACATCTCCGGCTTGGATAGATCCAGTTGCGCGAGCAGCGCCGCATTTT
>Ga0187863_10001684_pt1 | contig 17414 bp, 17 predicted proteins | sample June2016WEW_11_1_FD_132975 | JGI IMG/M metagenome (GOLD analysis project Ga0187863, IMG submission 132975) | Peatland microbial communities from SPRUCE experiment site at the Marcell Experimental Forest, Minnesota, USA - June2016WEW_11_10 | ecosystem: Environmental > Terrestrial > Soil >... | reverse complement strand
TTCCGCGCAGAGGGCCCGGAGTTCGATTTTGTTGCCGCTCGAGCCATCGGCAGGCACGAAGAGCTCATAAATTGGGCACGAGGCGCGATCAAAAAGGGTGGAAGCTTGGCTCTGTGGCTGGGGGCGGATGACGCCGCTCGAGTCTCGTTGGATAGGACGTGGCAGTGGCGCGAGCCGGTTCCAATCCCAGGATCACATAGCCGAACCATCCTAGTTGGCGTTGCAGACTAGTGGGCCACCAGAGCTCGGTGTTCCACGTGGAACAGTTTGTTCCGCAGAGAGTGTTCCACGTGAAACGTCTTGCATGTTCTAAAAACTTTCTGCTAGATTCGCAGGCGCATACCGGAGGCTCTCGCATTGGCTCGCATCATCGCGATCGCAAATCAAAAAGGTGGCGTCGGGAAAACAACAACCGCCGTTAACCTCGGCGCTTCCTTAGCAGCCTCTGAACAAAAAACCCTCGTGATTGACTGCGATCCGCAAGGCAACACAACTAGCGCACTAGGTTTTCCGAAGGATCCGGCTAGAAGGACTCTCTATCAAACGCTAATACTCGATGAGCCAATCGAGCGCGTTACCTTGGACGCCCAAGTTGAGGGACTAGATCTGATTCCATCGGACAAGAACCTGGTAGGTGCGTCGGTAGAGCTTGTCCTGATGGAGAATCGGGAATTTCGCCTGAAAGCGGCCATCGCCGGCATCAAGGAAAAGTACGATTACATTCTCTTAGATTGCCCACCGGCACTAGATCTACTAACGCTTAACGCCCTAGCGGCGAGCGATTCAGTCCTTGTCCCCATCCAATGTGAGTACTTGGCTCTTGAGGGAGTTTCGGAGCTTCTCGATACGCTGATGCGCCTGCGCCGCACCATTAATCCCTCTCTTGCGATCGAGGGTATTTTACTGACGATGTACGATGATCGTACGACTCTCTCAAAGCAGGTAGCCGCCGATCTCAGAAGCTTCTTCGGCGGCCAGGTCTTCGAGACCGTGATTCCCAGGAATGTCCGGCTAGCCGAGGCTCCAAGTCACGGCATGCCCGTAATGTTCTACGACATTCATAGTAAAGGCGCGGAAAGCTACATCCAACTGGCCAAGGAGGTTATCTCTAATGCCCAGAAACGCGTTGGGCCGGGGACTGAGCGCTCTGATCAGGGAGCCGGAGTCCAATCAGCCGCAGCCGCCAGTGCAGGGGCCAGCGGCGGCGTTGGCGGGACACCTGCCAGCTCCACCACCACAAGCGACGACAGCAGCGGGACCAGCGGCAGCGGTGGCGCCGGCACTAGCTCCGAGTGACGGGCTCCTTCACGTCGATATCGATCTGATCGATCCGAGCCCGTATCAGCCCCGAACGCGCTTCCGCGAGGAAGCGCTCGACGAGCTGGCGCGCTCGATTCGGTCCAGCGGAATTGTTCAACCGCTAGTCGTCCGCAGGGTCGGCGCTCGCCACCAGCTCATCGCTGGCGAACGTCGCTGGCGTGCCGCGCAGAGAGCCGGTCTTAGCCGCGTTCCTATCGTCATTCGCAACGTGCCTGACGACATGGCTCTCGAGATGACCCTGGTTGAGAATCTCCAGCGAGAGGACCTCAACCCGGTCGAGCAAGCCCATGCATTTCAACGGCTCACCGATGAGTTTCACCTTACGCAAGAACAAGTTGCAGAGCGCACCGGCAAGGACCGCGCCACCATCGCCAATGCGCTTCGACTCCTTAAGCTTGAACAGCCGATTCTGGATTTACTGGAGGACGGGCGACTTACCGCAGGCCATGGTCGCGCCCTTCTCGCGGTAGCCGACACTAAAGAGCGCGTTGCGCTTGCGCACCGCGTCGCACGCGGGGGCATGACGGTCCGTCAAGTCGAGCGACTTTCCACTCGCGCGCCAAGACCACGTCCTGCGGGATCGCTGTTTCAACCTGATCCGAACATGAAGGCTGCTCTCGAGGGTCTTCAGCGTGAATACGGAACACGCGTCTTAATACAACCGCGTCGTGCCGGAAAACCTGGTCAGTTAATCTTTGAATACTATGACGATAGTGATTTAACCCGCCTCTACGACCAATTAATGCTTAAATAGATTTGCCCTCAAGAACCTCAATCGGCACAGGGGTAGGACCACGCATGGCATGGTTTGACCGAAACCGACATGACTCCGGCGAATGGACAGGTTTTCTAGAGCCGGGAGTAAAACTCGAAGGCAGACTTGAGTCCAGCGGGACGTTTCGCATCGACTCGTCGATGAAGGGAACTCTCGTCTCCGAAGAAACGTTGATCTTGGGGGAGCATGCCTCAGTGGAAGGTCAGATCGATGGCAACAATGTGATCATCAGCGGGCGGTTTGACGGAATTATCCGCGCTCGTGGAAGAGTCGAGCTGAAGACCAAAGCCATCGTAACAGGCGAAATCCATTGTCCGTGCCTCATCATCGAGCCTGGAGCTGTGTTCGACGGGAGCTGCCAAATGCTTGGTGCCACTGAAACATCGAAACCAGTCACGATCCCGATTCGCTCAGTCGCCGCGCGCGCCTGAGACTTTCCGCTAACCAAGAGTTGCTTCACCGCGCAAATTCCACCGCTTCGAAGCGTTATAATCAACAAACGATATTTACTAGGGAGCTTCATTGGCCGAAACAATTCGATTAACCACTACTGCAAAAGCCGCAGGTTGCGCAGCAAAGCTCAGTCCCGGCGTTTTGGATTCAATCCTCAAACGTCTGCCGCCGCAAACGGATCCGAATCTTCTAGTCGGTTTCGAAACAAGCGACGATGCCGCCGTGTACCGCCTAACGGATGATCTCGCCATCGTTCAAACCGTGGATTTTTTCACGCCGATCGTGGACGACCCGGCGCAGTTCGGCCAAGTTGCCGCAGCCAATTCGCTCAGTGATGTGTATGCCATGGGCGGACGCCCGATTTCCGCTCTGACGATTGTTGCTTTTCCAGCTTCAGGCGCGCCCGGGATTCTCGAAGAAATTCTGCGCGGCGGCCTCGCGAAAATGTCGGAAGCAAATTGCACTGTTGTCGGCGGACATTCCATTCGCGATGACGAGCTGAAGTTTGGCTACGCTGTCACCGGCGTGATCCATCCCCAAAAAGTATGGAAGAATATCGGCGCACAACCGGGAGATATTCTCCTGTTGACCAAGCCAATTGGAACCGGTGTGATCTCTACCGCATTGAAGCAAGGTCTCGCCCAGGAAGCGTGGGTTTCTGCCGCAACAGCTTCGATGACGCGCTTGAATCGCGACGCCGCCGATGCATTGCATGAAGTGGAGGCCGCTTCAAAAAGTGGCCGGCCTGTGCACGCAGTCACCGACGTCACCGGCTTTGGTTTCCTCGGCCACGCGCGCGAAGTGGCTATTGGCAGCGGCGTTTCGATGAAAATCGAACACAAACAAATCGCATATCTTCCCGGAGCGATTGAGGCGGCGCGCGGCCATGTTTTCTCCGCCGGCATGAAAAACAACCGCGACTTTTGCGAAAGCTGCGTCAGCTTCGCCGACGATGTTCCCGAGGAATTTCGCGCGCTGCTGTTCGACCCCCAGACTTCAGGCGGCCTGCTCGTCGCAATCGCGCCGGCCTCGGCGGGTTCCGCACTCGCTGCGTTCAAACGCCACGAAGTTCCTGGGCGCGCAATCGGTGAAATCATTCCTCGGCGTTCGCCTCTGATCGAAATCGCCTGACCCGCCTCAATCGTGTACACTTTTCTTTTTTCGAACCTCCCATGGACCCCATAACTCACGGCATTGCCGGCGCGCTTCTGGGCAAAGGGTATTTTGCAGAGCGCAAAGGCCGTGTCGCAGTCTTCGCAGCTACGCTTGGCGCCGTTTTTCCCGACATCGACATCGTGGCAGAGATAGCTTCTCGCGATCCGCTGTCAATCGTGAAGTATCACCGCGGAATCACGCATTCCTTTGTCGGGCTCCCGTTTTTTGCCGCGCTTCTTGCATGGCTCACCCGCTGGATCGCGCGGCGTCGCGGCATCGAAACCCCTTCATGGGCTACGCTCACTTTAATCTATGGAATCGGAATCGCCAGCCACATCCTGCTTGACGGGATGACGTCTTTCGGCACGCGAATGTGGACGCCTATCTCACAGCGACGCGTGTCCTGGGATCTGCTATTCATCATCGACTTCAGCTTCACGGCGATTATTCTATTGCCCCAGATCGCGGCGTGGATTTATCGCGATCGCTCGAAGAGCCGGATGCGCTCCACCTGGATGTGGGTGCTCTTCACGCTGGGCGCTGTAGCCGCATGGATGGCCGCGGGCGCCGCTGGGTTTCCATTTCATCTCTGGATAGCGGCCCTCGCAAGTGGCCTCATCGCTGTGTTATTTTTCTTACCGGCTCTCGACGAGTGGGGGTTCCACGTAACCCGCGCCGCGTGGTGCCAGGCGGGAACGTACGCTATGGTCGCGTATCTTTTCGTCTGCAGTTTCGCGCATCACGCTGCGTTGCAGCGTGTAAAAACCTTTGCTTCGGCGAATAACATTTCGATCGATCGCATAGGCGCTCTGCCGCTGCCGCCATCGTTCCTAGATTGGGGTGGCGTAATCCGCTCGATCGATGGCGTTTATCAGGCTCGCTTCGATTTGCGAAGTCCCGTGGCTCCGGAATTTCATTTCATTGCGGATTCTCCGCCGGATGGATTCGTTGCTCGCGCATTGTTGCTTCCCGAAGTCCAATTGTTCTGGCAGTTCTCGCGTTTTCCAGTGATCCGCACCTCGATGGAAGGCGAATATCACGTTGTCGATTTCGGCGAGAATCGGTTCGTCAATACGCGTCACGAGAGTCCGCAGCCCTTCACCTATCGCGTGGTTTTCGACAAGGCTGGAAATATAATTGAGGAAGGCTGGCAGTCTGACGGCATGCTACTGCGTCGCATGCAAAAGCTTTCGCCGCAGCGCACGGGAGAAACGCCATGAAGGTCCTGATCTTCAGCGATATTCACGGAGATTTGCGCGCGCTCGAACGCATCGCTTCCCAACAAGCGGACGGATATATTTCCGCTGGGGACCTGTCGAATTTCGGCAAAGGCCTGGAACGCTGCGGAGAAATACTAAAACCGCTGGGCCAGCGTCTCTGGGCGTTGCCCGGAAATCACGAAACGCAGAGCGAGAATCACTCGTTTTGCGAGCATTATGGCTTCCTGGATTTTCACCGCCAGGTGCGCTCGCTTGAATCCGCATCTGGCATCACGCAATGGGCCGGACTTGGCTACAGCAACATCACGCCGTTCGATACGCCCGGGGAATATTCCGAAGAAGAAATAGGCCAGGCCCTCGCGGCATTCGATGGAATGAAATCTCTCCATCTCGTCGTACATTTCCCCCCGCTCAATACCAGGCTCGACGAATTCGCGCCCGGCAAGCATGGCGGGAGCTCGACGTTGCGCGAATGGGTGGCTCGCGCCCAGCCGGCCTATCTTTTCTGCGGCCACATCCACGAAACCGCCGGCCGCTCCGATCGCATCGGGCAAACGCAATGCATCAACGTCGGCAAGCAGGGATATACGCTGGAAGTTTAAGAAATTGAAATATATCGGAGAGCTCGGACAAGCGGGCACGGCCGTTCCAAGATCAATAACGCCTTTCCACGACTTCCAGTTACTTTTTATTGGCAGGATAAACGACAAGCTGCCGGCGGTCGCCCGCGCCTTCGCTTGCTGTGCGCACACCCGGCGCGCCATTTAATTCCAGGTGAATCAGCCGGCGCTCGCGTGGCGACATCGGATTAAAACGAAAGGTCTCGCCCGTTTCGCGCACCCGTTGGGCCGCCACCCGCGCTGAGAGTTTCAATTCTGCAAGCCGCGCCGTCCGATAGTCTCCGCAATCGAAGCGTACCCGATCGTGCAGGCGGGGATCCAACCGCAGCCATCGATGCGCCACATGTTCGAGCGCCAATAGAAGCTCGGCATCGCGTTCGAGCAGAAAATCCTGATCTGCTCCGTGAAACGCGACGACCACATCTTTTTCTCCGGCGCCGCCGGCTACCGAATCAGGATTGCCGATTTCGTATTCAATCGCCAGCCCCATTTCGCGGACGGCGAGATCGAGAAAGCGTTTCAGCTCCGTCGCCGCGCGTTCGCGATCCAGCCGTGCTTCACCCTGTGCATGTTCCTTCATGAAAGGCCTCTTCGCGGCCGCAGGTCGTTCGTCACTCATTGAGCGCTTTCTTCTTGAATTTACTTTTGGAAGGGAGCGGCTCGGTCCGGTTCAAATACACTTGCTGGCCGATGCCAACGAGGTTGCTCGTGAACATATACAAATTCAGTCCGCTGGAAAGGCTGAAAAAGAAAAAACCGAACATCAGGGGCATCAACGCCATCATTTTCTGTTGCGCGGGATCAGTGGTCGTCTGCGGCGTCATCTTGGTCATCAAGTACATCATGATGGCCATTCCGATCGGCAAAATGTAGTACGGATCTTTGGCCGAAAGATCGTGAATCCAGAACATCCACGGCGCATGCCGCAGTTCAATCGCGCCATTCAGCACCCGCCATAACGCCCACCATATCGGCATCTGGAAGAGCATCGGCAGGCAGCTCCCCATCGGATTGATGCCCTCGCGGCTGTAGATGGCCATAACTTCTTCATTCATTTTCTTCTTGCGCGGATCGCTCATGGAGTATTTCTTGTAGCGGTCCTGGATCTGCCGGATTTCCGGCCCGACTTTCTGCATTTTCTGCATCGAACGCCAGCTTTTCATCTTCAGCGGGAACATGGCAAAGTTGATCACCAGCGTCAGCAGAACGATGCACCATCCGTAGTTCGGCACTTTCGTGTGGATAGTCTGCAGAGTCCACAGCAGGGGCTTGGCGATCACTCCCGTCCATCCGAAATTGATCAGCTCCGCGAGCGGCGGCTTGGTTTTTTCCAGAATCTTTAGGTCTTTCGGGCCCACAAAAACTCGCACGACCAATGGCGCCGCAATCGTAGTCCCCGCCGCCATCTCAGCGATGGGCTCGCTCGCGGGCTTGCCGTCGTCCACGATGCCGTGGTCCTGCGTCCAGTGCCACAGCGAGAGTTCCGCGCCATCCGGCAAAAATGCCGCGGTGAAAAATTGGTCTTCGATGCCTAAATATTCCATCGGCCCGTTTTGCAGCGCCGGCTGGCTCTGATTTCCGGACACACCCAGCTTTTTATATTGCAGCAGATTCAGTTTGTCGTTGAGCTTGTAATAAACGGTGACGAGTGAGGCGGCCTTGTACACCGCTCTGTCCCCGAATCCGCCGCGCCAGGCAATCCCTGCGGGAATTGCTTTGCCGTCCAGCAAAACGGAAACTTCGGCAGACATCACGTAGTCCAAGCCGAAATTGAGCTTCTTGGTTACATCCAGATGGCCGTCGCTCCAATGGAATGTAATTTCCGTCGGCGCAGTTAAATTACCCGGCCCAGGGGTCACTTCGTAGAGCGCCGAGTTGGCCTTCGCTTCGAGCTGCGAATCCGAAAGCACCAGAGAGAATGGCCAGCCCAATTGCTGCGCCGCGGAATTGTTTACCAGATCGAGCAAATGCGCCGGCTTTTGATCGTCCGAATATTTCTTCAGCTTCCAACTTCTCACCACGCCGCCGCGATTCGAAAGTTCCACCAGATAGAGCGGACTCTCCACGACGACTGATTTTTCTTCTGCCGCTTGAATCCGGGTGGCGCTGGCGGCGGCCGCCGCGGCGGTTCCCTGCCTTATACCTCCGCTCCCGGCCGACGAGTTGCTAGGAACTTGCGGCGTTGTTTCCTGCACTGCCGTCTGCGCGGGTTGAGGTTGCGGCGCCACGGGAGGCTTGTAGAAATGCCCCCAGGCGAAAAGAATCACCAGCGCGATAACCACGAACACTACCGCGCGTATCTGATCGGACATCTCGTTCACAGAAGCAGCTCCTTGTCTTGCTTGGGCGGAGCGTTCTCCGTGAAACGCGCTTTTAAAGTTTCGAACGAATTTACCGCGGAAGAGTGCGTAGCGTGGGGAATCTGCATTCCAGAAGTCTTGCCTTCTTCGCTATCCGGCACAGGATCGAACCCGCCCTTCGTGAAAGGACGGCAGCGCCCCAGCCTTCTCAGCGCAAGTACCACACCGCGCCGCGCCCCGTGACGCGCAATTGCCTCCTGCGCGTACTTCGAGCACGAAGGATCAAACTTGCAAGCGCCTCCGAAAAAATGCGAAAGAAAAACTCTATAAAACTGAACTAGCGCGAGCAGAACCCATGCGCCTGCCGATCGCCGGCTTTCCCCGCTGGAATCAGAACGAACCGCTACGGTGTGCGCGGAATCAATTTCACCAGTTCTGCCGCCAGTGGCAAGAATTCCGCCGTCGCGGCTGTCGTGCGCGGATGAATCACAATATCCCATCCCGTGGCAATCTCCTGTCGATGCAATCTTAGTATTTCGCGTAGGCGGCGCCGGATTCGGTTGCGCCGGACCGCATTACCCAGCGCCTTTTTTATACTCCAGCCAAACCGGCTGATTTCGAGGCCATTGGGGCGTAGAAATATCGTGAACTCGCGGCTCGTCCGGCGGCGCCCTTCGCGATACACCACATCGTATTCCGAGCGGCGCACCAGTCGGCAGTTCCGCGGAAGATTCAGTCGCGGCGTATCAGACGCGCGTGAGACTGTGGCGCCCCTTCTTGCGGCGTTGCGCAAGGACTTTCCTTCCACCCTGACTCTTCATGCGCTTGCGGAAGCCGTGTTTCTTGTGGCGGCGGCGCACATGCGGTTGAAACGTGCGTTTCGGCAACAGTCGTTCTCCTCTGCCTGAGCAATTGTTCTATTTGTGAGCCGGTTGGGCGCCGCAGTCTTGCCGCAGTCCCCGCTTTTCCCGCACGCACAATCCCGCGCTGGCGCAGCGCGTCTTAATCAAATCCCTCACCCTGGCGAAACGATTAGTGTATTAGACCCGCGCTGTGCGGTCAAGAATTCGCGCGAATGCCTGGAGAACGAAACTTAGAACTTAGTTTCAAGGGGACTATAGGGCTGCGATGAGACAGTCGCAGGTCCGGACGCAAAAACCGGACCTGCAAAATGCAATCTGTCTTTGACACTATTTTAGAGCTTCGGTTTCTCTTCGGGTTTGCTCTCTGGTTTCGGTTCGGGCTTTGGCGCGGGTTTGGACGCAGCCTTTGGCGCCGCCTTGGGCTCGGCCTTTGGTGCTGCTTCGTGTTCAGGCTCTGCCTTTGGTGCGGCCTCATGCTTTGGCTGTGCTTTCGGTGTCGCCTTGGACTCAGCCTTTGGTGCTGCTTCACGCTCAGGCTCTGCCTTTGGTGCGGCCTCATGCTTTGGCTGTGCTTTCGGTGTCGCCTTGGACTCAGCCTTTGGTGCTGCTTCAGCAGGCTCTGCCTTCGGTGCTGCCTCACGCTTTGGCTCTGCTTTCGGTGCCGCTTCATGCTCGGGTTGAGCTTTTGGGGCGCTCTCGTTCTTGGGCGTTGTCGTATGCGCTGGTGAAGTCGCTGTCTTGGGTTCGCGGGTTGCGCTCTTATGTTCGCTCGCCGCGCCGGCGTCCGTGTGCTCAGTCTTATTTTCCGGTGCAGCCGTATGTTCGGCTGTGGCGGCAGAGCCACGACCAGCGGTGTTTGCGCCTCCCGCCTTTGTCGCCTCTTTACCCGTAGCGCCCTTGTATGGAGCCGCTGCTTTGGCCGGCACTACTCCTGCGCCCTTCATCTCACCCGGTTTTGCCGTTGCAGCCACCGCCGGTTTTCCATGGTTCACGGAAGCAAATTGGCTGCGGTCGGAAGCCGCTGCGTGCTGGTGTTCGGTTTGCGCCGCTGTCGGCGGTGTGTGTTGTGCGTGCGCATAGGTTTCTTGGGCCGCGGTTGGTTTCGCCGATACTCCACCCGGACCATTGAAACTCGCACGCCCGGTCGACGAGTAGTTGTTGATCACCGTCTTGCTGTAAACGTTGTGAATCACGGTCACATTTACATTGCTCACCGAGCGGTTGTAAAAAAAGCTTCCGCCTTGCCAGTAACCGCCCTCATAGCCCACTCCGCCGTAACCGAACCCGTAATTTACGCCGCCATAGAAACCAATCTGCGACCCCCAATAACCGCCATTCCACGCATACGCGCCGTTGTTCCAGCCCCAATAGCCCGGGGTCCATAGAAAGCCCGGAGTCGGCGCCTCCGCCCACGTGCCCGGCACGAAATAATAATCAGCGTCGTCGTCGCTGTAAGCCCAGTAGCCAGGCGTCCAAATGTAATTATCAGCGGGACAAATCGGTTGTACGTATACCGGCAACGCTGGTGGGGCGATGGAGATCGATACCCCAACGACCTGACCGTAGGATCCAGCCGGTATGAAAAGCATCAGCACTGCGAGCAGTAGCCAACGTGTGGAGCGGATTGAGCGGAGCGTGTGCATGAGCATCACCTCGTTAGATTTTGGTTAAATAGCCACTGTGGACAGAGCGCAGAATTAGAAGTCTACTTATATTGGTATTCCGTAGGAGGGCCTATAGGCTAAACCCTGTAAAACTTGCCAACAAGAACCTTAGTATTTCCTAAGATCTTTCTTAACTTCTCGGCCGAAATTCGACCACCACGTCTTCCTCAGCTCCCAGGGGCTGTCCGTCCAAGAGCGTCACCGTATAGCGCCACTCGCGAACAGCTTGTATCACTGCCGGAATCAAAGCCGCCGGACCGCTGATCGGTTTTACATCAACAACGTCTCCGCTCTTTCCGATCGTAGCTCGTACTCTCACTGTCCCGGCCATTTCCTTTAGGTTTCCGCCTGATGGAACCTGAGGGTCCACGTGAAATATCAATATTCCCACTTGCAATCTTTCCGGGCGGTGACCCGACGCGGGCCCCGGCTGTGCCGGAACGGCAACGAAACGTTGCGCACTGATCGCCAGCGTTGGCGATGCGCTCACCGCCTGTTCCGCGAGTGCCAGCCTGAATGGACCGCTCGTTTCATCCGGCGCAGTCACAAGTATTGGCCCCTGGGTCTCGCTGAACGGTTGCGCAGTCGCCGCCGCTGCTGGAGAAGCTTCGCTCGTTTCCGCCTGATGAGGTTTTGTTACCGGCGTGACCGGGGCGCGTTGCTGCGCATCCTCGGACGATGGCTTCTCGCCGTCTGCGCGGTTTGTCTCCGCCGCTCCTGCCGGAGCAATCTTCATCGGCGGCTTGCCCTCGGAAGCGGCCGGGGCATCGCTAGCCGCTGTGTCCGCCGGACTGCTGGGTCGAGCACCCGCGGAATTGCCCGAGGCAACCTCTGTTGATTTCTGTGCATTGCTTGCAACAGCACTCCCACCGGCGAAGTCGTTTTCCCCAGGAGTAGCTACGGGCAAATTCGCCGGCATCGCGTCGCTGCGTTGTTCCAACTCTTGATCGTGACCAAGCAACTTGTCGAAAAATCCGTTTCCCACGCCGACGCCAACCGCAAAGCACGCTATCCCGATCAGAAGGACCAGTGCCGCGAGAAGCCATCCGCTTCGGCGCTCAACCGAAACCTCGTGACCCTGTTTCATCAAGAGGTTCGCCGCTTGATTCCTTCTGTGCAACTCAAGTTGTTGGATCAAATCAGCTTCTCGCGAAAAAACGTGAACGGGCGGTTCCTGCTCCTTCCCGCCCGCGGTTCTCTCTTCAATCTCGGAAGGTTCATCCGTCTTGGCGGCGAGAGGCTGATTTTCTTCGAGAAAGTCCGGAGGAGGCGTAATCGATGTATTTTCGACTGAATGATTGTGCGTCGCCTCGAATATCGCATTTTCTGTTTGCGCCGGCGCGCTATCGTCCGCACGTTGCTCTGGCTCTCCGCAAAAATCATCAGCGCCGGGAACAATGAGTGGATTTTCTTCAGGGAGTTCGGAAGGTCGAGACGTTTCATTCTCGACTAAATAGTCGTCATTTGGCAGGGCCGAAACTGTCTCAGGTTGCGTCCCGCCGTCGTCGGCAGGCTCAATCGTCGCCGGGGCGCTCGATCGTTCGTCACGCTCTAAGTTTCGCCCCGAAAATCTCAGAACGTTTCGCGAATTCTGCTCCGGCACCCGCGGCTCAGTGTCTTGCGTCAAGCCCTCGGGCTCATGATGCGCGTTGGGCAGAGTTTTTTCTGACGGAAACATGCCCGCAAATTTAGCTTCGTCAGCTTCGCTAAGAGTCTCCAGCTTCAGGGGAAGCTTGCTGGCGCTTCGAATTCCCAGGTACTCGCTATCTCTTCCACGAACGGGTTCGCTCGTTCCTTGTACTGGACCGTTAGAAGGGTGTTGGATCGCGATCCACTCGCGTATCTTTTCGCGGTCGCTATCGGCGACGTCAACGAACTGGATTCCCGCGCCTTTCTTCGAATCGCTCGTCCATGCTACTTGCCCGCTGGTTTCAATCCATACATCGGACTTCGGCAATTGGAACCGTACGCTCGGAAAGTAATCAGACGTCAACAATCCGGCCGCCGTGACAGCCAGCCCGCCCTCGCTGACGTTCAAAGCGATGCCGCCATTTCCATCGCCCAGCTCCACATATGTAAGCAGAGCCGAGCTGCTCCGATCGTAGGCTCGACGATCCGGCCTCTCCGGCAGAGCGCCAAATAGATCTTCAAAATGACTTCGAGTGTCCGACATTCCAAACCCTTCTCGAGCTGAACTGGGATTCGCGCGGAACATCGTGGGAATGTTTGCCCTCGCTATTGTACTCGCTTGGAGACCCATGGACTGCGGCAAGTGCCTTATTTTCGCAACAAAAATACCTTAAGTCCGACGACTCGGCCTTTCCTCATAAACACTGCTTGCCCGTAAGCCGATTCGCGACGGGCGCTCCGAAGAACCTCGATACCATTTCTAGCCCATCGGAACGCGCTCCCTGCACATAATCAACCCCACAGTAACGGATTAGTCGCATATCTCCTTGTCCTTCGCCTTGGCCGGGGCAACCCATATCCACAGCCGGCAACCACTAACAGGGACTTCAGTCCACTGAAATCTCACTGCGTCCACAGCATCCAATCCCTAGATTTCTTGCACGGCAGTGTGCTAGTGTTTTTTGTGATTAAAATGGAGAAAATCCGAACGCATCGCAAAGTCCTAAGCGACTCGCGGCCTGCAAGCCACGTCGCGGGCTTTCCACCTGAGACTTTGACCTCAAAAGTGGGACGCTATGCTTGTCAGCGTAGCCTCAGAACCGCGTCCCTTTTTGTCGAAGTTCGCGCATTTCTAACCGGTTCTGGCTCATATTCAGAAATCTCCGTAACTTATAGAAAACACAGGACGGCGTACCAATCTAACCGGGGCTAGAATCAGCGAATGCGATCATCTCCTCGACTAACCGTTCCCATGCGCGACAGCCACCATGTTTGAAACACTTACAGACAAGCTTCAGCGCGCCTTTAAGAACCTGCGCGGCCAGGGCAAACTCACCGAAGAGCATCTCGACGCCGGCTTAGTTGAGATTCGCGAAGCCCTGCTCGAAGGCGACGTCAATGTGGGCGTTGCAGATGAATTCATCAAGCACGTCCGAGAAAAGGCTTTAGGTTCTGAAGTCCTGTTGCAACTCTCGCCCGACCAGCAAGTAGTAAAAATTGTTCGTGACGAATTGGGCGAGCTTCTCGGCCGCGAAGCAAAACCTCAATACAGTTCGAAGCCGCCTTCTGTCTGGCTTATCGTCGGCCTGCAGGGCTCTGGCAAGACCACTTCCACCGGAAAAATGGGCAAGTGGCTCGCGGAACACGGACATCGCCCGCTGGTTGTCTCCACTGACGTCTATCGCCCCGCGGCCCGCGAACAGCTCGCGCAGGTTGCCAAAGCGACGGGGACCCCGCTGTGGCCCGGAACCGGAACCGACAAGCCGCTGGAAATTGTGCGCGGCGCATTGCGCGAAGCAAAACTATCTGCCTGCGACGTCGTGCTGGTTGACACCGCTGGCCGCCTGCACATCGACGACGACTTGATGAATGAGCTTTCCGATCTCAAGCGCGAGCTAAATCCTTCCGAACTACTCTTCGTCGCAGACGCGATGATCGGTCAGGACGCAGTACGTTCGGCCGGTGAATTCCACAAGCGCCTGGGCATCACCGGCGTTGTACTCACGAAAATGGACGGAGACGCTCGCGGAGGCGCGGCGCTTTCCATCCGTAAAGTAACTGGCGCACCCGTAAAGTTTGTCGGCATCGGCGAAAAATATGATGCGCTCGAGCCTTTTCTCCCCGACCGCGTCGTGTCCCGCATTCTCGGCATGGGCGACGTTCTCGGCCTGATCGAAAAAGTTGAAAAGAACGTTGACGAGAAAAAGGCGCGCGAACTCGAACGCAAGTTGCGCGAAGACGACTTCACGCTCGAGGATTTCCGCGATCAGTTGCGCCAGATTCGCAAGATGGGCTCCATTGAATCAATCATGGGCATGCTTCCAAAAGTCGGCCCGTTCGCCAATCTGCCGAAAAACACTGAGATTGATGAGAAGCGCCTCGGTTCCGTGGAGGCCATCATTAATTCCATGACCGCCAAGGAGCGCGCAAATTCCAATCTGATTGACGGCAAACGTCGTAAACGCATCGCTCTAGGCAGCGGCACCTCCGTCCAGGAAGTAAATCAGGTGCTAAAACAATACGCCGACATGCGCAAAATGATGAAGCAGTACGGCACCTATGCAAAAACAAAAATGCGCGGCATCGGCAAATTCGCCGGCCTGAAATAGGAACGAACGTGCCGATAGTCGTCAACAACACGCTCAACGAGATTCGCTCCCTCGCGATGAGTGGCGGCGATCGTCCTGCACAGGCCAGACGCCTTGCCGAACTGATCCGAAAACTTGGTGAATATCGCTGGGTCGGCATTTACGATGTGCGCCCGGAACTGGTCTCCATCATCGGCTGGAGTGGTTCCGGCGCTCCGGAATACCCCGAGTTTCCCGCGAGCAAGGGACTCACCGGTTCCGCAATTCAACAAAAGAAAACGGTCATTGCAGGCGACGTCCGAACCGACTCGCGCTATCTCACCGCCTTTGCTAGTACTCTTTCCGAAATCATCGTTCCGGTTCTAGCTCCCGGAGGCGATCGCGTTATTGGAACTGTGGACGTTGAAAGCGAACATGCCAACGCATTCTCAGAGCGCGACCAACAAATGATCGAGCACTGCGCTCAAGCGGCCTTGCCCCTCTGGCTCCTGCGTTAATGCCCGCGCGACTGAGATAGCGATTGGTGAAAGCAGCCCCCTTCGCTATAATGGTTCGGTTCGGCATAGGAGGATTTTCGCTGTGTTAATGATTCGGCTGGCTCGGATTGGTAAGAAGAAGCGCCCGTTTTATCGCGTGATCGTTACGGAGAAAACCCGGCCGCGAAACGGCCGGTTTGTGGAAATCGTAGGTACCTACGACCCGCTGAAGAAGCCCGCCGCCATCACGCTGGACCATGACCGCGTGACTTACTGGCTCAGCAAGGGCGCACAGCCCAGCGACACGGTACGCAGTTTTCTAAGAAACCGGAAACCTGCCTAAGGCGTCTCACCCCACAGTAGATCTAGCGCTCGTACATGCTCCAGCGAATTTCTACGCTGAGCTCACATGCTGTGGAGGTCGCGATGAAGGCTCTTGTTGAAGAGATTGCCAAAGCTCTTGTCGATCATCCGGAAAACGTTGCAGTGAACGCTGTAGAAGGTGAACAAGTCACTGTGCTGGAATTGCGCGTCCATCCCGACGATCTGGGTAAGGTGATAGGGCGCCAGGGACGTACGGCCAAATCCATCCGCACGTTGCTCGGCGCGGCAGGAATGAAATTGAAAAAGCGCTTTACCCTGGAAATCCTCGAGTAGTGACCGTGCAACAATCTCCGCGGTCCGATCGCGTTACGGTAGCGCGCGTTCTGCGTCCGCACGGTCGCCGCGGCGAAGTGGCCGCCGAAATCCTCACAGATTTCCCCGACCGGCTCACCCGCCTGAAATTCGCCGAATTGTGGAACGAGAAAACGGCAATGTCAAAACGACTGGCCGTTCGCAAGTGCTGGCTTTCGCATAGCCGCGGCGGCCAGGCCATCTTCCACTTCGAAAATTCGGACTCGATCTCCGACGCCGAAAAACTCATCGGCCTGGAAGTCCAAATTCCGTTGGCCGAGCGCATTCCGCTGCCGAACGCGAGTTATTACGTGACGGATTTAATTGGCTGCGAAGTGTGCGAGGAAAACGGCGCTGCAGTCGGACTGGTTCGCGACGTGCAATTTACAGGCGAAGGCGCTGCCAAGAATCCCATTCTTGTGGTCGATTCTGCTCGAGGCGAACTCCTGATTCCTTTGGCGCAGGAAATTTGTAGGAGTGTGGACATCAAAGCCCGCCGCATCGAAGTGGTTCTCCCCGAAGGCCTCCGCGATTTGAACTAAGAAGAACTGCAAATTATTGACCGGAATCAGGAGCGATAAGCGACAATCATCTTCGCCACGTCATTTAGGTAGGATAAGCAGCGATGCGTATTGACATCATCACGATTTTTCCCGATTTTTTCGGCGGGCCACTCGATTACGGAATCGTGCGGCGTGCGCGCGAGGCCAAACTCATTGACGTGCACACTCACGACTTGCGCGATTTCACGCATGACCGTCATCGAACGGTGGACGACCGGCCGTTTGGTGGCGGCGAAGGTATGGTGATGAAACCCGAGCCGCTGTTCGAAGCGGTCGAGTCGCTGCTGGGTCAACAGAGCGCTGCTGCGGTGCAGGCTGGCACTGCCACTGTATTGCTTTCCGCCGCGGGAAAACTCTTTACTCAGGAAATGGCGCGCAGTTTTGCGAAGCTCGAGCGAATCGTGCTGATCTGCGGCCGATACGAAGGAGTGGACGAGCGTGTCGCAGAGCATCTCGCTACGGACGAAATTTCCATTGGCGATTTCGTCCTCTCCGGCGGCGAACTCCCCGCTGCAATGGTTCTGGATGCGGTCACCCGCCTAATCCCGGGCGCCCTAGGCAACGAAGATTCCACGGTGAATGAATCTTTCAGTGCCTCCGACGGCGAGCGCGAGAAGGCGCCGGATGGCCAAGTAGCGACCGGTTACTTGAGCGTTGCAGAGCGCGGAGCGCGGGCCGGCGGTCGCGGCATTCTCGACTACCCTCACTACACACGCCCGCCCTCCTTTCGCGGATGGGATGTCCCCGAAGTGTTGCTAGGCGGAAACCATGAGGAGATTCGCCGCTGGCGCCGCGCCCGCGCGCTGGAAAAGACTCAGCGCAATCGCCCTGATTTGCTCAATGGCAGCTCGCGGCGTGGAGAGGATGGGCGGTTGTTGCTCGAATCCGGGCCAAATGTAAAGTCGTGAAGCGATCGAGCACAGCCTCCCAAGCTTAATTTCATATAGGCACCGTGCGGCTGTTTCGTTATAATGGGTGATTGTGCGGTGCGTGCTGGCCCCACCTGAGCGGGTCTGCCGGAAAATGAGTCATGAAACCCATAATTTCTAAAGTGCAGCAATCCCAACTTCGCAAGGATCATCCCGTGTTTCGTCCGGGCGACACGATCCGTGT
>Ga0187863_10001682_pt1 | contig 17421 bp, 11 predicted proteins | sample June2016WEW_11_1_FD_132975 | JGI IMG/M metagenome (GOLD analysis project Ga0187863, IMG submission 132975) | Peatland microbial communities from SPRUCE experiment site at the Marcell Experimental Forest, Minnesota, USA - June2016WEW_11_10 | ecosystem: Environmental > Terrestrial > Soil >... | reverse complement strand
TGCCGGCAAATCCAAATACGCCGGCGATCACCATCCCGGCAGGGACGCAGGTGCAGAGCGTTCCGGCGCAGGGGCAGACGCCACAAGCGTTTCAGACGTCGGCGGACATTCTGGCGAAGCCGGACTGGAACGCGCTGCCGGTGCAGACAGGTGTGCCGTGGGCACCGATAGGGCCGACGAGCACTCCGTCGGTGGCGCCGGTACAGACGAGCTTATACCTGGCGGGGACGAATACACAGTTGAACCCGGGCGACGCAATTCTGATCGTCGGCGATGAGCGGTTGAACGATCCGGACAGTATGGCGTGGGACCTTTGCCATATTGTTTCGGTACAGCCGGATACGGTGAATCAACGGACGTTGATTACATGGGCGGAACCGCTGGGACAGAGCCCGGTGGATCCCACGCAGACTAACTCAAGTGCACCGTCTCAGGTGAATCCGCAAGTGTACGCGCTGCGGCAAAGGGCGTCGTTGTTTGGGTACAACGCATTGAACCCGTTAATGCTGACCGGGACGACCGCCGGCGTTCTGACCCAGACCCCGAGTTTGATGAACGGCACCGACTGGAACTTCGGAACGGCTGCAAACTCGTATCCTGCGGTTCCGACTGAATCCAGCTTGATCGATCTCGACTCGGTATATGCGAAGATTGCCGCGGGTGGCTGGATGGTGCTGTACGCGACCATCTCTATTGTCATTGACGAGCCCGGCTTCTACGAAGTGTTCATTGAACCCTACATCAATCTCTACAACTTGACGGCAGTGACAACGGTTGCGCGGTCCGATTACGGGATGAGCGCGAAGATTACGCGCGCTACGGCGGACGTGACGAGCAGCGCCGACCTCGCGACGCTGGGGACCTATTTCACCGACGCGACGCGGTCGACGGCGGTGCTGGCGCAGAGCGAACTGCTGCCGGTGGCGGAGCAGCCGCTGGACCATCCGCTGTACGGGACATTGGTGGACCTGGAGGTGCTGCGGCCGGATCTGGTGGGAGTGAGCGCGATCGCGATTACGGGGAAGAATCCGAAACTGACGGTGAATGCTCCGGACCTCACGCCGTCGCGGCCGGTGGTGTACTTCTATCCGAACGATGCGCCGACCACGTGGATTGCGCTGACGCAAGGGCAGGTGCTCACGCTGCTGCAACCGCCCAACAGCATCATTTACACGCCCGCCCCGGGAACGACGGGCGTGCTGGAGGCGGGGAGCATTCCGGATTGGAGCGGGTCGGGAACGGGCGCGGCCTCAAACCTGACGCCGCCGCTGGTGGTTGCGGACGCGTCGGGGCGGGTGGGGACGATCAATCCGGCGCCGCCCCCTTCAGGAGCCCCAGCCGCGACGCCGCTGGGGTACTTCACGCTGACATCGGCGGGAACCAACGATCCGGTGGTGCAGGAGTATGCACTGGTGGCGAACGTGACGCTGGAAACGGATTCAGGGTTTCCGCACACGCAGATTCAACTGACGCTCCCGCTTCAGAACGTGTACGACCGCGCATCCACAAAGGTGAATGCGAATGTGGCGGCAGCCACAGCCGGCTCGCCGGTGACGGAACTGCTGGGCAGCGGGTCGGCGGCGACGACCAACCAGCAGTTCCAACTGAAGCAGTCGCCGCTAACGTATGTTTCCGCGCCGACGCAGAGTGGGAGTCAGAGTTCGCTGACGGTGAGTGCGAATGGCGCGAAATGGACGGGAGTGCCGACGCTGTATGACCAGGCGCCGACCGCGCAGGTCTATACCACGCTGAATCTGCCTGGAGGAATTGCGCAGGTAACGTTCGGCGACGGCGTGGAGGGAGCGACGCTGCCGACAGGGACGAACAACATTCAGGCCAGCTACCGGGTTGGAATTGGATCCGCGGGGAACGTGGCGGCGGGGGCGATTACCACACTGGTGGACCGGCCGGTGGGTGTGAGCGGGGTGACAAATCCGCAGGCGGCGACGGGCGGGCAGGACGCGCAGTCGGTGGATGACATACGGACGAATGCACCGCTGAGCGTGCTGACACTGGGACGGGCGGTGTCGCTTGCGGACTACCAGAATTTTGCCGCGACCTATCCGGGCATTGTGAAGGCGGCGGCGATGTGGGTGCCGAGCGGGCCGTATCGCGGCATATGGCTGACCGTGGCGGCGTCGGGCGGGACGCAGTTGCTGCCGACCGACCAGACCTGGAGCAATTTGATCGCGTCGCTGGAAAGCTATGGAAGTCCAAACGTCGCGGTAAATGTGCAGTCGTTCTACGAGACGACGTTCGGCTTCAGCGCGAATATTTTGTACGACCCCGCATATAGCCAGCCGGCAGTGGCAGCGGCGGTGATGACGCTGCTGCAGACGACCTACAGCTTTGCCAACCAGACGTTCGGGCAGGGCGTGTATGCAGACGAGATTGCAGCGCTGATCCAGGGCGTGACGGGCGTGATTGCGGTGAACGTGTCGCCGCCGAAGGTGGTGGCAACCAGCCAGGCAGGAGACATTGGCAGCGCGGCGTTCTCGGTGGCGGCGTACTACGCCTGGAGTTTGCAGGCGATCTCGCCGCCGCTGCAGCGGCCGTGCACGACGGCGAATAACGGCATCTGCCCGTTCGTGCCGGTGGCGTCACTAACGGCACCGCCGAGCCCGGCGGAGATATTGGTGCTCGATCCGAATCCGATCAACGTAGTGCTGGGGACGATGTCATGAGCGCGATCAATTTATTCCAGCTATTGCCGGCCGTGTACCGGATGCGCGATGCGCAGATTGCCAGCACGCAAACGCTGCTGACCCCGGCCCAGCAGGCGCAGCTTACGGCGTTGTTGCAAATGCAGACGATGCAGCAGACGCTGTCGAGCGACCAACTGGCGGAACTGCAGCAATTGCAGACGCTGGCTGCGCGCGGGCCACTGGAGTCGTTGCTGCTGGTGGTGAGTGAACAACTGTCGGCGGTGGCGTACGACCTGGACCAACTCTACGACAATCAGTTCATTGAAACATGCGCGCAGTGGGTGATTCCCTATATCGGCGATTTAATCGGGTACCAGTCGGTGGCGGGGATTGCGCCGGCGGTGGACAATCCGCGGGCGGAGGTCGCGGAGACGATCTCGTTGCGGCGGCGCAAGGGAACGATCCTGGTGATCGAGCAACTGGCGCGGGATGCGACGGGGTGGGGCGCGCACGCGAAAGAACAGTTCCAGGTGCTGGCGGATACGCAGTACATGAAACACATTCGGCCGCGGAATTATTATGCGCCCAACCTTCGGCAGTGGAAGCCGGGCATATTTATGGATACGGGTTTCGACGAGACCGCGCACAAGGTGGATGTACGGCGGATCGATTCCATGCAGTGGAATGCGCACGGGCAGTACAACATCCAGAACATTGCGGTGTTTCTGTGGTCGCTGAGCGCGTACAGCGTGACCCAGTCGCCGCTGACCACGATGGCGGAAGGCAATACCCAATGCTTCCGGTTCAGCCCGCTCAACCAGGATGTGCCGCTGTTCCACCGCGCGATCTCACAGGGCGAGCAGATTGCGGCTGCCGCGGGGCCGGCGAATGTTCCTGACCGGCTGTTGCGGCGGGTGCTGTGCGCGGACCTGACTGAGGGCGTAGGCGGCACCTACTACGGGCAGGGCGCAAGTCTGGCGCTGTATATGAACAAGCAACTGCTGAACCCGTACCAGATTGGCGTTGCGGATCTCGCCGGGAAGGATGGCGCGTGGGCAAACCTTTCGTCCACCGGGCCAGATGCAGGGCCGTTCCAGAACGATGAACTGGTAGTGCTCGTCGATCCGGAATTGGGGCGGTTAGCTTTGGCGGACAATTATTCGGGGCAGACGCTGAGCGCGACCTGGTACTACGGCGCCAACGCGAATATGGGCGGCGGCGAATACGAGCGGAATACCACGGCGAGCCCTTTCGAGGTGAACGACTCTGCGTACGTGGTTCCGTTCCCCGATCCGCGGTTTCCGGGTTTGCAGGACGCGCTGACGTACGCCCTGGGGCTGCTGCCGCTGGGGAATGCGGTGGCCGTGGAGATTTCGGGCGAGTCGGCAGCGCAGCAGGCGATCGATCTGCCGCTGAACGACTTTCCGTTTGTGAGTGCGAGCGTAACCATGACGACCGCTCTCTCGGTCGACCTGCCGGCGAATACGACGCTGGAACTGCGCTCCGCAAATCAGACCGTACAGACGCTGTTGCTGGATGGGGCGCTGACGGTGACGGGCGATGCGGGGAGCCAGTTTTTGCTGAACGGGATTGTGATTGCAGCACAGGAAACGTTCACGCCGCCGGGGACAGCGCCGGCGCTGCTGAATGTTCCGCTGGCGCGGCCGAGCAGCGCGGGGAACACGGAGAATCTGCTGGCCGAGTTGACGCTGACGGATTGCACGCTGGTTCCGGGGTGGGGATTTAAGGCGGCAACGGACGACGGCAAACCGCAGAAGCCGACGCACGCCAACACTCCGGTGCTGCAACTGGCGGCGAACGCGGTTGCGCTGACGGCGACGAACTCCATCCTCGGCGCAATACTGTCGAACCCGCTGGCGACAGTGTCGCTGACCAACTGCATCGTGGACTCGACCGATCCAAGCAACACGGCGTATGCGGCGGTGGATGCGCCGACCGGTGCAACGACAAACGAGAACAGCGGCGGCGCGGCCCTGACCATGAATGGATGCACCGTGGTGGGGCGGGTGCACGCGAGCGTGCTCCAGTATGTGAGCGACTGCATCTTTTGGGCGTACGACAACAAGAAAGGCACCGCGGCGCTGGTGGCGGACCGCAGACAGCAGGGATGCGTGCGCTTCAGCTTTCTGCCGATCGGCGCGGTGGTTCCGGCGCAATACGAGTGTGTGCAGCAGAAAGTTGCGGGAGCGTTTCCGGCGTTTGTGACCACGCTCTACGGCCAGCCCGGTTACTTGAAGCTGATGGCATGCACGGACAATTCGATCCGGCGCGGAGCCGACGACGGCAGCGAAATGGGCGCGTACCACTTTGTGATGGCCCCGCAGCGCGAAAGCGATTTGCAGATTCGGCTGCAGGAGTATGTGCCGGTGGGGATGGAGTTTGGGATTGTGTACCAGACCTGAGTGCAAGGCTGTGAAGCGAGCAGAGCAAAGACGGAGGAATGCGCGCTGAGTGGGGCCGATGTGATACGGCGGGACGGGACCGGCAGGCCATGCGATCCGGAGCAATGATCAGCAAGATCAAGATAATGATCAGCAAGAGAACGATCAGCAAGACAAGAAGGAGTACGACGTGAGCTTCGATAACAGCCGTTACACGTTCAATCCGTTCAAGGATTATTCATCGGTAATTATGCCGCAAGGGCGCGTGCAGTCGGACGCGGACTGGAACGAGTTTCTGGCTGAGAGGGCGCGGCGCATCCAGGCGGGGACGCTCGACACGATGGGGCGGGCGGCGTATCCGCTGACCACGCCGAACGCATTCTATATTTCGGCGTCGAGTACGCCGTGGGTGGTAAACATCGGGCTGGGGCGGATGTACGTTGACGGGCTGCTGGCGGAAAACCACGGCCCGCAACCGGGGACGTGGGACCCCGCGCTAGAGGAGCTGTCGGGCGTGCCACAGCCGCAGCCGACGACGGTGAGCAGCACACAGCCGACTCCGATTCCGTTCACGAGCCAGCCATATTTGCCCGCGGCGGCGACAAGCGGCGTTGCGGGCATGGCTCAGTATCTGCCGCCTCAGGCGGGGTCGTACGTGTTCTATCTGGACGTGTGGAAGCGCGCGGTGACCTGGCTGCAGGACCCGACCATCGTCGACTCGGCGATCGGGATCGATACGTCGGGGCGAATCCAGACGGTGTGGCAGGTGCGGTGGACGACCGCGAATCCGACGGGCGGTGCGGCGGGCTGCGCCATCCCGGATTCGGAGATTAATTATCCGGCGCAGTCGGCCGGGCAGCTGACCACGCAAGTGCTGCCAAACCCGGCGAGCGGGGCATGCTGCCTGACTCCGGGGACGGGCTACACGGGACTCGAGAACCAATTCTACCGGGTGCAAATCCATCAGGGCGGCCCGCTGGGAACGGCAACGTTCAAGTGGTCGCGAGAGAACGCATCGGTGGCCACCAGCGTGACCACGATCGCGACCAAGGGGAACGCAGCGGGCAATCAGGCTACGGTGCTGACCGTGACTTCGCTGGGCCGGGACCAGGTGCTGAACTTCACTAATGGGAACTGGATCGAGTTGCTGGACGACAACGTTGAGCTGGATGGGATGCCCGATCCAAATTATCCGGCGGGGAGTCCGTACACCTATGGCAATCCTGGGTTGCTGTGCCAGATTGACTACGTGGACCCGACGACGAACGAGATTTTCCTGGTGGCGCCACCGATTTCGGACTCGCGATTCCCCATCGGGACGCCAGCCCTGAGCGTGCACACGCGGATTGTGCGCTGGGACCAGTCGGGCACGGTGTACTCCAGCAACACCAGCGGGACCCAGACAGCAACAACCTATGCGCTGAACACGGGGGACATCCAGACCCCAAGCGACGGCGCAACCATGCTGGTGCTGGAGAACGGGATCGTGGTCACGTTCACCGTGGCGCCGACGGGCGGGAATTTTCTCGCAGGCGACTACTGGACAGTTGCGGCGCGCACCGACGGAACGCTGGATCCGCCGACGATGACGAATGCACCGCCGCGAGGAATTCATCACCACTACACCAAGCTGTCGGTGGTGACGTTCAACAGCAGCGGCACTGTGACCAATTCGCCGGACTGCCGGACACCGTGGGGCTGCGAATGTGAAGGCGACTGCGGCTGCTGCACGGTGACGGTGGGCGACAACGTGAACAGCTTCGGGACGTACACGTCGATTAACGAGGCGATCTCCAAACTGCCGCCGGCGGGAGGCGAGGTGTGCATTCTGCCCGGCGACTATTACGAACTAGTGGTGCTGTCGGGTTTGAGCGAGGTGACACTGCGGGGGTCGGGGCCGCAGACCGTCCTGTATGCACCATCGGCGCGACCGCCGGGTGTGGCGGACCAGAGCGGCAACACAGTGGCGCCATCCATGCAGAGCCTGTTGAACGCGGTGGTGACGGTTGCGAGCTCGCAGCACATCGAACTGACGGGGTTCACGGTAGAGGCGCCGGCGGGGATGACGTGCATCCTGCTGGATACGCTGGTGCCGGGTTCGCAGACAACGTTCGAGGCTGCGAACCTGAATGGCGCAAAACTGCGCGGGGAACTGACGGAGAAGAAGGCGAAGACCAGCATGCAAAATGCGCCGGCGAAGAAGCAGCCCGGTAAGAAAGTTTCGGGGACGAAGGACCAGGCGGCTTCGGGGACACCCCTGAACCAGGCTCCGGGGCAGGATCAGAAAGTTTCGGACACGATCGACACGACGTGGAGCGACAGCGGGATTTTCTGGAACGATTTTGCACAAGGCTATGGGTGGCGGCAGTTTCCGGAGTTCACGCCGTCGAACACGGACGTGACGATTACCGATCTGATTCTGACGGCGTCGAACTTTCCAGCGATTGCGTCGGTTGAAGCGGAGGTGGTAGAGATCTGCGACAACCGGATTTTTATGCAGGACACGGCGGGGCTCTGGCCGGCGGTCTACGTCAGCGGTTCGGAGACTTCGATTGAGCGTAACTGGATCGGACTGCAGGATCTGCCGGACGCGGTCAACTACGCCAGCACAGAGATCCAGACGGACCTGGGTGCCGCGAACTTCACTCCGTCCATACCGCCGATGCCGGCGGTGGGCAACGGCGGGATCCAGGTGGGCGGCTTCTCGAACACTGTGACGATTGTGGAGAACCAAATTAAAGGCGGGGCCTACAACGCCATTACACTGGGCGGCTATGTGTTGATGAACGGGACGACTCCGGTGACGGGGCTGCAGGGGTTGTTTCCGGTATCGCCGGTGGTCGACGGACAGACTACGCTGGTGTTGCCGGCGACCGCCAACAACTCTACGCTTGCGGCGGATGGACCGCTCCAAAACATTCGTATCGAGAAGAACCAGGTCAGCAACTGCGGGCTGTGTGGCGTTGGGCCGGTTGGGTACTTCACGTCGGCGACGCCGGAGACGGTGAGTATTGCGAATCTGTCGATACTGGGCAACACGCTGGCCAGCACGATGCAGGCGGTTCCGGCGGAGCTGCCGAGTTCGCTGGCCGGCACGGTGGGGTACGGCGCCATCACCCTGCCGGATCTGCAGAACGCGACGATCCGCGACAACGTGATTACCGACTTCGGTTCGTTGCCGGGAGCGCAGGTGTGCGGGATCTTTGTGCTGAACGGGGAGCAGGTGGAGATTTCGCGCAACCAGATTATCGAGACGCGGGACTGGGTGACACTGAATACCCAGGCTCCGCTGGCGAACGGAGGGCTGCAGGCGGGGATCTCGATTGCGATGGTGTCACCGCCGGCGCTGAACCAAATCACGTCGCCGGTGTGGTCAGGGACGAGCACGCAAGGTGCGACCACTGCGGGCGGGCCACCAATCTATCAGCCGGGGCTGCCGGCGCTGCGGGTGGAGCAGAACGTGGTGCGGATTCCGCTGGGTTACTCGCTGGCGGTACTGGGATACGGGCCGTTCAGTATTACGGGGAACCACTTTACGACGGGCGGAACTGTGCCATGGGCGGGTGGGACGCCGCCGATCGCCCTGAATATCTTCGTGCTGAACCTGGGACTGACGGTCGAGTTTGACCAGGTGACATCGTTCTCCAGCCTGTGGACCACATCCAACGGAGCAATCACTCCGCCTGCGCTTTCTGCCGTGGATGCGGCGCTCACGAACTCGACCAGCGGGGCGATTCTGTTTGCGCATAACCTGTGCCAAGTGGAGACGCGCGGCAGCGGCGCGGGGGCGCCGTTCTCGAGCTTTATTGCCACACTGGACCATCTGAACTACTCGAACAACCTCTCGTGGATCGACGGCGCAGGCGCCACCGTTCCGCTGCCGGGACAGGAGACGAGTGTGTCGCTGGCGGCGCTGTCGGATGCGCTGCTGTTCGCCATGTCGGTGCAGGTGGTGGCCAACCGGTTCCAGGAGCCGGGGTGTGTGCTGGTGTCGGGCGTGACGGGGGGATTGCTGAATGTGACGACAGACAATATCTCCACGTTGTGCCTGCTCACGTTCGGTTGGCGAACCGCCGTGGCGAATAACATCAGCTTTTTTCCCGCGGAGGCTTGCAAGGAAAAGCGGGGCCGTTTGCTGAAGGAGGTTTATTACGGCACGACTGCTTCCGCAGCGACGCTGCAGGCGCAGATGGCGGCCGCGGGTGCGGCACCCGCGACTCCTGCGGCGCCGACAGACCCGTCCGCAACCGCGACGGATACGTTCCAGACGGTTCCGAACGCGATGGTGCAGGCTGACAGCACCAGTGCCAGCGGGCTGCAACTGCTGACGCAGATGCACCAGGCCCGGCTGGCGCAGGCGGCGCGGATCGCGGCGACGATCACGAAACAGGCGGGGGCAAACTCGGCGCAGGCGAAGGCGGCGCAGGCAGCGGTAAGTTCCTCGCAGGCGACGGTGGCGCAGGTAGCGATGCTGAAGCAGCGAGTCACGGCTCAGGCCCCGGTTGTGCCGGCAACCGGATGGGCGATCTACGGGGCGGTGTACAACTCAAGCAAAGCACCGATGCAAGGGTACAGCGTCTACCTTGTCGACTCCACCAACACTTACCAGAGCACCTACGGGATCGCCTATACGCAGGCCGACGGCAGTTACCAGTTCGTCTACGCGGGACCGCCGGTGGGACAGACTGCGCCGGCGGCGACAACGCTGTATCTGCAGGTGGGGAACGCCAGCGGCGACCCGATCTACAGCAGCAAGACGGCGTTTGCTCCCACCACGGGCCTGGCCAGTTACCAGGCACTCACGTTGCCGGTGGGCGAGAAGCCGCTGGGCGTGCTGCCGACGGTGCTGCGCAGCGTAACGCTGCCGACGGCGAAAAAGAACATCGCGCCGGCGGGCAAGAAGCCAGCGGATAGCAAAGGGTAGAAGCATAGCGGCATTTCCCCTTCGCAGGGTTTAGCAAAGGGGAAATGCCGTAAGTTCTGATTCCGACGTCCTTTGGGACTTGCCAGAAGGGACGCAGCTTTTGAACTCCATTTCAGTTGATAACTAATAGCGATCGGATTGATGGTCCAGGATGGAGTGATTGGCGACCCGCTAAGCCGCGCTGTCCGTCTTATATTTCTTGGCCAGCCGGCCAAAGGCGCGACGATCCTGCCCCGCATCCCGGGCGGCATGCGTGATGTTACCGTTGTGCTTCTGCAGAAGTTCCTGCACATACTGCCGCTCGAATGCCGCGATGGCGTTTGACCGGGCACTGCGGAAATTGAGCGCGGCCGGTTCGCCCTCGTAGGAACCGCTGTTGGAAAGGACGATATGCGAGGGCAGGATCTGCGACCCAGGCGAGCGGACGATCGCCCGTTGTATTACGTTGAGTAATTCGCGGACATTACCAGGCCAGTCGTGCCCTGCCAACCTCCGCAGTGCTGCCCGTGATAGCGACTTGCAAGCCGTTGCATCCGAGTCCGCCAGTTTCTCGAGAAAATGCCGGGAGAGCAGTTCTATGTCCCCCCGCCTTTCCCGCAAGGGCGGCAAAAACAAGCAAAGAACATTCAGCCGAAAATAGAGGTCGCTGCGAAATTCTCGGTCTCGCACGCATTGCTCCAGCGCGCGGTTGGTGGCGGCGATGATGCGTACATTGGCTCGGCAGAATTGCTCGCCTCCCACTGGCCGGTAAGTGTTCTCCTGGACGAAACGCAGGAACTTGGCCTGAGTGGGTAAAGACAGGGTGTCAATTTCATCCAGAAAAAGAGTTCCCCCGTCGGCCAGGGAAACCAAGCCTTTGTGATCGCGATGCGCATCGGTAAAAGCGCCGCGGGCATGGCCAAAGAGTTCGCTCTCTGCCAGATGCTCGGGAATCGCTCCGCAATCAACGGGGATGAAAGGGCCTTGCCGCCTGCGGCTCAGCAGATGGATGGAGCGGGCGCACACTTCCTTGCCGGTTCCTGTCTCTCCGCTGATCAGCACCGGCGCGTCACTTGGACCCATGCGAGCGATGTGTGCCAGGACTTCAACAAAGGCAGGAGTCGAGCCAATCACTTGCGCCAGCCCCAGTTCCGCGGTGAGCACTCTGTGCGCTGCCACTTTCTCGTGCCGGGAGTCACCGATCAGGCGCTTCACGCGCTCGCGCAATTCCTGTTCGCGAATGGGCCACAACATGAAATCGTCCGCCGCATCCGAGGCCGTGCGCAGCAATTCTTCGCTGGACTCACCGGGAACCACAGCCAAGGTTGGAATTCGCCCCTGTTTATGCACTAGAGAGCGGAAGAACCTGATCGCCTCCATCGTCTCGGGAACGGCAACAGCCAATAGCAGTTCGGAATCGAACCGGCTCAGTTGCGCGGCGGAAAAAGAAGTCCAGTTGCTGCACCGGCAGCGATAGCCATCCTCGGGCCTGAGCATGCGGCGCAAGCTCAACTGCGATGCCATGGTAGTTGGTTCGACGAGACATAATTCCTGGGGCATAAGTACACCTGGCCCCAAACGCCGTCCGCGAGCGATTGGGCCTCAACTACCTAGTTACGGTTGTTAGTTCCCTGGGGAAGTTGCGATTGAAAATCTGGTCTGGTTCGCCTTGCCTCGTGTGTAGCCGACTGCGGCACCAGAATCGCCATGATTCTGTTCCTCCGAGACTTCGATTCGCTGCTTTTCTTGTTTTTGTCCGGAAATCGTAACAAAGTGGGTGGGCTCTCCGCGGCTTCACCCGACCACTAACCCGGTAGTCAGAGCTACTGTCTCTGATTATCACGAATTCTGGTAAGTCTCCGCGAGCAACGCTTCATGCACGGGCACCTGGTTTGTGCGGCACATCGGTCCGGCGTGGCAGTTGCTCCCATAACGCGCGCGCCGAGAGGATGACGGAGAAGAGCGCGGTCACGCCGAGTGCGAAGAGTGTCCAGATAAAGAAGAAGGCTCCGCTGGACTTGGCGATCGCTCCGCCGACTCCCGCACCCTTCATGTGGATGACGGGGACGACCAACCCAAGGAGCGACCCGAGGAGGATGATGACGTACCCCGATCGCCTTTCGGCTAGCACCAGCGTTCCGTACAGCCAGACGACCAGGATTGGCACCGGAATAAGGTCGAAAAGCGTCCCTGGCTCCATCCCGCGGACGATGTCATCCGTCAGGTGAAATGTCATGAGGAGGATCGAGAGGCCAGACGCAATGACTAACAGGATGTTGGGTTTCATTGGACGTTCTCCTTGTTAGATTGGAGTGCCATGGTCTTGTATTGCGCGTCCCGGGTTCCCGACGACGCGCTCCGAACTGCCGGCCGCTTCACCCTCTGACCAAGTCCACGCCTGCCAGATGATGATCGAGGTGCACACAGTTTCGATCGTCGCGAAGAACAAGTACTCAGGAAGAGCGGGCGTCCGGGCGCCGAAAAAAGGCGGAACGTAGGTCAGGCCGCCGTTTATAAGAGTCAAAATTGTGCCCGCGATGATATTCGCAAGCCGGTTCGCTCTAAACGGAAGTAGTCGACACGCCACAATCATGGCGATCGGTATTTCCATCAGGACCGCTGAACCCGCCAGAGCCCATGGTGGGAGGTGGGGATGTGCGGCGTCGGGTACATTTAGCGAGCCAATAATATCCCACAAGGCAAGCACGTCTGCATACAGGTAGTTCAATAACGCGAAGATCCACAATAGAGACAGCCGCTCCTTTGTGTCATGCATGTAAGCCTCCTATGGAAGAGCAATGCAGGATGTGAGTTGCGCTCCTGCGCTTTGTACTGTGCAATCGAGCACTTTGGGAATACGGGCGAGAACATCAAAAGGATGCAAAGTACGAGGGAATACCCGAAAATTTGTGCACCAATCTAGCAACTGCATCTCTTGCGTCTTTTTTGGGCACTCATCCGTATTACGAGTATGGTGGGGGCGACCGCACTATCGCTGGAGGGGCTTGTGGCAGTGGATGCGGATGTGGTCCGGCTGCGCCGAGGCGATCTGAACGCTCTCTCGGAACTGATTACCCGGTACCAGAATCGGCTGTATCGGTACCTGCTGCGCCTCGTGCGGCAGCCCGCCGAGGCCGAAGACCTGTTCCAGCAAACCTGGTTGAAAGTGGTTGAGAAGATTCGTTCTTTTGATGCAAGCCGCAATTTCGACGCCTGGCTGTTTACGCTGGCGCGCAACCTGGCGATCGATCATTTGCGCCGGATTCGTCCGCAGAGCCTGGACGAGCCGCTCGCAGACAGCTGGCATAGCGAAACCGTGGCGGACCGGATTCCGTGTAAAGACGACACGCCGCTCGATCACGCGCTGGCGGCCGAGCGCCGAACGGAGATGAGCGAAGCAATGGCGGAGCTGCCGATGATGTATCGCGAAGTTCTTACACTGCGGTTCGAGGATGAGATGAAGATTGAGGAAATCGCGCAGGTTACAGCGGTTCCGGTATCAACGGCGAAGTCGCGGCTGCGGCGTTCGCTGGAACAATTGCGTTACGCGCTTGAAGCGCGGCATCCCGGAGGTACATGGCAATGAGCGAGCACGACAAGATTCGAGAACTGCTGGCACTGGCCGCAGCCGATGCGCTGACGAGCGCGGAAGAAAGGCAGGTTGCGGAGCACGTGCGGTCTTGCATCGCCTGCTCGAACGAATTGGAGGCTTGGCGGCCGATTGCGAGCGAACTCCGCCGATTGCCGACGCCGCAGCCTTCTCCGTGGCTGGTGCAGGCCACGCTGGCGCGTGCGGGGGCGAAGCTCACCGAACAGGCCGAGCGCGACTGGAACCGCCACGTAATGATTGTTGTCGTGGCTTTTGCGTGGCTGCTGACGATTGCGAGTTGGCCGGTTTTCCACTTTGTGACCGGACGTTTCGGGAGCTGGCTCGAGCCGCAGTTCAGCCATACGCAGTTCGGCCAAACACTGTTGGGCCGAACATGGTTCAGCAATACATGGATCAGTTTTACCGCGTTCACCGCGCTAGGGTGGCTCGCGGGTGGGGTAGCCGCAGTGATGCTGACAATCCGGCAGCGCGGCGAAAGGAGGCTGGCATGAGCCGCTTCACAAAGGAATTGCGCGTGATTCCAAAAGCAGCGTGGATCGTTGCATGCTTCATCAATTTGTGCTGCCTGCTGCCGATGTTCCTCTTCGTGGCGCCAACGGATCCGGAAGTAGGCAAATGGCCGCACTGGGGACAAGCGCTGTGCTTGGGCGGGATGTTCCTGTTCATGGGGGCTTGGGTGGCGCTGATCGGATACGTCTACGGTGACGCGAAGCGGCGGCAGATGCGGTACGTAATGTGGACGCTGCTGGCGATCTTCGTTCCGAATGCGATTGGGATGATCTTGTACTTCATTCTCCGCGATCCTCTGCCGAAGCCGTGCCCCGGCTGCGGGCATATCGAAAAGGCAGGATTTCCATTCTGCCCGCGCTGCGGTGCTTTGCTGCAGCCAACGTGCTCGACCTGCAGTAAGGCCGTTGACCCGACGTGGGCGAATTGCGCGCATTGCGGACAGCGATTGCCCGAACCCGCGGCGCGCGCTACACAAGATCGTGCTCTGGCGACCTGACGCCATGCGGTTTCGTGCGATTAGCGCTGGGGCGGGATTAGTTGTTTTCGGTTCCTACGTTTCTTCTACGTTAGCGATTGATATCTGACGAAATTCAGGAGATCAGTTGCAGATTCAGCCCTTGTCGCCAAAGACTTCGGCGGTGAAGGCTTCGATCCGTGCGCCTTTTTGCCATGCGTCAAGCGGCAGGCCGGCTTTGCGGCAGGTTTGTTCGAGGAACGTGGTGCAGTCCCAGTGGTGCTCGACCGGCACTTGAGGCAGCAGCAGGCCGCGACGTCCGGCGATGCTGATGATCAGGCCGTGGCGGCCGATTTCGACGGCGTCGGGAGAAATCGGCTGCGGCCGCGACAGGATGCTGAGTTCGATTTCCAGTTCGCGCGCTTCGGGCAGCTTCACGCGGGAGAAGCGCCTGTCTTCGAAAGCCGCGGCGCGCGCGGTGTCGGCAACGGCGCGATAGACGGGGCTTACGGGAAGAACATAGCCGATGCATCCCCGCAACTGGCCGCGCAAGTATAGAGTCGTAAATGCTCCCCGCGGTTCTGCCAGATGAGCCGTCGGCGGATCAAGCGGGATCTCGCGATGCTCGAGCGCGGAGAGAATGGAATCGTGCGCCAGGCGAAGCAGCAGCGAGCGCTCGGCGTTGGAGAATTGTTGCGTGGAGAATTGTTCTTCCGAGGGCTGTCCCTGCGAAGCCTGACTCTCCGAGGACTGGCCCGGTGAGAGTTCGCCGGACTCCGCGGCAACGGGACTAGGTCGAGGCAGCGACATCGCGGTCCGCCTGCGGCGGGGGTACGGGCTTTCTGCGCCGACTGAGGATGAAGGCGCGGCGGCGGCGCTTGACTACGCGCTGGTCGATCTTTGACCAGAAGGCGACGAAGTAGTCGATCGCCGACGCCAGAGAAACACAAACCATAAACCAGATGGCGACAGAGGCGATCCAGTGGATGGGGAAAAAGTATTGGCCGTAGATCGGCCATTCTTTCCAGCGGTGGTCGAGGATGACGGCAACCACGGAAACGATCTGCACCACCATTTTGAATTTACCGAGATCGCTGGCTTCTATGGTGAAGCCTTCGGAGGCGGCGATGGAACGCAGGCCGCTCACCAGAAACTCGCGTCCGATGACGACCACGGCGATCCAGGCCGGAACCAGGCTGGGATTCAACTGCACCAGGGTAACGAACGCGGCCGCGATGAGAAGTTTGTCAGCCAGGGGGTCGAGCAGAATTCCCATGGTGGTGACTTGGCCGCGCTTGCGGGCGAGATAGCCGTCAATGCCGTCGGTCATGGAGGCGGCGATGAAGATCGCCGAGGCCAGCAATTCCTTCTCGCCGGTCACACTGCTGAAGCGGCTGCTGGAAAGAATCCACATCAGCAAAGGAATGCTGGCGATGCGGATGAGCGTGATGGAGTTGGGCAGGTTCACACTGCTGGGGTGGTCCCGGAGGCCAGCCGGATTCCACTTTGATTATGCTCCCAGCACGGCGAGGAACGCAATGCACGGATGGCTGCGCACAAACGCGCGCACAAAACACGATCATGGAGGGGCGGACGCCTTCGTCCGCCCGGGGTGGGCATCGAAAGCACGAAGCAGCAGGTGTGATCTTTGGAACCTCGCGCTCGAGAGCCGTGGCGCTTCTCCCCGGACGAATGCGTCCGGGGCTCCATGATTCGTGGCTACTTCGGGGCCGCCATGGTGTTGGCCTTCGCCTGTTTGGCGATGATCACATCTTTAATCTTGTCGTAGGTGGCTTGCGGGATGATCTTCTTCTGCACCAGATCGAGCTTGGTGCGATACGGACGGCCGTCGATGATCTTCTGCGAATAGGCGTCGCCGATTCCCGGCAGGGCTTTGAGCTGATCCTTGGTGGCGGTATTGATGTCGAGCTTGTCGCTGGCTGACGGCGCCATCTGCGCTGCTGCGGCCATGGCCGAGCCGTTTGATGAGGGTTGTCCGCTTGCGAGTCCGTTCATCAGCGAAAGCGCAAAGATCAGGACTGCGATTTGCGCCATCAGTTTTCTTTCGATTGATTTCATTGGTTCTCCTTTCAAGCTTGGACCTCGGGGGCTAAAGCCCCGATCTTCTTTGGGTCTTTTCGGCACGGCTGAAGCCGTGCCCTACACCAAACCCGTCCCCGACGCGCCAAAACCCATTCAGTCGCTTACGCGTAAATCCCGCGCTGGCGAATGGTGTAGGCCACGCGGTCGATGGCCAGCATGTAGGCCGCGATGCGATTGTTGACGTGGTGTGTCTCGGCGTAGCGGACGACGTCCTGGAATGAGGATTTCATGATTTCGTCCAGTTGCTCGTTCACGACCGACTCTTTCCAGAAGTAGCCCTGGCGGTCCTGCACCCACTCGAAATAGGAAGTGGTTACGCCGCCGGCGTTGGCCAGAATGTCGGGGATTACGAATACGCCTTTGTCGCCGAGGATGTCGTCGGCGGCGGAGGTGGTTGGTCCGTTCGCGCCTTCGGCCAGGATGCGGCACTTCACGCGGCTGGCGTTGCGGCTGGTGATGACGTTCTCGGTGGCGGCGGGAATGAGAATCTCGCAATCTTCGACCAGCAGGTCGGCGGTCTCGGCTTTTTCCGCGCCGGGGAAGCCGTGCACGGTGCCGTTTTTCTGGCGGAAATCGACGAGGGCTTTCAGGTCGATACCGTTCTTGTTGTGCAGGCCGCCGCCGACTTCGGCGATGCCAATGACTTTGTATCCCGCCTGATGCATAAGCAGCGCGGCATTGGAGCCCACGTTGCCGAAGCCTTGCACGATGACGCGTGTGCTCTCGCGGGCCAGGCCGAGCTTGGCGCAGGCTTCATCGCAGACGATCATTACGCCGCGGCCGGTGGCTTCGCG
>Ga0187863_10001680_pt1 | contig 17425 bp, 16 predicted proteins | sample June2016WEW_11_1_FD_132975 | JGI IMG/M metagenome (GOLD analysis project Ga0187863, IMG submission 132975) | Peatland microbial communities from SPRUCE experiment site at the Marcell Experimental Forest, Minnesota, USA - June2016WEW_11_10 | ecosystem: Environmental > Terrestrial > Soil >... | reverse complement strand
CCTGCGGCCCGGCGAGAAGCTCTACGAGGAGCTGTTTTACGATTTCGAAGGACGATCTCTCACCGAAGCCCAGAAGGTTCTTCGCACCCAGAGCAGAGTAACAAGCTGGCAGGAGTTGCAGGCCCAGTTGCAGGCGCTGCACGCCGAGTGCGCCACCGGCGCACCGGCGCGCATCCGCTCCATGGTCAAGGAGATCGTTCCGCAGTACCAGTGGGCTCCAGCCGAGGATAGCCACCGCAAGCCGGTCCAGATGGTCAAGGAGCCGCCGATGGCCCATGTGAGCGCGGCGCTGTCCAGCGCCACCGACTAATCTGCCGGGAAAGGCGATCTCGTCCCCGCCCAGAATCGGCATCTTGATGCGTACACAGATTGGAAGCGGCTGCCCGCCGCTGCCTGGCCCGAGTTGGTGATCTCATGAAGCCTTGATCGAATGGGACCTAAGTCGCGCCACGTTGTGCCGCTGTGCATCCCGGAATCCCGATGTCCGTGGTTATGCGCGCGACCCGATTCATATGGGCGAACCCGGCACTCGCATTGAAACGATCGGCCCAACCCGGCCTCCATCCAGCTTGACAGCGCCCAAAGCCGCGCACGCCAATGTGGTAGATTCGAGGAGATAGGTTGCAAGCCGGAGAGATGGCCGAGTGGTTTAAGGCGCACGCTTGGAAAGCGTGTGTACTTTAATGAGTACCGTGGGTTCGAATCCCACTCTCTCCGCCAAGACCTCTTCTAAGAACATCCCAATACATCCAATAGAAAGACGCAAAGCCTAGCATTTGCTAGGCTTTGCGTCTTTCTGCGTCCAGATGCATCCAGGTGCAGCCGCGTTCTGACGGGTGTACTTTTGGGTGTATTCTGTTTTTGAAGTGGGTGTACTTTTTCAAGACGAGGAGGAATGGGCATGGCCGGACTAACCGATACGGAGATCAAAAGGGCCAAGGCAGCGGAAAAAGCATACAGCATGGGCGATGGAGGCGGACTTTACCTCTGGGTCAAGCCAACTTGCGGGAAGCTCTGGCGCTGGTCCTATCGTTTCGACGGCAAGGAAAAGCTGATGTCCCTCGGCAAATATCCAGATGTTCCACTGGCGTTGGCCAGAGAACGCCACGCCGAAGCGCGGAAGCTGCTGGCGACCGGCATTGACCCGATGGCGCAACGGAAGGCCGAGAAGACAGCCGAAAAGGCTGCCGTCGAGAATTCCTTCCAGAGCGTGGCAGCACAGTGGCTGGCGCATTGGCAGGTTGGGAAGAGTCCGCGCCATGTGGAGTACATCAAGCGGCGCATGGACGCCGATATTCTGCCCTGCCTCGGTCCGCGCCCCATTGCGGAGATTGAGGCGCCGGAGCTGGTTGCGATGGCCAACGCGATTCAGGATCGCGGCGCACTGGATATTGCCAAACGTGCTCTGGAGACAGTGGGGCAGGTTTTTCGCTACGGTATCGCCCACGGATATGCCAAGCGCAACCCGGCCACTGAGATTCGCCCCAGCGACATTCTGAAATCCTCGCCGAAAATCAACTATGCCCGCATTGATGCCAAAGAGCTGCCAACCCTACTCAGACGCATCGAGGTCTATCAGGGAAAGCAGGTCACACGGTTGGCAATGAAGCTGATGTCCATGACCTTTGTGCGAACCACTGAATTGATCGAAGCGAAGTGGACGGAATTTGACCTGGAAAATGCCCGCTGGGACATACCCGCCGACCGGATGAAGATGCGCACTCCGCACATTGTGCCACTGGCAAGTCAGGCATTGGAGATGCTGGAGATGTTGCGCGATTTCACTGGGAGCAATGAATGGCTTTTCCCCGGCGACCTCAACCCGGCCCATCCGATGAGTAACAACACCATTCTGGCAGCGTTAAAGCGCATGGGCTACAAAGGCCGCATGACCGGCCACGGCTTCCGTGGTCTTGCGTCCACCATCCTGCATGAGCAGGGATACGCGCATGACCATATCGAATTGCAGCTTGCTCACGCTCCCCGGAATGCGGTGAGCGCGGCATACAACCATGCTCTCTACCTGGAGCCACGCGCCAGGATGATGCAGGATTGGGCGGATTTTCTGGAACGGACCCAGCGCGGCGGCAAGGTATTGCCCTTCCGTGGAACTGCGGCGTAGCCAGTCAGTCAACTCGGCCGGCAGAGAATCAGCCCATGCCCTGCAATCCAATCCAACGATAGGCGCCAAGCCGGAGCCCTGCTCCGGCATCATCTTGACGACGAACGATTCACGCCAGATCTCTGGCCGCAGAGTTCCCGGCTGGCCTCTATCTGACAGGCGATCCACTCCTCCACCTCTGTTTCGATCCAGCCAACAGCCCTGGCCCCCAGCGACACTGGCCTTGGGAACCTTCCTTCCGTTACGCGCTGATAGACCGTACTGCGTGAAAGGCCAGTGCGATCCAATACAATTGGCAGTCTCAGAATCCTTTTCGGCATCCTATTACCTCATTGGTTGAGTGGCATTTGAATTACGTGCGGATTTACCAAACCCACAGAACAAAGTGCCGTCGAAATTGTCCGCAAGTCAGCGCAGACAACCTTGATTCCCTCGCGCTCTTTGTCTGGCTTTTCTCCAGGATGCACCGCACGGTTAAGTCCTTTTGTCTGAGCCAACATCAAAGCTACTTCTTCCCACAATCGTTCGAGGCTTGTTGCGTGGCAGGATCATCGTTACAGTCCTTTCTTTCAGCGGTACATCCGGTTTCACTGCCAAGGGTTTGCAAGCTTACGAACCGGGTGGCGAAGGTTGTGTTCTCCGTTTATGAACTTCAATTGCCGACGCACCTTCCGCTTCCCTATTCAGTTTCTTCATGTAGCCCGACAATGCTGTTGCGGTGATTCTCAGACCATTCTCCTCAAATAAATGGACCAGCATATTGAGCGTGTATCCCCTTTTTCGCAGCAAACACAGTTGAGGGAATACCGCCCGTACAATCCCTCCCATCCTGTACAAAGCAGGTTGCGGTGCGGGTTCGTTCGCTTTTTCCTTCAAAAACGCACGAAACTCCTCGATATTGTGCGACGAGAGTACCTGCGCTCTACGACGTGCCTCATTCTCCATATGCCGCTACTATACCATAATGCCCGTCTATATATCAGTTGTATAATAAACTGTTGAAGGGGATGAAAATGCGGGTAATCGTGAAGGCGAGGTAGGCGCTGTATATACCGAAACTCCCTGCGGTCGTTTTGGTATATCCACCGGCCCCAACCCAATCCGCTTCGCTACTCGGGTTTGGGCCTGCGCACCTTGCTCAGGGCTTCGCCCCGAGACCCCACAGGAGCACCAGGAGCACCGAAATGGCAAGGCCAAAGCAGACGGAACATCGCCGGGGGCTGCTCATCAAACTCTTGTCGCAGGAGAAGGAAATCATTCGCGAACAAGCTCATCTCGCTGGCCTGACGGTCAGCGACTTCATTCGTAAATGCGCACTCAACCGGCCAATACGTTCCCAAGTAAGCCGCGAAGTTGCCGCCGAACTCAGCAAGCTCTTCGGATTGCAAAAGCATCTTCTGATGGAGATAAAGGGCCTGCCCTACGAGGAAGAACTGCGCAGTGAACTCAACTCGGTACTTTCGGAGTTGCACACAGCACTTGCCACCTTCAACAAGAACACGGCGGAGTAAACATGATTGCAAAAGTGCAACCAACTCGGCAACACGCGAGCAGTTTCAAGCGGCTATGCAAGTACCTAACTACGGAACTTGACGCCGATACAGGGAAACCACATTTGCGAGGCGACGTTGTGTTATCAAACAACCTTGCCGGGTTGGACACGGTGGCAATACAGATGGAGGGAATTGCATTTTTGAACCCGCGCTGCAAGGATGCGCTCTGCCACTATGAACTGTCATGGCCTCCAGGAGAACGTCCGACTCGCCCACAATGGATGGACTGTGCGTCGCACACGTTGAAGGCGCTTGGATACCGAGAACATCAATTTATGGTTGTAGCGCACGACGACAAGAAGCACTTTCACATCCACATCATGGTAAACAAGGTTCATCCTGAGACTTTCAAAGCGCATACACCTTATCGGAACTGGTTGACTCTCGACGCCGCAATGCGCTTCCTCGAAGCGAAATATGGCTGGACACACACGGCGGGTCCAACACGATGGGATGAGGAATCGAAACAGGCAGTACGCACATCACGTTCCGAACGTAACGCGCTTCGTACTTCTCGACAACAGCCGACAGGTGCGGCGGCAAAATACGAGCATTATCACGATGAAGAGTCCTTGCAAACTTACATGCGTCGAGAAGTTGCTCCGCTTGTACGAACGCTGCTAACTCGCCTGAATGTCCGATGGGAAGCCCTTCATACACTTCTTGCAAAATATCATCTTCGCATTGAGAAGGGGGAATCGGGCGGATACACTGTCCTTGCAACTGACCACAACATCCGCGTGAAAGCGTCCGACGTATTCCGCAGCAATTTTGCAGGAAAGGCCAACCGCCAGTCAATGGAAGCCGCTCTTGGGCCGTGGACACCAGCCTCAACATCCATTCAACATTCCGCACCACATCTGGCACAACATAGCGAACGTAATACCGAACAGAGAGACGAACGTAAATCGCAACGACGGGCTGACCGTTCCGCTCTGATGAATGAATATAGCCAGTATCGCAATCGGCAACGGGAGGTGTGCAAGGACTTCACAACAGACGGCAGGGACTGCACGCAATACCTCCGTGACGTTCTGAGGCAACTGAAGAAGGAGATTCGCGCATCCGCTCTGTCATGGCCGGACAAGAAGGTTCTGCTCTCCCAGGCAGCGGCCCAATCCGTTCTCGAAGTACGCGCACTCAAGCTGGCCATTCAACAAAGACGGCAGGAAGCATTCCCGAAGAATCTCCGCACCTGGGTAGCGGACAGGGCCAGCGAGGGAGATGCGCGGGCGGCCGCACAACTTCGAGGATGGCGATATGCAGATCAACGCAATCAACGGCGGCTTGATGCAAGGCTGGAATCAGATGCGCTGCACATTGGCCCACCGCCCGATCCTGACGGCGGCGCAGACTGGGCCGACCTCGCGCAACTGCGGCTTGCAGCCCAACAGGAGCAACAGGCGCTTGCCAACCAGATCGCCACGACACGCATCTGGGCAATTGACCACAAGACCGGCGACGTTTCGTACACGTTGAATGGGCGCGTCTCGGTCATCGACCGCGGGCGCATTGTCACCGTGCTCAACCAGGATGAAGCGGCAGTCCTCTTTGGCTTGGAGATGGCCATTCAGAAATACGGATCGCGCATCGCGTGTACCGGCACCGTAGAGTGGAAGCGGATGGTCGTGAAGACGGCTGCTAAACACTGCGTCACTGCCCAGTTCACCGAACCTGAGATGCAACACGCCATGCGACTGCAACAACAAATGGCGAATCCGCACCAGCGTAGGCAGGAAAGAGGCGGCAGGTAGCCTGTTGCTGTAGAAACTGCCCGTCAACGCCACGAAAAACATGTGCCAATGTCGTCGGCAGCGGGCCTTCCGCGATCATCGCGTCGACGTGGTCGCCGCTGCGCTATCGCGGCATCGTGAAGAATCACCACTGGCATCTGGCGGCCTTCGCATTGGTCAATCTTTACCAACATCGCAAACGGCTGATTCGGCAGTTGGCTCCGCTGGCGGCGTAGTGTCTCCGGGGACCGGGAAACGGCCTACAAAGACGCAAAACGTGGACGCGCAAAGCACACTTCCCCTTGAAATCGCCGTCGGGATGCGGAATCGCTCCAGAAAGACAGCCTCCAACCTTCAGTATGGAAAATATCAGGACCCGATCAGAAGTTCCCTAACCGATAGTAACCACAGGAGTTCCGGTGAAGCGAGCGCGGGGGTAGTGTATTCAACGCATAAAGAGATCGGGCAATGCGAGCCACATCAACCAAAGCAAATCTAACCGTGCGCGGGAGGAAGAAAAGGAAACTGACCATGAGAAGCTCGGTGGGCCAGAGCAATTGTTTCTCGCGTCTTGGCTCCAACGACGAATGCCCATCACGACACTTAACAACGAAGGTTTCAGCGGGTTCGTTGCCTCCGCCGCTGCTTCGATTTCTACAGGGTCGAGAGAAGCAGCTCCCGGGCGGGCGTGTGTCTCGCTGTGGACCAGCGCGTTTTCACAGCGTACTGTTCCGCCAACTGAGTCTCAGATTCTTGGTTGCCTGTGGCCCACCCACAATCGGCGGCACGCGCGAAGAGCGCTTTCAACATGCGACTGGTCAGAATTGATCGTCTTTTCAAACATGAATCAGTGCTCCTTGCCTTCTGACACGAGAGCGGGAGGAGTGCAGAAAGCTTCCCGAAGATCCCGTGGAACGCATCTTCTCACAGGGTGAGCGATTCTGAACTGCACTGCCAAAGCAAGTGAGTGAATTCTGGAGGCAGGGTCCAGGAGCGAGGAGTTGCTCGTTCTCCCGAACTCGGGCCTAATGCCAATGAAAGGACAATCATGAAAACGACCAAGATTCACGTTGCAGCGCTGGCGCTGCTTGCAATTGGAACCATGGTGGGCTGCTGGGGGACCTCCACAAAGTCGCCGGATGTTTCCGACAGCGTCCGCAAGTCGCTCGATCAAGCAGGCCTCAAAGACGTTACCGTCGCTGAGGACCGCGACAAGGGCATCGTGACCCTCGGCGGGCATGTCACCAATGAGAACGACAAATCCCAAGCCGAGTCCCTGGCAAAGTCCTTTGCCGGCTCACAGGTTGTCGCGGACCAGATCGCCGTGATTCCCGTGGGTCAGGAGAAGGAAACCAGAGCCATGAACTCCGATCTGGACCAGGGCATCGAGAAGAATCTGGACGCCGCGCTGATCCAGAACAAGATGCACGACAGCGTGCATTATGACGTGAAGAACGGTGTAGTCACGCTGAGTGGAGAAGTGAAGTCGGAAGCCGCTCGCACCCGCGCTGAGGCGGTGGCGACCGGGGTGCCGAACGTACAGCAAGTAGTGAACGATTTGCAGGTGACCAAGAACCGGAAAGCCAGCTCATCGCAGTAGGGACTGCGGAGTCGATCGAGGCCTGGGGGCGGAAAGCGGCCGCCGCTTCCAGGAATGCTTGGGATCGAGCAGTTGTGAATCGCCAGAATAGCGATCTGCTTTCCAGTCGAACCGATGAAATGCGTGTCCCCGTTGTTCCGTTTCCGGGTAAGAATGGTTATGCTCTGCCCGCTGAGGCTCGCGGGCTGGTCCATGTCGAATCGCGTGTGTGAATAAGAATGACGAAGGGCGTCCGCCGCGGCGGACGCCCTTCGCGCTTCCCGTCGTGTTCCTTGTTTACTTACTGTGAAGGCGGAGCCTTAGGCGCGGATGCGGCTCCGGCGGCGGGCTTCGGCGCGTGCTTTGCGGGCGGCTCATATCCCCAGTATTGAGGATCAGCGTCGATCCAGGATTTCTCGACGTAGCTCCATTCAGGATTCACCATCCAGAGGTTGTCCTCGACGCTGGCCACGTTCTCCTCGGAAAGCTTGTTGAGCTGGCGCCTCCCGTCGTCGCCCAGCGCGGCGCCGAAATCCTTCTTATGCGCCAGACCGACGTCCTCATCCTTGAGGGACGTCATCGGGACCAGGATAAGGTAACTATCCGTCACGCCCATCATTCCCTCGTAAGTCGACCAGGGTACGTTCTGGCCGCTTTTGAGGTAGGCGTCGCGATGAAGCCTCGTCAATTCCTCGAACTGCCCGGTGTGACCGGGGCGCATGTGGATGACGATCACCTCCCAGTAATGGGAGTGCGGTATGTCCGCTGCGGCGACGTTGTTGCTGAGGTCGGGGAGGTAATGCCAGATGGTGTGGTGGACTTCGGAAATGTAAGGAGCCTCGCGCGCATCCAGCGCGTCAAACTTGGCGTCGGTCGCCGCGTCGCCGGGAAGCCACTCTTCGTTTTTTTGCAGCGCCTCGAATGAATCGAATCCGGAGAGGAAAATCGCTCGCGGCGCGCCCGTCAGGGCCTCCATCGCCAGGACGTGCGTCGGGTCCTTGAGTTCCTTCGACAAGCCGGGGTATTCCGAAGCGACCTTGTCGAAGGGCCCATCCGTGTAGGGTTTTATGTTGACGGTTTCGATGTTGAGGATGTTGGGCGGCGGAACCGCCGGAGCTTGTGCGAGTGCGGCCAGAGAGCCTGTCAGCGCCAGGGACAATCCGGCGACGGAACAAAACCATTTCTTCATGTCTGCCCACCTCCAGGGGGCCAGAAGGGAGAATGCGAAAGAGGAATGAATCGAAACCTGCGAATACCGCAGTCGGCCGGTAGACGCAGATCCAGGCGCGTCTCCGCGGTGAGAGCCAGCTCCGAGCGCCAACACTCGGCTTTGGACCGGCTTCTCGCCGAACGAAGAGGCAGCAGGGCTAGAAGCGAACCACTACAACAGGTTGACCTCTGTGGTATCTGTGGTGTCTCCGGTGGTGGTAGGCGAACGCAGGCGTCGCCGTCGATAGCGCGAACACGGCGAGTAACAGCAAAGCCAAAGTCTTTTTCATTTCCGCTCCAGTAATTTCTCTCCGATGGACTTGAGTCGGGATTTCCATTTTGGATTCCCCACGCAACCGTTTAATGCATTGCCGGCAGCCGGGTCTGTTCACAATTGCTCGTTTTGGCAGAGATACGCATTGCCGCTTCTGAGCCCGAGGCTGCGCGGAGGGCTCATGGGCGCATTGCCGAATAACGAGCAGTCGCTTCGCAAGCGCTCGGTTCTCACCGGATAGACCCGCTTGATGCGTGGGTATCTAAAACCAGCGCCGCCTCTGCCGCGAGAATACCCAGATCGCTATCACGGCCAGCAACACCCCGATCAGCAACCAGCCAAAGTCGCGGCCGCTGAAATCCTGTAAGAACCGAGAATCATGCCAACGCATCAGCGCCAGCGCATTGCTCATTGCGATCCGCATCTCTTCCCTCCGCGCACCGGTTTCATTGCCCGCCTCACACACCTGGACGGTGGTTTCCGGCCCGCGGCCAATCTCCCGGCAACGAGCCGAACTTGGGGCAAACCGCTCTATCAGAAAACTCCAAGCAGATAGCACACCAGAAGAATCACCAGCACTGTGCCAAGCCCGATGCCTGTTCCTCCGCGGGGGCCCCAGCGGTTATAGCCGTAGTATCCTCCGCCTCCGGCGAATACGAGCACCAGAAGAACAATGAGTATGATGAGCATCTCAAATCTCCTTTTCTTCGGGATTGGAACTCCCGTGTTATGTCACCGATTCGGTCGCGCCGCGTTCTTCAACCCGGCGAGTTCATCGAAGAGCGTGCGGATTGCCGCGGACCCATTTGAAGTCTCCATCACCAAATGCGCAGGCTCCTGCACCGAGAGTCTTCCATCTCGAATGCCACGGTCCTGCAGCGGGGGTCTTCTATCTCAGCCACCGCGCTCCTGCGCAGGCTCTTACAGCGGAGGTCTTCCATCTCAAGCACAACGCCATTGCGCAGGCTCTTGCAGCGAGGGTCTTCCATATTCATCGCCGCGATCGTGCACCGAGGATCTTCCATCTCTATCACCACGCTATCGAGCAAGCTCTTGCACTTGATCGCTTCTTCAGCGAACTGAGGTCAGGTTGGCGCGGTCTGCGGGACGCTGGCTGCTCAATAGTGCACACTTCGCCCTCATTCTCATGCAAATCCCCTGCCTGGGCAATATTGACCGACCTTTCTGTCTCTGCCGGCTTCAAATCCCAGAGCGAGCAATTCTGGCCAGCTTTCACGCGCCTCACCGCTCATGATGGATTGCGTAAGACATCTCGACCCGGAAATCCCACCATCAACCTCTGCCGTCGCGCACAGTCCCGCATAGGAGAACGCAATGAATTACCAGTTCATGGGTTACTACTTCACCGAGACCCAGCTCATCGTTGCCTCGGTTGTACTCGTCGTCGTCGTTCTCGTCGCCGTCGGCGTGTTCGTTGAGCGCCGCAGAGCCCGCACCCTGGCCTTCCGCAATCGATTCGGTTCCGAATACGATCGCGCGGTTCTCAAGCACGGCTCCTCGCAAAAGGCCGAGGCAAAACTGGCCGACCGGGAAACCCGCGTGGAAGCTCTGAAAATCCGCGAGCTGGGCGTCACCGAGCGGGAGCGCTTTGTCGCCGAGTGGCGTACCGTCCAATCCCGATTCGTCGATCATCCCAAAGCCGCTGTTACGGAAGCCGACGACCTCATCAATTCGCTCCTTGAGGCCCGCGGCTATCCCAGGGCCAGCTTTGAGCAGCGCGCAGCCGATGTCTCCGTACACTATCCCCGCGTCATGGAAAACTACCGCCTCGCGCACTCGATCGCGGTCCGCCTCGACGAGGCCAAAGCCACCACCGAAGAGCTGCGCACCGCAATGATCCAATATCGCGCCATCTTCGACGACCTTCTCCAAACCCAAACACCCAGCGAAATCAGAGCCGCCGCATAACGGGAAGCCCGCGGCGCCAAAGAAGTCAGTCTTGCCGGGGCCTGTTGACGCTTCCTGGGCGAAATCGCCCAAGAAGCGGGAACAGGCCCTCATGAGGCCGTCCTCAAGGAGCACAAAATGGGACCACTCACGAGCGTAATTCGATGTGTCCGCAAGCCAGGATTCCTCAGCCTGCTGCTGGCGGGCGCATTCACCCTGGGAGCCGCCCCGGGATTCGCCAGCGACCCAGCTTCCGAGACCATTCAGGCCACCTATGCTCAAGCAGGCAGCACGATCGGCGTAACCCTGGTCATCTACAACTACTCCACTCCATCGGACCTGCAGATTCTTTCACAGGCATTTGGCGAGGGCATGGATCGAGGATTGGCCACCGCGCTTTCCAAGACCAAAGCGGTCGGGCAATGCTCGATTGCAGGGGCTCTCAGCTATGACGTCGCCTTCATCCAGTTGGTGCTGACGCCAACCGGCCGCAGGATCACCTTTATCACCAGCCGCCCGCATCTGTTCGATGAGGCAGACCCGCCTGCGTCGTCCCCGCCCTTTGACCTGGCCGTCGGTCAATTCGACCTCAATGACACCGACCCGACCAAGAGCACAGGATTCCTGTATCCGGCAAGCAAGCTCGTCGTCGATAAGCAGGGAAAGTTTCACTACGACTTGGCCGGCAGTCCATGGGCGCTGGTCAATGTTCTCGATTCGCCGGGGATAACGGCCTGAACCGGCCGCCGGGTTGCCGACGCAATTGGCCCAGTTTTCGTGACCGCTTGCCGTCCGACCGTCACTGAGCAAAATTGCACAGCGCGCATGGCGTCTCAGCCGCACTATTTCTAAAGGTGCCCACACCAAAGCGGCGGCCGCGATGCCAGATGGAACGGCTATATCCCCTTGAAGGCAGCACCCCTTCTACGCTGCCGCCGCATCGAAAGAGCCGGTCAGGATCCGGTCCTTCCAAACCTGCTCAATACGTGCAGAATTGCACATCCATCCCAATTTGGCCGGAGTAGAGTCAGGCGATGATGAATTCCTTCCCCGGCCGCATTCTGAAACTCGGACCGCTTTCGCGGGATCTATTCGTGTCCGCTGCCGGGAGCTTTGCGTTTACGCGCTGTTTTCGCTTGATCGCAAGAGGAGACGAAGGATCGGACACGGGGTCATCCAATTACTTTGCCGGCAGATTCCGCAAGCCGTTGGCGGGTATCGGCGCCGCGCTCTTTCTTCTGGCCTTCGCCACCAGTGAAGCGCTGGCGGTGATTCGGGCGCTTGGCCGCTGATACCGATTTGTAGAATTACCTCCGCGCCCACCGGCGCACACGTGCTTATAGTCAGGAGCCTGCCATGTCTGCACCGAACATCTCCCTCAACTGGCACCCGCACACCCTCATTCGGCACGAATCGCGGCCTCGGTCATTCGGTCATGAGTCAGCGCCCTCCTTGCAGCCGATGCCGCGACGGCCGCTTCCACTCCGGATAGCGGTGGTTGGGAACCACCTTCCGCGACAGTGCGGGATTGCAACCTTCACGACCGATTTGTGCGATGCGATCGCCGCCGAGTATGGCCCCGCCGGACTGTCGGTAACAGCCGTCAACGATTTCCAATCGTCCTACGCATATCCTGCGCGGGTGCGCTTCGAGATCGCCGAGCGCGAGATATCGTCCTATCGAGCAACCGCCAATTCTCTTAATTCCAGCAATGTCGATTTAGTGTGCCTGCAGCACGAGTATGGGATTTTTGGGGGGAATGCCGGGAGTCATGTCCTTCAGTTGTTGCAGCAGCTCACCATGCCGGTGGTAACAACGCTCCATACTGTGCTTCGCCGGCCGGACCTCGACCAGCGAATTGTCATGCAACAGATCGCCGCGCGCTCCGATCGCCTAATTGTGATGAGCGATTACTCTTCCCGCGTTCTCCAGGATGTTTTTGGGGTTCCAGGCGAAAAGATCGACCGGATTCCTCATGGCATCCCCGACTTGCCCTTTGCGGAGCCGGATGTTTACAAAGAATCGCTCGCAATCAAAGGAAAAACTGTATTGCTCACCTTTGGCCTGCTGTCAACCAACAAGGGATTCGAGAGCGTGATTCAAGCCCTGCCGCGCATCCTCTCCCGGCACAAGGATGTGGTCTACGTGATCGCAGGCGCCACTCACCCGCATGTCTGGGCTCGCGAGGGTGATCGATATCGGGACCAGTTGCAGGCCTTGGCCAGGGAACGGGGTGTTGAGAAAGAAGTGATCTTCCACAACCGCTTCGTCAGTCCCCAGGAAATGGCCTCGCTGGTGGGCGCGGCCGACATCTACATCACGCCGTACCGCTATGAGGCACAGGCTGTATCTGGAACCCTCGCGTACGCTGTGGGCGCCGGGAAGGCAATCATTTCGACCCCGTACTGGCACGCGGCCGAGCTATTGGACGATGGACGCGGAGCGCTGGTTCCCTTTGAGGATCCGGAAGCAATTGCAGCCGCGGCAATTGAACTGCTGGAAGACGATGCGGCGCGCCAGACAATGCGCCAGCGCGCTTACTCTCATGGGCGCCAGATGGTCTGGAGCCAGGTAGCGCAGTCCTATATGCGTTCCTTCGCGCGAGCTCGCGCCAGTCATCTGCAACCCGCTCATCTGAGGTTTCACGCTCAGGCGATCGAGGAGAACACTGCGAGCCAGCTCCTGAGTGCTTGAGCGCTCGCCTCGCGCCAAACCTTCCGAGCCGATAAAGGCGGGCGGCGGTCACGCCGCGGTCAATATTGGCCAGCAATCGCATCGCACATGCGCGACACTGGCTATTGAATGACACGCCACGGACCCCAGGCTGCCGGATTACCCGGCGTGCGATCTCTAGTGATCCCGACAACATAAAGAGGTTGCATCATAACCGCCGTGGAAGTGAGTCGGAGAGAAAAGCGGAGACAAATGAAACTGCTCAAAGGATTGGGAATAGGGCTGTGCCTTACCGTGCTCGGTTTAGTCGCCGCGCCGAAAGCGAAGGCGGACGAATGGAACCACAAAACTGTTGTCACCTTCAGCGAGCCTGTCGAAGTTCCAGGCGTAGGCCAACATCTGCTGCCGGCGGGAACTTATGTGTTCAAGCTTCTGGATTCACCTTCCGACCGCCACATCGTCCAGATCTTCAACCAGGATGAAACCCACGTGTTCACCACCATTCTCGCCATCCCCAACTACCGCTTGAAGGCTACCGACAAAACGGTCATCACCTTTCGCGAACGGCCCGCTGGAGAGCCTGAGGCATTGAAGGCATGGTTCTATCCAGGGCACACTTGGGGCGAACATTTCGTCTATGAAAGGCCCAGAGCCATCCAACTGGCCAAGGAAACCAATGAGATCGTGCTCTCGACCCCCGCCGTGCTGGCGGATGCGCCCGTGGACGTTTTGACGGCCGCGCCGATTGAGGCAGTCAACCCCAACGGAGAAACCGTTGAAACATCCGCTGTTGTTGAAGCTCCCCCAGCCGAGGTGGCTACCGCTGCTCCAGCTCAGGTTGTAACGCCGGCGCCCGTGCTTGTCGCGTCTCTGCCACAAACAGCCAGTTATCTACCCCTGATCGGGCTGGCTGGGCTGCTTATGCTGGCCTGCGGCTTCGCTCTCACGGGTTTGTTGAAGCACACGGCCTAAGGCAATCGAGGGCGGGTCAACCGCTCCCTCAAGTTAGCCGGTAACGATAAGCCAAAGGAGGCGGTACGCAAGTATCGCCTTCGTTGCTCGTTCGGCCGCATAAGCGGGCTGCCGGGGCGTCCGCGCTGGGTCGCTTTGAAAGACTGGATGTATGGCCGAGATAATCGCAAGCGCGAGACCAGTGCAGAGAAAGGCGAGCAGGGAGGCCTCACAGCTCTGCACCGCTCGAATGCGCATGTCGAAGAACAACGCCGTTGTGTACCGATGTCTGACTGCTCTAGTTGGCCTGATCCTCGCACCATTTGTTTCCGGGGCACAGGCATCCCAACCGCCGCAGAGCGGCTCTGGCGGCGGGTATACGCTCGAGTTGAATGCCAATATGGTTATCCTTAGCGCAACCGTCCTGGATCGCCGCAATGCCCTCGTTTCCGGGCTCGGCAAAGACGATTTCCAGATCTTCGAGGACGGGGTGCTTCAACAGACCAGGCACTTCAGTCACGAAGATATCCCTGTTACAGCCGGCATTCTCGTCGATAACAGCGGGAGCATGGCGCCGAAGCGCGACAATGTGATTGCGGCGGCGCTCGCATTTGCCCGCTCCAGCAATCCACAGGATCAAATGTTTGTGGTCAATTTCAATGACCGCGTGTCCTTTGGCCTTCCCGCGGACACGCCGTTTACCGATCGGCCGGAAGAACTGCAACGGGCCCTCTCCGGAATAAGGGCGATCGGTCAGACCTCTCTTTACGATGGGATTGCCGCCGCCCTCGATCGTCTCAAGCAGGGAAACCGCGACAAGAAAGTGCTGATCCTGATCAGCGACGGCGGCGACAACGCCAGCAAGCACACTTTGGCGCAGGTTATTGATATGGCCAAGCAGTCTACGGCAATCATTTACGCGATCGGCATCTTCGATGAACAAGACGGCGATCAAAACCCCGTGGTGCTGAGGCGGTTCGCGAAGGAGACAGGCGGCGAGGCCTTCTTTCCCGAATCGTCCAGAGACGTCACCTCAATTTGCGAGGGGATCGCTCGCGATATCCGAAATCAGTACACTTTGACCTATGTTCCCACGATTGCATCGCAGGATGGCAGATATCGTGCCATCGAAGTGAGGGCAAGCGCGCCCGGCCGTGGACGCTTGTCGGTGCGCACCCGGGCCGGATACTCCGTGCCTCTAACATTGCCGGCAGCGGCAGCAAAGGCAATCGGCCATGATACCCGCAACTGAGCAGTCGGGGGGCGCAATGCGAGGCCGCCTTTTCCTTCGCTGGACGCGGTGGTTCCTTTTCATTGCAGGCGCGCTTGCGGTCTCCTATGTTGCACTGACCCTGCTCCACGCAAAACTCTACCAAAAAGCCGCAGGCAACGCTCTGAAGAAGCAGATAGATGCGCAAGAACAGCGCCAGGCGAGCCTGCCCAGGGCGGTGGCTAAAGAGGGCGATCTTTTGGGCCGAATCGAGATCCCAAGGCTGGGGATGACGGTGGCGATTCTGGAAGGAACCAAATCGCCGACACTGCGGCTCGGTGTTGGACATATCGGCGGTACTGCCCTTCCAGGAGAGCCGGGAAACATCGGAATCGCCGGACATCGCGATACATACTTCCGGGATCTGAAGGATATTCGCGCCAGCGACGAGATTCAGATTCAGACGGCAACAGGTCTTTCACGCTACGAGGTCGACTGGGTACGGATCGTCACCCCAGACGACATTGGAGTTTTGGCTCCCTCGGCCGAATCCGCCATTACGCTCGTAACCTGCTATCCGTTCCACTATATTGGCGCAGCTCCGAAGCGATTCGTAGTGCATGCGCACAGGGAGTAATCGCCGGGCAAGCGCCCCGCGGCAGCCGGCTGGATTTGGCCTTCTGCATGGTCAGAATCAAAGAGACCTCAGGGCCGAGTTGGTTGATGAACTGGAGCGATCGGCTCGTCAAGGCGATACGCGGCTTTGCAGCAGGCAGGGAGCGCAGCCGGGGCCGGCTCGCGGGCAGGATTCGGCCATGTGCCTGGAGTTGGTGAAGCCGCGCATAGAGCGCAAGCCCGTGACTTTGCGCCGGCCAATGACCGGGGCAAATCAGTGCCGCCTGGCATGCGGCGGTGAGGGCGATTCAGTGATGGTCAATAGAGGGCAGCATGGTTCCTTACCTTTCCAATAGCATTCGATCCAATTGGAGTGTGAAATGAACCTCTTTCCGAGATTTGGACGATTGCCGCTGCTTGTCCTGGCGACAATGCTCTGCACCGTAGGATGCCACGCGAATCCAGACCAGGTAGCGGCCGCGCAGGACCAGGCATCTGACCCGGCGTCGGCCAACATGGCTCCTGCATCCGCGGACTCGGGCGCTCAGGCGCCCGCACCAGCGGGTTACAACGATCAGCAGAGCTCTCCGCCGCCGGATGCGGGAGGCAGCTACAACCAGGCATCGAATCAGCCGGTGGAAGATTCCGGCTACGGCGAGCAGCCGGAGTATACCGCCGACCAGCCGCCGCCGCCGCTGCCCGATTACGACCAGCCGCAGGCTCCCGGCGACGGCTATCTCTGGACGCCCGGCTACTGGGCCTGGGCTCAGGGAGACTACTACTGGGTGCCCGGCGCGTGGGTTCAGGCTCCCTACGAGGGTGCCTTGTGGACGCCCGGCTACTGGGGCTACTGGCATAACCACTACCGCTTCTACCGCGGCTACTGGGGTCAGTATGTAGGCTTCTATGGCGGCGTCGATTACGGTTTTGGCTACGTCGGCTACGGCTACCAGGGCGGCTACTGGGGCGGCGGGCACTTCAACTACAACCGCTCGGTCAACAACGTGAACGTCAGCGTGGTACACAACGTCTACGACCGCTCCGTCAGCGGCGGCGCCGGGGGCGGCGCCCGCGTGAGCTTCAACGGGGGATCGGGCGGAGTCCAGGTGCGGGCCAGACCCGCGGAACTGGCGGCGCTCCGGACGCCTCGCGCCGCTCCCATGGCGGCGCAGGTGCAGAATGAGCGCGCCGCCGGCGCCAACCGAGCTCAGTTTGCAAGTGTCAATCATGGCCGTCCGGCCAGCGTGGCGGTCAACCAGCCGCTCGCGGCGGACCGAAACGTAAGGGCTCCGGCGGCTTTGCAAGTACGCAATCAGGCTGTGGCGCAACAGCAGCAGAGGCAGGAAGCGCCGCAACAGCGTGAGGCGGTTCAGCAGCAACAGCAGCGCCAAGCGGCTCCGCAACAGCAGCAACAGAGGCAGGATGCGCCGCAACAGCGTCAGGCAGTCCAGCAAGAGCAGCAGCACCAGGCTGTGCAGCAACAACGCCAAGCGGCTCCTGTGCAGCAGCAGCGACAGGCAGCGCCGCAACAAGAGCGTCAGGCGGCACCGCAGCAGCAGCGCCAGGCGCCTCCGCAACAGCAACAACGCCAAGCAGTT
>Ga0187863_10001677_pt1 | contig 17428 bp, 16 predicted proteins | sample June2016WEW_11_1_FD_132975 | JGI IMG/M metagenome (GOLD analysis project Ga0187863, IMG submission 132975) | Peatland microbial communities from SPRUCE experiment site at the Marcell Experimental Forest, Minnesota, USA - June2016WEW_11_10 | ecosystem: Environmental > Terrestrial > Soil >... | reverse complement strand
GCGGCAGGTTGCGCTTCGGATTCCGCACTTCGCCTGCGGTGTAGGTGACGTTGTTCCACGCATCGGCGGAAAACAGCGAGCCGGTCTGCACGACCGCAAGGATGGTCAGCACGCCGACCATCGCCATTGGCCCTCCCACGCCCACCTGCAGCGGGTGGAGTGTGCTCCAGCCGGCCCCGTGCCAGAAATTCGCGCCAAAGTTCGCGTGAATCGCCGCTGCATTGCGCCCGAACAGCACGCCCAGAATCACCAGTCCCAGCAGCGCCGCCGTCTTGGCGGTGGTAAAGACGTTCTGCACCAGCGCGCCCAGCCTGACGCCGAAAACGTTGATGACCGCGAGCACCAGGATGATCGCAATGCCGGCCAGATTCGCCGTGTTGATGCCGATATCCATGTTGCCCAGCACCATGGGGCCCACTTTCCACGCGGGAACGTGCCCGATGTGCCAGACCCAGTTCGTCGTGGAGACAGAAGGGAAGAAGACGCCCAGGAATTTCCCGAAGGCCACGGCCACAGCGGCAATGGTGCCGGTCTGAATGACGAGGAAGAGCGTCCAGCCGAACAGAAAGCCCCAGATGCGCCCCAGGGCCTCGCGCAGATAGATGTACTGGCCACCGGCTCCGGGCATCATCGCGGCCAGCTCGCCATAGCTGAGCGCGCCGATGATGGTCATCACCGCGGTCACCAGCCAGGCGCCGATCAGCAGCGCCGGCGAGCCCACGCCGCGGCTGATGTCGGCGGGGACAATGAAGATGCCGGAGCCGATCATCGAGCCCACGACGATGGCCGTGGCGCTGAACAGCCCAAGGCTCGCGACGAGCCCCGGTTTTTGGGCGGCCGGTTTCTGAGCGGTTGTGGCGGAACTGGTGGACGGGGAACTCACGTGTCCTACAGTTCTAAATGAAAATTTCGAGAAAGTCTTTCGCCGATTGCGCGGGCGAGCGGCCGGGCGCCGCAAAAATCGCCGCAATCACGGCCAGGGAGTCGGCTCCGGCCGCGTAAACGGACGAGCCCGTCTCGAGCGTGATTCCCCCGATGGCGACGAGAGGCTTCTCAGTGAGAGCGCGGGCACGCCGCACACCGTCGAGGCCGATCACCGGGAAGGTGTCGCGCTTGCTCGCGGTCGCGAACACGGGCCCGATCGCGATGTAGTCCACAGGCTCGGTGTTTGCCGCGATGAGTTGTTCCTCATTGTGCGTCGAAAGGCCGACCAGCGCGTTCTCCCGGACAAGCAAACGTGCCTGTCGCGGCGGCAAATCCTCCTGGCCCACGTGCACGCCGTCCCACTCAACTTCCGGCACGAGCGCAGCGCGGTCATTCAGGATCAGACGCATCGGGGTCAGGCCTGCTGGGCCGGCCGCCTCCCGAATCGCGCGCGCATCCGCGGCGACCACCGCGTCTTCGTCGAGCTTGTTGCGGTACTGCAGAATCTCCACGCCTGCCGCGGCGAGCTCTCGCACGATCCGGCGCAATATGCTGCGGCGCTCCCGCGGGTCCGCGCTCAGCCCCCGCAGCACCAGCTCCGCGTCGAGGATCGGATACAGCGCCGGGAACCTGTGATTATCGCCGCTCCGCTTATGGCCGGGCTCTGTCATTCGGGATCGCGCGCAGGAAAAAGCCCTGCCACGCAGCAGCGTAGCAGGGCCCCTGCTCCTGTTCGTTGCCTCGTAATGCCTAGCGCGGCGCCACGCTCAGGGTCATTTGCGAACCGCTGTCCAGGCTGACATTTTTACCGTGCCCGGTCAGCACCGTTGCAGTGGAGGCTCCAGCGGAGCCGTTCACCCCGTCTTGCGAAGCGCCTGCCGTCGCGCTGACGGTGTTGAAGGTCACGGCGGAAAGATTGCCCACCGGCATCGCTGGCCCGGAAGATCCCACGCTCGCGCCCGCCGCACTGCCGAGCGCCGCACCGTTCGCGCCCAGATCGCCCGCTGCTCCCAAAGTCCCGTTCGCCGCGTTATCGGTGCCGGCCGTTGCATTGTTCAGCCCGCCCGCCGCGGCAGCCGTGGTCCCCGCCGCCGGGCCGGTCGCTCCGCGGACCGTGCCCGAGGCGCTGTTGGCAAGACCCACGCCGCCGCCTCCACCTGCACCGCCGCGAGCGCCCCCGCCGCCCTGCACGCCGCCGCCCCCCATCATGTCATCCGAACCGCTGCTGGCCACCATCGGCGCCGGGGCCGCAATCGACCGCATCATCGCCAGAATCTGCACCTCATGCCCATCCTTCAGCACCGCGTGGTCGAAAGCAAAGGTCAGATGCGAGTCATGGTTGTCGTGGGACTTGGCCTGCACATCCGTCACATGCCCCACCAGCTTCGATCCCCTGGGCAGTTTCGTGCCGTCGGACAGTTGCGCTTCGGTCGTGGTCTTCGCGACGACCTCGTCGCCCACCTTTGCGTCCTTGCTGTCAATCTTCCTGGCCAGCTCCGCCGAAATGCGGGTCGCCTGAATAGTCGGGGGAGGCCCCGCCTGCGCTGTCGCGGCCCCGTATTCGCCGGTCGCCGCCGAGGTTTGCGCGCCGCTGCTCTGGGCGGAACCCGCTCCGCTCGCCGCACCGTTTGCCGCCATCGTCTGCGCGCCGGCCGCCACGGAAATCACCGCAACCGCGGCCCATGCCCATTCCGCCTTCCTCTTCATACATTTCACCTCAAATCGCCGCATTCACCGCGGAGAGGTTCATCGCAGGCGGCTGACGCGTACGATGCAGAATGCTACTCCACTGGTTGGGAGTATTCCAGCTTCTACTTTTGAGGGATTACGGCAGATACCCGGCTCAAGTCCTGCCAATTCTGTCACGCGGAGCAGCGACGGCAGACTCAGACGACAAAGCTCGCTCGGGGCGACCAGGCGGAACACACAAGTTCACTGGCGCGCGGCTTCCGGTACAGAAGACCGGCCTAGTTAAACGGGATTGACACCGCAGGCTTACCGACAACTACCTTGTCGCTGCACACGTGTTTCGCTTCCAGTCGAAGCCGATCCTCCGGAGTTTTGTAGGCTCCGATGGTGGTCATGCAGAAACGGCACACAAGAAGAGTGGAAACACTCGCCAGGCGCACCGGAGGGAGCTGTCTGGGGATGACGTGCGTTGTCTTAACGGAAGGGTTCATCGCTCTCTCCTCGACAGAGTCGCGACGTGCGGGCCCTGAACAACATGCCTTGGCTCTGAAAGTCATTATCTCACGCAATGCTCCCATAGGGCGCGGGGGCATTCGTAAAAATTTGCGTGCACCCAGGTTACTAAGGGAAGTAATTATCCACACGTGATCCAAAACGGGAATGTCCGCAGCCGCGCCCGCTACGGACCCCGGATGGCCTGTTTCCCGGCAACCGCGCGCTCCTGCTTAAAGCTTCCCGATGGCCACCCGATAGTCGCTGCAGGGAGACCTTCGCTCCCGGAGATATCTCGCATGCCCGCAAACACAATCACCGTCAGCACCAGCCCCATTGTGCTCATCGGTTCCTCCAGTACCACGATGACGGACTACCTGGCGGCGATCCTGGAATCCTGGCACTACCAGATCGAGGTCGCGCGCAACGGAACCGACGCGCTGGCCCGCGTCGACAGCGTCAGTCCTCCCTCCATCGCCCTGCTGGACATGGATTTGGCTTCGCCCAACGCCGCGGAAGTGGTGTGGGAAGTGCGCCGCCGCCAGGAGCAGCGCCGTACCTGGAACATCCTGCTCAGCGACCGGCCCAGCAAGGATCGCCTCCGCGCCGCGCTGCAGTGCGGTGCGGACGACTACCTCGTCTTCACGGCGGGCGCGACCGACTTCGACTCCAACGATTTGAAGCTGCGCATCCGCGTGGCGGAGCGTGTTCTGGCCCTCACGAACCGCGTGCAGAAGCAATCAGCGGAGCTTCGTTATCATGTCACCCATGACGGCCTGACCGGGCTGTGGAACCGCGAAGCGCTGCTCAGCCTCATCTTTCAGGAAACCGACCGCGTCCAGCGCATGAAGACCTCCCTCAGCCTCATGCTCCTCGATCTCGACGATTTCTCCCGGATCAACCACGACTACGGATACGAGACCGGCGACCGCGTCCTGATTGAACTGGCCAATCGCTTCCGCCGCCAGCTGCGCAGCTACGACCTCATCGGCCGTTGCGGAGAGGACGAGTTCCTGCTGGCCCTTCCCGGCTGCGACCTCGAGAGCGCGGTCCTGCTGGCCGACCGGATCCGCGAGTCGGTGCTGGCCCGTCCCTTCGCTGTGGATCACGAGGCGACCACACTGAATGCGAGCTTCGGCGTGGCCATCAGCCGCGGCCGCTCTCCCCTGGTCGTTCTGCGCGAAGCCGAACGGGCTCTGGCCGAAGCCAAGCTCGCCGGCAAGAACTGCGTCCGTGGGCGGGCTCCCGGCGCCTACGGCCAGGAGCCTCTGCTGGCGCTCGGCGCGGCGTCTCTCCCGTCAGAGGCAGGTTAGGGCTTCCCGGCCCCTCGTCGTGCCTGCAGTACTATCGGCGCGAAACCCGCTCTTTTCGCGCCTCCGCTGTAAACTTGCCCCGTGAAATCCCGTCTATCTGGTCGCATGGAAGAGATCGCAGGCAACGAGCTCGCCATCGACAAACGAGAGCAGGCGATGCTGGAGCTGGCCGACTTCGACGAAGTCGTGCGCGTCTACCGGCCCCGCATTCTGCGCTTTCTGCTCTCGTCGCTGACGGACCGCGATGCCGCCGAGTCGCTTACCCAGGAATGCTTCCTCAAGGCCTGGAGCGCGCGGCACCAGTTTCGCGGCGACTCGAGCCTGAGCACCTGGCTGACGCGCATCGCCGTCAACCTGATGCGCGATCATCTGCGCAGCCGCAGTCTCCGCTTTTGGCAGAAGACGCGCGGCTCGTCGCTCGATGTCATGGACATCAGCGACTGGGTCCCGGATGGACGCAGTTCGCCGGAAAGTCTCACCGTCGCCCGGGATCGGGTCGCGGCGGTCTGGCGAGCGGTGGAAAGCTTATCCGCGCAGCAGCGCGCCGTCTTTGTGCTGCGGTTTGTGGAGGAGATGGAGCTGGACGAGATTGCCGGCACCATCGGTATGAACCTGAGCACGGTGAAGTCGCATTTGTATCGGGCGCTCGCCATTATCCGCGAGCGTATGGGAGGAGCGAAATGAAATTCCGCAGAGACACGGGCGCCGAATCCGACACCACGCGGGAAGAAGTCCGCGAAATGGCCGAGGCGCTCAGCCTCTATCGTTCGGCCATGCGCCACATTGCGGAGAAGGAAGCCGCCCGTTCCCGGGTCGCCGAACCCCGTCCGGGGCGGTCCATACGTTTTGGCATGCTCCTTGCGCCGGCCCTCACCGCGGTGGTCGCTGCCGCCGTCCTGGTGCCCGTCTACAGCCACCTTCACCATCCCACCTCTGCTCCCGGCGTCGTGGTGAAGACCTCGCAGGCCGGCCCTGCCGACACCCGCGCCAACGTTGACGATACGGTTCTGATGAATCAGATCGACAGCGAACTTTCTGAAGATGTTCCCGACGCTCTGCGGCCACTGGCCGATTTGGGCAACCAAACCACAAACGCCAGTTCTGTTTCGGAGAAGAAAAATGTCACGCAAGAATAGCTTCTTAGCTGCCGCATTGTTTTGTCTGATCACATCCGGGCTTGCCTTTGCCCAGGGGTTCGATGGACCCGGCTTTGGGCCGGGCGGACCAGAACCAGGACAGGGGCCCGGCAAGGGCGGCTTTGGCGGGCCTCCCATGCAGCGCGCCTTTCACGACGGTAACTTCGGCCGCTGGTGGAACAATCCGGAGCTCGCCCAGCAGCTGAACCTCACCGATCAGCAGAAGCACCAGATGGACGACATTTTCCTGCAGCACCGCCTAAAGCTGATCGACCTTAATGCCAACCTCGAAAAGCAGGAGACGCTGCTCCATCCCATGATCGAATCCGATCAGCCCGATGAGGCGAAGATCCTTGCCCAGATTGACGCTGTCGCACAGGCCCGCGCCGACCTCGAAAAGGCCAATGCGCACATGCTCTTCGATATTCGGAAGACGCTCACGCCCGATCAGTGGCAGAAGCTGAAGGCGATGCGGGAAGAGCATCGCTCCGGCAAAATGATGCGCGACGGACGTCGCGGTCCCGGCGGCCCAGATGCTCGTGGCGGCCCAGGTGCTCGTGGCGGACCGGGTGGTCCCGGCGGGCCGGACGCTCAGAATATGTGGCGGAAGCACCGCCAGAGTCCTCCACCGGACGGTTCATCGCCAGCGCCTCCCCCTGCCCAGCAGGGTCCGGCGCCTGCGCAACCACAGTCCGAACCATAAGCTTGGCTGAACCGACTATGGGGAGCGGCGCCAGTCGCTCCTTTCTTTTTTCCAAAAGTCAACCACGCCGGCTCAAAATCGCATGACGAAAGTGACTGTCCTATTCTCGTTCTGTTGACGCGCGGTCAATTGACATGCCTATAGTGCGGCACTATAGTTTTCATAGGGGTTTTGCGCGCTCGGGATTCTTGCGCTGACCTTTGATCGCCGCTCCTGTTCAACCCTGTCTTGCCGGATGCTTCAGCCTGGAATCGATGTTGCGATCCCACGCGCACCGTCTCCGATGGTTTGCTCCGCCTGGACTGGGACCGATGGGTGCGACGATCCCCGAACTTCGTCGAGAACCGCGCCTGGGTCCCAAGCCCTCCCGCTGACGGCGAAGAAAGCTGCAGCTGAAGAGATCCGGCCACGTCGTTTAGCCAGGTTTCCCCGCTGCGGGGCGGAATCCGGGAGCCGCTGCCTGAGTCCCGGAGCTGTCTATGGCACACGTCCTCAATCCTGAACAAATCGAGAGCAACCCTCTGAACACCGAACTGGAAACCCCAACGCTGGAAGCTCCGCCGGAGCAGTCAGAGCCGTCGGCCGAAACCACCTCTAACCCGGAAGCCTCATTCCAGACAGCGCCCGAAGCGGTGATCGCCGAAGTGCACGCTGCTGACGCCGCGCCCGAGCTGCATCACGACGAGCCCGACCTGAGCATGGAAGACTTTGCCGCCGCCCTCGAGTCCTTCGACCGGGAGCAGGCTGCTGAAGCCGCCGCTCAGGCGTTCGACGACTCGGCGATTGTGACCGGCACGGTCATCAAGCTCACCGACAAGCATGTCGTCGTCGACGTCGGCATGAAGTCTGAGGGGCTCATTCCCCTCGAGCAGGTCCTCGATCACACCGGACAGCCGAAGCTGCATCCCGGCGACACCGTCGATGTCGTGATCGAGCGCGAGGAGCCCGAAGGCGGCTACCTGCTGGGCTACGAAAAGGCGCAGCGGCTCCGTGTGTGGGACACGGTGGAGAAGGCGCACAACGAGAAGACTCCGGTGACGGGGACGGTGGTGGGCCGAGTGAAGGGCGGGCTCACGGTAGACATTGGCATCAAGGCGTTCCTGCCCGGCTCGCAGCTCGAACTGCGCCCGGTGCGCAATCTCGACGCCTACATCGGCCAGCCGATTCAGGTCCGCGTCATTAAGCTCAACAAGAAGCGCGGCAACGTGGTCGTTTCCCGCAAGGAAATCCTCGAGGAAGAGCAGTCCGAGCGCCGCTCCCATACCCTCGAGCACCTCGAAGAGGGCGCGATCCTCACCGGCACCGTCAAGAACCTCACCGACTACGGCGCTTTTGTCGACCTCGGCGGCATCGACGGTCTGCTGCACATCACGGACATGTCCTGGGGCCGCCTCACGCATCCGCGCGACCTGGTCAACGTCGGCGATGAGATTCAGGTCAAGGTTCTCAAGTTCGATAAAGAAAAGCAGCGTGTTTCTCTCGGCTTCAAGCAGCTCACGCCCGATCCGTGGCTGGATGCCGCGGAGCGTTATCCGATCGGCGCGCGGGTGCACGGCCGCGTGTTGAGCGTCACCGACTACGGCGCGTTTGTCGAGCTGGAGCAGGGCATCGAAGGCCTCGTCCACGTCTCGGAAATGACCTGGTCGAAGCGCATGAAGCATCCCTCCAAGCTGGTCAAGCCCGGTGACGACGTCGAGACCGTCATTCTTGCCGTCAACCCCGCCGACCGCCGCATTTCGCTTGGCATGAAGCAGCTTCTCGAGAATCCCTGGGAGCATCTGGCCGACAAGTATCCGACCGGCGCCACCGTCGAAGGCCGGGTTCGCAACCTGACCGACTTCGGCGCGTTCATCGAGATCGAAGACGGCATTGACGGGCTGGTTCACGTCAGCAATCTCAGCTGGACCAAGCGCGTCAAGCATCCCTCCGAAGTGCTGAAGAAAGGGGAAAAGGTTCGCGCTGTAGTACTCGGCGTGGAGCCTGAAAACCGCCGCCTCTCACTCGGCATCAAGCAGCTGCAGCCCGATGTGTGGGAGACCTTCTTCGCGCAGCATCGCGTCGGCGATATCGTCAAGGGCAAGGTGCTCAGGACGGCGCAGTTCGGCGCCTTCGTCGAAGTTGCTGAGGGAGTCGAGGGCCTCTGCCACGTCTCCGAGGCGACCGACGGACATGGCGTTCCGGTCAAGCTGGAACAGGGCCAGGAGCACGACTTCAAAATCATCCGTATGAACCAGGAAGAGAAGAAGGTTGCTCTCAGCATCCGCGCTGTCAGCGGCGACGAAGCCAGCCGCGCCGACGTCGAAGCGTACAAGCAGCCCGTTTCCAGCTCAACCACCACGTTGGGCGATCTGGTCAACTGGAAGCGCGAAAAGTAAGCCTGATTTCGAACGCAAATGCAAACGCCACCCAAACCGGGTGGCGTTTCTATTTGCCAGCAGCGCGGATCACTTGATGTGCAGATCCATAATCACCAGCTTGCGCGTGTCGAACGAACTCACGGTCTTCGTCGGGCTCTTCCTGCCTTTGTACGCCGCCCACAGCGTGTAATCCGTGTCGTCAGAGAGCGCCGCGAATCGGTAGCTTCCGTCATCCCCTGAGATAAATGTCTTGATGTCGTTGTTGCGCGAGTTTTCCAGATAGACGATCGCCCCGTTGATCGGCGCCTCTTTCCCGTCCAGCACTTTGCCCTGCAGATTTCTGAGCCCGAAGTCCTGCCCTTGCCCCATCGGCGGCAACGCGGCCGCCACACCCAGCAGCGCCGCGCAGCCAGCCGCCACCCACCAGCGCCGCGCCGGCGCAGAAAATCCCCGCACGGAAAGCTGAGCACCAAACTTCATTCTTCTTCCTCTTCTCCGGGCTCTTCCTCGTCCTCGTAGTCTTCTTCGACTTTGCTGAGTTCCAGAGGATCGGTCGCTACTATCTCATACTCGGTCCCGCACTCATCGCAGACGACCACGTCGCCTTCCTCCACTTCGTCTTCATCGAAGTCGAGAGTGCTCTCGCATTCAGGGCAAATCATGAATCCCTCCACCAGGAGAAACAATTCGCGGGTCCATCACAGTGACGCAGCTCGCATGAAAAATGTTGTCGGCAATCGCAGAATCGGGTTCCGAATCGCTGCCGCCCGGTTCAATCCCTATGCCTCCGCTAGTTTTGAGGAGAATCGCCCCCGCGTCAAGCGTGCTCTCTTGTCCCAATTTGCGGCATACTCGATAGTCATGAAGTTTTATCGTCTCTCCACCTGCGCCCTGCTCCTTCCGGCATTTCTGGCCGCCCAACCTCAGTCCCGACCGCCCGTTGGCGCCGCCCACCGCGATCTGGATGCCGTCGGCGCACCCATCCGCCCCATGCCGGCGGACCCCGCCATCGCCCACGCGCTCTCCCAGGTCTCCCCTGCGCAGATTCAGCATACGATTGCCACCCTCGTCTCGTTCCATAACCGGAGTACCCTGTCCAGCCTGGACAAGGACCTGCCACCCGGAACCGGCGCTGCCGCTGCCGCGGACTGGATCGAGTCGCAGTTCAAGGAAATCTCCGCCGCCTGCAACGGTTGTCTCGAAGTCCGCCGCGACAGCTTCGTCCAGCCGCCGGGAACCACCCCCGGCGCTCGCGTCGTCCAGCCCACACCCCTAACCAGCATCTACGCGGTAATGCGCGGCAGCGATCCCGCGGAGGCGGCGAGAATGATCCTCGTCACCGGCCACTATGACTCCCGCAACAGCACCAACGCCGATACGCACGCCGAAGCTCCGGGCGCCAACGATGACGCCAGCGGCGTCGCGGTCAGCCTCGAATGCGCGCGGGCCCTCACCAAACTCAAATTGCCCGTAACCCTGATCTTCGTCGCCGTGGCAGGCGAGGAGCAGGGCCTCTACGGCAGCAAGCACCTCGCCGACCGCGCGAAACAGGAAGGCTGGCATCTGGAAGCCGTCCTGAACAACGACATCGTTGGCGGCAATCGCACCCCCGGCGACAAATTCCAGGATGCCCACGCGGTCCGCGTCTTCTCTGAGAGCGTCCCGGCCAGCGCTCCGCCTGAGGAAATTCGCCGTATCCTCCAGCTCGGCTATGAGGGCGACTCGCCCTCGCGCGAACTCTCCCGCGCTATCGCCGATGTTGCTCGGACGTACACCGAGCGCCCGGCCCCCTCCGGCCTCGATCCGGTGCTGGAATTCCGCCGCGACCGCTTCCTCCGCGGCGGCGACCACACTTCCTTCAATCAGGATGGGTTCGCCGCTGTCCGCTTCACCGAGTGGCGCGAGGATTTCAACCATCAGCACCAAAACGTCCGCGTCGAAGACGGCGTCCAGTACGGCGACCTGCTCAAATTTGTCGATTTCGACTACGTCGCGCGCGTCGCGCGTCTCAACGCGGCTACCATGGCCGTCCTGGCCGACGCTCCCCCCGCACCCGTCAGCGTTCAGTATCCGCCCCCGCCGCAGGAGTTCACCAACGCCATCAACAACACTGCAATCGAGTGGGACCAGGGCCCCGGCGCGCCTGCAGGCACCCATTACGAAATCGTCTGGCGGACCCTTGCCGCGCCCGACTGGCAGCGATCCATTCCCGCCGAACGCCTCGGCGCCGCGCCCGACGGAAAATTCGCCTCCACCGCGGAAGGCCACTTCTCCGTGCAGATCCCCGTGTCGAAAGACAACGTCGTCTTCGGGGTCCGCGCCGTCGATGCTCACGGCCATCGCAGCACCGCCGTCGTACCCTGGCCCGCGCCGCGGCCCGCGCGCCCCGAATGAGACAATATCCCCTGTGCCTCGTCTTTCCAGCGGCGTCCTCGGCTTCCCGGACTTTCGCGGGTTTACGCGCAGCTTGATCCTTTGGAACCTCGGGTCCTACTTCGGGCTGCTGATCCTCGGCGTCGTCGCGAGGCCACTGGCGTCTGAGATCGGCGGAATCCTCGCCCTCGACCCCGCTCTGGTTGTTCACCATGGATGGATCTGGCAGCCGCTTACCTACTTCATCATTCATCCTGGCGCGGCGATTCTCGGCACCGCCTTCGAGTTGCTCTCCCTGTGGTTCCTGGGCAGCCTCCTCGAAGGCGGCCACGGTTCGCGTTGGCTGGCGGAGCTCTTTTTCGTCTCTGTTTTGGGCGCCGGTCTCGCTGCGGTCGCGCTTTTCTTCGTTATGCCCGGCTCCGGCGTCGTTCTCTACGGCTGCTTCGGCGGGATCTTCGGCCTGCTCATCGCCATTGGCGTGCTCTACGCCGACACGCCCTTCATGATGTTTCCGTTTCCCATCAGCATCAAGGCAAAGTACCTCGTCGCCGTCTACATGCTGATCGCGCTGGCCATGCTTTTCTCTGCACAAAAGGCGTTTGCCTTCGCGCAGCTCGGAGGCGCGCTGTTCGGATTCCTCTACGTCAAGTTCTCGCCACGCCGGGGCTTCGCCCTTGCGGGCAGCGAGACCGCCTACGGTTTGCGCAACCGCTACTACCGCTGGAAACGCCGCCGCGCCGCGAAGAAATTCGAAGTCTACATGCGCAAGCGCCGCGACAATTAAGGGCGAGCAGCGCCGTCATCCCCGCCGACCGTGAGCGGTGATTCATCGGATGCGCCTCGTGTTTCGCAGACTGATCGCCATTTGCCCCTCCCCTCTCCCACCCATACAATCAAACTCGGACAGCCTCCCTCTCTATGAGCGATCAGCCAGACACCAATCCACCGCCGGTAACGCCGGAGTGGGCAAAAACCGAGCTGGCACGTCACCCGCAACGGCCCTATCCCATGGACTTTATTGAGCGGATTTTCACCGATTTCAGCGAGATTCACGGCGACCGCTCCTTCGGCGACGATCCCGCGATGGCCTGCGGCATGGCCCGCTTCGATGGCCAGGAGGTCATGCTCCTGGCCAACCTGAAAGGCCGCTCGACCAAGGACAAAGTCCACCGCCGCTTCGGCATGCCTAATCCCGAGGGCTATCGCAAGGCCCTGCGCGCGATGAAAATCGCTGAGAAGTTTGGCCGCCCGGTTATTGCTCTTATCGATGTGCCCGCCGCCTATCCGGGCGTGGGCGCTGAGGAGCGCGGCCAGGCGGAGGCGATCGCCCGCAACATGCGCGAAATGTCCCGCCTGCGGGTTCCCACCGTCGCTGTGATCACCGGCGAGGGCGGCTCTGGAGGCGCGCTTGGTCTGGCCGTCGCCGATAGAGTGCTCATTCTCGAGAGCGCCATCTACTCCGTTATTCCGCCCGAAGGATGCGCCGCGATTCTCTGGCGTGACGCCGCTTTCAAGAGCCAGGCTGCGGAAGCAATGCGCATTTCCGCCTCCGACGTCCACGGCCTCGGCTGCGTCGACGACATCGTTCCCGAACCCGAGGGCGGCGCGCACGCCGATCCCACCGGCGCCGCCACGCTGCTCGCGGACAAACTCCGCTGGCATCTCAGCGAGATCCAATCGCTGCCCCTCGACGATCTGCTCCGACGCCGCTACGACAAGTACCGCAACATCGCCCAGTTCTACACCGTCTGATCTCTGGCAGGCATCGAATAGCCCTGATGATCTCCATCCACGGCGCGTCCTTTTCTTTCGGAGCAACCAGGTGACTTTTCTCGAGCGTCTCCGTGCGCTGGCGTGGTTTCTTCTGGCCGCCGCCTGGTTTCTCTTCTCCGATCTCGCCGCCACACGCGCCGCCAGCGGCTTCAACGCCGGCGACCTCGAAGAACCGCTCTACCGTATCCTGCTCCTCTTTTTGCTGATCGTTGGCTACTGGGCGATGAGCCGCCTCGGCCAGCGCCGCATGGACTCGGGCGAAGCCACGGCCCTCATCGTCCGGCCCGGCTGGGGCGGGGAATTTGCCCTCGGCGCTGCGCTCGGCTGGGCCGGCGTCCTCGCCTGCGTTCTGCCCGCCGCGCTCATCGGCGGCCTCGTCATTACCGCTTTCAGCAACGCGCATCAGTACTTCGTCGCGGTTCTCGACCTAATCGCGCTCGCCGCCGGAACCCTCGCCATCGAAATTGCTTTTCGCGGGTACCCTTTCCTGCGGCTCGTTGAAGCCATGGGCTCCGGGCTCGGCGCCTTCTTTATGGCCGTTGTCTATGCCATCTGGCGCACGCACGCCGCGCCCACCACCACCGCCTCGGTGCTGGTTTCTTTCTTCCTGGGGCTGGTCCTCGCGATCGCCGTTCTGCGCACGCGCGCGCTCTGGGTCAGCTGGGGATTCCATTTCGCCTGGATCGCCACCATGAGCATGCTTTTCGGCCTGCCCGTCTCCGGATCGATGAGCTACTCGCCCCTCATCGTCACCAACGCGAAGGGTCCCGCGTGGATCACCGGCGGCCTTCAGGGTCCGGAAGGTTCGGCCTTCGCCGTGCTCGTTTCATTCCTGCTGCTTTTCTGGATGGTCCGCGTCACCGGCGACCTGAAGCACAAATACGGGTTCGCGGAAATCGTTCCCGGGGGCATCCCTGTCGACCTCGACGCAGCTTCCCGCGCCCAGCACGAAGCCGCCATGGGCGAAGTCGCGCCGCCGCAGCCTTCGCTGGTTCAGATTCTTCCCGTGCAACCGGCCGCGCCGGCACCGGAGTCCCAGTCCGGCCCCGCAGTCCTCAGCGAGCCTTCGGACGACGCCGCGCCGCCGGCAGACTCAGAGCCAGCTCCCGAGCAGAAATCCCTGAGCGAAACTCCGCCCTCGACTTCAGAACCGCAATGAGGTCGCCGTTTCGCGAGGGGGCCCTGGCGCGCCGGAGCGCCGCCGCCCCAAGCAAGCTACTTCTGCGGGGGAATGCCCGTCTGCGATGCCTTCGCGGTCTGGATCGGCCCGCGGCGAATCCGGCCCCGATTCACGACCGTCTGCGCACCTTCGCGCTGATCGATGAAAGAAGCGAGCCGGTTGAACCCTTCGTCCCCCAGGTTTTTCCGCAGTTTGGATATCGTGTCGCCGACGATGTCATCGCCCTGCCGGCTCAGCGTTTCCGCCCTGGCCAGTTGCAGCGTCGCGCCTTTCGACGGATCGGCCTGGAATCGGCCATCCTTCCACCCCAGCGCCTCCTGCATCTGGTCGCCCCAGTCGCCGACCCGCTGGCTGCCATCGAGAAGGACGGAATACGCGGCTGCCCACTGATCGTCGCTGAGGCCGATGAGGTTGTGATTCACCGCAGACCAGTCCACCCGGAACTGCTTTTCGCCGGTGATGGCCTCTTTGCGCGCGGCGAGATCGTCGAAGCCGATCTCCTGGATGAACGCGGCAAACGTATCCGGATGGTTGAGACCGTATGCCCCGGCCGCCGCAGGCACACTGGTCGACGAAGCAGCCTCGAGCAAACTCTGCTGCACCGTAACCGCATCCTGTGCGCGGGCCGATGGGCCCGCGACCAGGGTGCAACCTACCCCACCAAGAACAGCAAAAATGTACAAACGTCCAAAGAACCGTGGCATAAAACCCTCTCTCGTTTCAGAAGTGCAATTCAACTTCTACCGAATTCGGTACCGCACGCCCGCGCTCACGCTGAGATTTGTCATCGACCCATACGTGAACCCCGGCCAATACTGATACTCCACATCGAATAACCGCAGCCGGATGCGCGAATTCACCCGGTAATCCATCCCCGCGCCCGGCGCCATGACAAAGTAATTCCCCCACGCGTAGTTGTAGGGAAAGTCAAAGTACCCGTCACCGGCCAGAAACTTCACGTAGGGCCGCCACTGCGCGTTCTGGCCGAACCCCGCCATCTGATACCTCGGCCCAATCAGATAAGTCCTGGCGTGCGTATTCTCGATCGAGCGCAGAACCTCCCAGTTCGTCTCGCCTTCGATCCCGTATCGCCAGTTGAAGTTGGCATCGACAAAAGCCGTTCCCCCGACCATCCAGTGCTGCCCATACTGCAGCCGCGTGGCGTTCACGCTGCCGCCTGCCGACAGCATCGACCAGTCGCCCGTCGCCGCCTCCGGCGACTGCGCGTGCGCCTTCGCGATCCCCACCAGCGATCCGGCCAGCAGCACAGCGCACGTTACCCATCTGCGCTTCGACATAATTCCAGCTCCGCTCACTGGGTCACCGTCAACGTGAGGTTCGCCACGTGCGTTACGCCGGTCTGTTCACCGGTTGCTGTCACCTGGATGACGTAGTTGCCCGGCTTTGCGCTGTTCGTGGTGAATCCGCCGCAGCCGGTCATCAGGAACGTGGTGCCCGTCAGCATCGCGATCACCACCAGCACTCGCAGCGCAGCCGCGTTCTTGCGGAAGCGCCAAAACGCGAACCCAAACAGCGCCGCTCCCGGGAACACGCACGCCGCCAGCTCGCCATTGCCGCCGAACGGCATTTCGTTCTTCGACTGCGATCCCGACGCCAGCGGCGAATTCGTGTCGACCGTCAGCTGCACCGACGCCTGTCCGTTGGAGTTCAGCGTTATGTCGTTGCTCGAGAAGTTGCACGTCACCGAATACGGCACAGAGCTGCATCCCAGCGCGATTTTGTCGGTGAATCCGTCCTGCGACCCGAGGTTGATCGTCAGGCCCGCTGACTGCGTTGTTGGGATGCTGAGCGTCGTGGGGTTCAGCGCGATCGTGAACTCCGTCGCCTGCGACACCGTCACCGTCACCGCATTCGAAACTGACGGCGCGTTCACCGCGTCGCCACTGTAGTGCGCGGTAATGCTGTACGAGCCCGCAGCGGGATTGATGCTCAGCGTCGCCGTGCCGTTCACGCCCACCGTTGCCGAGCCCAGCGTGGTCGTCCCATTCATGTAGGTGATGGTGCCCGTCACGGCGCCACCGCTGGTGGTTGTGGTGGTCGTCAGCAGCGCCAGCTCCTGATCCGTGTTCATGCTGGTCGAAGAAGCGGCCAGCGACGTCTGCGTAGCGTACGCCGTTACCGTCTCCACCAACACCGGCGATGTGCCGCCCGCGTCGTTCGCGTCGCCGCTGTACACCGCCGTGATGTTGTGCGTCCCCAGTGTCAGCGACGAGGTGGTGTACGCCGCCACGCCGGTTCCGCTTACGGCCACCGAACCCAGCGTGTTGGTTCCATCCATGAACGTCACGTTGCCGGTCGGAGCCCCGCCGGTTCCGGTCACCGTTGCCGTCAATGTCACCGGGTTGGTGACGACCACCGACGGAGCGCTCGATACCAGCTTCACCGCGGTCGTGGCCTGAATCACCGTCAGCGAAAGGGCCGCCGATGTGCTGCCTGTATCGTTCGCGTCGCCCTGGTAGCCAGCGGTGACCGAATAGCTGCCCACCGGCAGCGTCGAGGTCGTCAGGGTCGCCACGCCCGCGCCGTTCAGCGTGCCCGCGCCCAGCACCGTCGTCCCGTTGTAGAAGTTCACCGTCCCCGCGGCTGTCCCGCCATTGGTCGTGACCGTCGCGGTCAGCGTGAGCGTCTTGCCGGCGATCGACGGATTCGCGCTCGCTGCCAGCGTCGTCGCCGATGACGCGATGTTCACCGTCTGCGCCAGCGCCGCCGATGTGCTGCTGAAGTCATTCGCATCACCGCCATAGGACGCCGTGATCGAATGCGCGCCCGCTGCCAGCGTCGAGGTCTGGAACGTCGCCGCCGCGGTAGTCGTACCAGCGGTCGCCAGCGTCCCCGTCCCAATCTGCGTTCCCCCGTCGTAGAACGTCGCCGTTCCCGTGGGTACGGTCGTTCCTGTCGCGACCACCACCGCTGTAAACGTCACCGGGGTTCCGTGGATCGACGGGTTCACGCTCGACGAGAGCGTCGTCGCCGTAGTCTGCTCCACAATCTGCGTCAGCACCGACGACGTCGCGGTTACGTTGTTCGTATCGGTATAGCTCGCCGTGATCGGATTGCCGCCCACCGGCAAGGTCGCCGTCGTATAGGTCGCAACCCCGCTCCCACTCAGCGTTCCGCTGCCCATGTAGGTCGCGCCGTTATAGAACGAAACCGACCCCGACACCGAAATGCCGCCCGAAACCGCGACCGTCGCCGTAAAGATCACCGTCGATCCATAGGCCGACGTATCGTTGGGGCTGGAACTGGCAATCGTCACCGTCACCTGTTCCTGCACCACCTGCGACAGCGGGTTCGAAGACGCCGCGCTGTAATACGTGTCGCCGCTGTAGCTCGCGGTGATCACATGCGTGCCCACTGCCAGGGTGGTCAGCTGCAGGCTAGCGTTGCCACTGCCGTTCAGCGTTTGCGGCGTGCCCAGCGGGCTCGTCGTTCCCTGAAACGTGTCGGAGAACGTCACCGTCCCGGTC